>OCZU010000801.1_pt1 | contig 21106 bp, 14 predicted proteins | sample 1539001 | NCBI WGS metagenome assembly OCZU01 (sample SAMEA3539306, study PRJEB22396) | soil metagenome | biome: tundra; feature: field; material: soil | place: USA | collected 2010-05 | depth 0.15 m | reverse complement strand
ACGAAAAGGCGATCGAGGCCTTCCTGGCACACGCGCGCTTTTGGGATCCACCGCTTGAAATCGTGAGGATTCCCTTCGAAGGAAAAGAAATCATCGGCTACCTCCGCCTGCCGAAGAATGCGCACGGGCCGGTGCCACTCGTGCTGGCCGTGAATGGGCTCGACAGCCGCAAGGAGGATTTGGCTGAGAGTTTCAGCGCGATCCTGCCATTCGGCATCGGCTATCTTGCCGTAGACGGCCCGGGCACCGGTCAGAATCCGATCAAAGCCAGCGAAAATGCCGAGCGCGTGCTCTCGCGCGTGCTCGATTACATCGCGACCAGGCCCGAGATCGACAAGAACCGCGTTGCCATGCACGGCGTGAGCTGGGGCGCATACTGGGCTACTAAGATGGCGATCGTCGAGCGCGCGCGTCTGCGCGGCGCAAGCGCACAGTCGCCGCCGGTGGATAAATTCTTCCAAAAAGACTTTCTGATGAACTCGCTGCTGGGCAATCGCGAATATCTTTTCGATCAGGTGCCCGCGCTCATGAACATTCTGGAAGGCGTGCATACGCTGGAGGAAATGGGCGAGTATCAGCCCAAGATGTCGCTCGTCAAACAAGGACTGCTCGGCAAGCCGATGTCGCCCATGCTCATTCTTGCCGGAGTGCTCGATACCCAGGTCCCAATCGACGACATCTACCTGCTACTCGACAAAGGCGACGTGCCGAAGACCGCATGGATCAATCCGCAGGGCGGTCATCTCGGGCGGCAAGTTGGCGTGTGGCCCGATCCGCGCATCTTCAAAGAAGTGATCATTCCGTGGCTGGTGCGCACGCTTGAACCTGAGCCTGCGAGATAGAGCCATTTGGATAAAGAGTCATTAGCAATAGCAATTCGGTTCTTTTTCCGAGATACGAATTAACGACAAACATCTTAGGACAGAAGACCAACGATGGAGACCCTTACACCCGCGCAGGCGCGTCTTGCCAACGACGCACCGCCGACATCCAGCAAGTTGCCTTTCTACCGCGAACTCTGGGTGCAGGTGCTGCTGGCCATTGCCCTGGCCATAGTGTTGGGCTACGTGAACCCGGCGCGCGCGATTGCCATGAAGCCGCTGGGCGACGCTTTCATTCGCGTGATTACGATGATCATCACTCTGATCATCTTCTGCACGGTGGTCACCGGAATCGCCGGCATGGAGAACCTGAAAAAAGTTGGCCGTGTCGGCGGCATGGCGCTCGTTTACTTCGAAATCGTTTCCACCATTGCCCTCCTGATCGGACTCGTTGTGGGCAACGTCGTGCGTCCGGGCAGCGGCTTTAACGTAAACGTCGCCACGCTCGACGCCAAGGCAGTCGCCGACTATGCCGGCCAGGCAAAAACCCAAAGCGTCACTGAATTTCTGATGCACATCATCCCGACGACGGTGTTCGACGCCTTCGCCAAAGGAGATATCCTCGAAGTAGTTTTCGTGGCCTTACTGTTCGGCTTTGCGCTGGCGGCCGCCGGAGCCCGAGCCAAGCCGCTGGTCGAACTCGTCGACTCCCTCACTCATGTCGTATTCCGAGTGGTGAACATTCTGATGAAATTCGCGCCGATTGGAGCCTTCGGCGCAATGGCATACACGGTCGGCAAGTTCGGCCTTGCTTCGCTCGGTCCACTGGCCAAGTTGATCGGAACTTTCTGGCTCACCTCGGTGCTCTTTGTCGTGATCGTACTCGGCGCCATCGCCTGGGCCGCCAGCTTCAACATCTTTCGCTTTCTGGCATACATCAAGGAAGAGATCCTGCTGGTGTTAGCCGTAAGTTCATCCGAGATCGCAATCCCGAATCTGATGGCCAAGCTCGAGAGACTCGGTTGCTCCAAGTCTCTGGTTGGGCTGGTGGTTCCAACGGGCTTTACCTTCAACACCGATGGAACAAGTCTGTACATGACCATGGCTGCTCTATTCGTGGCACAGGCGACCAATACCCATCTGACTCTGACCCAGCAACTCACCATTCTCGCGGTAGCGGTTCTCACCTCCAAGGGGGCCAGCGGCGTACAGGGCGCATCTTTCATCGCGCTCGTGGCCACGCTTTCTGTGATCCCAAGCATTCCCGTTGCAGGCATGGCGTTAATTCTCGGAATTGACCGCTTCCTGAGTATGTTCAGAGCCTTGGTCAACATGATTGGAAACGGAGTAGCGACGCTGGTCCTGGCGCGTTGGGAGGGAGAATTGGAGCGCGAAACACTGAGGCAACATTTAGCCAGACCGGCTTAGAGCCCTATCGTTTCGTATGCCTGACCAAGGGCTTGAAGAGCGCCAAGGTCGATCAAAATCAAGGTGCTAAAAGCGCAAACGCGATGGCTGATTCGGAACTGGTGGGTGGGGTGACGGGCCTTTCGGGTGTTTTCCTTTCCGCACACGATGCTAACCTGGCCTAGGGAACCACCGTACTACTTTTGCAAATTCGCAAGATCGGCTTTGCACAACATCCCATGAGGAAGATTATCAGCAGCGGTCTTGTGCGCGGTTGCCTTCTCGCGATCGCATTTCTGACCTTCATCTTGGCTGCCGCCCACGCACGGGCTCAAGACAACTACGAAATCCAGGTATACGGGTCCGACCTCATCGATCCCGGACACACCATGGTTGAGCTCCACAGCAACTTCACGATCGACGGCTCGAAGGCGATCATCGATGGTGTTTATCCCACCAATCACGCCGAGCATGAGACCGTCGAGATCACCCACGGCTTCAATGACTGGTTCGAGTGCGGCTTTTACATTTTCACTTCCATAACCGAGGGCCAGAGCTGGCAGTGGGTCGGGGCTCACATCCGGCCGCGCGTTGCCGTCCCTAAGAAATGGCACTGGCCCGTCGGTGTGAGCCTCTCGAATGAAATCGGCTACCAGAGACGGCAATATTCGGTGGACACATGGACATGGGAAATCCGTCCGATCGTGGACCAAAAAGTCGGCCGATGGTATTGGTCCCTGAACCCCACGCTTGACCGGTCTTTCCACGGTGCGAGCGTGAACCAAGGCGTTGTCTTTTCGCCAAACTTCAAATTTAGTTACGATTTCATGCCGAAAATTGCTGGAGGTCTGGAGTATTACGGTTCGGCCGGCCCAGTGACGGGATTCGATGCGGTCTCGCAACAGCAGCACCAGATTTTCCCCGCGATTGATTTAAATATCGCACCGCAATGGGAGATCAATTTCGGCCTCGGCGTGGGTCTCACCGGTGCGACCGACCACTTGATTGCCAAAATGATTCTGGGTTATCGCTTTAATTTCTAACCGGGAAACAAGAGCGGACAAGTGAGCACAATGCATCGCAAACAATTGAAAAGCGGGGCGCAGATCAGGCTAATTTCTCGCGCCCACAAACAAGTGATTAAGATCGGTCGGTTCTGCAACCTCGGCAACCGGGGTTGAATAGTAGTCGAGATTGACCACACGTTTGCCAATTCGCGCCGCTACTTCCGGATTGGCGACGATACATCCAGAATCGTCGGATCCCGCTGCCGGCGGGTCTACGATTACCCAACTCTCCAGGAGGAGAAGGCATTGCGGCGTGACGTGTAAAGAGGCTGCGGAAAAAGTCAGATGTCGATGGCCAGCCCCTAAAGGGGCGTCTGATTCGGAAGAACTCGCGCTATCGCTGAAGCGATACCCTGATACGAAAACCTGAGTTTTTCCGCAAGCGGTAAAGCCGCCCGATAAAACCGGGCACAAGCTAATTTTGCGAATTGGGAGCGTCACGGTCCGCCCCCTTGAGCGGTCAATTAGGGCATCAGCGCGGAACTATTTCCGGCCGCGCGTCGTATACGATTACAGTGTGGACCGCACAGACCCGACAACGACGGAACAGGTGGATCCGCGGAGGAGCGTCCGGAAGTTTGCCGCCTCGCGAGTCGGAGAACAACTCTGGCGTCACGGCACCGTGTTCCGCGACCCGGCGTTCGAGGCTCTGGCAGCATTACGGGCACACAAGCTGCGTTCCGCGCTGACGCTGCTGGGCGTTACTTTGTCGGTATCGGTGCTCATCCTTGTCGTGTCGATTATCACTGGGGCGAACCTTTACATTGAGCATCGCGTTGCCAATCTCGGGTCCAATGTCTTTCTCGTGCTTCGCTTCCCCATCATCACCAATCAGCAGGACTTGTTCAAAGCGATGCGTCGCAACCGGTATGTCACTTGGGAAGACTACGAGGCTCTGCGTGATGGCATGAGGCTGCCTCGCGCAGTTGGCCTGGAGACGCGAACCAACGGCAAGGTCCGCCTGGGAACACAAGCGTTGGACGACATTAATATCCGCGGGGTGACGGCCAACATCGCCGATATGGATGTGGAGGAAGTCGAAACCGGCCGCTACATAACGGATGCGGACAATGAAGGCAGAGCGGAGGTCACCTTTATCGGACAACAAATCGCCGGCAAGCTGTTCCCCACGGTCGACCCCATCGGCAAGACGATTTACGTCGATGGCCGCGGCTTCCTGGTGGTCGGCGTAGCCAAGGCGATTGGAACCGTCTTCGGGCAATCCCAGGACAATTTTGTCTACATCCCCATCCGGACGTTCTTGAAACACTATGGCGAACACGGGCAGGGACTGGATATGGCCATCAACATCCAGGGGCGCGGCCCGGAGTGGATGCGGGAGACCGAGGATGAAGCCCGCACCATGATGCGCGGCCGCCGCCATCTCGATCCCATGGCTGATGACAATTTTGGCATTCTGGCGTCTGACACAATTATGGGCTTATGGACGAACCTGACTGGCGCCGTCGCCAAGACCATGGTCGGAGTGGTTTCGGTGTTCCTGGTCATCGGCGGCGTGGTGATCATGAATGTGATGCTGGCCAGTGTGACGGAGCGTACCCGCGAGATTGGCGTGCGCAAATCACTGGGAGCGCGAAGACGCGACATCCTGATGCAGTTCCTGGTGGAATCCGCGGTGATGGCAGCCATAGGAGGCGCGATCGGCATTGCCATTGCCTATCTTCTATCCACGCTGGTGAGAGTGCTCACGCCTGTGCCCTCCCAAGTACCCATCGGCGCGGTGATTTTGTCGCTTGCGGTATCGACCACCGTGGGATTGTTCTTTGGGTTGTACCCCGCACACCGGGCTGCCCAACTGGATCCCATCGAGGCCCTGCGCTTCGAAACTTAGAGGTTTGAATCGTTAAAGAGGTTTCAACCGTGCGGATTGAAATCAGCGAAAGCACGCGCATGGCGTTTGATTCCCTTCGCCAGCACAAGACGAGGTCGCTGTTGACTGTCTTGGGTGTGGTCATCGGGATCATGGCGATGGTGGCCGTAGCCTCCATCATGGTGGGCTTGGATCGAGATATTCGCGGCTTTCTCGATCAATATGGCACCGATACGCTGTTCGTTTTTCGCTGGGACTTCGGTTTTCGAGGCAACCTCACAGCCGAAGAACGCAACCGCAAGACGCTGACCTACGAAGACACCATGGCGATTCGGGATGAGTGCCCCGACGTGAAGGATGTGACGGTGGAGATTTCCCCCCGGGTGGAACCGGGCAAGCCCTTCACCGTGGTCCCCGCGCGATACCAACGCAACGAGGTCTACGGGATTCAATTTACTGGTACCATTCCGTCCTACGAATGGGTCTACAACGCCAACCCCGAGAAAGGCCGGTTCTTTACCGAAGCGGAAAACCTGAATCACATGGACGTGGCGGTAATCGGTCACGACTTGGCGGAGGGACTGTTCCACGCGGAAAACCCGCTAGGCAAGTCGATCGAGGTCGGAGGCGCTCTCTACCGGGTCGTCGGCGTGCTGGAGAAGCGCAAAGGCCAGTTCTTTAAAGATGAATCGGCGGACAAAGTTGTGGTCGTGCCGTACACGGCGTACCGCAAACATAATCCGCAGGACGACGAACACTTCATTGGCGCACAAGCGTCTCCGGGTAGAAAGGCCCAAGCGGAGGACGAAATCATCGGCCTGTTGCGGCGGCGCAGACGGGTTGGGACCGATAAGCCGAATAATTTCGCGATTTCCAGTTCGGAGGAAATTGCGCGCCAATTCCGTCAGATCACGGGAGCGATTGCCATTGCAGTGGTCGTGATCAGTTCCATCGGGCTCCTTATCGGTGGAGTTGGCGTGATGAACATCATGCTCATGTCGGTCACCGAACGCACGCGTGAAATCGGAGTGCGCAAGGCCATCGGCGCCCGACGCCGGGATATCGTCCGCCAGTTCCTCACGGAAGCCGTCACCCTGACGGGTACTGGGGGAATCATCGGTGTCACACTGGGAGCGGGGATCAGCTTCTTGATCAATAAGCTATTGCCCAGTTTGCCTTCGGCGGTGCCGCTATGGTCGGTCATCGCTGCGGTAACAGCTTCGATGAGCGTCGGCCTATTCTTTGGGATTTATCCTGCGATAAAAGCCTCGCGACTAAATCCTGTGGAGGCGTTGCGCTACGAGTGAACGGTGAGAGCTTGTCTACCGGATCACTTCCCGCTGGCCGACCATCCATCCAAGATCGTCGCATCCATTCCATTGACGCGCCATGGGCTGCTCCGTAAGATGAAGCGACCTGAAAGGCGGACCGTTCGATGATTGGCCAAACCATCTCGCACTACCGCGTCGTCGAGAAACTGGGCGGCGGCGGCATGGGTGTGGTGTATAAGGCCGAGGACATCGAACTGGGACGCTTCGTGGCCCTGAAATTCCTGCCCCATGAACTGTCGCGAGACGCGCAAGCACTGGAGCGCTTTCGCCGGGAGGCGCGCGCCGCGTCTGCCCTGAATCATCCCAATATTTGCACGATTTACGAAATCGGCAACCACAGCGAACAGACTTTCATTGCCATGGAGTTTCTGGACGGCGTGACGCTGAAGCATCTGATTGCGGGAAACCCGTTGGATAACGAAACTGTGCTCTCGCTGGCCATTGAGATGGCCGACGGATTGGACGCGGCGCATTCCCAGGGCATTGTCCACCGCGACATCAAGCCCGCCAACATCTTTGTCACCAAGCGCGGCCACGCCAAGATTCTGGATTTCGGGCTGGCCAAAGCGCTGCCCACCACCAGCTCTTCCAGTCAGGCTGCATCGGCCAACACGATGACAGCCACGCTCGATGAACAACACCTCACCAGTCCCGGGACGACGCTTGGCACCGTTGCCTACATGTCTCCCGAGCAGGCGCGAGCCAAAGGGGTGGACGCGCGCAGCGACCTGTTCTCCTTCGGCGCGGTGCTCTACGAGATGGCAACCGGCACGCTTCCGTTTCGTGGCGGCAGTTCGGCGGAGATCTTCAAAGCGATTCTGGATGCGGCGCCAGCCCCGGCCCTGCGGCTCAATCCCGATCTGCCTGCGGAGTTGGAGCGCATTATCGGCAAGGCCCTGGAGAAAGATCGCAACCTGCGCTATCAGAGCGCGGCCGATCTGCGCACCGACCTGGCGCGTTTGAAACGGGACTCCGACTCCGGGCGTTCGTCGAGCTCTTCGATCGCCCCGAGCGCTGTATCGCCGGCCAGTTCCTCGTCCATCCCGGCTGCCGTCGAGCCCCGCCGCTGGCGCACATACCTGGCCGCCGGCGTCGCTGTAATCGTGCTGATTGCCGCGGCCGCGTACTTCCTGCGCGGAAAATCTCAGACGGGCAAGGTCGACTCCATTGCCGTGCTCCCCTTCGTCAATGCCACCGCTGACGCCAACAACGAGTACCTCAGCGACGGCTTGACGGAAAGCCTGATCAGCAGTCTTTCGCAACTGCCCAACCTCAAGGTGATGGCGCGCAGCACCGTGTTCCGCTACAAGGGGAAGGAGGATGATCCGCAGAAAATTGGCCAGGCGCTGCAGGTGAGCGCAGTTTTGATGGGGCGCATCATGCAGCACGGCGACCATGTCGCGATTGAGGCAGATCTGGTGAATACCGCCGACGGAAGCGAGCTTTGGGGCGCTCACTATGATCGCAAGCAGGCCGACATCACCGAGGTCCAGAGCGACATTACGCGCGATATTTCCAGCAAGCTCCGCATCCAGCTCAGCGGAAACGAACAGCAGCGCCTGGGGCGAGCCGGCACCACCAACCCGGAAGCCTACCGCCTCTACCTGGAAGGGCGCCAACTCTGGTACGGGCGCACGTCGGAGGGCCTCAAGAAGAGTATTGATTTGTTTCAGGAGGCGATCGCCGCCGACCCTGGTTATGCGCTCGCCTATGCGGGCCTGGCGAACACCTATAACATCGGTCCCAGCTACGATATTGGGATAACGTCGAAGCAGGGAGAACTACTGGCGGACGAAGCGGCGCGCAAAGCGATTGAACTGGATGGTTCCCTGTCCGAGGCCCATGCAGCGCTCGCAATGGCACTGGCGGATGGAAGAAGGTGGAGCGAGGCGGAATCCGAATTTCGACGCGCCATCGAATTGAACCCCAACAACGCGGCAGCCCACTATTTCTATGCTATCGGCTGCCTCATTCCGATGAAGCGCATTGACGACGCGCTCGAACAATACCAGACTGCCTTATCGCTCGATCCTCTTTCTTCGATTGTCAACACCAACTACGCAGTGCTCCTGATGGAGGGCCGCCGCTACCCGGAGTCGCTCGCTCAGTTCCAGAAAGTACTCGAACGGGATCCCAATTTTCATCCCGCCCACTACAAGCTCTCGCAACTGTACGCTACCACTGGCCGCTTCGCGGAGGCGGTGAGCGAGATCCAGAAAATTGTCTCCAAGCCGGGCTCCTGGAGCGCAGACGCAAAAAGCTACCGCGAGCTGCTTCAGGATTTCAAGGGTACGGATCGCTCGGCCGCTGTGGCCGTAGCGTACGCGATCAGCGGAGAGCGCGACCAGGCATTCGAATACCTGGAGAAGGCCTACTCCGACGGAGACAACGAACTGCTTCTCGTCATTCGTTATCCCGCCCTGGACCCGATTCGTTCCGACCCGCGCTATGCCGATCTCTTGCGCCGGCTCGGACTACCCGAGTAGCGACTCACGATCTCGCTACTGCGTGAACGCCGAAGTACGCAGATTTTACACCTTCCAGAGGCCCATATATACTGTAACCGTTATACTCATTATGCTGTAACCGTTTGGGCTTGTGGGGCTGGACATTTGGAACGAGAATTGCACTGATCGCCAAGAAAACGACACCAACCGTGATGCAGGTCTTCTAATGACGCACTCTCTCAGCCGGATGAGACTGCGTGGGCCCAGTTGGGATCGGATCGGCATTGCCCGCAGGATGAGATCTCGCTAGAGGCAGCGCACCACACCTAGCCAGGCGGGTGGTGCGACAGACCTTAATGACCGTTTCGGCATCTCTGTGGGGTTTTAGCTAGCGGAGCCGACACCATCCGCCTCCACACGTCGTCCATCTGGCATTTGGAAAACTCTCGAAGGAAGAAAAAAGAAGAAACTCAAATATGGCCAAGCAGCAAAATTTCTGGACAGGGTGGCGAGAGCGTCTCTCGGCCCTTCGGAACGTGCCGGCTGTTCTCAAGATCGTATGGGACTCCGGCCCGGCGGTTGTGGTGTTTGGACTAACTGCTCGCCTGCTCTCATCGCTCATGCCGGTGGCGTTGCTATGGATCACAAAGCTGATTATTGATGGCATCGTCCATGCGGCCTCGACACATCAACCGGTGCCGCGCCAGTTCTGGTGGCTGGTGGCAGCGGAATTTTCACTGGCTGTTCTAACCAGCATTCTCATCCGGGCGATCGACTACTCGGATTCTTTGCTGACTGACAAGTACACCCGCCACGCCAGCATCCGAGTCATGGATCAGGCGGCTGGACTGGATCTATTGGCCTATGAGGATCCGGTTTTTTATGACCGTCTAGAGCGGGCGAGAGTGCAGGCAACGGACCGGCTGGGCATGATTCAAGCCATGGGACGGTTGGTGCAGCAGGCCATCACCACACTAACCCTGTCGGTCTCGATCATGGTGTTCTCTCCCTGGCTGATGCTCCTGCTGATCGCGGGTGTGATTCCGGCGTTCCTCGGCGAGAGCCATTTTGCCTTCCTGAGTTATGCCAAGAACTTCCGCCAGACGCCGCTGAAGCGGCAACTGGACTACTTGCGGGTCCTGGGCGGAAGCAGAGAAGCTTCGAAGGAGTTGAAGCTCTTCGGGCTGAGAGATTTCCTACGCGAGCGGTTTACCCGTTTGTGCGACGAGATCTACAAAGAGAACGTCGCCTTGTCCCGACGCAAGCTGATCGCGGGCGCGTTCTTGTCGGCGATCGGCACCATGGGCTACTACTCGGCATATGTATTCGTCATCTGGCGCACGGTCAGCGGCGCCCTAAGCATTGGTACGTTGACGTTTCTCGCGGGTGCGATTCTGCAGGCCAGCAGCAACATTCAACAATTTTTCTCGACTCTTGCAGGCATTGCCGACGAGGCGCTGTTCCTCACCGATTTGGTGGCCTTTTTTGGGATGCAACCGACGATTCGCTCCAAGCCTAATGCCCTGCCCGCGCCTCGACCGATGCTACGTGGATTTGAGTTTCGGAATGTCTCCTTCCACTATCCCGGAAGCACACGCCTGATTCTCAACCACCTGAACTTTGAGTTGCGTCCAGGACAGCGTGTGGCGCTGATTGGCGAAAACGGGCAGGGCAAAACCACCTTCGTAAAGTTGATTACCCGGCTTTACGACCCTACAGAAGGACAAATCCTGCTCGATGGCATCGATCTTCGGGAATACGACCTGGAAGATCTCCATCGTGAGATGGGCGTGATCTTTCAGGACTTCATGCGCTATGAAATGACCGCCCGCGACAATATTGCGGTTGGCCGCGTCGAGGAAATCAACAACCTGGAACTCGTGAAGACAGCAGCACGGAAGAGCATGGCGGATCACTTTGTCGGAAAACTGCCCGAGCGCTACGAACAAATGCTGGGCCGGCGCTTCGATCGCGGAGTGGATCTTTCAGGCGGTGAGTGGCAGAAAGTCGCACTCGCACGAGCGTATTTGCGCGACGCGCAACTCCTGATTCTCGACGAGCCGACTGCCGCACTCGACGCGCGCAGCGAATTGGAAGTTTTTCGCCGCTTTTCCGAACTTGCCGCCGACAAAACGGCGCTCTTTATTTCACACCGATTCTCTACCGTGCGCATGGTTGATCGCATCGTAGTGCTCAACAACGGCAAGATTGTCGAGGAAGGGAATCACGCCCAACTGTCGAGCCTGGGAGGTCTTTACGCCGAAATGTTTGAGATGCAGGCCTCCAGCTATCGCTAGGAAGCACTCCAAGGCAGCATGAAGCCACCTGAGCGGGGGAATGCCTGGCCCGGGCCGACGAGAACCTCAATGCGCAATTGGCGCGTCATCATCGGCATCGGCCTCGCCGTTCTCTTGACGTTCTCGCGGACTATACCCAGGATCAACGCGCAACTGATTCACGCGCAACTGGGCCCCAGTCCGGAGGTGATCGTCATCGATGCCAAGGCGCCCGGGCATCCCTTTCCCCATTTTTGGGAGCAGATGTTTGGTTCGGGGCGCGCGATACTGACCCTGCGTGACAGCTATCGGAGTGACTTACGTGCGGTTGAGCAAATCACCGGCTTCAAGTACGTGCGCTTCCACGGCATTTTCGACGATGAAGTTGGTGTCTATGACGAAGATGGCCAAGGACACCCCGTCTATAACTTCTCCTACATTGACCAAATCTACGATGGTTTGCTCGCGAACGGCGTGCGCCCTTTTGTTGAGATCAGCTTTATGCCCAAGCAGCTGGCAGCCAGAAACATCCTTCACAGCTTCTGGTACAAACCTAATATTTCCCCGCCAAAAGATTGGAGCCACTGGGACGGCCTGATCTCGGCCTTCACTCAGCATCTGGTGGATCGCTACGGCATCGATGAGGTTGCGCAATGGTATTTCGAAGTGTGGAATGAGCCCAACCTCGACTTCTGGGCAGGGGAGCCAAAGCAGGCCAGCTACTGGCAGCTGTACGACCACACCGCGCTTGCCATCAAATCGACCAATCCGCGATTGCGAGTCGGTGGCCCCGCGACCGCGCAAGCCGCGTGGGTCGACGCCTTCATCCGCCATTGTGCGGAGAAAAACATCCCGGCGGACTTCGCCTCAACCCATGTCTATGGCAATGATCTCGCACAAGACATTTTCGGTTCGCCAGCAGACATTTCTCGCGATCAGATGGTCTGCCGCGCGGTGAAGAAAGTTCACAACCAGATCGCCACCTCGATCATGCCGAATCTACCGCTGATCTGGAGCGAGTTCAACGCCAGCTACAAGACGGAACCTGAGGTTACAGATTCCATCTACATGGGCCCCTGGCTAGCCGACACGATACGCCAGTGCGATGGCTTGGTGGATATCGTGTCTTACTGGACGTTTTCGGATGTGTTCGAAGAGCAGGGTGTGGTGAAAACGCCGTTCTATGGCGGCTATGGACTGGTTGCGGAGGATGGCATTCCAAAGCCGGCCTTCAACGCTTTCAAACTGCTGCACCGGCTCGGAGATGAGCGGATCCAGCTCGATTCTGATTTCGCGCTGCTCACGCGCAGGCAGGACGGTACCTTAGTGCTGGCGCTGTGGAACTACGCTCCGCCCGAGCAAACCGGTTCTCCGAAAACTGTCACTGTGCAGCTGAAAGGCACGAATGCGAGGCAAGCCTTGATCGCCCGCGTGGACCGCGATCATGGAGATTTTCACTCCGCCTACGAAAAGATGGGCGCTCCGCGTTATCCCACCCAGACACAGATCCAGGAACTGCGTAAGGCTGCAGAACTTCCAACGCCGGAAGCCCGCCCAATACAGAATGGCGAACTGACCTTGACTCTGCCCGGGCAAGGCCTGGCAGTCGTTGAGTTGCAGTAGCAGAACGTCGTTGTCAAACGGTCAAAGTCAAACGGTCAAACGCGATCACGCCGGAACTACTGTGTCAGGTGGGCTTTCTGGTATCTGGCGGCTGGTATGTCTTGAAGCCAGCGCGAGCCATGCCGCGCTGCGCCTCCGGGTTTTTCATGAAGGTATTCCAAACGAAACCAGTACGGACATTTTCCGCCATGAGCATGGTGATTCCCACGTCAATCCCAACGACGTCATGGTCATACCAATTCTTGAGCGGATTGAACGCATTTACAAATCCATACTGGCTCCATGCCCCTCCATAATGATCCTTGATGTTCCGAAGGACACGCATTACGGGCTGCGGAAGAAATGGCAGGGAACCTGACGACGCACTGGGGACAACCGTTCCATCAACCGGCCCCATCGCGGGCGGACCTCCCCAAATCACGTAGCCCTTGTCCGAATCGGAAGCGGTTATGCCCCAGAGATCGTCGCTGTAATCGGGAAACTGTTTGGCCAGATCTATGCAGAATAGGCGGTGGGCGTCCGTAGCCAATCTCGAGTTCTGGAAATAGTCGGCGTATTTGTCGCGTTTATCGCGGAAATCAAACCAAGCCTGGGAGTACTGATGCACAAACAAAGGGGCGAACGAACCGATATAACGAATGCCATCATATTCAAAGATGGTCCGTTTCCAGGCGTCCCAGGCTGCTACGGGCAAGGGATGGGAAAGCGATCCCAATCCCAGGAGATACATCATCATCATCTCGCTGTAGTAATCCCAACGATAGGGGAGAAAGCCGATTTCGGGCGTCCACCCATGCGGCAAGAGCGAGGTGTCCTCCGACAACCAAGTCCAATCGACCCGGTTGAATATCTCGTAGGCCAAAAAACTGATTTCGGAATGCTCCTGGAAGTGTTGCTGACAGGTGAGGACTCCGCACAGCAGAATAGCCGTGTCGACCGAAGAGACTTCGGAATCCCACGTTCGTTCGCCGGTGTTGAGGTCGGCGAAGTGGTAGAAGAATCCTCGATGAGTGGGCATCTTCTTCGCGAGGAAGCGCAGAGTGACAAAAACTCGCTCCCGCGCATCGGCAAACGAAACGAATCCGCGTTTTTCTCCGATACAAAGAGCGGTCAGCCCAAACCCCGTTGCCGCAATACTGGCGACTGCGGTGGTGTCATTCGCCCGCACATTGCATCGATCCTTTATCAACCCAGTTTGCGGGCTGGCTTGTTCCCAAAAGTACTGAAAGTTTGCCTTCTCTAGTTCCTCGAGGAACTGATCATCGCCTTGCGAAAGAGAGCTTGGGACCGGGGCAGGTTGTGAACGATTGCTCTGTTTTTCGGCTACCGCCAGCGGGGAAAACAACTTTGGCATACCGCACAATCCCCACATGCTCACGCCCGCGATCCGTAACAGCAGATCTCGTCGCGTAAGGCGGTTCGTGCCAAGGCCGATCTTTTCGTTCTCGCCCATCCGTTCAATTCTAGATGTTCCGCATTCGGGTGTGAAATGCGGTCTGACGGAGAATTTCCGAGGGAGAATTGAGGACATTGCCGGCTGCCCCAGAAACCCTGCATATAGAAGAGCGCGTCGTTAGAATGAGAATGTTAGCTGAGGGTCACGCCATGAGTTCCAGAGGCATGAGGACCAGAAACCTGAGTACCAGAAAGAAGATTGCGATTTGGGCAATTCCAGCTCTCGCGATTTTGGCAACGGCATTGACCATTGTCCTCCTGCACCGGCGGCAGCCGATCATTCTGAGGGGCGCGGTCTTGAGACTGGACAGCGACCCAAAGAAACAGTTGCCCATTGCCGACGTTGAGATCACCGCGATCAATGATTTAGGGAGCGGGAACTCCAGGTCTGATGCTTCAGGTTACTTCAGGATCACTCTGCCCAAGGGACTCCGACGGCGACAACCACTCACCCTCCGATTCGGTCACAAAGATTATCATCCGCTGGAATGGGACGACTTTGTTGGCGACAAGATTTACATCGCTCGTATGGTGCCCCTCCGGCAGGAAACGAACGCGGAACCTCATCATCCCGCGGTAGCGGTCTCCAATGCCCGGGTAAGGTATTCGGTGAAGGCTACAACCGAGGCGGATGTGGGAAGCGCAGTGAAGACGTTCGAGGTCGCCAACACTGGGAACCAACCCTGCGACAATCGGTCTCCGTGTTCGTCCGACGGAAAGTGGAAGGCAGCGATCGGCTCCATGTCGCTCGACGCTGGGGAGAGGAATGAGTTCCGAAACGCGAGAGTCTCTTGCATCGCAGGCCCCTGCCCTTTCGCAAAGATCGAGCTTGAAGATCTTTCCGGGGACGCACGCTACTTCAACGTGCAAGTTCGCAATTGGTCGGACACGGCCACTTTCCTGTTGGAGGCCGAGGTGGTTCACCCCATGGTCAGCGACATAGTGCGGGATTCTTATCCGGTGATTTTTGGGCGAGCCTTGAATTTCAGCCTGCCGCCGGCGGCGGAGGGTCCGAGCATAGAAGCGGAACTCGATGGTGAAGCCATTGTCTTTCCCCTTGGTCCAAATCTTTTCTTGCGATGGGCGGATTGTCACGTCGCCGTGGACAAGGACCAATCCGCAACCTATCGCTGCGAACTTAAGCCCGGGTACCAGTTTCGGTAAGGCGGGTGCCTCGGTGGTCGTTATCTGCGGTGGATTAGCGCTCATCAGCAATTTTGTCAGCCGTGGCTGCGGTGTGCTCTCCCTCGACCGCAGAGAACGTGATGGGCGAGGACGCCAGCGAGGGCAGCGGCGAGGGCGCTTCGATCGCCGGCCTAGGTTCGTCTTTGCTCATCGACGGGAACTTGCCGTAGGTCATGCCGCGCCACAACCACTCCATGGGGCCAAAGCGATATCGGTTCAACCACCAATTGCTGAACACCACCTGCGCCCAATAAAGAATGACCGTGGGCACCAACCCGATCGCTGGTCCGATGCGTCCATAGAGACCGGTTGTGTAGTGGTAGAAGAACAGGGTGCACACCACGGATTGCATCAAGTAGTCGGTCAATGCCATGCGCCCCACCGCGGCAAACGGGAGCAGACGGCGTCGCCATTCCTCCTGCATGAAGAGAAGCGCCAGCCCCGAAACATAACCTGCGCTCAAGATATGGGATCCAGGCAGCCAGAGAACTCCAGCAGACCAACCCCACAGGGAAACTTTGTCGGGAGGAATCGCTATTTTCACGGCCGCCACGTAAATATTGACGATCAGGCCTACCGGGAGGCACCACGCGCACATGCGCTTCAACACCGGACGGTATTCCTCGAACTGTTGTACGATGCCGGCTCGCCACACCCACATGCCGAGCAGAAACAGCGCCGTCGCATAGATCGCGAACAACTCTAAGGGCAGCTGTTGTTTCCATTCCACCCAGTTCTGCGCCATGATCTGCCGCACCGTTCCGTGCGCGTAGATATTAATGATCCCGTACATCTTCTTCAAATCCGTCGGCTTGGGTTTCATCCAATGGGGACGGAAACGGCTGTAGTAGAGGGCCAGGAAAATTGAGCTGAGTACGATGGGCAGCGAGAACAAACCTCCGGCCCACCACAGCAACGTCTTCTGTTGGCGTTTGCGGAAGAGCAACAAAATTGCCCCCGACAACGCATAGGTCAGCAGGATGTCTCCCGCCCAGATCAGCAGCCCGTGGATCAGGCCGAACAGCGCCAGGGCTAGAAGTCGCCGGGGATAGAAGCCCAGGAAGCGCACGCCTCGCGCTTCCGCCCGGCTCATCTGCATGGCAAAACCCATCCCGAAAAGAAATGAAAAGATCGAGATGAATTTCCCCTGGATCAGGGCATCGATGAAGAACTGGGCTGCGACGTCGGCACGGCCGTGAAAGAGGGCCCCGATATTCCCGTAAACGTCGAGGGGCGCGAAGAAAGCGCGCATGTTCGCAGCCAGAATTCCGAACAGCGCCATGCCCCGCAGAACATCGATAAAAAGGATGCGCTCTGAAAGGCTGACCGGGCCCACCCGCTGCGCTTCTAGCTGCATGCGCCTCCCCCGCAGGCAATAATGACATGAGCAGCCGGAATGAAGTCAATTACAAATTAGCTTTGTGGTCTTCTGTTATGTTCAGATGTTATGTTCAGAACCGAGTAATTTTGGCCATCGCGCCGTCCTCCGCAAAGCGCACGATCAAGTTCTGAAACTCACTATGAACACCGGTTTCATCGGCATTGGCGGATTCATTCACAGCTCCATGACCGGCTCAAGTCTAGCCACTTGCGATCGATCCCAGGTCGACTCGACCATTTCGATCATCTCCAGATCCATCTTTCTCGTGGAGCTTTGAAACACGGCCCTGGCCTTTGCCAGATCCTCTGCTTTCCAATAAACAATAATGAAGTCCCCGCCCGGAGACCGGTCCAGAAAGATGTGTTCTGCAATGACTCCCTGTTCGCTCATGCAGAGCTTAGCTTCCTCCATTCGGTTCGGAACCTGCTTAGCCCATTCCAAGAATTTATTCGTCATTCCAGGCTTCAGGCGAACTCTTATGCATTCCGACTGCGGCATCTCAGTCCCCTCCTCCTTTCTTCATTCCGTACATGTGAAGGACATGCGCTTTCATTTTTTCCAGAGGATAATTCTTGGGCTCCATAACATATTCGGCGACTATGCCAGTAGTAAGCGAGCGAAAGTAGATCACTTCCGCCTCCGGATCAGCGACCCCGAGCTCGGAGAAGATTGCTCGATGAACTTCGAAAATCTTTGCCCATTGCCTCCGAATCTTCTCTGACGTGTTCCCGATGCGGCGAATCGCCTCAGGGGCATCAGGCTGCAGAAAGACTGTCAGGTAGAACTTATAGAGCATGGTGTCTTTCTTCACCTCGTCGAAAAGGCGATCCAGGATGGTAGCGAGCTTGTTGAGAGCCCCGGATATTTCGTCGATCCCTTCGATTAACCCTTCGGCTTCATTGAAGCGTCGCTCCATGACCGCCGCAAGTAAGTGTTCCTTGCTCCTGAAGTAGTTGTACGCAAGGCCTTTTGAAACCTCCGCTTGTTTTGCGATCTCTTCCATCGAGGCGCGGTGGAAGCCTTTTTGCTTAAAAACGTCTAGGGCTGCCGAGATAATTTTCTCGGAGGCGTTTAATCGCATTTCTGCCCATTGCTGTTGAGTCCGCGGTGACATCCGTAAGCCCCGTTTCCACAGCCAACATTATCAATGACTGACTAGATAGTCACTAAAAAGATTTACCCTGTTTGCATTTTCCCGCGTCAGTAGTATAGTGTTCGTCGGCGGCGGAAATAGAACCAGTCGAAGTGCTGGGTGAATTCAAATCGGACAAACCTCTGCACAGTTTTTCACTCCCCCGTTTCCAGCCCTCAGTAAGTGCTTGCAGCAGTTAACACAAACTGATACGCCTATTGGCCCCGCAATTGCACTTCTAGACGCGTCCTCCCCTCTAGGACACTTGCCGAGAACTCGGCTATTCGAGTTCGAAATTTTGCTTTGGAGGACTTCCCATGTCGCGCCGCCACTATGCCTTGTCACTGGTCGTAGCCCTGTTCTTCTCCACGCTCGCCTTGGCCAATTCCATCCCGGTCAATCTGACGCTACTTCACTCCGGCACCAGCGTCCACGGTGGTGCCTTCACTGATCCTGGCCATTTCTCGATTAACGGTTTGAAGGCCGCGCCCATGATCTTTGACGCGATCAGCAGCCACCCGTCGCGTGACTGGAATGCTCACCTCAGCGGGTTGCCTTCTGGAAAAGTTATGCTTGGCAATGGCACGGCCAACAGAACCGGGCGCATCGCCTTCCCGGGTCAGGGATATCAACCGACTTGTTGCAAAGCCCAGAACTGGGTAGGTGGGGAGCAAGGGTTTGGAGGGAAGGGTGGACTGTCCGCCCCGGAACCGGGTAGCCTGATTCTGCTCTCGACGGGCCTGCTCGGGATCGCAGGAATAGTGCGGCGCAAACTGCTGCGCGGCTAACGAGCGATCGGCTGTTGACGTCCTCGCAAGTAAAGTTTTCTCGTGCTCCTTTGCTCGCCGCCATCAGGGCAAATCCGATGGCGGCTTTTTTCTTCCCTCTCATCGAGTCCTCGCTGGCTAGAGCACTGTAACTCCCTTCCCCTCGCCCCAGAAGGAATCCGTACATCGCGGCGAAATGTCCCCCGCGCACAAGCTGAAACCCACCGTATAGAAATGCCAGCCATCTCGACGTAAACCTCGTGTCACGCTGGACACGCCCGCGTTTATGCGCACACGCAATCCCGCCCCGCGTGCGATCTTAACTCATGTCTTTTCAGTCGATTAACTGCTGGCTCCCCACTTGCTTTTTATTCTGGCAGCGAACAGGAGCGATGCGATGAAACTGGGGACCGGCAAAGCGAATCGGCAGAAAAAAGCACTCTGGAGTCTCGGCGCAATGCTCGGAGCAGTACTCGCAATGACCACCGTCAGCGCGGCCCTGCAGACGCCGGTCCCCGCCCCGCCGCGTGTCCAGGCTCCTGAGTTCGCCAAAGGCGCGCTCGCCCGAACCACCGTGCACTGGGTTCTGGTTAGCATTCCCGACCGCAAGCTGGCGCTGTTTGAAAACGGACGGGTCGTCCGCCTCTATCGCGTCGCCGTCGGCAAGACGTCGACCCCGAGTCCGGCTGGCGAGTTCAAGATCGTCAACCGCGTCACCAACCCGACGTACTACCACAAGGGGCAGGTCATCGGCGCCGGCAAGGGCAACCCGGTGGGCACACGCTGGGTGGGACTGAGCGCAAAGGGCTACGGAATCCACGGCACCAACCAGCCGAACTCGATCGGCAAAGCGGCATCGACGGGATGCATTCGCATGGGCAAGCAGGATCTCGAGGAACTCTTCGCGATCGTCGACGTAGGCGACACAGTCCAGATTCGCGCGGAACGCGACGAGCAAATCGCGGCAGTCTTCGGAACGGGAACTGGATCTGGAGCCGGAACCGCGACCGAGACGATCGCGCAAGTCGAGACCGAAAAGAGCTCGGGCAGCGGGCAATAGGCCCCACATTTCTTGTAGAGACGAGGCTTGCCTCGTCTCAGAGCAGTCAAGGTTACGGAGGCAGGTCATGGAAACGATGCTGCAAGGTCTGGTAATCATCGGCGGTCTGACGTTCTCGCTAGCCGCGTCTCTGCTGATCGAAGAACTCATCTTCGGACGAATCGTTCGCGTCGCGTTCGCGCGCCGTCCAGAAAATCCCAAACATTTTTCAGAACACGAGCCAAAGAATTGAAAGGAGTACTACCATGCTTCTACTGAAGTATTTCCTGTTGAGCGCGGGAATCGCGATGTTCGCGATCGCCGCTGGAATTCTCACCTACGACGCTTACCTGCTGATCGCCTGGCAGCGCAGACGTTCAAACTTAGATCCGGAGGCAGGCGCGCCCGGACTTAGTCCTAGTCCCAAAGTCCGCTGGCGCACCTCGGTTGCGCTGGTGATGCTGGCCTGGGCACCGCTCTTGATCTCGGCGGGCATCGTGATCGTTCCCAGCGGAATGGCCGGCGTGCGCGTGAGCCAGACCAAGGGCACACTGGCCGGAACTCTGTATCCGGGCGTGCACTTCGTGATGCCGCTGGTCGAGCGCGTCGAACTGTTCAACACGCGCGACCAGTTGTTCACCACCGGCATCAGCGAAGATTCGCTCGCCAAAGGCGCGGCGAAAGGCGAAGCGTTGAATGTGCAAGTCCCGCACGCCCAAGCCCTGCACGTCCAGGCTAAAGAAGGACTCACCCTGGGCCTCGCCATCACCGTCCGTTACCAGATTGACCCCAAGCGCCTCGGCTACATCGAAGCCAACCTGCCGCAACCGCTGGAAAAAGAAATCGTGCCGCCCGTGGTTGCCACCGCGTGGCGCGAACTGGTGCCAGGCTATACGGTTCGCGAAGTTTTCTCCGCCAAGCGCGAAGAAGTTCGACAGCGCTCCGCCGAAATGATTCGAAAACGGCTGGCCGCCGACGGCATCGTGGTGAAAGAAGTCATGCTGCGTGACATCGAACTTCCGCAAGAATACGCCAAGGGCCTCGAGTCGCTTCTGCTCAAAGAACAAGAGAACGACCGCATGGGCGTTGAGACCGAGATCCACCAGAAGCAAGTGAAAATCGCCGAAGCCGACGCCGAAGCCACCAAGGTTCAAGAAGTGAAACAGGCGGAAGGACAAGCCGCCGTCCGCGTGCTGCAAGCCAAGGGCGAGTCCGATGCCATGCAATACACGCTCCCGCTGAAACAGAAACAGATTGAGCAATCGAAGCTCGAAGCCGAAGCGCGCAAGGAAGCTACGGTCAAGAATGCCGAGGCTGCCGGCGAGGCCAAACTCATCGACAGCA
>OCZU010000800.1_pt1 | contig 21111 bp, 18 predicted proteins | sample 1539001 | NCBI WGS metagenome assembly OCZU01 (sample SAMEA3539306, study PRJEB22396) | soil metagenome | biome: tundra; feature: field; material: soil | place: USA | collected 2010-05 | depth 0.15 m | reverse complement strand
CGGCCGGTGCAGCACGGCCAGGTCGCGGTAGATCCCCGAATGCGTCTTCGCCGAGAGCCGGTTGAAGTGCGCGAGCCGGGCGAGCGAACCGCCCAGGTCCTCCGGATCAAAACCGTCAAGCGACATCGCCCGCACGGGTGCCTGCGCCAGCACCTGCCTCGCCAGCTCGAGCAACAGCGGCTGGTAGGCGGGCTCGGCGAGGACGTCGGCGATGGACAGATCGCTGACCGCGGTAGCGGCCAGCATCGCCCCGTATGCCTCCTTCGCCCACAGGTAGCCGAGGATGGCGTCGGTCACCTTGGCATCGGCGATGTCGGCCGCGAGCGAGCTGACCCGGCTGGTCACGCTCCCGTCCAGCTCGCCGACCATGAACGTGGCCCGGTTGCCGCGCAATACCACGCCGGGCTCGAGCACGTCGGCACCGAAGTTGACGCATGCCTCGACCACCCGGCCGGGCCCGACGGCTCCGGTGAGCACCGCCGCGTTCAGCCCGTTCTGCAGGGAAACGACGTAGCCGTCACCGTGCAGCCGACCGGTCAGGACCGCTGCAGCCGCGGCGGTGTGCTGAGCCTTGACCGCGATCAGCACCGGGCAGTCCAGCGCGGACGGCAGGTCGTCCGGCGCCACGGCGGGCACGGCTACGGTGAAGTTCTCCACCGGTCCTTCGATCCGCAGCCCGCGCTCGCTGACCGCCCGGACCACGGCCGGGCTGGCGTCACAGACCAGCACATCATGGCCGTCACGCACTAGACCTGCGGCGACGGTGCCTCCGATCGCACCGCAGCCAACTACGACGTATCGCACGGCGTGTCACGTTACAACACTGTAACGCCGGAGTCTACGTATCTAGCCGCTATAGACAAATCGCCGGGTTACCGGCACATTAGCTGGAACAAAGGTTTGTTCTGCCAGGAGTGCGGCGCGTCCCAGTCGCCGCGTGCGGTCGCCAGCGACCGTGGCACACCCCAGGGGGTTCCCGTGATACACAGATTCACCGCAGCGAAAACCCTGATCACGGTCGGCGCCCTGGTGCTCCTGGCCGGCTGCTCATCAGGGGGTAACGGCTCGGCAGGCGGGACCACCGGCACCACCGGCGGACCAGTTCACGGGGGCAATCTCGTCTTCGCCGCGGTCCAGGACGCGCGGTCCATGAACAACACCACCGTGTTCGACAACAACTCGATCTGGATCTTCGAGCAGATCTTCCAGCCGCTGTACACGGTGACCAATAACGGCAAGGGCGTGATGCCCTGGCTCGCTACCAGCTACACGATGTCGGCAGACAAGAAGACCTACACCTTCAAGCTCAGACCAGGCGTCAAGTTCTCCAACGGCAAACTGATGACCTCGGCCGACGTGAAGTTCTCGATCGACCAGAACCGCAAGGCGACCGCGGGCTGGGCCTACCTCGACACGGCGATCGCGTCAGTGGATGACCCGTCGCCGGAGACCGTCGTGATCCACCTGAAGTACCCGTGGGCACCGCTGCTCGCCGACCTCTCGATCTTCGCCAACGGGATCGTGCCGAATAACTATGGCGGCCAGACCGAGACCCAGTTCTACAACGCCCCGATCGGCACCGGGCCGTTCAAGTGGGACTTCTGGCACAAGGGCTCCGCCCTCAAGCTAGTCCGCAACCCGTTCTACTGGCAGCCAGGCAAGCCCTACCTGAACAGCATCACCTGGACCGACGTGCCGAGCGACAACACCAGGGAACTGCAGCTCAAGGGCGGCCAGGCGCAGATCGACCAGACCCCGGCCTGGTCCACGGTGGCCAGCCTGAAGACCACGCCCGGCGTCAACATGGACCTGTTCAACTCGACCCAGACCAACTACCTGTCCTTCAACGAGCTGCGCACGCCATTCCAGGACGTACACGTGCGCCGCGCCATCTCGCTGGCGATCGACCGGGCCGCCCTGGTCAAGGCCGTCCTGTTCGGCAACGGCAAGCCGGCCAACTCGCTCTTCCCGCCGCAGGTCCCCTTCTACCAGGCGGCTACTCCTGGCCTGCAGTTCAACCTGACGCAGGCCAAGGCGGAGATGGCCAAGTCCAGCGTGCCGCACGGCTTCAGCACGACGATGCTGATCGCGTCCGGCAACTCGGACTACCTGACCATCGCCACGATCGTGCAAGCGGAGCTCAAGCCGCTGGGCATCAAGGTCAACATCCAGCAGCTCGACCCGAACACGGCAGACAGCAACCAGCAGGCGCTCAAGTACGACATGACGCTCACCTTGTGGACGATGGACATTCCCGACCCGGACGAGCTGGCCACCTTCGCCGTCGACCCGAAGTCCGGGGCGAAGTCCTTCTTCACGGCCTACGACAACCCGACCGTCGTCAAGGACACGCACGCCGCCGAGCTGACCACCGTGGACGCTCAGCGTCAGGCGCTCTACAACACGGTCCAGGCGGACGCAGCCGCGGACGCGTTCATGGCCTACCTGTACTACTCGCCATACCCGTACGCCACGACCAGCAATGTGCACGGCTTCTACGTGACGCCGCTCGGCAATATGCACATGGAGAACGTCTGGCTCAGCAAGTGATCGCAGGCACGCCGAGCGACCGCCGGCGGCGGCATCAGCCGCCGCCGGCGGCGGCCGGGCGAGGCTGGTGACCGTCCTTGGGCCGGATGACGTTCGTTCTCCAGCGCCTGCTCATGCTGGTGCCAGTGGCCGTCGGGATCACGATCATCGTGTTCTTCATGATCCACCTGATTCCCGGTGACCCGGCCCGGACCATTCTGGGCATCCACGCGACGCCGCGGACAATCGCGATCCTGCACCAGCAGTGGGGCCTGAATCGGCCGCTGATCAGCCAGTACGGGCTCTTCATGGACCGGCTTGCGCACGGCAATCTCGGGCAGAGCCTGTTCTACGGGACGCCGGCTGCCGGTGTCATCATGGCCCGGCTGCCGGCCACCCTGTGGCTGATCATCTATGCCGCCCTGCTCGCCATGCTGATCAGCGTGCCGCTCGCCATGATCGCGGCCAGCCGCAAGGACGCCATCAGGGACCAGGTCGTCCGGGCAGTGCCGCTGCTCGGCCTGGGCATGCCGCCGTTCTGGCTCGGGATCCTGCTGATCTACGCGTTCGCCATCAAGATCAGGCTATTTCCGGTCAGCGGCTACGGATCCGGTGCCGCCGGTCACCTGCACGCGATGTTCCTGCCCGCGCTCACCGTGGCGATTGCCCTGGCGCCGGTCGTGATCAGGAGCCTGCGGGCCAGCATGCTCAACGTGCTCGGTGCCGAGTACATCACCACCGCCAGGTCCAAGGGCGTACCCGCCCGGCGGCTGTTCCTGCGGCACGTGCTGCGCAACGCGGTCATCCCGGCGATCACGGTGCTCGGCATCAACATCGGCTTCCTCGTCGGCGGCACAGTGATCATCGAGAACGTCTTCGCAATCCCCGGCATCGGCCAGCTCATGCTCAACTCGATCTTCGAGCGGGACTTCCCCGTCGTCCAGGGCATCACCCTCGTCTTCGGGATCCTGGTCGTGCTGGTCAACCTGATGGCCGACCTGGCCTACGCATCCCTGGACCCGAGAGTGCGGTTTGACCGGTGAGCGTATCCCCAGAGCAGTACTCCGGGCCGGGAGCCGGCGTTCTCGCGGAGCTTGACCCCGCAGCGGCGGACCGGTCAGCACAGCCTCGCCAGGCACGTCGCTGGTACCGCCAGCCCGCGCTGATGGCGGGCATCGTGATCATGGGGCTGATCATCGCAACGGCCGCAGCCGCGCCGCTGCTCGCTTCATACAACCCGATCGCACTGAACCTCAACGCCACACTGCTCGGACCAGGTTCCCAGCATCTGCTCGGCACCGACAATCTCGGCCGGGACATCTTCGCCCGGCTGCTCTACGGCCTCCGGCTTGACCTGGGGATCGGGTGCCTCGCGGTGCTGTTCCCGTTCACCCTCGGTACCGTCCTCGGCAGCCTGGCCGGCTACTTCGGCGGCTGGGTGGACATCGTCATCATGCGGCTGGTCGACATCGTCGTCGCGTTCCCGTTCTACGTGCTGATCATCGCCCTGGTCTTCGTGCTCGGCCCGGGCGTGCGCAGCATCATCATCGCGATCACGGTCGTCGGCTGGGTGTCCTATGCCCGGATCATCCGCGGCGAGATCCTGGTCGCCAAGCGGCAGGACTACGTGCGGGCCGCCCAGTCCGGCGCCCTGTCGAGCCTGCGCATCATGGGCCGGCACCTGCTGCCCAACGTCATCACCCAGGCGATCATCTACGCGATGTCCGACATCGTGCAGGACATCCTGGCCATCGTGACGCTCGGCTACTTCGGCCTGGGCGTCCCGCCGCCCACTCCGGACCTAGGCTCCATGATTAATGACGGCCAGGCCTTCCTGACCACGCACTGGCAGCTGACGACGGTCCCCGGCCTTGCCGTCGTCGTCGTCGGCCTGGGGCTCTCGCTGATCGGCGACGGCCTCGCGGACCTGATCCGGCCGGGCCAGTCATGACCGGGCCAGGTGCGACCGGGTCGGATGCGACCGGGCCGGTGCTGGTCGTCCGCGACCTGCACGTCCAGATCGCCAGCCGCCGCGGCACCGTCCGAGCGGTCGACGGCGTCTCACTGGAGGTGTCCAGGGGCGAGGCGGTCGGACTGGTGGGGGAGTCCGGTTCCGGCAAGAGCATGACGCTGCGCGCGATACTCGGCGTGCTGCCCGCGGAGGCGCGGATCACCTCCGGGCAGGTCCTGCTGGATGGCGTGGATCTGGTACCACTGGGTAACTCGACGCTCAACCGGATCCGGGGCCCGAAGATCTCGATGATCTTCCAGGAGCCGATGAGCGCGCTCAACCCGGTCATGCGGGTGGGCCGGCAGATCGCCGAGGGCCCGCAGGTGCACATGGGGCTCAGCCGGGCCAAGGCGGCGGACCGGGCACTCGAGCTGATGCGCCGGGTCGGAATCCCCGACCCGGAGCGGCGGTTCCGCGCCTTCCCGCACGAGTTCTCCGGCGGCATGCGGCAGCGCGTGATGATCGCGATCGCGCTGTCCTGTGACCCGGAGATCATCCTGTGCGACGAGCCGACCACCGCCCTGGACGTGACGATCCAGGATCAGATCCTGCGCCTGCTGGCCCGGCTGTGCCGCGAGTCCGGCGCGAGCCTGATCTTCGTCACGCATGACCTGCCGGTCGTCGCCCAGGTCTGCCACCGGATCGCCGTCATGTACGGCGGGCAGCTCGTCGAGCGCGGTGAGGTCCGCGAGGTCCTGCTCGATCCCCGGCACCCCTACACGCTCGGCCTGGTCCGCTCGGCCCCGGACTTCGAGTACGTGCGCGACTCGCTGGTGCCGATTCCCGGCTCGCCACCTAGCCTGATCAGCCCGCCGTCCGGGTGCCGGTTCCATCCGCGCTGCGAGTTCGTGGAGCCAGACTGCCGGGTGACGGAGACGCCGTTGCGGCTGCTGCCGGGCGGACGGGCGACTGCCTGCCTGCATTACGAGCGCTGCCTGGACGCGGTGGCCGCGGATCGGGCCCGGCAATGACCGCCATGGCTGACCAGCCGGACGGGCTCGCCGCGGCAGGGCCGATCCTGACCGCGAGCGGAGTGTCGGTATCGTTCACGGTCGGGTCGAAGCTCGCAGCCCGGATCCGGCACGAGGAGCGGCAACTGCGCGCCGTCGACGGCGTTGACCTGGAAATTGGCCACGGCGAGGCACTCGCGCTGGTCGGCGAGTCCGGGTCCGGCAAGTCCACGCTGGCGCTGGCACTGGCCGGGCTGCACCCGGTCGACCGCGGCGAGATCGCCTTCGAGGGCAGGACGCTGCCAGGTCATCGCTCGAAGGCGGATCAGCGCCGGATCCAGATGGTCTTCCAGGATCCGTATTCCTCGCTGAACCCACGGCTGACGGTGGGCGGAGTGCTCGCTGAGCTGATTCGCGTGCACCACATCGTGCCGCGCGCCGAGGTGACGTCCTTCAGCACCGAACTGCTCGGCCTGGTCGGCCTCGGCGCCGAGGCACTGCCGGCCTACCCGCGCCAGTTCTCCGGCGGGCAGCGGCAGCGGGTGGCGATCGCCAGGGCGCTCGTGCTCCGGCCGGACATCCTGATCGCCGACGAGCCGGTGTCCGCGCTCGACGTCAGCGTGCAGGCGACGATCCTGAACCTGCTCAGGGACCTGCGCGCCTCACTGGGCCTGAGCCTGCTGCTGATCTCGCACAACCTGGCTGTGGTCAGGCATCTGTGTGACCGGGTGGCCGTCATGTACCTGGGCCGGATCGTCGAGGTCGCGCCGACGGAGACGTTGTTCCGGTCGCCGCAGCATCCGTACACCCGCGGGCTGCTAGCCGCCATCCCCCGGATCTCAGCGGTCGCCTCCGACGAGGCTCCGGCCATCCAGGGCGACCCGCCCAGCCCGCTGCGGATCCCGAGCGGATGCCGGTTCCGGACTCGCTGCCCGATCGCCCAGGAACGCTGCGAGCAGGAGGACCCGGCGCTCATTTCCGGTGCTGGCGAGCCGCGGCACTTCGCTGCCTGCCACTTCGCTTTCAGCGCCGCCGCCGCGGGCGTGCCGCCCTGGCCGCAGAAAGGGGACTAGCCATCACACCAGTCATGGTTGCCAGCGAGCGGGGCGAGGTCGGTCTGGCGGCAGGCATGGAGCTGCTGCGTGCCGGAGCCAGCGCCATGGACGCGGTGGAAGCCGCGATCCGCGTGGTCGAGGCCAACGAGGCTGACCATTACGTGGGCGTCGGCGGGCTGCCCAATCTGCTCGGCGAGGTAGAGCTGGACGCCTCGATCATGGACGGCGCCACCCGCCGGGCCGGTGCGGTCGGCGCGGTGACCGGCTTCCCGCATCCGATCTCGATCGCCAGGGCGGTCTGTGACCGGCTGCCGCAGCACGTGCTGCTCGTCGGGGCGGGCGCGGAGCGCTTCGCCGACGAGGTCGGGATCGCGCGCGGCCAGACGCTGACCGAGGAGGCAATGCAGATGTGGCGCGATGGCCTGACGCCGGCTGGCCTCGCCGCGGCGCAGGCGACGCACGGCCCAGGTGAGATCTCCTACCGGCGCGACATGCTGGGGCGGCTGGCAGCGATGGCACCGCCCGCGCAGCCCTGGGGCACCGTGAACGTCCTCGCGCTTGATGCCAGCGGAAGTCTCGCCGCCGGCGTGAGCACCAGCGGGTATCCCTGGAAATATCCAGGCCGAGTTGGTGACTCGGCCCTGATCGGAGCCGGTAACTACTGCGACGACAGGGTCGGCGCGGCTGCCTGCACCGGCCGCGGCGAGCTGGCGATCCGGGGTTGCACCGCCCGCTCCGTCCTGCTCGCACTGCAAGCGGGGTCCGGGCCGGCGGACGCCTGCGCCAGCGCGCTAGCGGAGACTCTGGAGCTGCCCGATGAATTCCGGGCACCGTTGCAGGCGCTCTGCCTGACTCCGGACGGTAGGCATGGCGGCGCGTCGACAAAGGCGGGCTCGACCTACAGCGTGCTGACATCCGGCGACGACAGCTTCCTGACGCAGGAGAGAAGGCAGATATGAAGGTCTTCCTGTCCAGCGACATGGAGGGAACCGCTGGCGTGGTCGCCTGGGAGCAGTGTGTCGGCGACGGGCCCGAGGCCGCGGCCGGGCGGGAACTGCTGCTCGCCGAGGTCAACGCCGCGATCGAGGGCGCGGTAAGCGGCGGGGCGATTGAGATCGTGGTCAATGACTCGCATTCCACGATGCGGAACCTGCCGCCGGCCTCGCTGTCCGGCGGCGCTTCCTACATCTCGGGTAGTCATAAGCCGCTGTACATGATGCAGGGCCTGGATGCCAGCTTCGACGCCGTGCTGTTCGTCTCCTACCACGGCTCGATCGGCGCGCCGGCCGGCCTGTCGCATACCTATAATCCGCGCGCGGTGATGGAAGCCAGGCTAGACGGCGTGGTGACGGGTGAGGCCGGGATCAACGCGCTGGTGGCCGCCCACTACGGAGTCCCGGTCGTGCTCGTGACCGGTGACCGGCCAGCCTGCGAGGAGACCGCCGTCCTGATCCCCGGCGTGCACAGCGCGATCGTGAAGGAGCCGGTCAGCCGGCTGGCCGCGCACAGCATGCATCCGCACGCCGCGCGCGACCTCATCCGCGAGACCGCGGCGCGGGCGGTTGCCGGCGCGGCAGGCGCGAGTCCCCCTCCGCTGAGCTCGGCTTCCCTTGAGGTCTCGGTGCGCACCACCGACATCGCCGAGGCCGCGAGCTGGGTGCGCGGAGTCGACCGGGTCGGCTCGCGCGAGCTCAGGTTCACCGGCGGCGATCCGCTCGCCGTCTACCGGTCCTTCTGTGCCGCGATCCTGCTGACCCGCAACGTCGCGGAGGTCGTGTGAACGCCGCCGCCAGCAAGCCGGCCAGCAAGCCGGCCACCGAGCCGGCCGGCGTGTCGGCTGGAGCACCGGCCGGCGCACCGGTCGCGGTCGTGACCGGTGCCGCGGGCGGGATCGGCGCCGCCATCTGCCGGCGTCTTGCCGCGGACGGCTTCGCGCTGGCGTGCCTCGACGTTCGCGCTGATCAGCTGAAGAACCTGGTCGATGAGCTGCCTGCCGCCCGTGGCTACGGCGTGGACGTGCGCGATCGGAGATCAGTCCGCGAGGTCGGCGAGCGGATCCGGAGTGAGCTGGGGGCGCCGTGGCTGCTGGTCAACGCGGCCGGGGTGTTCAGCATCCAGCGGATCACCGAGCTGGACGAGGCCGAATGGGACCGGATCCTCGACACGAACCTGAAGGGCCCGTTCCTGACCTGCCGCGAGTTCCTGCCCGCCATGATCGCCGCCCATGACGGCTGCATTGTCAATGTCGCCTCAACGGCCGGGGTGCGCGGCGGCCGTCAGCGTGCCGCCTACTGCGCCTCCAAAGGCGGCCTGATCCAGCTGACCAGGAGCCTGGCTGTCGACCACGGGCCCGACGGCGTCCGGGTGAACTGCGTCAGCCCAGGACTGATCGACACCGAGATGGCCGACTGGATCCGGTCTGACGACGCGGCGCTGGCGCGGTTCGGCTCGACCATTCCCGCTGGCCGGATCGGCAGGCCGGACGAGATCGCCGATGCCGTGGCTTTCCTCGCCTCCGCTGGGGCCAGTTACCTGCACGGCACTGTCATGATGGTCGACGGTGGCGTTACCGCGTGATCGCGGACCAGGTGACGGGTCCGCGCCAGGCGATCGAATTGCGATGAGCGGCACGGATCGGCCTGGTCCGGCAAGCGAGCCAGCCAGGGCGCAGCCCCGGCGCGCGACCGGAACCTCGGCTGGTGCCCAGCGCCGGGCGTCCCGCCTGGTCGACATCGCCGAAGCGGTTGGCGTGCATACCTCGACGGTGTCCAGGGTGCTGAACGGGGACCCGGCGCAGTCAATCCGGCCCGAGATCTACGAGCAGATCCTGCGCACCGCCCGGCAGCAGGGATACCGGCCGAACGCGCTGGCGCGAGCCCTGAAGCGGCGCAGAACCGGGGCATTCGCGTTCGTGGTCCCGCTGCTGCGGAACCCGATCTGGGTGCGGCTGCAGCGAGGTGCCCTGCAGCGGGCCGCCGAGCGCGGCTACGTCGTCATGATCATGGAGGAGCCGACCGACGATCCCAAGCCGCCGGGCAGCTACCGGTATCTGGTCGAGGAGAGCCGGGCCGACGGCCTGCTGATCGCCACCGCGCTGCGGGTCCCCGAGCACTCTGAAGGAGTGCAGGTCGCCCCGCACGTCTACGTGAATCGCCGGGGACCGCAGCGCGGCAACAACGTGGTGATGGACGAGCCAGGTGCGGTCCGGATGTTCCTGGATCATCTGATCGGCCTCGGTCATCGCGATGTCGCGATCATCGACGGGTCTGCTGAGGTGGACACGGTGCACCGCCGGGTGTCGGCGGCGCGCCGGCTCTGCGCGGCCCGAGGGGTTAGCCTCACCGTGATCCATACCGCGGCGACGGAGGATGGCGGCTGGGAGGCGGCCGGCCAGTTGCTGCGGCGCCGGCCCCGGCCGACGGCATGCGGGGTAGGCAGCATCAATCAGCTATTCGGCGTGATGGCCGCGCTGCGCCATGGCGGCGTGCCGGTTCCGGCTGCGATGTCGCTGGTGAGCTTCGACGAGGACGAGTGCCTTGCCTTCCTCGACGTCCCTGTGACCAGTGTCGCGATGCCGCTGGCTGAGCTCGGCAGCGCCGCGGTCGACGCGCTGATCGCCAGGATCGACGGCGGCCAGGCCCGCGACGTGCTGATCCGCGAGCCGATGAGCCTGGTACCGCGAGCCTCGGTATCGCAGGCGCCAGAACCGCGTGCCACGCTCGCGAGCGGCGCTGGCCAGCTTTCCTAGGACATGCCGCGCGAATGGGCCGAATCGCCGGCGGCACTTCATAGGATGGGCCAGTGGATGATCTCCAGTCGCTGTCGCAAGAGTTCGATCCGACGAAGCCGAACATCGCGCGGGTGTATGACCATCTGCTCGGCGGGAAGGACAATTTCGTCGTCGACCGGGCGCTCGGCGATCAGATCATCGCGTCCATGCCGTCCGTGCAGATCGGCGTGCGGGCGCAGCGAGCCGTGCTCGGCCGGGTGGTCCGCTACCTGGTCGGCGAGGTCGGTATCAGCCAGCTGATCGACGTCGGCTCAGGGCTTCCGACCGCCGACAACGTGCACGAAGTCGCCCACCGGCTCGATCCGCGAGCCCGGGTGGTCTACGTCGACAACGATCCGGTGGTGCTCGCCCACGCACGGGCGCTGCTCGCCGACAGCGCCGCGACCATCGCCGTCTCCGGTGACCTGCGTCAGGCGGGCCTTCTTGACGACCCTGACCTGCGCCAGCACCTCGACTGGGGTCAGCCGGTCGGACTCCTGCTGTGCGGCATCCTGCACCACATCCTGGACTCCGAGCACCCGGGCGAGCTGACCCAGGAGCTGTACCGGGCTCTTCCTTCGGGCAGTTACGTCTTCATTCATCATCTTGTCGACTCCGGCGATCCGGCTATCGCGGACGTCCAGGCCGCCTTGCAGCAAGGGCTGGGCCGGGGACAGTTCCGGACCTGGGAGCAGGTCAGGGACATGTTCGACGGCCTGGAGCTGGTTGAGCCCGGCCTGGTGCTCGTGCCGGACTGGCGTCCCGACCCGAGCACGCCGAGCGCGCGCGACTTCCCCGTGCTGCGTCTGGCCTGCGCCGGAGTTGCCAGGAAGCCCTGATCCGCGAGCCGCCGTCCCCGGTATCGCCGTATCCAATAGCATGCCGGGAATGGCGGCCCGGTTCGGCGAGGTCGCGGCCGGCGCCGTAGCCGCTCGGAGGCAAGATGAAACCCAAGGTGTCGGGGCGGACGAAGAAGATCCTCGCGTGGACCGCGGCATCGATGGCGGCCGTTCTGGTCGTGGCCGGGGCCGGCCTCTACATCGCGGTGACCTCGCGGCTGGACCGGATCACCCACATCCCGGTCACCGACACCGCGCACCGTCCGCCGAGATACAACAACGCGCTGAACATCCTGCTGCTCGGATCTGACACCCGGGTCGGCGGCAATGCCGCGATCGGCGGTGCCGTCGGCTGCAACTGCTCGGACACCATCATGGTCGTGCACATCTCGCCTGGCCGGAAGAAGGTCACCGTGCTGAGCATCCCGCGCGACACCATGGTCCCGCTCTACGCGTGCGCGGCCGGCCCTGGCCTGCCCGGGCAGCCGGCTGACAAGTACGCGTACGAGCGGATCAACGCGACCCTGGCGGCCGGCGGCCCTGAATGCGTGCGGGAGACCGTCGAGCAGCAGACCGGGATCAGGATCGACAACGTGATCATGCTCACCTTCGTCGGCTTCGAGAAGGTCATCAACGACATCGGCGGGGTCAACGTCTGCCTGCCATTCGCGATCCACAACGTGATCACGCTGGCCGGGGGCTCCGGGCTGCGGCTGTCCGCGGGCGAACACCACATCGACGGCAAGGTGGCGCTGCAGTTCTGGCGCACCAGGGAGAACGTAGCTGACGGCTCGGATACCGCCCGGATAGCGCGGGACCAGTACCTGATGGCCCAGATCGTCAAGGGCGTCCTGCACAGCGGCCTGCTCACCAGCCCGACCAAGCTGTACACGGTCGTCGGCGACGTCGCCAGGGCGATGACCACCGACGCCGGCAACAGCGAACTGCTGCACATCGCGCTCAGCCTGAGCGGCCTGTCTGCCAGCAACGTGCAGTTCATCACCGCCCCGTGGAGTCCGTGGCCCTATGACCCGACAGCCGAGCTCGAATTCGCGCAGCCGCAGGCAGGCAAGCTGTTCTCGGCGATCGCGCACGACAGCAAGCTGCCGAAGGTCATCAAGGGGAAAGCGGGCTCAGGCCAGCTGCTGACCAGCCCGGCCAATGTCAAAGTCATGGTCCTGAACGGATCCGGTGTTGCCCTGCGGGCCAGCCGCGTCGCCAGCGCGCTGGCCGGCCGCGGCTTCGACGTGGTCGGCAAGGGCAACGCCGCCAGCACTTACACCAAGTCCGTGATCGAGTACAGCTCAGCCGCCGACCGGCCGGCCGCGAACACCCTGGCTGAGCAGTTCCCGTCGGTCACGGTCAAGCTCGTGCCGGACCTGACGCCAGGTACGATCCAGGTCTTCCTCGGCTCGACCTTCACCGCGCTCGCGCCGCCGCACCGCAAGCCCACCCAGCCAGTCGGCACGCTCTCGACCACCTACGGCGGCATCACCGCGAACGTAAGCTGCCGGAACAGCGCCTTCTACGGCCCCTACGACGCGCCGCCGCCAGCAGGCAAGACGCTGCCCTGCAGCTGCGCAGCCTGACCGGATCCCACCAGAGCCCTTGCCAGATCAGCAGCGATAACTGCCAGATCAGCAGCGATAACTATTCGCGCCCCGGAGCTGCCCCTCGCCGGGTGCTGCTCGGCTCTCCCGGCTCTGCGGACGCGCGGCGCCCGCCGCGCTCCGGCACGCATCGGGCGGCACGTACGACGGCTAACCCGCGGGGTAGGGTCGTACTCGCGTGTCGCGACCCTCGTCCTGCCGTCACTTCTAGCCAGCCGGAGATCTCGATGAAGCATGTGAACCTTGGCTCCACTGGCCTGCGGGTATCGCGGATTTGCCTGGGGATGATGAGCTACGGCAACGACAGCGAGCGGCCGTGGGTGCTGAACGAGGACGCGGCCGAGCCGATCGTCAGGGCCGCGGTCGACGGCGGCGTCACGTTCTTCGACACCGCCGACGTCTATTCTGGCGGCGCCAGTGAGGTGGCGACCGGGCGGCTGCTCGCGAAGTTCTTCAGCCGGGACCAGATGGTCGTGGCGACCAAGGTGCACGGTGCCACCGGCTCTGGCGAGAACGACCGGGGATTGTCCCGCAAACACATCATGGCTGGCATCGACGCCTCGCTCAGCCGGCTGGACATGGACTACGTGGACCTGTACCAGATCCACCGCTGGGACCCCCGCACGCCGATCGAGGAGACCATGCAGGCCCTGCATGACGTCGTGCGGGCAGGCAAGGCGCGGTACATCGGCGCCAGCTCAATGTACGCGTGGCAGTTCGCCAAGGCGCAGCACGCGGCGGACCGCCATAGCTGGACCAGTTTCGTGTCCATGCAGAACCACTACAACCTGATCTATCGCGAGGAAGAGCGGGAGATGATCCCGCAATGCCTGGATCAGGGCGTCGGCGTGATCCCGTGGAGCCCGCTGGCCCGCGGCGTGCTGACCGGAAACCGGACCAGGTCCGGTGAGCGGCACACCACCAGGTCCCGCACGGACGCCTTCAGCGACGCGCTCTACTCCTCGCCTAGCGACTTCGACGTGGTCGACCGGGTCACCGAGCTGGCCAAGGGCCGGGGCGTGCCGTCGGCCCAGGTCGCGCTCGCCTGGCTGCTGCACCGGCCAGGCGTCACGGCGCCGATCATCGGCGCGACCAAGCCAGGCCACCTGCAGGACGCGCTGGCCGCCGAGCAACTGGAGCTCGCGCCGGAGGAGATGGCCCGGCTGGAGGCGCCCTACCTCCCGCATCCGGTGCTCGGACATTAACGGACGGCTAGCGGGTCAGTCAGTGTGAACGATCGTTCGAATCGAGCAGGCCCGCGATTCAGTCAGTGCCTGCCCTGGCCGGCCGGCCTGCGGGTCTTTGTCCGCCGCAAGCGGCAGCACCCGGGCGCCCGCGGCCGGCACTTCAAGATCGCCGCGACCTGGCCCTAGGCGGCGGCCATCACCGCCGCCTAGGACCAGATCAGCGCCTTGCCTCACTCACCCTGACCAGCACGAGCGAACATAGACTCCGGATCCGCAGCGCCGTTCAGCGGCATGCACCAGCCGAATACCAGCCCGCGTGAATGATCAGGGCTAGCAGGTGAAGCTGCCGTCTTGCTGACTGGAGTTGATATTGTTCTCCAGTGCGTGACCGTCTGGGTAGAAGTTGCCGCCCGTGTTTGAGAAGAAGGAACCGTGCGCGATGCAGGCCTCGCTTCCATTGAAGTCCTTCGCCTCGAACAGGAGTTCCGCGCCAGTGGTGTGAGCATTAACCAGCGCTCCGCTGTGCTTGTGGCAGTTGAAGTTACCGAAAGGTGACCTATGGTCGCCCCAGTTTGAGAAGGTGCCGCCGTGCAGGCATATTTGTGCGGAACCCTGACCAGAGCCCGTGGATATGTAGCTGCAGAACGAGAACATCGGGCAGCCCGTCGGCGTGGCCACGCGCAGCGGCGCCGCGACTCGAGAAGCAGCAGAACTCGAGTGCGCCATCACCTGGGGGGCGAGCGATGCCGCACTCGCGGCCGATGCCGTAGCCATAACGGCGATAGGTATGAATGCTGTCACGATCACGCGGGTTATCTTGTTCATAATACACCCTCTCCGGTTATTATTGGTGAGATATTGGATCTCCGAATCCCGTCAGGCGGCACTAATCATTCCGGTCGGATAGAATTACCGAATGAGCGACGGGAATCGCTTCGAGCTGCAATCGGCGATAAGCGTTCACCTCCAGCTGGTAATGCTTGCGTAGGCTGCTCGCATATGATGCGGCAAGCCGACTTGTGGTAGCAGTCAGGCCAGTACCAGAATCGCACCTTGCGGCCGCTACCGCTGCGCGTATTTCCGCAGGACTCAGGTGCCCGGGCGTCGAACGCCGCTGGAATGCAACTGCTGCGCCAGCCGGGCTGGACCAGGCATATCCCTTGGCCCTGATGCACTGTGCCCATCGTTTCAGGGCTTCCTCATACTGCGGGCTATTAATTACCTCTCCCACCGAAGCAGGCTTGAGGTTCCCCACTATTGTGTATGCGTCGAACCATTCTCGAAAATTACCGTAGAGCTTTCCCGCAGCCTCAGCCTGACAACCGTCGGCACCGTGGCCGACTACGCCGCCCTGCGGTATTGCTATCTGCACGGTCGGCAGACCAAGGGCGAGTCCATACATGGCGACGCCGTATGCGTTCTGCCGACCAGGCGATAGGTGACTTATAAAGGTGCTATTGGGGTCGGCATTGGTTTCGGCGCGGACCTGCTCACCGAATCCATTCCGGCGTGCCCATGTGACGCTGCTGATGAAATACGAGCTCAGCGGTCCGTGCTGAGCCTGGCCGCTGAAAGGTATTGGCAGGTACCGGAATCCGTGTCGGCGCATACAGCTAGCTGTGAGTATCTGCTCCGCTCGGTACAGCAGGCGGTAGTCCGTCTGAGTGAGCTGGTGAGGAACGATGCTCGTCGTCCTTGCAGCGGCCATCTGCCGCGGCGTGGCTGGCGACTTCGGCGAAATGATAGCGGCCAAGGAGGCTACGGAGACTCCAAGGGCGCCGACGATCGCCACGATTATTCGGCCCTTTGGCTTTCCCCATGCACCGCCTAAAATTGCGAGCAGAGCAGACAGCATTGTTTGTCCTCCTAGGCGAGGAGCCGTCACTTATGCGGGTCTGAGGGACGCGTCGTGCCGACACGGCGCTGCTTTGATACTGCGCTTTGCGGACAATGGTCATTAGTGGTCATTAATTAATTTCAGGATCGCATGCATGTCAGTGTGTCAAGCGTGATCACGTCGCTCCATGAGATCTGACGGCAGCCTGCCGACAGTCTGCCTGCAGAGTTGGCCGTGCTAGGCCGGAGCCGCGCGGGCTCGCTGTGCCAGACTTGTCCGGTAGACCGGAGCAGCCGGCTACCTGTGCATGGAGCGAGCGTGGGCGATGGTGCTGGGCCAGATCATGGTTTCGGCTGGCTGGTGCGCAGGTACCGGCGCGCTGCCGGGCTGACGCAGGAAGAACTGGCCGAGCGCGCCGGGCTGAGCGTGCGGACGGTTAGCGACATGGAGCGAGGTCGCACGACCAAGCCATTCGTCCGCTCTGCCCGGATGCTCGCCGATGCACTTGAGCTCGCCGAGCCCGCGCGCGTGCAGCTGATGGGCGCGCTGCATGATCCGCCGGAAGAAGCTGCCCTCCCGGAGCGGGCGAGCGATCTCGACAGTCGGCGGCCGCGGCCGGTGGTGCCGAGGCTGCTGCCGGCGCCGGTACGGCATTTCGCTGGCCGGGCAGCGGAGCTGCGGACGCTGAACGACGTGCTGGGTCAGACCGCGACGGGCAGCGGCGCGGTTGTGATCTTGGCAATCGGCGGGACAGCTGGGGTGGGCAAGACCGCGCTGGCGGTGCACTGGGCGCACCAGGTGGCCGCCCACTTTCCGGACGGGCAGCTGTACATCAACCTGCGCGGGTTCGACCCATCGAGGACGCCGGTTACGCCCCCAGATGCGATCCGCCGGTTCCTGGCCGCTCTGGAGGTCCCGGTCGACCGGATCCCGCCGAGCACGGAGGCTCAGGAGGACCTGTACCGCACTATGCTCGCAGATCGGCGGCTGCTGATCATCTTGGACAACGCCAGGGATGCCGAGCAGGTGCGCCCGCTGCTGCCAGGTGGGCCGCAATCGCTGGTAGTGGTGACCAGCCGCAGCCAGCTGGCCGGCCTGGCCTCCGCCGAGGGTGCCCACCAGGTCTGCCTGCAGGTGCTCACCCACTCCGATGCGCACGACCTGCTGGCGCTCCGCCTGGGGATACAACGGCTAGCCGCCGAGCCGGCGGCCGCCAGCCGGCTGATCGAGCTGTGCGCGCACCTGCCGCTCGCACTGAGCATCGCCGCTGCCCGGGCCGGCGCGCACGCCGCCTTCCCGCTCGCCGCGCTGGCTGCCGAGCTGCAGCTCGCAGGCGATGCGCTGGACATCCTGGACGGTGGTGATGCTGCCAGCAGTGTCCGTGCAGTCTTCTCCTGGTCCTGCACGAACCTGAGTCAGCCGGCGGCGCGGATGTTCCGGCTGCTGAGCGTGCACCCAGGGCCGGACATCTCCGTGGCAGCCAGCGCCAGCCTGGCCGGCCTGCAGCCGCAGCGGGCGCGACGGCTCCTCGGCGACCTGGCCGGCGCGAGCTTGCTTACCGAGCAGGCCCCAGGCCGGTTCGCCTTCCACGACCTGCTGCGCGCCTACGCCGCCGAGCAGGCCCACGCGCTCGATAGCGGCGCCGTGCGCAAGAAGGCCATGCGACGTGTGCTCGACTATTACCTGCACACCGCCCGGGCCGCCGACAAACTGCTGTACCCCACTCGTCGCCAGATCAATGTGGCAAACCCCCAGCCAGGCGTGCGGCCTGACGACCTGTCGAACGGTGTCCTTGCGCTGGCCTGGTTCGATGCGGAGCACCGCGTGCTGCTCGCAGCCATCGGCCTGGCCGCTGACAGCGGACTCAGCATCCACGCCTGGCAGCTTGCCTGGATGCTCGAGACCTTCTTCTTCCGCCGCGGCCACTGGCATGACTGGGCCGCCACCCAGCACATCGCCCTCACGGCCGCCAAGCGCCTCGGCGACCCGTACGCACAGGCCCAGGCCAGCCGCGGCGTCGCCAGTGCGCAAATCGAGCTGGGCCGCTACGACGACGCCCTCTGCCACCTGGACCGGGCCCTGCGCCTGCACCAAGAAGCGGGCCGCCTGGACGGCCAGGCCCGCGTTCACATGGACATCGGCCGGGCCCGTGAACTTCAGGGCCGCTACCGCGAGGCGCTCGCCCACGGCCGACGGAGCCTGAACCTGTCGCAGGCAGCCGGGGACCAAGCGTTGGTGACCCAAGCCGACGCCCTCAACCAGATCGGCTGGTACTTGGCCAAGCTCGGCCGCTACGAGGAAGCGCTCGGCCCCTGCCAGCAGGCACTCGCCTTACACTTCCAGCTCGGCGACACTCACAGCGAGCCCACCACGCTCGACAGCCTCGCCTACGCCCACCACCACCTCGGCCATCACGCTGAGGCCGCGGTGTACTACCGCCGCGCCGTCGAGCTATTCGCCGAACTCGAATGCGCCTACCTCCAAGCCCAGACTCTCGCCTACGCTGGCGACGCCCACCACGACGACGGCGACACACCCGCCGCCCACGACGCGTGGACGCAGGCGCTGGCCATCTTTGACGATCTGCACCACCCTGCCGCCGGCGATGTCCGAGCCAAGCTTGAGAAACTGGACTTAACAGCCGGGGCCTAGCGCCGGTGTCTGCGTCGCATCCGCGCATACGGCCCGGGCTATTTCAGATTGACGTGCTTTACCCTTTATTGCCGAGCCGGGGTAGTGCATCGCGGTACCCGGTCACGGACGGTTTCTGGTGCCCGGTTATTATCGTGATGTCATTGGCACGCGCCAGTTTCGTTAACGTAGAAATATGAGTCGTAAACACCGCTGGCGGTCATTGCAGGCCGGGCTGGATATCGGCGACAGATGCGAATATGCCGGTCGGCCTGCGGACTGGAGGAACATGGCATCGTCGTCATGGCTGCCGTCGGCTCTCGCCGCCGTCATGATTCTCGGACCGGCCGGAGCGAGCCCGCGGCAGCCGTATGATCTGGCCAGCAGGCCCATGCCAGCGGCAGCCGCGCCCGCTCCGCTGGTGACCGAGTCCGTCCCGTCCGGGGTACCTGCCCGCGCGGCGCGGGCTGCGGTGCTGAGCCCGGCGATGGCGCGGGCGAACGCGATCAGCCAGGTCGCGGCGCTGAGTTACCTGCGCCGTATTCACCCGGCCGCGGCTAAGGACCTGCTGGCCAGCCAGCGGGCGCAGATCAGGAACTACTTCTGCGGACCAGCCACGGTGTCAGAGATGCTAGCCCAGATGCACGTCGTCCTGCCGCAGCTAGCCGCGGCAAGGGAACTGCGCACCACGCCGTCAGGAACCGACTGGTCGAATGCCCGCGGGTATCCCGTTGCCAAGGTGCTGAACGCGAATCAGAAGGTCCGGACTTATGTCGCTGTCGCGCTGCCGTGGGTACCTACGGCAGCGCAGATAAAGACGTTCGAGACCGATCTGGTTGCCGACATCAATGACGGCGCCGGAGTGCCGATTGCCGGAAACGCTTACGAGGCCCCCGGTGGTCCGCACCTGGTTGGTCATCCGCCGGGCCAGACGATAATGCACTGGTTCGATATCCGCGGATACAGCCAATCCGGCGCGATAGCCGACTATGAGGACTCGGTGCATGGTGCCGCCAGCATCGGCTGGAGCGTCGCCGTCCCGGCCTACTCGTCGCTGTCATCCGTCGCGATCGTGGACATCGTCGGGGCCCGCGGCTACGTCTGGTAGCGCGGGAGCCGAGCGGGATGACTAACTGGCGGGTGGCGATCGCGGTGATCGCTAGCCTGCCGCTGACCGGCTGCACCGCGGGGACCGTGCCGTCCGCCGAGAACGGGTCGGCTGGGCCGGCTGTGTTCTGCCCGATCCGGCCCGCGATCGGCGTGAGCGCCGCCCTGTCCCATGCCATCGCGGCTTCGCTGCGCGCCGAGGTCGTGCCGCTCGGCATCTCGGCGAACGGGCAGACCGCGTATGTGTCCACCTGGGCGCCAGGATTCTCCGGGGTCGCCGCGCTGAACCTGGCCAGCGGTACGCTGCATCCGATCCGGCGCTTCGGCGCGCCAGCTACCGAGCAGGCGGACGGGGCGTGGGGCGGCCGGTGGCTGGTCTGGGCGCAGACGTACTCGCTGCAGAGCCTCGACGACTTCACCGTGTTCGGCTGGGACTCGGCGACGGGCAGGCTGGTGCGGCTCGGCCGCTCGCTCCGGTCACCGTCTGGGACATCGTGGCCAAGTCCCTGGCACGCGCCGGCGGTCAGCGGGGATCTGGCCGCCTGGGCGCAGGGGTACGGACCCGGCGGCCTGGTTGAGATCCGGCTGGCCAACCTGCGGACGGGCCGGGTCACCGTGATCAGGAAAGGCCACGTGCAGTCGCCGTTCTTCGACAGCAAGCTCGTGGTCTGGCCGGAGTCGGACCTACCCGGCGCGCAGACCACGCTGCGCGGGTACAGCCCGGCGACCGGCCGGATCGTAGCCCTGCCGCCGGTGCTCCGGCAGGTACGCGGTACCGACTTCGTCGTCACCGACGGGACCAGGACGGCGTACTTCAGCCCGGACCTGACCAGGCTGTACTACTCCCCGGCTCCGGACGTGGCGGCCAGGGTGGTGCTGGCGTTGCCGCCGGGAGCCGACTTCAGCTATCTGGCGATCGGCCGGGGGCTCCTCGCCTGGACCACCACCCAGGCGACCTACCTGGCCAGCACCCGGACCGGCGGGTACGCTCAGGTGACTCCCCGGTACGGCTTCGCGGTCACGGGGCCTGGCCCCGCCGTGCTTGTCTCCGACGCCCCGACAGCAAAGGCCGCGCACCCGATCCTGGCACTGCACGTGCTAGACGGGCAGATCCCCGGTCGGCCGACCTGTCGCCAGCCAGGCCACGCGGTCGGCTAGGCCGTACTGCACTGCGGGCACAGGCCGAACAGCTCCACGGTATGCCCGACGTCCGTGAAGCCGGCCTCGGCGGCTACCTGCTCGGTCCACCGTTCTACCGCTTTGCCTTCGACCTCGACGCTGCGCCCGCACTGACGGCAGGTCAGATGATGGTGATGAGCGTCACTGCGGCACCGGCGGTACAAGATCTCGCCGCTGGCGTCCCTGAGTGAGTCGATCCGGCCGGTCTCGCTGAGCACCTGCAGGTGCCGGTACACAGTCGTGAGGCCGACCTGCTCGCCACGTCCGCGCAGCTCGGCATGGATCTGCTGCGCGCTGGCGAACCCCGGCAGCCCGTCGAGCACGGCCGCGACCGCCTCGGCCTGCCGGGTAGATCGGAAGAGCGTCGTGTAGGGAAAGAGTGTAGATCTCGGTGGTCGCCGTATCAT
>OCZU010000796.1_pt1 | contig 21161 bp, 16 predicted proteins | sample 1539001 | NCBI WGS metagenome assembly OCZU01 (sample SAMEA3539306, study PRJEB22396) | soil metagenome | biome: tundra; feature: field; material: soil | place: USA | collected 2010-05 | depth 0.15 m | reverse complement strand
AGTTGCTCGACCACTTGCCCGCCTTTGAATACTAGCAGCGTAGGGATGCCTGTAACTTTGTAGCGCATGGGAGTGGAGCTATTGGAGTCGACGTCCATCTTGCCGACTTTGAGTTTGCCCTGGTAGTCCTTGGCTAGCTCGTCCATGATGGGAGCGAGGGCGCGGCAGGGGCCGCACCATGTTGCCCAGAAGTCCACCAATACGGGCTTGTCTGATTTCAAAACATCCGCGTCGAAGTTCGCGTCGGTGACTTCAACGATTCCATTGCCTGCCATGTTCGTTTCTCCTCGTTTGTAACGTCGCATTGTTCGGCGGACGCCCCAATCGAGCTGTCGTAGCCGGGACCCGACGATCTATGAGTGCTTCCCCCAACCTCGGGGCCAACCTCTTAATCGTACCACCGCCATTGGATGCACGGGGCGAGTCCGAGGTCGCAAAACGACCGGCGGTCATTGGGGCAGAGACTTTGGTGTGGGGTTGAGCGACTTGAGGTAGGTCACGATCTGCCAGCTGCGGTTCGGGAAGCTTGGATCACACCGGCATGCCCCGGCGGACCACGCCGTTGGTGAGAATCCAGAAGAGGGTGCCGGGCGTCGACTGCTGCCCCTGGTCAGTACGCAAGCTCGGCCCCTTGTGGCCGCCCTCAGCCATTTCGCCATGGCACTCAGCACAGTGCTGATCGAAGAGCTTTGCGCCCGCCAGCGGCCATAGAAAACTCTTGTGGGCCCGATGGTAGCGAAGGCAGGTAAGGTGTCCCCCTTCGGCTGCGCTCAGGGCGGTCTCTCGCTTCGCTCGAGATGACAGAGTTGAACTACGAGGTCCTACGGGTTGAGATGTCGACCGATTCAAGATTGACAAGGGGAACGACTGGGAGCAAACTTCGCTAATTTACCGAATGGAAGTCGGCTTCAGGTCTGTCTGTCCTGAAGATGTGCCGGCCGGGGCCATTGCCTGGTTTGGGGCAACTCAACGACGTTCGTTGGAGGGTGCGGAAGGGATGAACACGTCCAAAGCGGACAACCGTGGTCGAAAAATAGAGTTGGCGGGGATGTTGATCAGGGCAGCGGCGGCTACAGCCGGGCTGATGCTGTGCTTTGAAACCGCCAAGCAGCTTTTTTTTCCGCACATCACGCTCTGGGTTTCGCACTTCATTACCATCTGTTTCACGACCGTCCTGGGCACGGCGGCGGCCTATGTTGTTGGACAACAACTGATCAAGCTCGGTCAGGAGCGAGTTCAACTGCAGGAACAGTTGCTGCAGGCACAGAAGATCGAGGCCATCGGCCGACTGGCGGGTGGCATTGCTCACGACTTCAATAACCTGCTGACGGGGATCTTCGCCTACTGCGGCCGGTTGCAAAGACGGGCGACCGGCGACGCGGAGGCGGTGAAGGAAGTGGCGGGAATCCAGGAGGCAGCGGACCGGGCGGCCTCGCTGACGCACCAGTTGCTGGCGTTTAGCCGAAAGCAGTTCCTGCGGCCGCAAGTACTGAACCTGAACATCGTGGTGAGCGATCAGGAGAAGATGTTAAGACGGACCATCAGCGAGGATATCGAGATCTCCGCGGTGACCGCTTCCGACCTGGGATCGGTCAAGGCCGACCGCGCTCAGATCGAGCAGGTAATCCTCAACCTGGCGCTCAACTCCCGCGATGCCATGCCCACGGGCGGCAAGCTCACCCTGGAAACCGCCAACATGTTCCTGGACGAGACCTACAGCCAGAAGCACTTCTCGGTGGTGCCGGGCCCCTACGTGATGCTCGCGGTCAGCGATACCGGGACGGGGATGGACGCTCAAACTCAGGAGAGAATGTTTGAGCCGTTCTTCACTACCAAGGAAATTGGCAAAGGAACCGGGCTGGGACTCGCGATGGTGTACGGCATCGTCAAGCAAAGCGGAGGTTACGTCTGGGTCTACAGCGAGCTGGGGCGGGGAACGACTTTCAAGGTCTACCTGCCGCGAGTGGATGCCGCGGGGGAAGAAGCGCGAGAGGGATTCCAGGCCGCGATTTCAGCCGAGAATCCGGACGACGCCGAATCAGCCCATCACACGATTCTGCTGGTCGAAGACGATCGGGAACTTCGTAAGGCGGCAGAGACGACTCTGATTTCACATGGTTATAAGGTGCTGGCCGCGACGCACGCTGCGGAAGCGGAGCAGTTGTGCTCGCAGCACCAGGGGAAAATCGACCTGCTTCTGACCGACATAGTGATGCCGGGGATCGACGGATGGGAATTGGCGAGGCGACTGGGTCAACAACGGCGGGACATGAAGGTGATCTATATGTCGGGTTACACGGACAAAGGGATGGCGCGCCCGGGAGCGTCTGGTACAGAGATAGTTTTCGTGCAGAAACCTTTTACACCTTCGGGGCTGTCGACGAGAATCCGCGAGGTTCTGGAGGGCAAGTAAGGATAGGCGATAAAAAAAGCGCCCCGAACTCCTATAGTTCAGGACGCTCGGCAGCCCTCCCCCAGAACTGCCAAACCACGAAGTGGATACTAATGAACTCCTCATTTAGAGTAAACGTCACTTTGGTAATCGGCTTTTCCGGGTTGTAACGAGTGCTGAAGCGGGAAGACTCGATACCTCGGGGGCTAAAGCCCGCCGATGCATGGCACCTTGATACGCCGGCCTGGAGGGCCTGCTCCGCCCTTGGACCTGTCCCACCCCTCTGCTTTTCCTCTTAACTATGCGACTTACTATGCGACTGAGCTTCGCTCTGGCCGGGACGGGCGAGGCGCCCGTCCCCACACGACCGTCCTGACAGCCCGCTTCCCTTCGCGCATCCAAAATCAGAACTGTCCGCCGGTTAGAGATTATTGTTGCTTGTGCCAGATTTGGCCGTCGTCGGCAGTTGTCCACACTTCGGCGTTCGAGGTGGCGATTCTTCCGTGCTGGGTGTCAGAGAACTGAATGCTGATGATGTCGGCTGTGAGAATGGCACCGGCATCGGAGAGAACGACATGAGCCCAGAGATTGCCGCCATCGGCGGTGTGATACAGCACGCCATGCGAACCGCCGGCCCAGACTTCAAGCCCGGCAGCGGTTGCAGCCACGGCGCGGAATACCGGGCTCGGAGTCATCGGAGCCTCAGCCTCCTCACTCTTCTTTCGATCGGCGCGGTATTGATCAGTCCTGGGATCACGCTCCACTACCTCGAGGCTGGCGGTCGTGGGGTTCGCATTCGGGTTAACGCCTTCCCAAGTCTTGCCTCCGTCGAAGGACCGCTGCAAAGCCCCGTCAGAGCTGATGGTCCAGCGCGGTGACGCGCGGAGCATGAGAACCTGCGACTCTTGCAGAGAAACGCCGGGAGGTGCGACCGGCGGCGGCACGGAAGCGGGGCCGGCGGCTTGCGCAGGCACGGCATCCTTGGCTCTGACTACGTCTAAGTCTTTGATGACGCGATTGACGGCCCTGCCATGCAACGGCAGCTCCTTTTGATTCTGAGCGAGCTGTTCCTGATTTTGGGCTAGCGCAGCAGCAGTTTCCGCGTTGATCGGCGGGGCTTGCGATTGCACTTCGACCACCTGCGAGACAGAAGGGATAACAACTTGCTGACCGGCTCCGGAGGCGGGCGCCGGTTGACTAGGGGCAGGCACCGGTTTGTCGGAGGCTGGCGCAGAAGCGAATTCGCGGCGCGGCGCAACACTGCTGCCTTGGTCGGCGCCGGAGCTGATCGTAGCGCCCATAGAACCTCCGGCGATCCCGCGTGCCGAACTGGCGCGGCCCATAGGCTCGGGCTGGGAACTCGCGCCCGCAGAGAGGGTGGGCTTGCCCTCGGGCAATGCTGTCTGAGCGCGGGAAGCGGCCAATGCTTCTTTTCGCATCCCGGTTTGAGGAATCGCGGCCTGGGAAGAAGGCTGAGGACTTTGCGCGGGAGCAGTGATGGCGGGCTTCGCGTAGAAGACGTTCGAAACCAACTCCGCGGAATGTTGGCGGCGGTATTGCAGTGTTCCTATCGATGCGACGATCGCTACGCCGGCAGCCACCGCCGCCCAGCGCAAGACCGGCCAGCGAAACCAGTTCGCGCCGCTCGCGGCCGGCAGCGGTAATTCGACCTGGTCGGGCAGAGCCAGGGCAACCGCTTCGCGGCAGTCGCCGCATTGGGCAAGGTGCTGCAGCACAAAGGAGCGCTCGGACTCGGGCAGCGACTGCTCGGCGAAGGCGGTGAGCAAATCGGCGTCGGGATGCGGCTCCGCAGGCGCTGCCTGCAAGCGCTCCAAAACGATTTTGGGGACGTTCTGCATGAGTCGATTCTAGTTCTACCTTCTAGCTAACTCGCTCTAACTCTTTGTTCTTGGGGCCACCTTTTGTTCAAACGGCGAAGCGTCATTCTTTTCCCCTTCAGAGAACGCTCGCGGGGGCGATTCTTGCGCCAGGCTGCGGCGAATATCCAGCTGCAGGTCGCGGACGTCCACTTCCAACGCCTCCTCGGCCTGGCGGAGGGCCATGCCTTGCTGCATCATGCCAGCCAATATCTTCTTGCGCAACGACTTAGCCAGCTTGTCGAGCTTGCGGCTGATGGTGGACTCGTGCACCCCCAGCATGCGCGCGATTTCGGCCAGGGTCCGTCCATCGAGATAATACGCCGCCAGCACCATCCGGTCTTCGCTGGAAAGTGCGGCCAGGGCCGCGTCGGTGGCGGATTCCAGGCGGGAGTCGGCGGACGGAAGCGGCTCCGGATCGGGAGCGGCGAACTGCGAGCCCTCTTCGCTCTCTTCTTCCAGACTGACCAGGCGTTTGGTGCGGCGGTAGCGATTCACAAATTCCTGAGCAAGCACGGTGCGGAGCCAGCCTTCGAGCGATCCCCGGCCAGTGAAGGAGGCCAGCTTGGAAATCCGCTCACCTTCCCGCGTGCTGGTGCCGTAGAGTTCGGCGTAGAGACTGTCGGCAAGGTCGCGGGCGGCTGAGTCCTCGCGCGCGATGCGCAGCGCCGAGAGATAAAGCTTTTCGCGGTAGCGCGTCAGGAAAAGCTCCCAGGCGGAGTTGTTCCCCGCGGCACAGGCGTGGGCGAGAGCAAGTTCGTCGACGCGCAGAGTCAGCAGAAAAGCATGAGCCTCCCCCTGACCGGCGGTTGTGGGCAGATACTTCGTGGCCACGTTGCCGAGAATCTCGGCAAAAGATTCGCGGGCCAGACCGATCTTTTCGCCGCCGCTTTTCGTGTGCAGCTCCGGCAGCAAATCGGCGACTGCCGATTGCACTTGAGCGGAGATCGGTTTCGTGGCGCGCATGCAGAAGAGAAGAGAAGAGTACGACGAGCCCTCTCCCCGATGCTACCAATTATTAGACGCTCACAAAGTTAATTTTGGCCGCAAGGCCTGCCTTCTTTTTCGTTCTTCCGGGGAGTCGAGACGGGCAGCGCGCCGGGGAAAGTCCTCCTTCTCCCGGAGCGCTGGCCCGCCTGGGGGGAGAAAACCCATGAAGTCGAGAATGATTCTGGCGATGATGGGATCGCTCGTCGTGGCCGCGATGTTCTGCCTAGACCTTCGCCCGGTTCATGCCGGTGAAACACCTTCTGCCTCAGGCTACAAGGTGCTGGAGCCGATCCAGCATGGAAGCCTGACGGTGTTCCCCGTAGTCGCTCCCAAGTCTTATTCCACCGCCGAATTCCTCACTCTGGATGAGGGGTTGCGATCCGGCGAAGTAGTGGTAACCGAATATGGAAATGTTCGCGGGCTGATGCGGCGGCGTCCCGTGCCCGCGGTGCAGCGCGAAAGCGCGGAGGTGAACCGCCTGGTTCTGATCAACAACTCGAAGCGTCCGCTGTTGCTTTTGGCCGGAGAGATTGTTACGGGTGGTAAGCAGGACCGGGTGATCGGGAAAGATCGCATCGTACCTGCGGAAAGTGACCCGGTGGATCTTAGTGTGTTCTGCGTGGAGCCCGGGCGTTGGGTTGCTACGAGCGAGACCTTTGGCACTTCGGGAGCAACGTACGGAGGCGCGGTTCACGGCGCGGTGGCCGGTACTCTGATGGCCCAGCCGTCGGTGCGCGCGAAAGCCATGGGTGATAAGGATCAAAATCAGGTTTGGGCGGAGGTAAGGAAGCAACAGGCGTCGATGGCGGTCGAGGTAACGGCAGCGGCTTCGCCCGCGAGCACGGAACAGATCCGCTCCACTAGTTCTTACGCGCAGGTGATGGAGAACCAAGACGTGAAGGAGAAAGTGGATGAGATTGCCCGGCCCATCGAGCGGAACTATGAGAGCTTGATCAAGCAACTGCGCGACCGCAAGGCGGTGGGAGTGGTGGTCGCGGTGAACGGGCGCATTATCTGGGCCGATATTTTCGCCAGCACGGAGCTGCTGGAAAAATACTGGCCGAAGCTGGTGCGCTCCTATGCGTCAGAGGCGGTCGTGAGCCGAGCAAAAGGTGGAGAAGTGAACCCGGCCCAAGCAGAGGCCTTTCTGGCAGACATGGAAGGACGGCGGGAAACGATCGAGAGCGAGCCGGGAGTTTACCGTCACACGGAGGTCAATGGCGATGGGTTCAAGGCGTTCGCACTGACGTCGCTGCTGCCGAAGACCGGCTTCGATATCCATGTGGCGAAGATGGCAGAGTGAGAGCAGTCCTCGCCGGTCAGTGGCCAGTGATCAGTCGTTGATTGCTCTTTGCCTCCTGTTACGAAACGGAATTTCCCGGCAACGCTTTTGCCGGTGCTGGCGTTTGGTGTAGCGTTTCGTCGGTTGTACTTCCAAAGGGGCGACTGAGCCGGACTGGTGTGCGCGGGAACGCGGATCGACGAAAAAGAAGTCCCGAGTTGCGTAACGCTCAGTTGGCGTTGCCGGGTCGGCGTTGCTTAGTTTTCGGGCCCGCGGGTTTGGTACCAATTCCGCCAGACGGCGGAATCGTTGGGCAGGCGCTGCCGGGTGATGTCGGCCAGGGCTTGGAAAACCAGAGCGTGAGTTTGAGCATCCAGGGCGGGATCGGCGGAATAGTCGATCAGTTGCGGCACGGCGATGAGCCGCTGCTCGTGGCTCAGCATGCTGGACTCCGCCAGTCTGCTGGCAGCGCGTTCGCGCACCAGCGGCGACGGATCATTGTGCATCACTTCGAGCAGGGGCGCGATCGTTGGAGTCGTGCCCACCAGAGCCAGGCCTTCGACGGCCCAGCATCGCGTGTCTTCATCCCTGTCAAAATTCTTGCCGGAATCCTTCAGGTGTGCGGACAGAACATGTACTACGCGATCGGTTTCAATTCCGCGGTTGCCTAGCAATCCCAGAGCCCACATGGCCCAAATTTTTTTCGCGTGATCGCGGGAGGTGGCCTGCCGCACCAGCGCCTCGACACTCGACTCACTCTTCGGAAGTCCGTAGGCCGCGAGCTGCACTTCAATCGCGGACGCACGCACGCTCTCGTCGCTTGAGTTGAGCGCGACCGTGGTAAGGTCGCCGAGCTGCGAATTCCACGCGAGCTTGCCGCGCCACCCTTCGACGCGGGCCTCGATCTGCGCTTCGGTCTGGGCTTGATTTCCGATCTGGTCTCGGGCTCCATCGGAGCGGCTCACCGCACGTTCGAGAAGGATCTCGGCTTGTTTCTGCGGCCCTTGGCGATCCAGATCGGGTTCTGAGAACACGGCGGAAACACGAGAATTTCCTTGCGGCGAGGACATGCCCGCGCTCTTTCCCCAGACGGCTGCGGGCCCACCTGCGATCGAAACCAGGAAGGCGAACACAACACCCACCATCATTACAACGATGTGAAGTAAGCGTGGGTTGGCAGTCAGGCTCTGTTCCGGCACTCCTTGCTCTGCCACATTTGATCGAGACACATCCATAAGCAAGATTTTAGGGACGGTTCGAAATAGGGTAAAGTTACTTCGGGTTGCCGCCCAACTGAAGTTGGATGCAAGATCGCGGCTCCCTGTGGACCAGAGACTGGCATCGAATACGCTGCCGGGTCCAGAAAAAACTTGCGGAGGGAATCATGTCAACGAAAGTAAGTTTCATGCGCCGTTGGTTGCCGGCTTCACTCACATTGTTGGTTGCCGCTGCCGCTTTGGCTGCGGCTGGCCCGGGATATAAGGTCGTGAACACGTACAAGGTAGGCGGCGAAGGTGGTTGGGACTATTTGACCGCCGATGCGGCCGCGCGCCGTCTTTATATTTCGCGCGGCACCCACGTCATTGTGCTCGATCTCGATTCGGGCAAGACCGTAGGCGACATCGCGGACACGCCGGGAGTTCATGGCATTGCTCTGGCGCCGGAGCTGGGGCGCGGCTTCGTCAGCAACGGCCGCGAAGGCACGGTCAGCATCTTTGATCTCAAGACGCTCGCGACCAGCAGCAAAGTGAAAGTTGGCGATAATCCAGACGCGATCCTTTACGATCCCGCGACCCAGCGGGTTTTCACCTTCAACGGCAGGAGCCAGGATTCGACAGCCATCGATGCGGTCAAGGGCACGGTGCTCGGCACGATCAAGCTCGACGGTAAGCCGGAATTCGCGGCCAGTGATGCCAAGGGCCAGATTTTCGTGAACATAGAAGACAAAAGCGAGTTGACGGCGATTGATCCGAACAAACTGGAGGTCAAGGCGAAGTGGCCGCTGGCGCCTTGCGAATCGCCCTCGGGCTTGTCGATCGACCGCAAGAATCGCCGCCTGTTCGTGGGCTGCGAGAACAAGATGATGGCCGTGGTGAATGCGGATACCGGCAAGGTTCTGGCTACGCCCGCGATCGGCGACGGCGTGGACGCAACCACATTCGACGACGAAACCGGACTGGCGTTTGCTTCCTGCGGAGAAGGCGTGCTGACGGTGGTGCGAGAGGAATCGCCGGACAAATTCAGCGTGGCGGAAACTGTTCCGACGCAGCAGGGCGCCCGTACGCTGGCGCTCGACTCCAAAACACATAATGTGTTTGTGGTGACGGCGAAGTTCGGTCCTCCTCCGGCGGCCACGGCGGATAATCCGCATCCCCGGCGCAGCATTTTGCCTGACAGCTTTGTGGTTCTGGTTGTGGGCAAATAGAACCAAAGAGCTTTTCACCACGGAAGCACAGAGATACCGAGAAAACAACGAAGAACAAGAGAACGGTTATAGACTTTCTCTCTCGGTGTGGGGCCTGCCCTGAGCGTGGCCGAAGGTGCCTCCGTGGTGCAGGGGCCCCTTCTCGAAACATCGAACGACCGTTCGGTTGCCAATTGCCGGCTTGGCGTGTATTATCTCTCAACTTTACTAGCCCGCATTCTCCGTTTTCGCTCTGACCTCTAATTGCCATAGGGCTGTGGAGTTCTTGACATGACGATTCTGGACGACAAGTTCTTTCAGGCGCGGATTACCCAACGTGTGGATTTCGCGCCCGACCTCTGGAAGTTCCGCATCCAGTCGGGGGTACAGTTCAACTTTCTTCCGGGGCAATACGCCACGCTGGGGGTAGAGGAGGGCGGGAAGCGCATCGAACGTCCTTATTCGATCGCATCGTCGCCCTCGGAAGACGAAGTGGAGTTTTTCTTCGAACTGGTGCCCGATGGCGCACTCACCCCGCGACTGCACAAGCTGCAGCCGGGCGACGAATTGCTCATGCGCAAGGCGCCCAAGGGACGGTTTACGCTCGAAACGGGCAATGGTCGCACGAATCATTTATTGGTATCCACGGTGACGGGCGTGTCCCCGTTCGTCAGCTTCATCCGCACGCTATCGAAAAATTGGAAGGAAGGCCGCTTCGACGGCGCTCACCGGCTGTACCTGCTGAACGGCGCCAGCCGCCCCTGGGAATTCGGCTACAAAGAGGAGTTGACCCACTTTGCCGAAGAACTGCCCTGGTTGAAATATGTCCCCACAGTGAGCCGGCCGTGGGACCACGCCGACTGGCCGGGCGAGATTGGGCGGGCTGACGACATCCTGCGTAAATATGCCGACCAGTGGGGACTCGACGCCAGCAATACTCACGCCTATCTGTGCGGACATCCCGACATGATCGCCAACAGCAAAGCGATCCTCAAGCGCCGCGGCTTTCTCGATAAGACCGCGATCAAGGAAGAGATCTATTGGGTGCCAAGGAAGTAGGCTGCTCATGTAGCGACAGCCGTCTTGGCAGTCCCGCCCGTGCGAAGCCCGGCGGCCGTTCGCAAACGGCTCTAGCTTTCCGCCGGCGCGAACAACACCAGCACCGCCAGCTCTTCCGTGATGTCGTAGAAGCGGTGCTCGACTTCCGCCGCCACGAAGATCACGGTGCCCACGGAAACTTCCCGGTCTTCCTTATCAGCTTTGAAGCGGGCGCGGCCGCGGACCACGTAGTACATCTCATCTTCGTGATGCGGCCGCTGCGGGTCGGTGCCCCCGGCGGGCAGAACATAGAGTCCGGCGCTCATGGCCGGCACACGGAGGAACTCGCGGTATAGCCTGCCGCTCTCGGCGCGCTGCTGGTCGATCTCGGCAAGTCTGTCGAAAAGGGCTTTCACGCGAAGAGACCGCCGAAGATGAGGTCGGTAAACTGCGGAATCAGGGTCTGAGCCTGCAACTCGCCTTCCGGCTTATACCATTGATAGATCCAGTTGATCATGCCGAGCAGGGCGAAGGTCGCGGCGCGCGGACTGACCCTGCCGCTGGATTCTTTTCTGGCTTGCCTCTGAACCTCCGCCATCAGGTTTTCTAGGAAGTGGACGTAGTCCTTTTTGCGGGCGTTGATGCGTTTGCGCAGGGCTGGCGGCAGGGGATGGTTTTCATGCAGCATCACCGTAATCTCGCGATCGCGCGGGCTGAGCACGACCTCGATGTGCAGCCGGATCAGCGCCCGCAGCCGCTCCTCGGGATCGGCGATGCCGCGCACGGGATCGAGCACGCGCTGCTGCGTGATCTCCATGGCGTGATTCATGATCTCGAACAGGATTTCGTCTTTGCTCTGAAAGTGGTGATAGAGCCCGCCCTTGCTCAGTTTGAGCGCCGCGGCAACATCGTTCATCGACGTCGCGTCGTAGCCCCGCTGCTGGAACAGGCGTGCAGCAGTGCGCAGGATTTCCTGCCGGGAGTCGACCACAGTCTCGCGGGCCATCGGGTGACATGGTAAACAGTTGCGGGCGGGAATGCCAACGCTGCGGGTGCCCCCGTCTTTTGTCCGCGCGGTTCTTGCTGGGACAGGGCACCGCCGACGGAATCGCTCGACGGGGGCCGGTCATAAAGGGTCAACCCATAACCCGACTTCCCGCTTGACATCGAGCCCTGGCAAAGGTAGCATTTCTGCATACCGACCGACCGGTCGGTATGCATACGATTCCAGCCCTCCCCCCAGGTCCATGGTTGGCGGGAATCCATCCCCAAAAAACAAGGGCTTCTTTCCTCCCCTTGTGCACGAGAGGAGCACGCTGGTGGCTACTATTTTCTACGAACACGACGCGAATCCTGAGGCCCTGAAGAGCAAAACCATCGCCATCCTGGGCTACGGCAGCCAGGGTCATGCGCAGGCACAGAACCTGCGCGACAGCGGCTGCAAGGTCATTGTCGGCCTTGAGCCCAACCGGCCCAGTGCGCAGCAGGCTCGCGCCGATGGCATGGTCGTGGTCGCTCCGGATGAGGCCGCCAAGCGTGCCGACTGGATCCACGTGCTCACCCCCGATGAGACTCAGGCGGCGGTGTACGAGCAGTACATCCAGCCCTATCTGCATCCCGGAAAGATTCTGGGCTTCTCGCACGGCTTCAGCATTCATTTCAAGACGATCGTCCCGCCGAGCGATGTGGACGTGGTGATGATCGCGCCCAAAAGCCCCGGCCATCTGCTGCGGCGGGTTTATGCCGAGGGGCGCGGCGTGCCTTCACTCATCGCGATTCAGCAGGACGCGAGCAAGCGGGCGCACGAATTTGCCTTGGCCTACGCGCACGGCATTGGCTCGACCCGCGCCGGAGTGCTGCAGACCACATTCAAGGAAGAAACCGAGAGCGATCTGTTCGGCGAGCAGGCCGTGCTGTGCGGAGGTCTGACGTCGCTGATCAAGAAGGGATTCGAGACGCTGGTTGAAGCCGGCTACGCCCCTGAGATCGCTTATTTCGAGTGCCTGCACGAGATGAAGCTGATTGTCGACCTGATCTACGAAGGCGGCCTGGGACGGATGCGGTACTCGATCTCGAACACGGCCGAGTATGGCGATTTGACGCGCGGCGAGAAAGTTGTGGGCGACGCCACGCGGGCTGCCATGAAGAAGACTCTGGCTGACATTCAGGACGGAACGTTCGCACGGGAGTGGATCAAGGAAAACAAAGACGGCGGCTACAACTTCGCCGCCTTGCGGGAGAAAGAACAGCAACATCCGATCGAGATCGTGGGCGCGCAGTTGCGCGGCATGATGAGCTGGCTGCCCGGACGGGAAGCTAAGAAACCGGCCGAAGCGCCGAAGCCCAGCGAAGCCGCGAAAACACCCAAACAGGTCGTGAATGCTTAAAGGAGCCGAAATCGTTTTGCGGTGCGTGCGCGCTGAAGGGGTGGACCTGGTGTTCGGCTATCCCGGAGGCGCGATCATGCCGTTGTACGACGCGCTCGACGGCAGCGGGGTGCGGCATATTCTCACCCGGCACGAGCAGGGTGCGGTGTTTGCGGCGGAAGGCTACGCGCGGGTTACGGGCAAAGTGGGCGTGGCCATGGCAACCAGCGGGCCAGGTGCGACCAATCTGGTGACCGGCATCGCTGACGCCAAGATGGATTCAGTCCCTCTGGTCTGCATCACCGGGCAAGTGCGGACGGCCATGATTGGCACCGATGCCTTTCAGGAGACCGACGTCTTCGGTGTCACTCTGTCGCTGACCAAGTGGAGCCGTCTGGTGCGCACGATTGAGGAAATCCCGGAAGTGATCGCGGAAGGTTTCCACTGGGCGCGGAGCGGACGGCCGGGGCCGGTCGTCATCGATATTCCCACTGACATACTGAAGGCCAAGAAGGAATTTTCCGGTCCGGCGAAGTTCACCCCGCATGCCCGGCCGGCGGATGCCAACGCCGATGGCGCTTTCGGCGACACGATTGTGGCCTTGCTGCAACGGGCAACCCGGCCAGTGGCGCTGGTGGGCGCCGGGGCAAAGCTTTCCGGAGCGGTTCCGGAATTGCGCCGCCTGCTCGACGATTTGAATGTTCCTACTTTCGCCACGGTTCACGGACTGGGCGCCGTTGCTCCGCAGTCGCCGTATTACCTCGGCATGGTGGGCATGCACGGGACGCGGGCTGCGAACACCGCTCTGCACGAGACCGATTTGCTGATGGTTTTCGGAGCCCGCCTGGATGATCGCGTGACCGGCGATCCGACGCGCTTTGCGCCTAACGCCAAAATCGTCCACTTCGAGATTGATCCGGCGCAGCTTGATCGCGTACGGGCCTGCGAGCTGCCGGTGATCGGCGACCTGGCGAAGACCATCCCGGCATTTCACGCGGAATTGCGCAACGCTTCCCTGCCCGACTGGAGCGGCTGGCGCGCTGTGGCTTGCGGGCCGGAACGCGCCGAACTGGATCCCCGAGGCCTGGCTCAGCCGACGATTCGTTTTCTCGACGAGCTCTTTAGCCGCCTGCCGCAGAACAGCGTCGTCATTGCCGACGTAGGCCAACACCAGATGTGGGCGGCGCAACGTTACCGTTCTTCGTCGCCGCGCGGCTTCATCACTTCCGGCGGCCTGGGAGCGATGGGCTTCGCCCTGCCCGCCGCAGTCGGCGTGCAACTGGCGAAGCCGGAGACTTGCGTGCTTTGCGTTTCCGGCGATGGCGGCTTCCAGATGAACATCCAGGAGCTGGCTACCGTGCACCGCCTTGGCCTGCCCATAAAAATGGTGATCGTCGACAACAAATATCTGGGGATGGTGCGGCAATGGCAACAACTCTTCTACGAGCGTAATTATGCCGAGACCGATCTGAGCGACAACCCGGATTTCGTTGAGATCGCGAAGGCGTACAAGATTCACGGATGGCGGCTGAACGAGGCTGCCATGGCGGAGTTTCCGGTCTCAGCCGAAACAGGAGATCAGATTGACAGATTTCTCGACTCGCCGGAACCGGAGCTGCTGGTATTTGATTGCGCTCCCGAAGCCAACGTTTACCCCATGGTTCCGGCGGGAGCGGCGCTTTCAGAGATGGTGTTCGAGGACGAATAAGAAAAGGCGAACAGAACCGATTCACGAGGGAAATGACCATGCAGGTTTTTCACATCCGCTATCGCAACGCGCAAGGCGCACTAATGCGCATCCTCAACGCGGTTTCCCGCCGGGCACTCGATCTCACGTCCGTGCACGCCGAGGCCGCCGGACAGGACTACGCGGTCACCATGCTGCTCGATGTCACCAAAAAGCAGATTGGCCAGCTCTACCGCGAGTGGTATGCGATCGTGGATGTAATTGAGGTACGTTCCAGAGCAGTCTTGCACGAGCAGGAAGAGCCGGCATGGGGGCCCCATCGGCCAGCGTCCTCGAACGTAGCGGATCAGTCGTCTCGCGCCGCGCTGGCTTAAGTCTTGGTTTCTTGTTGGGCAAGTGAAGCAGCGTGACCCTCTCTTTTTTCTCTATTCTGAAGTAAACCTGGTCATGCCGAGCGAAGCGAGGGATCCTGGTTTTTGCCTGGGCTATCCCTGTCACCGCCGCATGCAGAGACCAGGATCTCCCGCTCGCCGGGATGACAAGCCGCTCCCGATGATCAGTTCATGTTGTAATCTTTCCCCTGGGTCTTGAATCATCATGGATCTTAATAAGTATGGATCTTAAACATCGCAGCCGCGGCATCACCGACGGACGCGACCGGGCTCCGGCGCGCTCCATGTTCAAAGCCATTGGTTTCACCGACGCCGACCTCGGCAAGCCGTTGATCGGCGTGGCCAACACCTGGATCGAAACCATGCCCTGCAACTTTCACCTGCGGCGCCTCTCCGCCAAAGTGAAAGAAGGCATTCGCGCCGCCGGTGGCACTCCTATGGAGTTCAACACCATCGCCATTTCCGACGGCGAAACCATGGGTACCGAAGGCATGCGGGCCTCGCTGGTAAGCCGCGAGTTGATCGCCGATTCCATCGAACTGGTCTGCCGCGGCCAATTATTCGACGCAGTCGTCTGCGTGGTCGGTTGTGACAAAACAATCCCGGCCGCGGCTATGGCTCTCGCGCGTATGGATCTCCCCGGCCTCGTGCTCTATGGCGGCACCATCGCGGCGGGCAGCTATCGCGGCAAGGATGTCACCATTCAGGATGTGTTCGAAGCCGTCGGCGCCAACGCCGCCGGAAAGATCACCGACCAGGAACTGCACGACCTCGAAAACGTGGCCTGCCCCGGCGCCGGCGCCTGTGGCGGCCAGTACACCGCCAACACTATGTCCACCGTGATGGAGATGATCGGACTCTCTCCCATGGGCTTCAACAGTGTGCCCGCCATGGATGCCAAGAAAGATCAGATTGCCTTCGATTGCGGCAAGGTCGTTCTGAATCTTCTCGAGAAAGGAATTCGTCCGCGAGCAATCCTGACCCGCGATGCGTTTGAAAATGCAATCGCCTCCGTAGCCACAACCGGCGGATCGACCAACGCGGTTCTGCATCTACTTGCCATCGCGCGCGAAGCTGAAGTCGATCTTCAGATTGACGATTTCCAGACCATCAGCGAGCGCACACCCCTGCTCGCCGATCTCAAACCCTCCGGAAAGTACGTGGCGGCGGATGTCTACAAAGCCGGCGGCATCCCAGTCATCGCCAAGCGCCTGCTCGATGCCAAGTGTGCCAATGGCTCCACGCTCACCGTCACCGGCAGGACATTTGCCCAGGAAGCCAACGATGCAAAAGAAACTCCCGGTCAGCCCGTAATCGCGCCGCTCGACCACCCCCTGAAGAAAACCGGAGGCCTCGTCATCCTGAAAGGTAATCTCGCGCCCGAAGGTTGCGTGGCTAAGATCAGCGGCCACGAGCGGCTGCAGCAGCGCGGCCCGGCGCGTGTATTCGATTGCGAAGAAGACGCCATGTCTGCCGTCACCAGCAAGAAAATCAAAGCTGGCGACGTAGTCGTGATCCGTAACGAAGGTCCCAAAGGCGGACCCGGCATGCGCGAGATGCTAAGCGTCACCGGCGCCATCGTGGGGGAAGGATTGGGATCGTCGGTCGCACTGCTAACCGACGGCCGCTTCAGCGGCGCCACTCACGGACTGATGGCCGGCCACGTCTCGCCAGAAGCCGCGCTGGGCGGCCCCATCGCCGCCGTACGCGATGGCGATATGATCAGCTTCGATGTCAGCCAGCGCGTTCTGGAAGTTGAGATTAGCGGCGATGTCTTGCGTCAGCGAATGAGAGAGTGGAAACCGCCCCAGCCGCGCTATCCCACCGGCGTATTTGCCAAGTACGCGGCGCTGGTTTCATCCGCCTCGCAGGGAGCGATCACGCGCCCACCGAAATGAAGCGCTCCCACGCTCATTGCCCAGCGTCGGTCTTTGCCGCCAGCTTCCGGGTGACCAGAAAGCTCCATATGGTTTCGTTGGCATTCAGGTCCTGGCTGGTTTTTCCGATTTGCTTCTCCACTTCGTACTGTTCGCCTCCAGGCCAGGTGTTACCACCGCCTTTTACGCTATAGGACACCACCTGCGCGCCCTGCTGGCAGCCATCGAAGGTGTCGACTTTCGTCTCCATGCCGCCTTTCTCATGCGCCGGCAACTTGCTCTGTGTCGGCTTCTCCGCGCAGCGATTGATCCTGGCCCACGCCTTCGCGCTGTCCTCCACGGAAATGGTGGGCAGTTGAAGATTGTGCTCAGTACCGCCGCCATAGGGGACCACCGGATCGGACGTACCGTTGATCATCACGACCGGCAGCGGACGCGAAGGCAGGCAGATCATGGTCTTCGGCATCGCCGCTCCCACAGGAGCAATTGCCGCGATCCGGTCCGCCATCGCGCATCCAACTTTCATCGCCATCAGCCCGCCTTCCGACAGTCCCGCAGCATAGATTCGCGCCGGATCGACAGAGAACTTCGTCGCCATCTGGTCGAGCATCTGAGTCAGGAACTCAACGTCATCAGCTGGCGCAGGCTTGTTTTCTTGGCGCCCCTGTCCACCCGATTGCCCTCCGCCCGGGTATCCTCCACCACCACCTCCGGGATACCCTCCACCTCCGCCTGGATACCCGCCTCCACCCGGATACCCGCCTCCACCGCGACGTCCGCCGCGTCCCGGGCCCCCCATCATCGGCTGCCGCGCCGGGGGAGTCACTCCCACATTCCAGCGTCCACCCTGCGCGCTGGGGTAAACGGCAATGATGCCGTCCTTGTCAGCCAGCTCATTGAACCGGGTCAGCCGCTCGATGTCATCCGTGTCCTGATTCATTCCATGCAGCAGGATCACCACCGGATACTTCTGTCCGTGATCGTAACCCCGGGGCAAGCGCACCATGTAAGTGCGATCCACGTCCTCAACCGTCACCTTTTCCTTGGTTTCCTGCGCCCGGGCACTCGAACTGACTAGCAGCATGACTAGGCAAATTCCCGCGGCCGACGCCGCCGGCATCCTCGTCCCATTCTCAGATTTCATGCAATCTCCCGAAAGGCGACCCGAAAAAGCCCAAGCAGTCGTGTCCTTCCACTTGGAAGCCTCCCAGCCTGCCGGGGTTGGATGGAAACACGTTCGGACGCAGTTTCCCTGCATTGTGTTTCGCTCCGCCATGTTGCTCTGCGGACGTTGCTCGAACCAGCCAACCCAAGACTAGACAAGACCAGTCTCCGCAGTTGAGAATGTGTGGCTGCCTTATTTGTCGTTACATCTCCGGAGGAACAATTGCGAACGACTGCTCTCGTCTTTCTGGTTGCATGCCTTATTACCTCAGCATCCGCACAGAAACACCTGTCGAAACAAACCCCTGATTCCCAGAAGCAGGCGGCCCAGCAGAAACAGTCAGAAACCGCGGGCGCGCAATCCGGTGACACTCAAAAGGACAAAGACAAAGACGACGGCGAGGACAAGGGACCGTGGAAAGGCCTGCAGTACCGTCTGGTCGGCCCATTTCGTGGCGGGCGCGTGGTCGCGGTGTCGGGCGTCGTCGGCCAGGATAACGTCTATTATTTTGGCTCAACCGCCGGGGGCGTGTGGAAGACAACCGACGGCGGCCTCAACTGGAAACCGGTCTTCGACAAAACAAAAGACGCGTCTCCGGCCATCGGGGCGATCGCGGTCTCTGAATCCGATCCGAACGTAATCTATGTCGGAACCGGAGAGGCGTGCATTCGCGGCAACATCGTTGGCGGCAACGGCGTCTACAAGTCGATCGACGCAGGCAAAACCTGGAAGTTCGCCGGCCTCGCCGACACGCATGCCATCGGGCGCCTCGCCGTGAATCCCAAGAATCCTGACATCGCGTTCGTCGCCGCGCTCGGACATCCCTTTGCCGATAACGAGGAGCGAGGAATTTTCCGCACGCAAGATGGCGGCAAAACTTGGCAGAAGGTGCTCTACAAGGACGCCAAGAGCGGGGGCATCGACGTAGTCTTCGATCCCAGCAATTCCAACATCCTGTTCGCCGCCCTGTGGCAGGCAAGGCGGACGCCGTGGAGTCTGGACAGCGGCGGCCCGGGCAGCGGCCTTTACCGTTCCAGCGACGGCGGAACTACCTGGAAAGAACTCAAAGCCCACGGACTGCCGGAGGGCATTCTGGGCCGCATCGGAGTTACGGTTTCCGGTGCGAATCCCAATCGCGTGTGGGCAGTCATCGAAGCGGAAAAAGGTGGAATCTATCGTTCCGACGACGGTGGCGATTCCTGGCACTTAACGACCGACGACCATCGCTTCCGCCAGCGCGCCTGGTACTACTCGCACATTTTCGCCGATCCCAAGTCGGCGGAGACCGTGTACATCCTGAACACCGGGGCGTATCGCTCCAATGATGGAGGCAAGACTTTCGCCTCGATACGCGCGCCGCACGGAGATAATCACGGGCTGTGGATCGATCCCACGAATCCGAGGCGTCTCATTAATGGCAACGACGGCGGCGCCACCGTTTCCATCGACGGCGGCGAGAGCTGGACCAGCGTCTATAACCAGCCCACAGCGCAGTTCTACCATGTCGCAACTGACAACCGGTTTCCGTATTACATGTACGGCGCCCAACAGGACAACTCTACCGTTGCCATAGCCAGCGCGAGCCCCAACCGCGCGATCGATCGCCCCGACTGGTACGAGGTAGGTGGCGGCGAAAGCGGCTACATCGCACCCGACCCGGCGGATCCTGAGATCGTCTATGCCGGCTCTTACGGTGGCGATATCAGCCGCTACGATCACCGCACGGGCGAAGAACAGGCCGTTAATCCCTGGCCCGTCAATCCGATCGGCTGGGCCGCCGCCGACGTCAAATACCGTTTCCAATGGACCGAGCCCATCATTTTCTCGCCGCATGATTCCAAGACGATGTATTTCGCGAGCGAAGTGCTGTTCAAGACCACCGACGGCGGCATGAGCTGGACCATCATCAGTCCCGATCTCACCCGCAACGACAAGTCAAAACAGGCAGCCTCAGGCGGCCCGATTACCAAGGACAACACCGGCGTCGAGGTTTATGACACGATTTTCTCGGTGGTCGAGTCGCCGGTACAAAAAGATTTGATCTGGGCAGGAACCGATGACGGCCTGGTTCAACTCACCCGCGATGGCGGCCAGCACTGGGAGAACGTCACCCCCAAGGCCATGCCGGACTGGGGTACGGTCAGCATGATCGAGGCTTCTTCGCGCGACGCTGGCACCGCGTATCTCGCCGTCGAACGCCACAAGTCAGACGACTTCGCTCCCTACGTCTTCAAGACCACCGACTTCGGCAAGACTTGGACCACATTAGTCGCGGGGCTTCCCGCGAACAATTACGTCCACGCCGTAAGAGTCGATCCCCGGCGACCGAATTTGCTTTTCGCCGGAACCGAACAAGGTGTGTACGTTTCCTTCGACGACGGCGCGCGCTGGCAGCCGCTGCAACTGAATCTTCCGGCATCTCCTGTAAACGACCTGGTGATCAAGAACACCGACTTGGTCGTGGCCACGCACGGACGCAGCTTCTGGGTGCTCGATGACATCACACCGCTCGAGCAATACGAAGAATCGATCCCGCAGCAGGAGGCCCACCTGTTCACGCCCGCAGCGGCGAGCCACACGGTCTTTCGCGGTTCGTTTTTTGTCGCTACCGGCAATGTGGGAAAGAACCCGCCGGCAGGAGCCGTCATCGATTACTGGCTGAAAACTTCACTCAAGAAACCAGACGAGCCGAAGGCCGGCGCAGACGCTGACGCCGCGAAGACTGAAACCACCCCTGCCTCCGAAGCCAAGAAGACTGATAAGGATAAAGATAAGGACAAAGACGAAGCCCCAAAGATTACTCTCGAGATCCTTGATTCCTCAGGAAAAGTCATCCGCAAGTTTCCCAAGAAGAAAGAAGAAGCCGGCGAGGGTGACGGAGAAGAAGACTTCTTCAGCCGCGGCGGCAGTGCCGCCAACCTGCCCGCCGACGCCGGCCTGAACCGCTTCGTTTGGGATCTGCGCTACGAAGGAGCGACGCCCGTACCTCATGCTCCGCTCTGGGGCGGCGGCACCGAAGGTCCGCAAGCCCTGCCGGGAACTTATCAGGCGCGATTGACGGTGCTAGGCAAGAGCTACACTGCTCCCCTTGAGATCAAGCCTGATCCGCGCTTGAAGATCAGCCAGGAAGACTTGGCCAAACAATTCGATCTGCTTCTCAAGATCCGCGAAAAGGTCACCGCCACGGACGATACCATTATTCAGATTCGCGATCTTCGCGAGCAGATCAATGCCATTAACAAACGACTGAAGGGCGACCCCCGCGCCAAAGTGATTGCCGATGCCGGCAAGGCGCTCGACACAAAAATGACCGAGGTGGAAGAAGCGCTTATCCAGACCAAGGCCAAGAGCGGTCAGGATGTGCTCAATTTCCCGGTACGGTTGAACAACCACCTGGTTGCGTTAAGCGGTGTCGTCGGCAGCGCAGATTCGGCTCCCACCAGGCAGTCCTACGAAGTTTTCGACATGCTTACCAAGGCGGTCGATGAACAACTGGCAAAGTGGAAGGCGATCGTCGCAACCGACCTTGCAGCTTATAACAACCTGGTGAAACAGCAAGAGGTTCCGGCAATCATGATGAAGCAACCGGAATCGGGGACATAACCCTGTTCGGAATTGCCTGATCCCAACCACCGGGGGTGCACCCCAAGAAAGTGATGGATCATGCGGGCCTGCGTTCTGATCTGCGCTC
>OCZU010000795.1_pt1 | contig 21185 bp, 19 predicted proteins | sample 1539001 | NCBI WGS metagenome assembly OCZU01 (sample SAMEA3539306, study PRJEB22396) | soil metagenome | biome: tundra; feature: field; material: soil | place: USA | collected 2010-05 | depth 0.15 m | reverse complement strand
TGAGGCGAGGAAACGGGCCGCGGGTGCCGGTGTCCCAGTCCTCGCCGAACTCGATCCGGCAGCGATTACCGAGTTTCCCGTGCTGGTCAAGGCATCGGCGGGCGGCGGTGGCCGGGGAATGCGCGCGGTGTACAGCCAGGCCGACCTCGAGCCAGCGCTGGCGTCGGCCCGGCGGGAGGCGCAGTCGGCATTCGGTGATGGGACGGTCTTCTGCGAGCCGCTGCTGGCCGGTGCCCGGCACATCGAGGTGCAGGTGCTGGCCGACCAGGCGGGCACGGTCTGGGCACTGGCTGAACGCGACTGCTCGGTCCAGCGCCGCTACCAGAAGGTGATCGAGGAGTCGCCATCTCCGGCCGTCGGCCAGGACCTGCGCGAGCGGCTGGCGATCGCCGCGGCCTCGCTCGCCCGCGCGGTCGGCTACCAGGGCGCCGGCACCGTCGAGTTCCTCGTTACCGGCCAGGCAGAGTTCTACTTCCTTGAATTCAACACCAGGCTGCAGGTCGAGCACCCGGTCACCGAGTGCGTGCACGACATCGACCTGGTGGCGCTGCAGCTCGATGTCGCCCAGGGGCTGACGCTGCCTGACCGGCCGCCGCCCGCCGTCGGGCACGCGATCGAGGCACGGTTGTACGCCGAGGACCCCGCGGCTGGTTATCGCCCGTCCGGCGGTCCTGTGCATCTGTTCGAGGTCCCCGGGGTTGACGTCAGGTTCGGCCTGCCGAACAGGTCCGGCCTGCCGAACCTGGCCGGGCCGCCGGACCTGGCTGGCCGGCCCAGCCCGATCTTGCGGCTCGACTCCGGCGTAGAGACCGGCGTGACTGTCGGCCCGCACTACGACGCGATGCTGGCGAAGCTGATCAGCTGGGCTCCGAGCCGCGATGGCGCCGCTCGCCGGCTGGCGGCCGGACTGGCAGGGACCAGGATCTGCGGCCCGGCGACCAACCGGGATCTCCTGGTCAGCGTGCTCCGCAACCCGGTCTTCACCGGTGGCGGGGCCGACACCTCGTTGCTGGACGGCTACGACCTGGCCGGGGTCGGGCCGACCGAGCAGGCCGACCGGCTGTCGGCGCTGGCCGGCGCGGTCGCGATCGCCGCGGCGAACCGGCAGCGGGCTCAGTTGGCCCGGTCGATCCCCGGCGGCTGGCGCAATGTCGTCTCGCAACCGCAGCTAACGTCGTTTGACGGCCAGCGCGGCCGGGTCGACGTCCGCTATCACTGGTCAAGGACGGGGATCACGGTCGCCGGGGTCACAGCCGGCGGGGTCACAGCCAGTGAGAGCACGGCCGTCGAGAGCACGGCTGCCGAGGCCGTGGTGATCGCGTTCTGGCCGGAGCGGGTCACGCTTGAAGTCGGCGGGGTGCAGTACCGGTTCGACGTGACTCGCGTGGGAGACCAGATCTGGGTCGACTCTGCGTTTGGATCGGTCCGGCTGAGCCTGGTCGAACGGCTGCCCGCCCCGGTCCGGTCCGCGGCCGCTGGCTCGCTGATCGCGCCGATGCCAGGCAGCGTGATCCGGGTACAGGCGGCTGCTGGCGACCGGCTCGCCGCTGGCCAGGCGGTCCTGGTGCTCGAAGCGATGAAGATGGAGCATCAGGTCACCGGTCCGGCAGGTGTGCTCACCGAACTGCGGGTAACCCGCGGCAGCCAGGTAAGCGCGGGCGACGTGCTCGCCATCGTCACCCCGGACGAACCCGACCTGACTAAGGGGGAGCAATGACCGGCTCGGCCGTCCCGGCCAGTCTTGTCCGCGCCGAGACGGCCGGCTCGGTCGCGACGATCACGCTCGACTCGCCGGGCAATGCCAACGCGCTTTCGACTCAGCTGCTGACTCAGCTACGGGCCGCGCTTGCTAGCGCCCTTGCTGATCCCGGCGTCCGGGTAGTCGTGCTGACCGGCGCCGGGCGGGTGTTTTGCGCGGGCGCCGATCTGAAGGAGGCGCTGACCAACCCGGCAGGCGCGACTGGCCTGATGGCCGGGGTGCTGCAACTGCTCTGGGACAGCTCCAAGCCGGTGATCTGCCGGCTGAACGGCGCCGCCAGGGCGGGCGGGATCGGTCTGGTCGCCGCGTGCGACATCGCGATCGCGCCGGACCATGTGACATTCGCCTTTTCCGAGGTACGGATCGGGGTTGTTCCCGCCGTGATCTCAGTACCCTGCCTGCGCCGGATGCCATCCCGTGCCGCTGCCGAGTACTTCCTGACCGGCGAGGTCTTCGACGCCGTCCGGGCGGTCGAGATCGGGCTTCTGACCCGTGCGGTTCCGGTGGCGGAGCTGGACGAGGAGACCGAGCGGTACACCGGGATGCTGCTGCGCGGTGCGCCGGGAGCGCTGTCGGCGGCCAAGGCCGTGCTCCGCGACGTCCCGGCCGCGACCGTGGCCGACGGGCTGGCCCAGATGGCTGAGCTGTCCGGGCGGCTGTTTGGCACGGACGAGGCGCGGGAGGGCATGACCGCCTTCGCCGCCAAGCGCGACCCAGCCTGGGTGCCCCCAGTGGCGGAGGCCTGACGTGCCAGGTCCAGGCCCCGTACCCGGGTCGGAGGTGCTGCGGATCGCGAACTGCAGCGGGTTCTACGGGGACCGGCTGTCGGCGGCCAGGGAGATGGTCGACGGCGGGCCGATCGATGTGCTGACCGGGGACTGGCTGGCCGAGCTGACCATGCTGCTGCTCGGCAAGGCGATGGTGAGCGGGCGGCCGGGATACGCCAGGACCTTCCTGACCCAGCTTGAGCAGGTACTTCCGACCTGCCTGGAACGCGGCATCAAAATCGTCGTCAACGCCGGCGGCCTGGACCCGGCGGGATGCGCGGCCGCGGCCACCGAGCTGGCTCGCCGGGCCGGACTGGCGCCGGTGATCGCCCACGTCGACGGCGATGATCTGCTGGCCAGATTGCCTGACCTGCTTCAAGCCGGTCATCAGCTCGCCAACACCGACACCGGCGAACCGCTGGCGCACGCCGACGTCACGCCGCTGACCGCGCACGCCTACCTCGGCGGCCTGCCGATCGCTCGCGCGCTCACGGCGGGGGCGGATATCGTGATCACCGGCAGGGTGACTGATGCGGCGCTGGTCGTCGGTCCCGGGATGTGGCGGTTCGGCTGGACCGGCGATGACCTGGACGCCCTGGCAGGCGCCGTGGTGGCCGGCCACGTGATCGAGTGCGGCTGCCAGGCGACCGGCGGCAACTATTCGTTCTTCGAAGAGATTGCTGACCTGGCCCGGGCCGGGTTCCCGCTCACTGAGCTAGCAGCCGACGGGTCGGCCGTGATCACCAAGCATCCCGGCACCGGCGGCCTGGTATCGGTCGGCACGGTGACCGCGCAACTACTGTACGAGATCGGCGGGCCGCGCTACCTCAACCCCGACGTCACCGCCCGGTTCGACACGATCGCCCTGGCGCAGGTTGGCCCCGATCGGGTTCGGATCAGCGGGGTCAGGGGCGAGCCGCCGCCCGCGGACCTGAAGGTCGCGCTGAACTACGCCGGCGGCTTCAGGAACTCGATGATCCTGGCCATCGAGGGACTAGACACCGCGGCCAAGGCAGATCTGGCCACCCGTGCGATCTGGGCGCGAATCGACGGCGGCCGGGACGCGTTCGACGGCGTCGATGTCGATCTGGTCGGCTCGGATCCGGCGCTGCTCCGGATCACCGTGCTCGACGCGGACAAGGCCAGGGTCGGCAGGGCGTTCTCTGCCGCCGTGGTCGAGACGGCACTGGCCAGCTATCCGGGCTTCTACGCGCTGACCCCGCCTGGCGACGGGTCGGCCTACGGCGTGTACTGGCCGACGGCCGTTCCCGCGGCACTGGTGAGTACCCGGGTGCTGGTCGACGGCGAGCCGGTCTGGACTGGACCCGCTCGCGCCGAGCTTGCCAACAGCACGCCCGCGATCACGAATCCGGCCGCTGCGCCCGTCGACTCAGCCGGGCAGCCCGCCGCCGGCGCCCCGGCCACCACTGCCGGATCCGCCCACCCAGCCGACGTTACCGTCAGCCCGGTCGGCCCCGATCCCGGTCAGCACGGGCCGACCCGCCGGGTGCCGCTCGGGACCATCGCCGGAGCCCGGTCGGGCGACAAGGGCGGCAACGCCAATGTCGGGGTCTGGGTCCGTACCGCCGCAGAGTTCACCTGGCTAGAGGGTTACCTGACCGCCGAGCGGCTGGCCGAACTGGTGCCGTCGGCCGCTGGCCTGCGGATCGATCGGCACCGGCTGCCCAACCTGCTCGCCCTGAACTTCGTGATCACCGGCCTGCTCGGCCGCGGCGTCGCGGCCAGTACCAGGCTCGACCCGCAAGCCAAGGCACTGGGCGAGGAACTCCGCGCCGCGCTGACGGACATCCCCGCCAGCCTCCTTGGCTGACCCGCCAGGCTCCTTGACTGGCCGGCGAAGTGACTTGCCGACCGCTTGGTGGCAAACTTGGACACCGCCATGGCCATGCCATCGGCCGGTGTCGCCTAGCATCCGCTTGCGTGCCCGGCAGGTATACGCTTCCCGAGCGGCTCGCCATTCCCGTACCGGAGATGGAAGGCGGGATGGCCGATCCAGTGGAGGATTATGTCTAAGCCGTCGCTGGCTGAAGTCAAGTCAGAAGGCCAGCCGCAATGGGTGCTCGACCGGGTCAACGATGAGCACTGGTTCGGTCGGCTCTACATGCGCAAGCTGTCGCCGCGGGCGACGCAGGTCTTCGCCCGGCTCGGCTGGTCGCCGAACGCCGTCACCGTCGCGTTCATGGTGTCCGGCGTCGCCGCCGGCGTCGTGGTCGCGTTCGGCGGCCTCGCGACGGCGATCGCCGCCGCGGTCCTCGTCCAAGCGGGCCTGCTGTTCGATTGCGCCGACGGTGAGCTGGCCAGATGGAGCAAGCGGACCTCAGTCACTGGCGTGTACCTGGACGGGATCGGTCACTACCTGGGCGAGACAGCACTGCTCGTCGGGCTGGGGCTCCGGGCGCAGGGTCAGCTGACGACGTCCGGCCGGTACGTGACCGCCGGGCTCGCCGCAGCGCTGCTGGCAGCGCTGGTCAAAGTGGAAACCGACAATGTAGTGGTGGCCAGGGCTAAGGCCGGGCTGCCTGGCGGGCACGCCGACGAAGCACTGAAACCACGGGGCTCGGGCCTGGCCCTGGCCAGGCGCGCGGCCAGCGTCCTGCGCGTGCACCGGATCATCCAGGCGGTCGAGCTCTCGCTGCTGATCCTGATTGCGGCTGTGGCGGACGAGATCAGGGGCGGTCTGCTCGCTACCCGGGTCCTGCTGGTGACTTGCCTTGCCGTCGGAGCACTGATGGTGGTCGCGCATCTGGCGGCGATCGTCGCATCCAGGCGGCTGCAGTGAAGCTGTCCTGCGTCATTATCACGATGGGGACCCGGCCAGCGGAGCTTGAGCGGGCGGTCAAGAGCACCGAGGCCCTGCGGCGAGAGGGTCTCGATCTGGTGCTCGTCGGCAACGGCACCGATCTGCCGCCGATGCCGGACGACGTGCGGACGGTCTGGCTGCCGGAGAACGTCGGGGTCGCCGCCGGGCGCAACGCCGGCGTCGATGCCTGCACTGGCGACGTGGTCATGTTCCTCGACGATGACGGCTGGTATACCGACCCTGGGCTCGGCAAGCACGTCGCCGATCGGTTCGCGGCTGATCCGAAGCTCGCCGTGCTCGCGTTCCGGGTCGTGGATCCGGCCGGCGGTCCCGGTGCCCGGTGGTACGTGCCGCGACTGCGGGCCGGTGACCCTGGCCGGTCGTCGCCGGTGACGACGTTCGTCGGCTGCGGGTTCGCGGTCAGGCGGTCGGCCTATCTGGAAGCTGGTGGCCTGCCCGGTCAGTTCTTCTACGCGCACGAGGAGACCGATCTGGCCTGGCGACTGCTTGACCTCGGGTACTGGATTGACTACGACGCCGCCGCCCAGATGTGCCATCCGGCGGTGCGGAACGCGCGGCACGCGGCGTGGTACCGGCTGGACGGGCGGAACCGGGTGCTGCTCGCCCGCAGGAACCTGCCGTGGCCGCTGGCGTTCGGCTACCTGCTGGACTGGCTGGCGATCACGGTGATCAGGGAACGGTCCCCGGCCGCGATCAGGCAATGGCTATCCGGGTTCGCCGAAGGCTGGCGGATGGACCCCGGGCAGCGGCACCCCATCTCTGCCCGGACGATCTGGCGGATGACCAGAATCGGCCGCCCGCCCATCATCTGACCGCCCGCTAATCTCACTAGATAGCAACGCGCCGCTCTCTTCGGAGCCGGGCCGACAGAGCGCCGCTTGACATCTGGCGGCTGCCGACTCAGAATCCGTTTGTCTTGCAAACACCTGCAATCGCTCAAACCTGAGGAGAGACATGAAGTTACGCTGGCTCGGTACAGATTCCAGGGACGGTGACTCCCCGACGCTGTACGACACAGACGAAGACCAGTACGTCATTCAGGGCTTCACCATCACCGACCCTGACATGCGGGCGCAACTCAACATCCCTGACGGGGAAGAAGTCATCCGCGTTCCGAAAGGGCTGATGAACTACCTCCCGAAAGGTACGCATGAGGCTGTGGACGGCTGAGCAACGTGACACGCTCTTCGACACACTTGACCGGGACGCCTTCCACCTCGAACTTCAGGACGCTTACCGTGTCGACAGCGAAGACGAATCCTACCGAAGGTGGAAACACGGCGAACCGCCTGATCCCTCCGACTGCGACCGGCCCTGGCTACGACAAATTAAAGCGGTCGCCGACTCTGGCAGGACCGTCCGCCGCGTCCGGGTCGTCTCGGTACCAGCGTCCGAATACATCCGCTATGCGTACGCCGGGACGGCCGACAATCTCGCCGCCGGGGAAGACATCAGGTGGCTTCCGCGCCATCTGCTTCCAGCAGGTCTCGTGCTCCCGGCGGAAGGGCGCGACTGGTGGCTATTCGACGACCGACTCCTCGCCATCGGCCATCTTGACGAGCGCGGCAATCCGCTGGGATCAGAGATCAGCACCGATACTGCCCTGGTGCGCCAGTGCGCGAGCGTGCGGGACCGACTGTGGGCCATCGCCATCCCGCACCACAAATACAGGCCAATCTGAGCGGCATCCTTGTCCAGCACTGTCCACCAGGCCAGAGAGGTCCTTGGCAACAGGCTGCGTGACCTGCGCCGGGATGCGGGTCTCACCGGCCGCGACCTCGCCACCCTCGCAGGCTGGCACTCGTCGAAGGTCAGCCGCATAGAGTACGGCAAGCAAAGCCCCTCCGAGGATGACATCCGCGTCTGGTGTCACCACGCGAATGCCGAGCGCCAGATCGCGGATCTCATCGCGTCCCTGCGGGGCATCGAGGAACTGTGGATCGAATGGCGCAAGCAACTCGGGGCCGGAACCAAAAGACGCCAGAAGATGTCCGTCACCCTGGCGGAGGAAACCAGGTCCTTCCGGGTTTATGATCCGACCGTCATCTACGGCATGTTCCAGACCGCAGAATACGCTGCAGAAATCATGAGGTACGGCATCAGGTTCCACCAGATTGCTGACGACCTCGAACAGGGCGTCGCGGCGCGACTGGAGCGCCAGCAGTACCTCTACCGAGGCGGGCGCATCTTCCACGTCCTTCTCGGCGAGCAAGCCCTCCGCACTAACATCGGCGGCACTGACACGATGATCGGACAACTCGATCGCCTGCTCGCCGTCTCCGGACTCCCCAACGTGTCCCTCGGGATCATACCGGCCGGGGCGCAGATGTCACTCGCCCCCTCGAACGCCTTCATCATCTTCGACGACCGGCTCGTGATGATCGAGACCTACTCCGCAGAACTCAGGATCACCCAGCCGCGCGAGATTGCCGTCTACGCCAAGGCGTTCTCATGGCTCTCCGAATCCGCCGTCACCGGCAGTCCGGCGCGCGTCCTCATCAAGCACGCACTCGATCGGCTCCTCAGTTAGCGCAAACTACTGCAAACTCCTTGAACGCCTGACCCACCCGACCTTACGGTCGCGTCATGAACCACGCCGACCAGGCAACCCGCGGCACATCGGACCGCGTCCTCGCTGGCCGCCAGCCAATCCTCAGCCAGACCGAAGCCGACCGTCGAATGCTGTTGCTGGCCGACTTGCAAAGCTCGCTAACCGGGCTTGGGATCCGCTGCGTGCTCGCCAGGAACCACCGGATCGTCATGCGGAACAGCAAAGGCCCGTCCGAGCCGTCCGGCCTCACCGACCCCCAACTGCACATCTTCACCCCTGACGGCACCTGCATTGCCACCACCGACGGCGCCTCCTACCGCCTCACCAGCGGCCACGAATGCCCGGCCAGCGACCCAACTGCAGCAGCCGCGATGATCCACAGCCGCCGCCCCGGGTCGCGAGCCTGACCACAACATCCGCTGCTCGCACGGTCCCGGCGCGCGTCGGCCCCGTGCTGGCCGCGTACGGGGATCACCGCACATCCCCCGGCTACCACGCCTCAGACCAGCAGCACGAGAAGGGAACCAGCATGACAACTCGAGAAGCGACGATAATGATCTCTGGCAGCGCAACGCCCGCCGCGACACCGGCCGATGACCAACGGCTCCGGCGTATTTGGGCAGAGCTGACCGGCAACTGCCAGTTAGCTTGCATTCACTGCTACGCGGATTCCGGGCCATCCGGCTGCCACGGGAAGATGACCGCGAAGGGCTGGATGGACCTCGTTGATGACGCGAAGAACCTGGGCGCGTCAAGGTGCAGTTCATCGGCGGCGAGCCCACAATGCACCCGCAGTTTCCGGCGATCCTGCGTCACGCGATCGACACCGGAATAGAAGTCGAGGTTTACACCAACCTCGTGCACATCACCAACGAAGTGTGGGAACTGCTTACCGCGCCGAAAGTGTCGCTCGCATTCTCGTACTACTCCAAGGACGCGGCGCGGCACAACGCGGTAACCTTGCGCAGCAGCCACTCGGCGACACGCCGGAACGCTGCCAGGGCGGTCGCGCTGCGCATCCCGATACGGGCTGGCGTCATCGACACCGGCGCGGGACAAGCGGACGGAGCCAAAGAGGATCTCCGGGCGATGGGTATCACCAGGATCGGCGTTGACCGGATCAGGGCGGTCGGCCGGGGCGGCGGCAATGACATCTCCGAGCTATGCGGGCGCTGCGGGAAAGGCGTTGCGGCAGTCGGCCCCGACGGCGAGGTGTGGCCGTGCGTGTTCTCCCGCTGGCTGCCGGTCGGCAACGTGCTGACCAGTTCGCTCGCCGACATCATGGCTGGCTGCGCGATGGCCGATGCCGTCGCGTCGATCCCGTGCGGCCGGCGCGATGCCTGCGACCCTGACGCCATGTGCTCACCAGGCTCACCCCCTTCCTCATGCGGGCCGAGAACCTGACGGTATGGGAAGACCAGACCCGGGCAGCGCATTCTGGACGCTGATCGCGCCGTATACCGGTGCGATCAGCGCCGTCCGCCATGCCGAGCGCGGCTACAGCTCAGACGTCACCGCGATCGTGAAATGCGCCGCCGGGCCGGTGTTCCTCAAGGCAGTCCGCGAACCGAGCCCGCACTCTTCATCGTTCGCGCGAGAGGCACAGATCAACCCATATGTAAGGTCCGTGTCACCGGCCCTGCGGTGGCGTCTTCACCAGCACGGCTGGATCGTCCTAGCCTTTGACGTCGCCCCGGGGCGTTACGCTGACTTCGCGCCGGGCTCACCGGACCTGCCGGCCGTCGTGGCCGCCGTGAACGCGATCGGGGTGATTGACTGTCCCGACCTGGCCAGCAACTGGCTGGAAACGCGGTGGGACCGGTTCACGGACCAGGTGTCACGGTTCGCCGGTGACGCGCTGCTCTACACCGACATCAACCCTGACAACCTGATCATGAGCAGCGGCGGCACAGCAGTCGTGGACTGGTCATGGCCGACACGCGGCGCAGGGTTCATCGACCCGGCCTGCATGGTCGTACAGCTCATAGCAGCCGGGCACACGGCCGCCGGGGCGGAACGATGGGCGCAGCGCTGCACGGCGTGGCAATCCGCCGACTCCGGAGCAATCGACGCGTTCGCCACCGCCACCGTCCGCATGTACCGGCACTTCGAGAACCGCGATCCATCACCGTGGCGCAAGGCAATGACCCAGGCCGCCGCCACATGGGCCACCCATCGGAGTATGTCCGGGCAGCCCAGGCACGTACCCGCCGCAACCTGCCGTGACCGCTGGCCTTCGGCTACCTGCTGGACTGGCTGGCAGTCACGGTGATCATGGGCATTAGCCCGCCAATTTTGGCGGGTCTTGGCCCATGATCACCGTGCGACCCCCCGCGTAGGACGCGATCCGGTCGTACGATCCAGGCGAACTCTGCGGCCACCATGCGCCGCAGACTCATCCCGGTGATCATGGGCATGAACCCGCTAGGTTTGGCGGGATTAAGCCCATGATCACCGCTGCAGAGCCCTGCGTAGGACGCGATCCGGCCGCATGTCGCGGCCGGAGCGGCCGGAGCGGCCGGAGCGGCCGGAGCGGGTCGTTACTTGAGTAGGAGATGGATCAGGGGTGAGCTGAGCACGAGGCCGATACCGGCGCCCGCGAGGCTGGCGACCAGCCAGAATCCGGTCTGCAGCGATCCCGCAGCCCGCGCCGACGGCGGAGCCGGCTCCATCGACAAGTCGGGCCCGGTCCAGCCGCCGAAGCCGTTGTCCTGCGGAGCCGGGAGTCCGGGCAGGACGATGGCACGGACCAGCGACTGCGGACCAGCGACTGCGGGACTGGGCCGCTTACCCAGCAGATCACTGGCCAGCGTGCCGACCAGCGGCACAAGGGCGCCCATGGCGAGCACCCAGAAGACGCCGCCGCTGATGAGCTAGCCGGTCGACGCGCCACGTGTGCCCGCCGCCGGGTGCTGGCCTAGGCTGACGAGGTTCCAGCCGAGCACGCCGAACAGCGCGATCCAGGCGACGAGCCCGGCCGACCCGAATGACCGGCCAAGCGCCGACGTGCCGCCGACATGGATCGCCACGGCAACCAGGCCGCCGAGGATGCCAACCATGATCAGCCGTACGTCACCGCTCGAACATTGCTGGGCGATGACGTACGGTCCCCCGCTGGCGCAGGTACCGCCATCAGACCGCATGACGTCCCGCATTCCGGTGAACGCGGATCGCAGGCATGCAGACACAGCGGCCGCGCCGACGACGATCAGCAGAACGCCAAGCAGCCGCCGCATCGTTACCGGATGGTGGTCAGGTCAAGCCAGATCGACGTGGGGTTCGACTGGTCCACGGCAGCTTCCAGGGTCATGCCGGGCCGAATCTGCCCGATCTGCATCTGGCTGACCGTCTGCTGCGTCGTTGCCGGATACGGCGGCATGCCATCTGGCATCACGGTCAGGTCGAACTGCACCATCAGGTCGAAGTTGATCATGCCGACCTGGCGCATCCCGGTGATCGTGACGCTGCGGCGAACGCTGGTGCCGCCGGCCATGCCTGCGGCAGCCGAGGCGGCCGAGTTCGCTGCCTGGGTCTGGGCGGCCATCATCTGGTTCATGTTGGCCATCCGCGCCTGCGCGTCGCGCATCCGGTCAGCAGCTGGCGGCATCGACCTCTCGATGTCCTTGGCCTGCTTCTGCAGGTCACGCATGCTCTTGAAGACGCCCATGGTCAGCTCGCCCGGTACAGCTGATTGAAGCGCTGCGCGACAGCCGGGTTGGCCTTGATCCGCTCATTCCACCCGCGTGACGCGTCGTCCCAGTCGAAGGACGCGATGCCGTGTGACGCCGCGACCTCGGGCAGCTTCGCTGCGTCGTAGTTGAACGCGGCGACCCCCTTGGAGACCGCAGCGAACTGCTCAAGCGATACACCCGAGATGGGATCGTAGTCCGGTCCCGTTGGGGCAACACCCGGCTGAGTACCGCCGGCCTGCATCCCATAAGCCTGACCCATCTGGGCCTGCGCGGCAGCCTGCTGAGCTGCGGCCATCTGCTGGGCCTGCGCACCGAGCTGCTGTGCCTGCTGCACCATCCCTGGTGCAGCATTGACCATATCTTTCATATCCTTCATTCGCTTCATCATTCCCATTGCCGTTAGCTCCTGTCCTTTTCCTATTCACGCCAGCTGGCGTTTTCGCCCATGTCGTCCTCCACCTTGCGCGAGCGCCAGCGCGAAGACAATGTCAGCTGAGTCTCACTTTGGTACGCTGAAGCTGCGACAAACTGGACAGCACGCTGCGGACCACGAGGTCCGGCCAGCCAGGTCGGCTGTGGCGTCGCTCACGCGAACCGCGGTACGCGCCTACACGTGCATCCAGATATGGGCACGCCAAGTTCAGGGCAGGATGGCCAGATGGGGGACGACCCGCCGCGCCGAACGCTTGCCGCCCGGCTGGAGGATCGCGATCGCGACCGGTTCGCTGGACGAGGTTCCGAGCTAGCGTTCCTTGATCGATGCCTGGATGAAGACCCGCAGGTAAGCGTGGTGCATGTCACCGGCACCGGCGGAATCGGCAAGAGCGCGCTGCTGCGCGAATTCGCGCGCCGCGCCAGAGCCCGCGGCATCGAGGTCATCAGCGTCGACGGCAGGGAACTGGGACCGGCACCGGGGATTCTGGAGGCGGCACTTCGGCAGGCGGCGGCCTGCGACCGCCCGGTGGTGCTCCTTGACTCTTACGAGCGGATGACGGCCCTCGACGCGCATCTGCGGCGCGAGTTGCTGCCCGCCCTGCCGGACCGGTCCCTCGTCGTCATCGCCGGGCGGAGCGCGCCGGACCAAGGATGGTTCAGCGGCGGCTGGGAGGCCGTCACCAAGCTCCTGGATCTTGGCGGTCTGCCGGCCCGGGATGCCCGGTCCCTGCTGGTCGCGCACGGGCTGAGCGACGAGCGCATCCCGGCGATCATCGACTGGGCCTGCGGCTCACCGCTAGCCCTCGCCCTCTCAGCCGATGCCGCCATCGCCGATTCAGGCTGGAACGCGGCGAGAGGTCCGGAACGACCCGAGGTTCTCAGGTCGCTGATCCAGCGGCTGGTCGAAACGGAGCTGCGCGATGTCCGGCTGTCCGCGCTCGGCATTGCCGCGCTGGCCAGGACCACGACCCCGCAACTCCTGCGCGCGGTGCTGCCGCACGATGAGGCGGAAATCGCCTACAGCCAACTCTGCGACCTGACCGTCACCGAGCCGCTCGGGGACGGCATCACGCTGCACGAGCTAGTCCGCAAGGCACTGCAGGCCGACCTGCGGCTGCGCAATCAGGAACTGGAACGGGATCTGCGCCGTCGGATCATCGACTACCTGTACGAGCGCGCCTGCCACGGACAGCCCCTGCTGATGATCGACATGGCGCACCTCGTGGAGAATCCCCTGCTGAGATGGGGATTCGGCTGGGACGGCAACGGCGCCTACCGGATCGACTCCATCGGCACCGATGACGCTGACCGCGTGGCCCGGGCCGGGGACCGCGAGGACAGCCCGTGGTGGCAGCTGACCCGAAGGTACTTCGCCGAGGCGCCTGACCGGGTCGCTGTCGCACGGGATCTCGATGATCAGATCTGCGGGTATATGGCCTGCATGAGCCTGGCGACAGCGCCCGCATTCGCCGACGCCGACCCGCTGATCGGCCCGTGGCTCGCCCATGCGCGGCGGCACGAGGCGCTTGGCGAGTCTGTGCTGTGGCAGGCGGCGGTCGACTTCACCGGCCAGGGCAAAGTCCAGGCCATGCTGGGAATCGCTGGCGTGCTGCGGTCGGGGGTCGCCAATCCGAGGTTCGCCTACCTGCCGATTGATCCGACCTATCCGGGCGCGGTGGATTTCGCCCGCGCCCTCGGCGCCGAGCATCTCGCCGAACTGGACGCCTACGTCGGGGATCAGTTCGTCGAGTGCTACCGGCTGGACTACGGCCCTGGCGGCATAATCGCCTACCTGCGCGCGCTGGTGTACATCGAGCTCGGCGCGCAGGCGCAAGACGGCGCACGTACGCCTGCCCCGCAGCGACCGGACCAGCCGGCCCCAGACCAGGCGCCGCAGCAGCCTGCTGCCGACTTCGAGACCGTCCGGGAGGCGCTGAAGAACTTCCGGGTACCGCGCGACCTGGCGCGCAGCCCGCTCGCACGGGGCGGGACAGTTCAGGAGCGAGCCGAGTACATGCGGCAGCTCATGCGCGAAGCCGCCCAGGACGCGTTCGGTGACAGCCCGACCGAGAAGCTACTGCGCAGCGTGCTGATCGCCGGATACCTGGAGCCCTTCCGCAGCCACGAGGAGGCTGCCAACCGGCTCTGCCTGAGCCGGGCCGCCTACTTCCGCCGGCTGAGGACAGCGGTCGAGCGGGTCTGGGAGCACCTGGCCGAGCAAGCCCTGACCGAGCAAGCCCTGACCGAGCAAGCCCTGACCGAGCAAGCCCTGACCGCGTCAGTGTCCTGACTCGCGATCCTGCCGCCTGGCTGGCGCTGCCTGCGCTCCCGGTGCACTGCGGGGCGCGTTACCCGGTCCGCGCCGCGCAGCGAATCGTCCGCCGCTACGACCGGACCTGGACCAGATCGTGAAGACGACGACTATGCCGATGGCCCCGCAGGCCGAGCCGCCGAACAGGAACCAGGTGCCGGCCGTCGAGGCGGTGATCAGGACACTGCCGCCAGAAGTACCGCTGCCTAGCACGAAGGCAGCCAGGAACCAGCCAGCGGCCGGTGCCAGCCCGCCAAGCGGTCTGCGCATCCCCCAGCCGCCAACGACACATGAGCAGAAAATAGCCAGGTCAAACCCGATTGCGGCCAGCGGGACCGGCCCGGAGCTGTAGAAGAAAGCCCCCACCATGGCCTGCCCGACTCCGAGCAGGAACAGCATCAGGTAGGTGCAGACCGTGATCGCCCGGTCAGCGCCACCCCCCGCCGCAGGAGAACTCGCGTCAGCCGGTCGTGCCTCACCGGCCGGGCCGTCATCGCCGGAACGCCACCGCAGTCCGTTGCTCACCGTTGCAGGCTAGTCCGAACTCTCACTTGTCCGGAGCCCTGCTCGGCCGAGTCTCGCTAGTCCAGGCCAGCGAGCAGATCGCTCTCCCAGCCGGCGGCCCCGCCGCCTGGACCGCGCGGGCCGGCCAGCAGGGTGTAGTACTCGTGGCCGAGAGCGCGCTGGCCGACCATGTCGGACAGGGCGAAGAACGGGCTGTCGACAGCGATCTGGCTGGCATGCGCCCGCATCGCGGCCAGCTTGGCATCCAGGTACGCCGCGGCATCGATCTGCGTCGTCACCTGATCGTCGGGCACCCCGAACGGCAGGTCATCGACCGATTCCACGGCCATGAAGTCAGACCCCGAACCTCCCATGATCTTGATCGCCTCGGCTAGCACCGACTTCGGCACGGCGGTGGCGTAGAACTTGCGCACCAGCCCGTCGGCTAGCTCGAACGCCCGCCAGGCCACCCGGTGCGCCTGGATGTGATCGGGATGGCCGTAGAAGCCGTTGGCGTCGTACGTCACCAGCACGGCGGGCCGGACCTCCAGGATCACTTCGAGCAGCGCGCCGGCCGCCTCGTCGACATCCGCCCGCCAGAAGCAGCCGTCCCACTCGTTCGCCGGGGTTCCCATCATCCCGGAGTCATGCCAGCGTCCGGTGCCGCCGAGATACCGGTGGTCCGTGACCCGCAGGGCCGCACAGGCCGCGGCCAGCTCGCCGATCCGGTACTCGCCAAGCCGGTTCTCCCTGTCCCACGCCAGGTGCGCGAGGTCGGCGGGAATGATCTCGCCAAGCTCGCCGAGCGTGCAGGTGACCAGCGTCACCTGCGCTCCCTGCGCCGCGTACTTCGCCATCGTCGCGCCGGTCCCGATCGATTCGTCGTCCGGATGAGCGTGCACGAACATCAGCCGCTGACCGTCGGTGCGCTGGTCCATGCCGCGAGGATAACGGCCGGCCGGCCCGCGCCTGCGCGGGCTGGCAGGATCTCATTGCATGACCGAAAGTTTCCCGCGCCGCCAAGCCCGCACCCGCAACTTCAGCCTGGGCGTCCCGCGCTCCTTCCAGATCTCCGCCGACGGCAGCCGGATCGTGTTCCTGCGCAGCCGGGGCGGCAATGACCCGCAGACCTGCCTGTGGGCGCTTGACCTGCCCGGCGGCAGCGAACGCGTGGTCGCGGACCCGGGTGCGCTCCGCGGCGCGATGGCAGCCGAACCTGAGGAGGAACTGGCGCGCCGGGAGCGATCCAGGGAGCGAGCCGGCGGCGTGGTCGCATTTGGCACGGACGCCGGTGCCACGATGGCGTCCTTCGCTCTGGCGGGCGAGGTCTACGTCGCGGACCTGACACCTGGCGGGTTCGGGCCGAGGCTGGCAGGCGCCCGGTCCCCGGCGATCGACCCCAGGCCCGATCCGGCCGGTATGCGGGTCAGCTATGTCTGCGACGGCGCGCTGCGGGTCACGAGCCTGCGCTCCGGCCAGGACATCGAGCTGATCGGGCCGGACGGCGCCGATGGCATCACCTTCGGCCTGGCCGAGTTCGTCGCGGCCGAGGAGATGGGCCGGATGCGCGGCTACTGGTGGGCGCCGGACGGCTCCGCGCTGCTGGTCGCGCGGGTGGACGAGACCGGAGTCAACCGCTGGCATATCGCCGATCCTGCGAACCCCGACCGGCCGCCCGCGCAGGTCCGGTATCCGGCGGCAGGAACCCCGAACGCTTCCGTTTCGCTCATCATTGTTCGCTTTGACGGTACGCCGGTGCCGGTGCGCTGGGATGCCGAGGGCTACCCGTACCTGGCCGCAGCCGACTGGGCGGCCGACGGACCGCTGATCGTGGTGCAGTCCAGGGACCAGCGCCGGACGCAGCTGCTGGCCGTCGACCCGGCGACCGGCACGACATCGGCGCTGCGGGAGGACTACGACGCCTGCTGGCTGGACCTCGTCCCCGGCGTACCTGCCAGGACTGCGGACGGCCGGGTCGTCTGGACCGTCAACTCCGGCGGCGCGCGGCGACTGCTGGTCGCGCCTGCGGCCGCGCTGACCGACGGCAGTGCGGTTCCGGTCACGCCGCCGGCGCTGCAGGTGCGCTCGGTCGCGTCGGTTGACGGTGACACGGTGCTGTTCGCCGCCTCAGGTGCCGAGCCAACCGAGATCGGTGTCTGGACCTACGGGCCAGACGGCCTGAACAAGATCTCCGGCGCGGCGCCGGGCACCGTTGGCGCGCCCGGCTCCGGGGGCGTGCAGGGAGCAGTCAGGGCAGGCGGCACGACCGTGCTCACCACCCGGTCGATGAACGGTTTCGGAGTGCGGGTCGACGTGCTGCGCAGCCAGGCACCGGGCGGCCAGGCACCGGGCGGCCAGGCGGTGAACAGCGCGGCGACGGTAGTCGCGACCATCGACTCGCTGGCCGAGCAGCCTGGGCTGCCGGGACTGCGGGTCAGCCTGCTGCGCGCCGGGCCGCGGGAACTTCGGACCGCCTTGCTGCTGCCGTCCTGGCATGTGCCGGGCTCCGCGAAACTGCCGGTCCTGATGGACCCGTACGGCGGGCCGCACTCCCAGCGGGTGCTTGCCTCCGCTGATGCGTTCCTGACCTCGCAGTGGTTCGCCGACCAGGGTTTCGCCGTGGTCGTGGCGGACGGCAGGGGAACACCTGGCCGGGGACCGGAATGGGATCGAGCGATCGCCGGTGACCTGGCCGGGCCGATCCTCGACGATCAGGTCGACGCGCTGGCCGACGTGGCGCGGCGCTGCGCTGACGACCGTCGCGGCGTCGACCTGGACCTGACCAAGGTGGCGATCAGGGGCTGGTCGTTTGGCGGGTACCTGGCCGCGCTCGCTGTGCTGCGCAGGCCGGATGTTTTTCACGCCGCGGTGGCCGGCGCGCCAGTGACGGACTGGCGGCTCTATGACACGCACTACACCGAGCGGTACCTGGGTCACCCGGACAGCAACGGCGCCGCCTACGAAGCGTCCTCGCTGCCTTCCGACGCGCACCGGCTGACCAGGCCGCTGCTGATCGTGCACGGCCTGGCCGACGACAACGTCGTGATCGCGCATACCCTGCGGCTGTCATCGGCGCTGCTCGCCGCCGGGCGGCCGCACTACGTGCTGCCGCTTTCGGGGGTAACCCACATGGCAACGCAGGAGGAGGTCGCCGAGAACCTGCTGCTGCTCCAGGTCAACTTCCTGCGGACCGCGCTCGGGCTCATGTAACGCCCGGGTCGCACGGAGTTAGCTCTGACGCAGCGGGAACGAGCTTGGTGGCTCCAATCTGTACCCGGAGCGCAGCCGTCATACCCCTAGGAATAGGGTTCTGGGGGCAGCACGGGCTCGTGCCAGCCTCAGCACAGCTAAGCGCGCGCGGCGGCCCGGAGCCAACACCTCAGTTCCAGGGCGGAGACGTCTATGACGCAGGAAACGCACGCAAGTCAGGCACCGGCCAAGACCCGAGCGCAGATCGAGTCCAAGACGCTGCGCCGGGACAACTGGCGTCGGCAGCCGTCGATCAACGGCATCGGCCTAGGCGTTGTCGTGATCTACCTGACCTGGGCGTCCCTGGTCAATGCCGACTACTTCTGGAAGCCGTACATCTCGCCGCTGTACTCGCCGTGCCTGGCCACCACCTGCGTGCCGGGCGCGGGCTTGCACTGGATTCCGTGGCTGACCTGGCTGACTCCGGCGATCATCATCATCGGCGGCCCGATGGGCTTCCGGTTCACCTGCTACTACTACCGCAAGGCGTATTACCGGTCGTTCTGGCGAGCACCTGAGGCCTGCGCGGTCAGGGAACCGCACGCGAAGTACACCGGCGAGACCCGGGCACCACTGATCTTGCAGAACGTGCACCGCTACTTCTTCTACATCGCGCTGATCTTCAACGTGATCCTGACGATCGACGCGGTGCTCGGGTTCCAGAACCATCAGGGCCAGTGGGGGCACATGGGCCTGGGCACGCTGGTGCTGATTATCAACGCGGCGCTGCTGTGGATCTACTCGCTGTCCTGCCACGCCTGCCGGCACATCACCGGGGGCCGTCTGAAGCACTTCTCCAAGCACCCGGTCAGGTACAAAGCCTGGACCCTGGTCTCCCGGCTGAATGCTAAGCACATGCAGTTCGCCTGGGTTTCGCTTGGCTTCGTGCTCTTCACCGACTTCTATATCCGGCTGGTGGCCAGCGGCGCCATCACCGACCCGCGGTTCTTCTAGACTGAACGCAAGACAGAAGGTACCCGATCCGCCATGACTGACATCGAGCGACTTCCCTACGACGTAGTAGTGATCGGCGCCGGCGGCTCCGGGCTGCGCGCGGCGATCGAGGCCCGGCTGGCCGGCCGCAGGACCGCCATCATCTCCAAGTCCCTGTTCGGCAAGGCGCACACCGTGATGGCCGAGGGCGGCTGCGCCGCGGCGATGGGAAATGTCAACCCCAAGGACAACTGGCAGGTCCACTTCCGCGACACCATGCGCGGCGGCAAGTTCCTGAACAACTGGCGGATGGCCGAGCTGCATGCGAAGGAAGCACCGGACCGGGTCTGGGAGCTTGAGGCTTGGGGCGCGGTGTTCGACCGAACCCCAGACGGCAAGATCAGCCAGCGCAACTTCGGCGGCCACGAGTACCCCAGGCTGGCCCATGTCGGCGACCGCACCGGCCTGGAGATGATCCGGACGCTGCAGCAGAAGGTGGTCGCGCTGCAGCAGGAGGACGCCCGCGAGTACGGCGACCCGGAGGCCATGATCAAGGTCTTCGCCGAGACCACGATCACCCGGCTGATCAAAGACGGCGAGCGGATCGCCGGCGCGTTTGGCTATATCAGGGAGAACGGCCGATTCGTCCTCTTCGAGGCACCCGCCGTTATCCTGGCCACCGGCGGGATCGGGAAGACCTTCAAGATCACCTCCAACTCCTGGGAGTACACCGGGGACGGCCACGCGCTGGCGCTGCTGGCCGGCGCCACGCTGCTGAACATGGAGTTCGTCCAGTTCCATCCGACGCACATGGTCTGGCCACTGTCGGTGCGCGGCCTCCTGGTCACCGAGTCGGTCCGCGGTGACGGCGGGGTGCTGAAAAACTCCGAGGGTAAGCGGTTCATGTTCAACTACGTCCCTGACGTGTTCAGGGCACAGTATGCCGAGACCGAGGAAGAAGCCGATCGCTGGTACACCGATCCCGAGCACAACCGGCGCCCGCCCGAGCTGCTTCCCCGTGACGAGGTGGCCCGCTCGATCAACTCCGAGGTCAAGGCCGGGCGCGGCTCGCCGCACGGCGGAGTGTTCCTTGATGTGTCGACCCGTCTGCCTGCCGAGGTGATCCTGCGCAAGCTGCCGTCCATGTACCACCAGTTCAAGGAGCTGGCCGACGTCGACATCACCAAGGAGCCGATGGAGGTCGGGCCCGCGCAGCACTACGTGATGGGCGGCGTCGAGGTGGACCCAGATACCGGCGCGGCGGTCGTCGCTGGCCTGTTCGGGGCTGGCGAGGTTACGGGCGGCATGCATGGCTCTAATCGGCTTGGCGGCAACTCGCTGTCGGACCTGATCGTGTTCGGACGCCGAGCCGGGATTGGCGCGGCGGCGTACCTGGACTCCCTGGGCGACGCGCGGCCGGCCGCCGCCGATGCCGACCTCGCCGCCGCGATGGCTGAGGCGCTGGCGCCGCTTGAGCGTTCCGACGGCGAGAACCCGTACACGGTCCATGCCGAGGTCCAGGACACCATGAGCAGCCTGGTCGGCATCATCCGGCGGGAACAGGAGATCAAGGCCGCGCTGGCCGAACTGGAGAAACTGCGGGAACGGGCCGCCGGCGTCGGTGCCCCGGGCGGGCCGGCCTACAACCCGGGCTGGCACCTGGCCCTGGACTTGCGGAACATCGTGCTGATCGCGGACTGCGTTGCACAGGCGGCGCTGGAACGGCAGGAGAGCCGGGGCGGGCACACCCGGGACGACTTCCCCGGCATGTCGCCGGAGTGGCGCAAGGTCAACCTGATCTGCTGGCTGGACGGGGACCGGGCGGCGCTCAAGCGGCAGCCGATGGCGCCAATGCGCGATGACCTGCTCGGCCTGTTCGACCGGAACGAGCTGAAGAAATACCTCACCGAGGAAGAACTGCCGCCGGCGGCAGAGGAGGCAAGCTGATGGGCGCGAAGGTGCTCCTGCGAATCTGGCGGGGCGACGCCGGCCGGGGCGAGCTGACCGACTACCAGGTCGAGGCCAACGAGGGCGAGGTGGTCCTCGATGTGCTGCACCGGCTGCAGGCGACTGCGGCCGGCGATCTCGCGGTCCGGTGGAACTGCAAGGCCGGCAAGTGCGGGTCCTGCTCGATGGAGATCA
>OCZU010000794.1_pt1 | contig 21231 bp, 19 predicted proteins | sample 1539001 | NCBI WGS metagenome assembly OCZU01 (sample SAMEA3539306, study PRJEB22396) | soil metagenome | biome: tundra; feature: field; material: soil | place: USA | collected 2010-05 | depth 0.15 m | reverse complement strand
CCTTGCTCCTTTGCTTTTAGCTTTTCCTGTTCTTTTGCATGGCGGACACTTAAAGAACTAGCCAGCCCGTGCCTGCGGGTGTATAAGGAAACTCAAGATGCTCACGTTGATCGAAATTGCCGAGACGCTCCGCGCCGGAACGTCCTTAGAAAGGCCCAGGCCGTGTGAAGGGAATCTTTCACGCCCGGTTCTCATAAGGGCGTCGGCGGGTTAACCGCCTGCGCCTACCCGGTGCATCCTTCACCCGATGACACATCTCACCGCAAGAATGAGACGAAAGTATGTCAGGCCGCTTTTCGCAGCCGGGCTCGATCTGGCCGCACGCTCCGGCCCTTCATTCCCTCGGCCGGATTTCTTTGCCATCCGCCACAGACTACTACGTCTCATGCTTGCTACGGAGTTGATTATTCTGCGCAGCGTCAGTTTGCTACTTGGTGTTGAAGAAGCATTTACGGCTTTCTATCGCTCCGCGTACAATTCCGCAAAGAGAGTTCTTGGTGATGCAAAACCGGATGCCACCAAAGGATTGAAATGACCGAAGCGCGGTAACGATGTCCGGTTGCGGTGAGGGGGTGATCGCGCGGAGCGTCATTCGAACGGGGAGACGGCCGGGGGGAGACGGGGCAGTGTGCGGCCTAAAGATTCCGGGCAATATTCTCGACACGGTTCGGGAATGGGCGTATTCAGGGAACAGTGGGAAAATCCTGGTATCGAATGTCTAAACAAGATCAGCTATCGGCGGTTCATCTGATCCAGCAATTTCGACTTAAGGCCGGCCATCACGAACGCAGCCTTTGCCGGGACGTTTTGGAATCCATGAGCCACACAAAATGCAATCGCGGCCGGAGAAAACGCAATCCAAACCCGCTCGTGGCCAACCGGTGTCATGCGGCGTTTTGGCCGCCGAATCTTTGTTAGCTCGTGACGCGCCTTTATGAAAATAACCTATTCGATTATTTGTTTCATCATCGGCCTCGCTCTATTCGTAATATTTCATGGGGGCCAAGTAATGCTGCAGGGCATTGGAATCGGCATGGCAGTTGTCAGTGCGGCAAATCTAATGATTGATTTGTTTTGCCGAAAGAATTCTCACTGGCATGAGCACGCAAGCTAATCGGGTCGCCGAGAGGGTTTCCCCTCTCGGCTCCCACACCACCGTACATGCGGGTCCGCGTACGGCGGTTTCTGGCAGTCCTTTCGGATGGGCAGCCACTCTTTCTCTGCCACGGTGATCGCTGCCTGGTAACTCAGCCAATCGGCTTCAACGTTCCGGGGCAAGACCACCGATGGTCGTGCCTGCCTGCCAAGTTCAGCCCTTCGCGAAACGTGGTCGCTTGGCAGCATGAAATCCAAACTCGCCAAGAGTTTCCGCTGAAAGGGCAGGAGATCCTCTCCGTAGTTTGCCAGCGCGCCTTCGTGCGGGTTGGGCGGGGATTTATGCTGGATTGCAGCCAGTTTGTTTCAAATTACGATGTCGTGGCATGAAAGCAGGCCACCGCGGGATGAGCGTGAACAGCGCCAGCCGTTTCGCCTGCCGTTCCGGAAATTATTTTTTAGAATCACTCTCGACTCACCGCGTCGGTTGTGATTAACTCCGGCCAGTTCCAGAAGCTGTGGGAATTGCGACCATTAAACGTCATTTGCCGGACATGACCAAACGAACAACTTGTGCCAGCGGTGGAAGAGAGGACTCTTCGGCGATATTGGTTCTTTTTTTTGCACTGGCCTTGCTGGTTGTCACGGCTTCGGCGATGGACATGGGCGGAGCCGACGGTTCCGGCGCGTCGAAACCCAGGGATCTCACCGGTCTGAGCCTGCGCGAGCTTTACGATATGGACATCGTCCAGCCCAATGTACTCGGCGGCCACACCCATACGGCGGGTCAGATCATGCTCGGTTATGAGTACATGCACACGCACATGGCCGGACTCTATCAAGGATCGGGCCAGGTTTCTCCCGCCACCGTGTTTGCCGAGGGTTTCGGCACAGTGCATACCAGCATGGACATGGACATGCACATGGTTGACGTGATGTATGCGCCCACGGAACGGCTCACGCTGATGGCCATGCTGCCGTACAAACAGATGACCATGCAGCATCTTACGAGCACCCACACGACGTTCGTGCAAAATGCGGACGGCGTGGGTGATCTCGAAGCCATGGGCTTGATCACGATCCTGGGCGATGTTCATAGTGGTGGACGGCTCATTCTCAACCTGGGGGTCAGCTTTCCCACGGGTTCCATCAACGTGCATGATCATGCCAGCGGCAATCCGAACAACCCCGAAGTTCTGCTCGAATACTTCATGCAAATGGGTTCCGGCACTTACGACTTCCTGCCCGGACTGACATATCTTGGCGATTATGAGTCGTGGGCTTGGGGCGCGCAAACTCTTGAAACCGTCCGCTTCGGCCGCAACGACCATGGGTATCGGTTGGGCGATGAGTACGGGCTTTCCGGCTGGGCAGCCTATGGAGTTACCGACTGGTTCGCTCCGTCGGTACGGTTGAATGGGCAGTGGTGGAATAACATCACGGGTGATGACCCCGGTCTGGCTCACAACACGACGCCGGAAGCCAGACCCAACCTGCGTGCCGGACGCCGGGTTGATCTGCTCATGGGCCTCAATTTCTATGTTCCGAAAGGGTTCCTGAAAGGAAATCGCCTGATGATCGAGGGTGGTTTCCCGGTTTACCAGTATCTGAGCGGCCCGCAGCTCGGTACCGCGTGGATGCTCAACGTAGGTTGGACGTATGCGTTTTAACGGAACACTCATCAGCGCAGTTCGCCCGCCGGCTTTGAAGCTGGGTCTGGCAATGTGTGTCCGTGTGTTTCTGCTGCTGGTGCTGCTCGCGGCTGTGGTCTGGCCACCGGAAATTCGCGCGCAGAACGGGGGGCAACGCGAGTACGAAATCAAAGCCGGCTATCTCTACAACTTCATCAACTACATTGACTGGCCGGCGGAGGCGCTCCCGCCCGCCGGCGGCACCATCACCCTCGGCATTGTGGGCGAAACTCCCTATGCGGCGGCGTTTGACCTGCTCAACGGCAAACAAATCAAGGGCCGCAAACTGGTGGTGAAACAAATCGCGTCAACGAATGACCTGGAGCAATGTCAGATCGTTTTCATCTGCGTTTCGGAGAAGGCCCGGCTACCTGAGTATCTGGGTCAATTGAAGGATGCCAAGCTGCTCACGGTGAGCGAAATTGACGGATTTGCCGAACAGGGCGGAGTCATCAACTTTATTTCCGAGCGCAACAAAGTCCGGTTCGAGATCAATCCCGAGGCCGCCCGGCGCGCGGGCCTGACCATCAGCTCCGAACTCCTCAAGCTGGCGAAGCTGGTCAAACCCTGAGCGGCGATGCTCATGAACGCGCAGCGAAAACTCAAAACCTGAATACGACGCGTGATGGACCGCATGTTCGACTTTCGCAAGACCTCCATCAAAGCCAAGCTCACGCTGCTGACCATGCTCACGAGCGGCGCGGCGTTGCTGGTGTCCGTCATACTTCTTGGATTCAACGATGTCCGCACTTTCCGCACCAGCACGGTGCGCGATCTGCAAACCCTCGCGGATGTCATTGGCGCCAGCGCCACGTCGGCGCTGGATTTCGATGACGAAAAAGCCGCGGCCAAAACGCTCGCGCCGCTGGAGCACAAGCCCAGCATCCTGGCCGCCGCGATCTTTACGAAGGACGACAAGATCCTGGCGAGTTACTCGCGTCAGGGGCAGCCCGCGGCCGGGCGTCCGCCGGCGCGGGAAGCGGACGGCTATCGCTACGCCAATGGCCAGCTCCTGGTTTTTCAGCCCATCCAACGCGGCGCGGACCGCTTGGGCACCATTTTCTTTCAGGTGGACTTGTCCGAGTTGCACGCACTGATCATGGGCTATGTCACGGTTGGCATAGTCATTCTCGTCGGCGCATTGCTGGTGGCGTTTATTCTTTCGTCGCGGCTGCAGCAGGTGATTTCCAAACCCATTCTTGACCTCGCGCAAATGACGCGGGAAGTTTCCGAACAGAAAAATTACGCGGTCCGCGCCTTGAAGCAAAGCGACGACGAAATCGGATTTCTCATTGATCGTTTCAACGAAATGCTCGGCCAGATGGAGCGGCACGAAAAGGAACTGAACGAGGTCAACGCGCAGCTTCGCCAGTCGCAGCAGCAGGCGCTCGCCGCCACGCAAGCCAAGAGCCAGTTCCTGGCCAACATGAGCCACGAACTGCGCACGCCGCTCAACGCCATCATCGGCTACAGCGAAATGCTGGAGGAGGAAGCGGTGGAGAGTGGCCGGGAGGATTCCGTTCCCGACCTGAAAAAAATCAACGGCGCCGGCAAGCATCTGCTCGTCCTCATCAACGACATTCTCGACCTCTCCAAAATCGAGGCCGGCAAGATGGAGTTGTATCTGGAGACTTTCGATTTGAAAATCATGATCGAGGACGTCCTGGCTACGACACGGTTGCTCGTGCAGAAGAAGTCCAACCAGTTGGAAGTCCATTTTTCGCCGGATTTGGGCACGATGCGCGCCGACCTTACCAAGGTGCGACAGGCGTTATTCAACCTTCTCAGCAATGCCAGCAAATTCACCGAGCACGGAACCATCACGTTGGAAGCCGCCCGCGAAGCCGGCAGCGGTGGGGAAGTGTGGATTGTTTTGAGAGTGAGAGACACTGGCATCGGCATGACGCGCGAGCAGTTGAGCCGCATGTTCCAGGCATTTACGCAAGCGGACGTTTCCACGGTGCGCAAATACGGCGGCACCGGATTGGGCCTGACCATCACGCGACACTTCTGCCGGTTGATGGGCGGTGATGTGGCCGTGGCCAGTGAATTTGGGAAAGGCTCCACGTTCACCGTTCGTCTGCCCGCCGAAGTTCGCGATCCCGCCACGGAACTGGAAGAGCAGCCAGCTCTCCTGCTCGATCAATTGCCCCAGGAAGGCAACACCGTGCTGGTGGTAGATGACGATCCCTCGGCGCGTGATCTGCTCAAACGATTTCTGAACAAGGAAGGCTTTCACGTCGAGTGCGCGGCCAATGGCCAGGAAGCGCTTGCTCTGGTGAAGCGTATCCGGCCCACGGTCATTACTCTCGACGTAATGATGCCGGGCATGGATGGCTGGTCAGTGCTTTCCAAGCTAAAGGAAGACCCGTTGGCAGCGGAGATACCGGTCATCATGCTCACCATCGTGGACGACAAACATTTTGGTCATGCCTTGGGGGCAACGGAATATATGACCAAGCCGGTGGATCGCGAGCGGCTCGCGGCGGTCATTCGTAAATTACGCCAGCCGTCCATTCCCGGACAGGTGCTGATCGTTGACGACGATGCGGAAGTTCGAGAGATGCTCGTGCGGACGCTGGAGCGCCAGGGCTGGACGGCTGCCACCGCCGAAGATGGCCGCGTCGCGCTCGATGCTGTTGCCGCGCAGAAACCCGACTTGATCCTCCTCGACCTGATGATGCCGCGCATGGATGGCTTTGAATTTGTCACCGAGTTGCGCAAGCACCACGACTGGCGTGCCATCCCGATCATCGTCATCACCGCCAAATCGCTGACGAACGAAGACCGCCTGCTGCTCCAAGGCCACGTTCAAAAGGTGCTCTTGAAAGGGGACTTCAGCCGGGACCAACTACTGACCGAGTTGCGCGACATCGTTGGGGAATGTGTGCAGCGCGCCCGCACCGCCGACGTTCACGTGCAAATCTGAGAACATCCAAGCCATGCCCAAAATCCTTCTGGTCGAAGACAACGAAATGAATCGCGACATGCTGTCGCGGCGGCTCCAGCGCAGAGGTTACGAAGTTGTCATGGCCACCGATGGCGAACAGGCCGTGGCCATGGCCCGCTCCGAATCGCCCGCGCTCATCCTCATGGACATGAGCCTGCCGGTCTTTGATGGTTGGGAAGCGACGCGTCGCGTCAAGGCCGCGCCGGAAACCAAAACCATTCCGGTGATCGCACTCACCGCTCACGCCATGGCTGGCGATCGCGAGAAATCGTTTGAAGCGGGTTGCGACGATTATGACACCAAACCCATCGAGTTCCCGCGACTGATCGAAAAAATTGAAGCGCTTCTGAACCGCAAGCCGGCGTCGTAACCACGCTGGCCCGGTGCCCGCACCTTGCCCGACACCCTCAAACACAATCTCCGCACGCCGTTAAATCACATCATCGGCTACTGCGAAATGCTGCTCGAAGAAGCCGCGGACGTGCCGCAGCAGGCATTCGTGGCCGACCTTGAGCGCATCCACCTCGCCGGACGACGTCTGCTCAATGTCATCAACGACCTGTTCGACCCGGTCAAGTCCGCCGCCTACAGGGCTGACCCGAATCTCGTCCACCACGAAATCCGCACGCCACTCAACCAGATCATCGGTTACGCCGAGATGCTTCAGGAAGAAGCGCGCGAACGCGGCGCGGAAGCGTTCGTGGCGGACTTTGAAAAAATTTTGTCGGCCGCCCGCGAATTGTTGCGGCTCGTGGTGGAAAATTTCGCCGGCGCGGAGATGGCTTTGGGAAAAGCTGAAACCCCGCCTTCCGCTCAAGCTACAGTATTTTTTCGCCGTGAGGCCACCGCTCCAACTCCCTCCGAGCGATCGGCAAGCAAGGTTTTTCCCGGCGGGCAAAGCGGCTCGATTCTGGTGGTGGATGACGACGAAACCAACCGCACCATGCTCGCGCGCCGTCTCGTGCGGTTGGGCCACAGCGTGAAGGTTGCGGAAAACGGCCGCCGCGCTCTCGACACGCTGCGTTCCGAGCGTTTCGATTTGATGCTCCTCGACATTCAAATGCCGGAACTCAACGGCTACGAAGTCCTCGAAAGATTGAAGGCCGACCCGGCGTTGCGTGACATTCCTGTGATTGTGCTTTCCGCGTCAGACGACACCGGAAGCGTCGCGCGTTGCATCGAAATGGGCGCGGAGGATTATCTGCCCAAACCTTTCGATCCGGTCCTGTTGCAAGCCCGCATCGGCGCGTCGCTGGAGAAAAAGCGGCTGCGCGACCGCGAGGTTACCTATCTGTGCCAGATCCAGGAGGCAAAACAGCGCTCCGATGAGTTGCTTCACATCATCCTCCCGCACGACGTGGCCGAGGAATTGAAGACGACCAACGCCGTCCAGCCGCGTCGATTCGAGAACGTGGGCGTGTTGTTCTGCGACATCGTTGCTTTCACAGCCTACTGCGACCAACACGCACCCGAAGAAATTCACGCGCACCTGCAGGCGCTTGTGGAAGCCTTCGAGAAAATTGCCGCCGATCACGGCCTGGAGAAAATCAAAACCATTGGCGATACCTTCATGGCCACCGCGGGTCTGCTGACTCCTCTGACAAATTCCGCGCTGAATTGCGTTCGTTGCGGTCTGGCCATGATAGCCAAAGCCCGCGAGTTGCCGCCGCATTGGCAGATTCGCGTCGGCGTGCATGTCGGCCCGGTCATCGCCGGTGTCGTCGGCCGCCGCAAATACCAATACGACGTCTGGGGCGACACCGTGAACACCGCCGCGCGCATGGAACACGCGGCGACGCCTGGCTCGATTTGTGTGACTGCGGAAACCTGGCCACAACTCGCGGCCCATTGCGAAGGTTCAAGCGAGGGCCACGCGTCCATCAAAGGCAAAGGCGAACTGGACCTCTACTTCATTGAGCGGTTGCGGACGCAATATTGCGAGTGAAACTGGTGAAGCCATATTTCGGAAGGATGAAGACCAACTCACGAGGGCTCACGTGGATTTTTCCACTTTTCTTGCTGATGGTGTGCTCGTGTGATGTTCACAAAAAACTTGCGGAGGTGCACTTCAAGCAGGGCGTGAAAAAATATGACACCGGAGATCATGCCGGTGCAATGACCGACTTTTCAGATGCGATAGCTCAAAACCCCAAATTTATCGACGCTTACCTTTATCGAGGGGTTAGCTACCTTTCGCTAAGTAACTATATCCTGGCAACCAAGGATTTTGACAAGGTCATTGAATTGGACTCTCACAACGCGCCGGCTTACCTTGATCGTGGACTCGCCAGACAGGCGCTTCGCGACTTCAGCGAGGCGGCTACCAACTTCTCAGAAGCCATCAAGCTTGATCCCGACAACTCCGACGCTTACAAATCCCGCGGTGCGGTGCGAACCTTGTTGCGCGATTGGGATGGAGCGTTCGCAGATTTCAACGAGGCAGTGAGGTTGCGTTCGGACGATCCAGAAGTTTATCGGAACCGCGCTGGCTTGCAAATCATGCGCGGTGAATTCGAGGCTGGAATCGCCGACGCGACCCAGGCTATCGAGTTGAACGGCCAGGATTCCATTCCCTATCGGATTCGCGGCTTTGGAAAGATGCGGCTCAAGGACTACGAAGGGGCGCTGGCTGATTTTGATGACGCCATCAAATTGAATCCCCGCGATGCCGATGTCTTCGCCGGGCGCGGCGCGGTCAGAGTGGTCGAAGGAAACCTCGAAGCTGCAAAAGCAGACCTCGGAACGGCGACGCGACTCAATCCCACGAACCTGACCGCTCGGGCAAGTCTGGGTTTTGTGCAGAAAAAAACCGGGGATTTGACGGGCGCACTTTCCACTTTCACCAATCTTGTCAGGATTGTCTCAAAATCGCCCGAAGTGTTCCAGTCCCTCGGCTATGTTCAAAACGATCTGTTTCAATACGCTCCGGCATTGGAGAGTATGCGTAAAGTGATCGAACTTGATCCAAAGATGTATTACCCCCGTTTCCGCGTTTGGCTCATCCGCGTTCATCTCGGCGAGAAGGATGAGGCAACCCGGGAACTAAGCGCGAATATCAAACTGCGTACGGGCGAGGAAGGGCATGAATGGCAGTTGTGCATCGCCCGGTTTCTCGTCGGCGATTTGGCAGAAACCAATTTTCTGACGCAAGCCACGGAAACAGCCACGCGCCCAACCGATGAGGCAGGGCAGCAATGCGAATCCTTTTACTACGCCGGCATGAAGCGACTGCTCGATGGAGATAAGACGGGAGCAATCCAACTTCTTGGAAAATGTGCCGCATCAGGTCAGGATAACTATGCTGAATATTCCAGTGCTATTGTTGAATTGCGTGAGCTGAACAAACCGTGATTTTCAGGCACTACAACTTCAAGTCCGCAACGGGACTCACGCTGAACCGACCAGATTTTTCAAATCAGCGCGGACGGTCTGGTAGGTGGTTGCATAGGCCAGCACGGCCGGGTCGGGTTCGATGTTCCAGTGTTTGCAGGCGGCGCGATAGACTTCCGGCCACCAGTTGCGATGTTGGGTCAGACCCTGTTGTCGCCAGCTTTCCCAATTCATCAGCACGCGCGACCAGCATTCGTCACCGTAACGGACGGCTTCCTGCGCGTTCTTGAACTCCTTCAGATACCAGTCGCGCCCGATGCGCGCGTGGAGCACTTCATCGGCCCAATCGTAATCCTGAAACAGCGCGGAAAGCGGGTTGTGCGAAGCGCGGCCAACTTCCCATTCAAAACGCTTCCCGTTTTTTGGCATGAGACCCTGCTCGATGAAATAGAGAACGGCGTGACGTTCAATCGGCGTAAGCTGCGTGTTGAGGGCGAGCGACCATGTGAAGTTGATCATCACCTTGTCAGGCCAATCTATGCCCAGACTGGCAAAGCCGACCTCGCCCATCATCGCGTGGCGGGCCTCGTCCCAAAGCTGCCGCGTCATGTCGCGGTAATACTCCCACGATTTGCCGGGCGTCTCGGTGATGATGCTGGCCATCATTTCCGGCACGTCAATTTCGCGCAGACGTTTGTAGAACATCATCAGCGTTTTCGGTTCGGGCGGAAATTTTTTGTCGTAGAGAAACACTTCCGCGTTCACGCCCATGTTGTACGGATCGGGAAAACGTTCGTCGCGGCGCGGCTTGGGATCGTATTGATACGGCTTGGCGGAGTGAAGGCGATTGATATTCTTCGCGCCAGATGGCGTTGTGCCGTCCAGTCCGCCTGCGGCAGCCAGGCAATCGTCAAGCAACGCCAGCCAGCCGGCGGCGCGCTCGCGGCACTTTGTGTCAACCAGTGAAGCGATGGTTTGCGCCCCGAATTTCAGCATGTCCTCCAATTCCAGCAGGGCAAAGCGGCAGAGCCGGAGCGAAGGTTGGTCCACCAATGGGTTCGCGTCGGACTGATGTCGTTCGAGCGCCGACCTGAGCGCTGGAACGGCTTTCTCGTAAAGGCCGAGCACCAGTTCCTCGGTTGTTGGCGCGCCGAGAATTTCGTCGAAGAAAATTTCCAGGCTGGCATCGGGGACAACGTCCATGCCCAACGGCGGTTCACGCAGTTCGCCGACACGTTTGCGCAGGGTGGCGACGTATTCGGCGCAAAGGTGGGCGTGCAAACTGAAACCCATTTTGAGTTCATAGATTGGCTCGGCGGTGAGGCGGGCGGTGAAGATCTGGTGCAACCGTTTGAAGGCGTAATGATACCTCTTGAGCCGGGCGACGCATTCTTCGACCGGCAAACCGGGTTTCATGGCGTCGGGCAGAGAACAGAGGCCGGCCAGCGGAGGCAGGTTGCGATATGATTTGTAGGCGGTGTTCATGGGCAGATAGTTTCGAGAACAATTTATCATTGTCATCTGGAAACTCGAATGGAAAATGGTTTTATCACCCTTCGTGAAATGCCTAATGGTCTGTTTGAAAAAGCGATGGCAAGGCGTCGTTTGGGGTTCGGAGTTCCGCCTTTAGGCGGTTCCCGCGCGATGCCGCCTGAAGGCGGAATTCCGAACCATGATTTTCAAACAGGCTCTAAAAGGGGTGAACACCCCATAGCGGCCTCCCTCAAAATGTGGAAACTTTCTCCCGATAAAGTCGGCGCGGCGACCGATCACAGAACATACAAACCACGATTGAATTGAAAAGAATAGGAATCAAATGAGATGTATCCTGTATTTAATAGCGGTCATCATCTTGCTCTCCACCACCGGGTGTATTTCCCCGGGAGGCCATGGCAGCGACAATAACGGACGTCAAGGGGAGCGGGGCGAACACGCTGGAGACCACGACGATCATGATTCGCATCATGATGAAGTACATGGCGACCCGCAGTAACCCAAAACATGCCGCGCGAAACGATTTGCTGAAATTGGCTGTCTGGCCGGGTGACCCCGGTAGCCTGGTCCAAGCCCGGATTCGGGTCGCCACTATTTGGCGGCATCCTTGAGCGGATAACCCTTCCACACCCACTCGAGCGCTTCGGGGAGCGTTTGCGCCCGCACGTTGCGGTCGGTATGGCCCGCGTTGAGCGCGAAGACATATTGATAATGGTAACCCTTCGCTTTGAGCACCGTGGCCATGCGGTTGTTGGCTTCGACCCAGTCATGCATGCCGTCGCGCATGACGTTGGGGTTGAGCAGATCCCGGTCGCCGACCTCCATCCAGAGGCGGATGGGTTTTGGACCACTTTGCGGAATCAGCTTCTCGTGAAAATCCCACGCGCCGCCGGGCGTCTCGGGGCTGAACGGCCACTGTTGGTTCACGTAGGTGCCGGAATAAGTGATGACGCGATGATACCATTCCGGGTGATACCACGCCATGATGAGCGCGGCCGACCCGCCGGAACTGCCACCCATCGCCGCGCGCCCGTCGGGATCCTTGGTCAGCGTCACGCTGTAATTTTTTTCCACGAGGGGCAATACTTCGGCCTGGATGAACTCCGCGTATTTGCCGGACATGGTGTCGTATTCGAGGCCACGCTCGTGCCCCTGCGCATCGCCGCCACCGTGGGTGATCATGATCGCGATCATTGCGGGGACGCGGTGCTGGGCGATCAAGTTGTCGAGGACGTGCGGCAGGCTCATGTCCGGGCGGCCCATGGCCGGACCGTCGTGCGTGACAATGAACGGCGCCGCGGTGCCGGGCACGTATTGACTCGGAACATAAACCGTGATCGTGCGTTTATAGTCAATCGGGTGCGTTTGCACGATCAGCGTCTTGGGGTTGTCGGGATCAACCGTGCCGAAAACATCGCGGGCAATTCCCGGGTTGTAAAATTTGCTGTCCTTCGAATCCATGCTGAACTGCTGCACCTTCCCCTGCGGAACGCCTTCGGCCACGGTCAACTCCGGCGCCGCCACATAATCCGGGCCGATAAGAAAATCTCCGTCCGCGGCCACGGGCGGATTCAGGCCGGGCGCGCCGCGCAGAATGTCGGTCTCCCCCGCCTTGGCTCCCACCGGAATGAGCTTGGGTGTGCCCGGGGCATTTGGCGGACGTGTCGGCGGCTGCGGCCTCGCTTGCGGGCGCGGCTGTGGTTGCGTCGGCGTCTGCGGTTGTGCATCTGCCCCGCGCGCGTTGGTGGACAGGTCGAGCGGTGTGACGCAACCCAAGATCAGGGCGATTCCGAGTGAGGTGATTTTTTTCATTTGGTGTGCAGGAATAACTCAGGGAACGTGTGAAGCGCGTGAAAGCATGGGAACATGGAAACCAATTCCATGATCCTAGTCAATCCCGTCGTTCGACGGCACACGCCTGGTTTCAGAATCGGCACCAAAAAAATCACAAAAGTGCGCAGGACAACGGATCGAGTGTTTTGGCAGGTACACAACAGCCGCGGTCTGCTTCTCCAGTCCGGTTATCATCAGGGCGCGACTTGAGGCTTGAGGATCGCGCCCGATTTGCCATTCAACCTCAGCGAAATCCGGTTTTCGTCGGGACGGAAAGTTTTTTGGGTCAACAAATCCTGATACGGCCGCGAGGCGTCAATCGTCGCGGTCTGCTCGGTCCAGTTGTTGTTCAACACCACGATGATAGATTCCGCTCCCAACGCGCGCTCGAATGCGTAGATCTGTTTGCCGTCGTCGGTGAGCAGTGTTCGAAAGCTGCCTTGACGCAGTGCGTTCTCCTGACGTCGGATTCGGAAGAGGCGCTGATACCAGGCGAAAAGTTCAGGGTTAAACTCAACTGTATCTGACTGCCGCGTCCGGTTCAGCGGATCCGTGCTTTCGGATTGGTACTTCAAATCCGCCCAAACCATCGGCTTGCGGTCGTCCGGATCGTCGGCGCCCCACATTCCGGCTTCGGTTCCATAGTAAATCATCGGCGCGCCCAGGTAGGTCACTTGGAAGAGCGCCATCAGCTTTTGGACCTGACGGTCGCGCTCGGCCGGCTTGCTGATGTCGTAATTGGTATTGCCCCTGGGACTGCCGTCCCGATCGTACTCCCGGTTTGGGTTCTTGATCATGGACGCGACACGGTCGGTATCGTGGCTGTCATAAAGATTCAGCAATGCATGGTTGAGTTGTTCGGGGTAGTTCTTCCGGACTTCGGCGAGTTCGTGGTCGAACTGGGAAACGGAGAAACTACGCGCATCGGTATTGATAAAAAAGCGCACCGCCGCCTTGGCGAAGCGATAATTCATGACGCTGTCAAACTGGTCGCCTTGCAGCCAGGGACTGGCGTCATCCCAGATCTCGCCGATGATTATCGCGTCCGGATTGAGAGACTTGACGAGCTTTCGCCATTCACGCCAGAACGGGTGGGCGATTTGATTCGCCACGTCCAGTCTCCAACCGTCCACGCCATCCCTGGGATCGCCGTCTCCGTTGGGATCCATCCAGCGCCGCGTGATCTTGAAGATGTAATCCCGCGGTCCGGCGACGAGACCGTTTTCGTCCTGCCGCAATTCCGGAAGTGATTTGTAATTCCACCAGCCTTGATAATCGAATTCGTTTTTCGGCGTCGCCGGATCATCCCACTTGAGAATTTTAAACCAGCCCGCGTACTTCGAGTCTTGCTGGTGTTTGATCACATCCTGAAAAGGCGTGAAACGGGTTCCGACATGATTGAACACGCCATCAATGATGACGCGCATGTGGCGGCGGTGGGCCTGCTGGAGCAATTCCAGAAACAGTTTATCGGCGGCGCTCCACTTCCAGGATTCCGCCGTAAAGTCTTCGTTGCGCATCAACTCCAGATCGCCTTTGGGGTCGGGGCCGAAATTGTTGTCCACATGGTGGAGCGTGGAGGCGTCGTACTTGTGATGGCTGTACGCCTCGAAAATGGGATTGAGATAGAGGGTGTTAATCCCCAAGCCGGCCAGGTAATCCAATTTCTCGATCACGCCCTGCAAATCGCCGCCGTAGCGACGGTCGTTGATCTTTGAGTAGAAATCATTCCGGGTCTGTTTCTCGTCCGGCTGCAATTGGTACCAATCATTCGTCCAGGCAGAAACCTGCCAGTTGCTTTGGGACGTTACTTCCTCGCGGGTCGGGTCGTTCGAAGGATCGCCGTTGCGAAAGCGTTCGGGATAAATCTGGTACCACACGGCATCTCTCGCCCAATCGGGCGCGTGGACCTGGGCAGTTGCCGGGTTGATAAACAACAGAGTCAACAGAACCGGAAATCGCATCCCTGCATTTAGCCATACTTGGATATAAAAATGAAGTTCCTTTCGAATGCGAAATTGATGTTCGTCGTTCGACGACTGTCCAGGGTGGGAGAAGATGAAGAATTCCGAGGATCGTTCCGCTGCAAACGGTGAAGCGGCGTAAATCCCGGGCGCGGCTTGCTTTTCTAGCTTTGTAAAACTCAGCGCGGAGACCTCCATGAGGGCCCGGATGCGCCACTTCCATAGGACTCGTGCTTCCCGGCTTGACGAATCCTCATTGATCTTGTGTCATTCCGCGCAGCCTGGGCGCTGGCCGGGTATTCTCAATATGAAATTTTTTCTTTTATTACCGCTGGCTTTTTTGCTGGCCGGCTGCTCTGAACTTTCCAAAACGAAGCGTTCCGAGTCTGCCAACGCGGATGCCCAATTCGCCCGCCTCTCGGACGAATTTGTTTCCGGCTATCTCGCTTGGCGACCGGCGAATGGCACAGCGCTCGGCCTGCACGAATACGACGGCAAGGTCACAGATTTCAGCCATGCTTCATTGCGCAAGGAGTTGGCGCGGCTGCAACGCTTTGATCGCGGACTCGCCGCGCTCCGCACGCCATCGCTGAGTCCGCAGTCGTTGCACGACTATCGTGTCCTGCGCACAGCCATCGCCGATGAATTGTTTTCCTTCGAGGACATGCAGATTTACACACACAACCCGATGACCTATGCGGGCGCGATGGACGTCAACATCTACATCAAGCGCGACTTTGCGCCGCTCGAGGATCGCGTGCGTTCGATCATTGCCATCGAAAAGGAAACACCCCGAGTCATGGCGGCAGCGCGTGCGAACCTTGAAAACTCGCTGGCCAGGCCCTACGTCGAGACGGCCATCGAGGTCGCCAACGGCTCGGCGGATTTTCTCGGCAAGGAACTCGTCGAAGCACTCAAGGGCGTGAACAACGAAGCGCTCATGACGGAGTTTAACGCGGTGAATCGCGCGACCATCGCCGGGTTGCGCAGCTATGCCGGCTGGTTACAGAAGGAGAAGCTGCCCAACGCGCACAATCACTACGCGCTGGGCCGCGAGAAATTTCAAAGAATGATCCGCGACGGAGAATTAATCCCGTTGTCCCCCGAAGGCATTTTGGAATTCGGATTGCGGAAATTACATCTTGAGCAGGCCGTATTTGCCGAGGCGGCGCGGGCGATTGATCCCAGCCAGAAGCCGATTGACGTCTTCAAGGCGATTCAGAAGGATCATCCGACGGAAGACAGCTTGATTCCCGACACGCGCAAGAATCTGGAAGCCATCCGGCAATTCCTCGTTGACCGTCACATCGTCACCCTGCCGTCCGAGGTTCGCGCGAAGGTGGAGGAGACGCCGCAATATGCTCGGGCGACCAGTTTTGCCTCCATGGATTCTCCCGGGCCGTTCGAGACGAAGGCCACCGAGGCTTTCTACTACGTCACGCCCGTTGAAAAAGATTGGACGCCGCAGCAAAAGGACGAGTGGCTCACCGCGTTCAACTATTACACCACCGACATCGTCTCCATCCACGAAGCGTATCCCGGGCACTATGTTCAATTCATTTGCGAGCAGGCGTCCGCGGCCACACGGCTCGAAAAGATTTTCAGCAGCTACGCGTTCGTGGAAGGATGGGCGCATTACACCGAGCAGATGCTGCTTGATGAAGGTTTCGGCGCAAGCCGCGCGGCTGATCCCAGTCCCGCCGAACGGCTCAAAGCCGCCAAATATCGTCTCGCGCAATCCGACGAGGCTCTGCTGCGTCTCTGCCGGCTGTGTGTGTCCATCAAGACGCATTGCGAAGGCATGTCGCTTGCAGACGCCACGCGATTCTTTCAGGAGAATTGTTACTACGAAGAAAAGCCCGCGCACCAGGAGGCGATCCGTGGCACGTTTGATCCGGGCTACCTTTATTACGTGCTGGGCAAGCAGCAACTTCTGAAACTCCGGCGTGATTACCAGCAACAGGAAGGCGCGGCCTACTCCTTGCAGAAGTTTCACGACGAAGTCCTGCGCCATGGTTGCCCGCCCATCCGGCTGCTGCGCGAAATTCTGCTCAAGGACCGCAGCAAGTGGGATGAGTTGTTTTAGTTGAATGACCCAGGGTAGCTCGTCTCAAAACTCGTGGTGTCAGTCGGAGGAGGACATGGCGGTCACGGCTTGAAGGAACCAGGCTGAGTGCGGAATCCATTGCTCGGTCCAGCGCCATTCGTTGCCGTTGGGGTGGGTCTTGAAATCAATCCCGGAACCGTCCGGGCTGCCGTCTTTCCCGGTGATGCCATTTGAAATCCCTCCCCTTCCGGAGCCGTGACCGAAACTTGAACTCATGTAAGGGACATTGTTTTTTCCGAACTGAAACATGAAACACATATCGTAAGGATTTTCACCCAATATCCACGCGACCTGATCCCGGCGAACGTGGCCAATTCTTTTTTGACTCCAAACGCGCCCGGCCCCGGATAAACCAGTCGCCCGCCGATAATGGCGGCGGTGGCCAGCGACGCCAGGCGGGCATTTTCCCCCTGCCACCACCAACCACTTTCGTTTTCGTGCGGTATGAAAAAGCCGTTCGTTATGTTGCCGCGGAACCGGAAAGTTTGTCGCGCGTAGCCGAACGGATTGGGCATTTCGCCGGTGACCCCCAAGTTGTAATCCAGAGCCTGCTTGATGGTGGCGAGCACCGTCTCGCGCAATCCCCGATCCGTTTCCTTGTGCAGATAACGCGCGAGGGCAACCACCGGCAAACCGGCGTCCGACGCGTGCCAGAGGGGGCGGCTCGAATCATCGGCAATGAAATAACCACCGGGCGTCATCCGGCCGGCCAGATTTTTCGCGCGTTTCCGCGCCGCATCGCGGTAAACATCTTTGTCAGTGGCGATCCACAATTCGGAAGCCGCCATCAGCGCGCAGTAATCATCAATGATGTTTTCTTTTCCGTCGTCGTATCTCGTGTTGTTGATTTGCAAATGAGCGAAGGCGCGTTCCGCACCTTCGAGGTATGCGCGGGAGGAAAATTCCCCATGCTTCTTCCATTGCGAAATGCGCGCGAGGGCGGCGATGGCCATGCCGCCGCCTTCGCGATAGGCGCATTGATAGTCGGAGGTGGTCTTGCTGTCCGCCAGCAACCCGACTACCCGGCGCGCTTCCGGATCCTTTTTGAAATAACTGAACACCGTCATGTAGAAATAATTTGACGGTGAAAGCGAACGCATGACGTAATCGGCCCCATAGAGCGCTTCGTCCATAAGAGACGTTTTTGCATCCAAACGATCGAGCAGCGCGGGTGCGGTTTCCACCGTGTTGACCATGGACCAGACCACCAGCGGAGTTTGCTGGGGCGACATGAAATTGGCATAGGCGAGATGCGAAAAATATTTGCTGACATCGCCCGAGGCATCGCACCAGCCGCCCCGCAGATCAACGCGGTTCGTGCTGCCATAAAGGAGCAAATGCTCGTCCGCCTGCAATTCCTGTGGCGAGTTCGCCCGTTGATGCCGATAAAAATTGACGATGGCCAGCACGGTTTGCGCAGCCAGCGCGGTTTTGCCGATCTCAAAATCAAACGAGGTGAATGGTTTTCCGACCACCTCAAACTGCAGCTTGAAATGGCCCGGCTGCCGGAAGGACGAGAAATCAGCCCGGTAAAAATGCCGGCCTGGAAACCATCCGGTGGGTTCCTGGTCGGCGGAGAGCGTTCCGTCAAACACCGTTTTCGAGGTCAGGACGTCAATCAATTCAAATCGGCTGGATTGCGGAAGCGGTTGGGCAGTTTCCACCACGGCAAACTTGGGAGCCAATTGGTCGTAGGCCACCTGGTTCATGTGAATGGCGACGGGTTCCTGCGTAGTTTGAAGTTCTTGGGAAAAGACCAGTGACACAGAAAATAATAATGCCAGCAATGTGGATTTCATGAAATTGATTTCTGATTTTGGTGGCCATCGTAATGTTGCGGTCGTGAGGCACAAGGGCAATCGGCGCGGGGGAACGGCGAGACAAACCCGTTGGGCTTTGGGAGCGCGACCTTCAGGTCGCTTCAAGGTGCGGGGTTGTGAGCCGTGGGAAAATATCAACGCGTGTTTCGATGCGGACGGTGAAGCGGCGTGAACGCCGCGCGCCGAATGGAGCGGAGCGCGACTCTGTGAGTCGCAGCAAGGTAGATGCGGGAAATCCGTCATGAATTTCTATGCCGCCTGGATTTGCGATGCTCTGCGGGTCACAAACCCGCGCCGGGGGGAAAGCGGCGGAGGGCCGCCGTAGTCCAGGACGCTGGCGCGAATTTCTGCGACTCTCGACCACGCGAAGCGTCTTGGACTGCGCCAGTCCTCTGGCGCTTTCGGTTGGCGAACTCCTGCGCGCGAAAGGGCGAGGCAACCGCGCGTGCCCCGATTCCATTTTTCGGGGTTGGGGTTAGAATTGTTTTGGTCGGATGACCCAGGGTAGCTCCGCCTGCTGCGCCGAAGTGCAACGAAGGCGGGTGCTCGCAACCCCGGACTGAAGGATGGAATCCGGTTGGGATTCCAATACCAGACCGGAACGGAAAACACGGAACGGAAAACATATTGCGGGCAGACATGAGCGCTGTATGTTGATGCCGTATGAAAGCTTCTTCGACCAGATTCGCTCTGATCTTGTTGGTTGCTTTGGCAGTTTGTTCTTCGTATTCACAATCTGACGCGCGAAAATTTTTCAACGCTGGCGTTAGCAAATGCAAAAATGGAGATTATGCTGGAGCAATCGCCGAGTACACCAAAGCAATTGAGCTGGATTCGAAATACGTGAAAGCCTACGACGCCCGAGGAACCGCCAGGGGCGCGGCTAAAGACGATGTCGGAGCAATTGCTGACCATACGAAAGCGATTGAATTGAATCCCAAATACGAGTTTGCCTATTACAATCGCGGGAATGCCGAATTTAATCTCAGAGAATATACCAACGCCATTGTTGATTTCACCAAAGCCATTGAACTAGATCCCCAAGATGCCGCAGCTTACTTGAATCGCGGCAACGCCCGCTATGCTCTGAAAGACTATTCACCCGCGATTGCTGATTACGATATTGCCATCAGACTAAATCCCCAGTGCGCCAAAGCCTACAGAATGCGGGGCGCTGCCAAGTACCGTCTCGGAGAATTTGACAATGCGATAGCTGATCTCAACAAAGCCGTCGCATTAGATCCCAAATATGAGGAGGCTTATAATGATCGCGGCGCGAGTAAGGTTTGGCTCAATGAGTTTGACGATGCCATGGTTGATTTGAGCAAAGCTATTGAGTTAAATCCTCATGATCCTAAAGCCTACAATAATCGCGGCAATGCCAAGCGTGGTCTGAAAGATTATGACGGGGCAATTGCCGACTACGACAGGGCAATTGCACTGGATCCTCAATACGCTAATGCTTATACCAATCGTGCGGAACTGCGCGCTTTGAAAAGGCAGTAATTACAACTTCAAATCCGCATCCGTCACCGCGCCGAGAGAAACGCTCGTGACGTGGGCGGCGTATTTCGCGAGCACGCCGCGGGTGTAGCGGGGCGCGGGTTTCTTCCACGCTTTCTTGCGCGTCTTCAATTCGGGGGCGGGAAACACCTCGACCAGCTTCGGTCAGCACCACGGCCGGGCGCAGTTTGGATTGGCTCAGATCGGAAAGGGAAAATGGACGATTACGACTTGCCCGGCTGCAAGTAGGCCCATGCGGCATCCTCCTCGGCGCGATTCCAGTCTTCAGCCCGCGCGGCCTCGCTCGACAGAGCGGTATCGTGCGTGTCCGGCGCTTCTTCGAGAATCGTGACGAGCGCGCGTCTCGGTGACGAGACGTTAACCGGCTCGACCAATCGAACTTCCCCGGTCGTTTCAATGATTGCCTCGACAGTTTTCAACATAGTAAAGACTATAACCCTGCCAAACGTTGCTCACAACTTTAATTCCATGTCCGTTACCGCGCCGAGCGAGGCGCTGGTGATGTGGGCGGCGTATTTCGCAAAGTTGTTCATGTGTTTTTGGGTTTGATTTCGCCGCTCAAAAGGCGTTCCAGTTCGTTGAAGAGTTTCAGTTCCTGCGCCCATTGTCTCAAGTATTTTTTATCCAGCGCATCTGCTTGCACGGCCACGATGCCTGCGGCATCACCAAGCTGCCGGTCGGAAGGCGAGATGCGATTCCAGACGAGCTTGTGCAGGATGACATCTTCCGCCGTGGAAATCCACGCGGGTTCACCGAAGAGCGTCGCCTGCACGCGACGGCGGAGCATTTCGCGGTCGAACGGTTCGGGTTTGGGCAGCCAGAAATCCACTTTCAACGCGGAGCGGGTATCAATGGCGTTGAATTGGTGTGGCGGTTGATACGCGGCGCGCACCGCTGCTTCCTCGATGTAAAAATCGCCACTGAATTCCTGAATGATGCGCGGCACGGCGGACATCGGCAGTTGCACGACGAAATCCAGATCATGCGTGGTGCGCGGAATGCCCCAGTAGTTGCTCGCCATCGAACCGGTGAGATAATAGGTCACGCCCATCCGGTTCAACCGGCGCAAACAATCCACGAGGAGTCCGCGCTCATTCATGCCGCGCGGGCAAGTTCAAGACGGTGACGAAGCTGACGCTCAACTTCGGCAACATCAGCCTCTGGATGTTGGCGGCGAATACCCTCGCGAGCGATGTCGCAGGACATCTCATGTAACTCCAACGCAACCGAGAGCCGCTGCTCGCCAGTCATCTGACGATACCGCTCAATCTGTTTTTCCAATGCCGTTGCCGCGGTCATGTCGTTTCAATAATCCAATTCTCCACCACTCATAACTTCAAATCCGCATCCGTCACCGCGCCGAACAAGGCGCTCGTGACGTGGGCGGCGTATTTCGCCAGCACGCCGCGGGTGTAGCGGGGCG
>OCZU010000793.1_pt1 | contig 21232 bp, 12 predicted proteins | sample 1539001 | NCBI WGS metagenome assembly OCZU01 (sample SAMEA3539306, study PRJEB22396) | soil metagenome | biome: tundra; feature: field; material: soil | place: USA | collected 2010-05 | depth 0.15 m | reverse complement strand
TGAATTCGAATGGCCTCCGGCGCGGCGGCATTCAGGTGAGCAAGGATTTCGAGGAAGTCCCGCCGATCATGATCGAGAAGCACAAGGTGCTGCAAATCCTCGTCAACCTCGTGCGGAATGCCATGCAGGCTTGTGAAACATCGGTCGAGCAGGAGAAACGTCTGGCCATTCGCGTGAGCCAGGAAGCGGGCCGGGTCCGCATCGCAGTGGCCGACAACGGCAGCGGCATTTCGCCAGAGCACCTGTCCCGGATCTTTGCCCACGGTTTCACCACCAAGAAAGACGGGCACGGCTTCGGCCTGCACGGCGCCGCGCGGGCGGCGAAGGAAATGGGCGGCTCGCTGGCCGTCCAAAGCGAAGGTCCCGGGCGTGGCGCCACCTTCACGCTCGAATTGCCGATGAAAGGTTAGCATGAGTGTGGGCCACAATCTCAAATAAAACTCAACCCGACTCCCCAACCCTGATCCATGGCCACGCCACTCAACATTTTAATCGTCGAAGATTCGCCAGACGATGCTGACATGGTTGTGGCCGAATTGCGCCGCGCCGGATTTGCTCCGAAGTGGAAACGGGTGGAAACCGAACTGGACTTTCTGGCTGAAATAAAGAATTCACCGGACATCATTCTCTCCGACTATTCGATGCCGCAGTTCAACGGGCTGTGGGCGGCGGAGCTGTTGCGGAAGTATGAATGGGACATTCCGTTCATTCTCATTTCTGGAGCGGTGGGCGAAGAAACCGCCGTGGAAGCCATGAAGCGCGGGGCGGCGGACTATTTGCTTAAAGACCGGCTGGCGCGTTTGGGACAGGCAGTTGAACACGCCTTGGAGCAGAAGCGACTGCGCGAAGATCACAAGCGGATGCAGAAACAACTGGTGCTCCAGGCGACAGCCCTGGAAACTGCTGCCAATGCCGTCATGATCACCAACCACAACGGCACGATTCTTTGGGTCAACCCGGCCTTCACCACTTCCACTGGATACACCTTGGACGAAGCCGTTGGCAAAACCCCAAGCCTGCTCAAATATGGCAAACAGGATCAGGCGTTCTACGACGAATTTTGGAAAACGATTCTTTCCGGAGAAACCTGGCGCGGCGAGTTCATCAATCGCCGGAAGGACGGAGGCTTGTACTACGACGAGCTTACCGTTACCTCGGTTCGTTCGGCAGAGGGAGTGATCACCCATTTCATCGGCATCATGCACGATGTCACCGAACACAAGCAGGCGGAGCAGGCACTGCGCGAAAGCGAAGAAAAATTCCGCCAACTGGCCGAAAACATCAACGAAGTCTTCTGGATCACCGACCCGGCCACGCAGCAGATGCTCTACCTCAGCCCGGCCTACGAAAAAATCTGGGGGCGCACCTGCAACAGCCTTTATCAATCGCCGCAAAGCTGGTTCGAAGTGATTCATCGCGATGACCGGAAACGCATCCTCGAAGCCACGAGGACCAAACAGGAACGCGGCGAATACGACGAAACCTATCGCATCACCCGGCCCGATGGTTCGGTGCGCTGGATTCACGACCGCGCCTTTCCAATTCGCAACGCCGCGGGCGAAGTTTACCGCGTGGTCGGCACGGCCGAAGACATTGCCGAGAACCGGAAATTAGAGGAGCAATTCCGGCAAGCCCAGAAAATGGAAGCCATCGGCCAACTGGCTGGCGGCGTGGCGCACGATTTCAACAATTTGTTCACCGTCATTCTCTGCAATACGGAAATGCTCCTCACTGAAGAAAAAATGGAACCGGACCGTGTGGATGCCCTCAAGGATGTCGTCAAGGCTTCGAAAGCCGCCGCCCAACTAACCCGCCAGTTGCTGGTCTTCAGCCGCAAGCAAACCATGCAGTCACAGGTTTTCAATCTGAACGAGGTCGTCAGCAATTTAATAAAAATGCTGCGCCGCGTCATTGGCGAACACATCGAGCTTAAGTGGCGGCCGGCCACTTCCCTCCCGCAGATGGAAGGTGATCCGGGGATGCTGGAACAGGTTTTGCTCAATCTGGCCGTCAATGCGCGCGACGCGATGCCGAAGGGCGGCGAGTTGCTCGTCCAAACCGAGGCGGTCACCCTCACGAGCGATCAGGCAAAAAGCCATCCCGACGCGCGACCCGGTGAATTCGTCCGCCTCACCGTGCGAGACACGGGCTGCGGCATTCCACCGGAAATTCTGCCGCGCATTTTTGAGCCGTTCTTCTCCACCAAGGAAGCGGGCCAAGGCACCGGCCTTGGGCTGGCGACTGTTTTCGGCATTGTCAAACAGCATCTTGGCTGGGTCGAGGTGGAAAGCAAAATGGATGGCGGCACCAGTTTCAAAGTCTATTTGGGCGGCTGTTCACGTTCGAAGGCGTCGGCGGATTCTCAGGCTCTTCTCCCGTTGATCCGCGGCGGCACGGAAAGCATTTTGGTGGTCGAGGATGAACCGTCCCTGCGCTCGCTGGCGCGGCGTCTCTTGCAACGCCTCGGCTATACTGTTTTCGAGGCCGCCTCCGGCGTTGAAGCATTGTCTGTCTGGAAGGAACAAGCCGGCAACATTGACCTGCTGCTGACGGACTGACGGACATGGTGATGCCAGACGGCTTGACAGGAGGTGAGCTGGCTGATCAATTGCGGGCGCAAAAACCACAATTGAAAGTCATTTTTTCCAGCGGTTACAATGTTGATTTGTCCAGAACAAATTTCGTTTCGCGCAATGACGGCTTCTCCCTGCCCAAACCGTACGAGCCGCAGCGGCTGGCTCAGATTGTTCGCGCATGTCTGGACACAACCTCTCCCAAGTTTCGCATGGCAACCTGAGGAATGAATGCGGACACTTTCTCCCACCCGAAAGCTTCTTATCATTGATGACGACGCCGGGTTGCGACGCTCGATTGCCAGAGGACTGCGCCCGCGTGGTTTTGAAATCATTGAAAGCGATAACGGTATTGATGGCCTGCAACTCGCCCGTGCTCATTCCCCCGATCTGATTATCAGCGACATCAACATGGAGCACGGTGATGGTTATTCCGTATTGGCGCAACTGCGTCAAGACCCGCTGCTCGCGAACATTCCACTTATCCTCATGACGGGACAAGGCGACGGCGAGGACATGCGTCGTGGAATGGAACAAGGTGCGGATGATTTTCTAGCGAAGCCATTCAATATTAAAGCGTTGCAGGGGGCGGTGGAAGCGCGACTAGCGCGACACCAGACGGGAGCTTCCACGCAGGAATTGTTGTTAAAATCGCTGGAAGCCACCACGGACTTCGTGTGTGTCGCCCGCCTGCCCGATTGCCAGGTGCTTCATCTTAACCGTGCGGGACGGGAACTAACCGGCTTCAGCTCCGCAGAACATCTGGAGTCGTTCAGGCTCCAAAATTTTTATTCACCCGGAGCGTGGGCAGCGATCCGCGGGGCGGCCATCCCCGCCGCCATCGAAAATGGAGTGTCGTCTGGTGAAACCAACTTTGTCAATCGCGCCGGGCGGGAGATTCCAGTCTCGCAAGTGCTCATCGTCCACTCGAATCGCGCCGGTGTTCCCGAGTACCTTTCGCTCGTGGCGCGCGATCTCTCGGAGCGCATTCACTCCGAGCAACGTCTCGCGGAGTCCTACGCGCAATTGCGGGATCTCACCGGCCGTCTCGTGTCCGTGCAGGAGGAAGAGCGGGGCCGGATCGCGCGGGAAATTCATGATGAATTCGCCCAGCAACTGACCGGGTTTAATATTGACCTCGCCTGGCTGGAGAAGCGCGTCCGCGAATCCAAGAGCACGCCGGCGCATTCCCAATGGCTGGAGAAAATCTCCACCATGCAGCACCAGATCAAAACGACAATCCAAACGGTTCGCCGCATAGCCACGGAGTTGCGCCCCGCCGTCTTAGACAGCCTCGGCCTGGTCGCCGCACTGGAATGGCAGGCGAAGGAATTTCAAGCGCGCACCGGAACACCCTGCGATTTCCAATGCGCCGTGGACCACATTGAGTCGGATTCGGATCGTTCCACGGCGCTGTTCCGCATTTTTCAAGAGGCGCTGACGAATGTCGCCCGGCATGCGCAGGCCCGCTCCGTCCGTGCCTCCCTCACGCAAACGAATGAGGCCATCCAGTTGCTGGTGCAGGACGACGGTCGAGGCATTAGCGAGGCCCGCCTGCTCGCCCGGAAATCACTGGGCCTGCTCGGCATGAAGGAACGCGCTTTTCTCGTCGGCGGCTCGTTGCGCATCACCAGCGGCCCGGGAGACGGAACCCGGGTGGAGGTGGAAATTCCCTTGGGCCGGAAATCAACCGAAGCATGATTAAAATTCTCATCACCGACGATCACGCCATCGTCCGGCGCGGGCTGCGGCAGATTCTCAGCGAAACTTCCGACATCGTCGTCGGGGACGAGGCGGAGAACGCTCATCAATTATTGGAACTGCTGCCGAAAAACGATTACGGCGTGCTGGTGCTGGACATCAGTCTGCCCGGCCGCAGCGGCTTTGACATTCTCAAGCAGGTGAAAACCCTCCGCCCCAAGCTGCCCATCCTGATTCACAGCATGCACTCGGAGGAGCAGTTTGCCGTGCGCGCCCTCAAAGCGGGAGCGTCCGGTTACATCACCAAGGAAAGCGCGCCTGAAGAGTTGATCAAGGCGATCCGCAAAGTCCATGCGGGCGGGCGCTACGTCAGCGCCACGCTGGGCGAGAAGCTCGCGCTGGGGCTGGTGGAGGACAGCTCGAAAGCGCCGCATGAGACGCTGTCCGACCGCGAATATCAGGTCATGTACCTCATCGCCTCCGGCAAAATGAGCAAGGATATCGCGCAAGAACTTTCACTCAGCGTCAAGACGGTCAGCACTTACCGCGCTCGTGTGCTCGAAAAAATGAAAATGAAAACCAACGCGGATTTGACGCGTTACGCCATCCATAACAATCTCGTGTGAGTTCGGAGGACATCCGGACACGGGCCCCGTCTCCCTCCCCCGCCCGAGCGGGGAGAGGGCAGGGGGTGAGGGGATTTGGGCCGGAAACAATTGCGCCTCCTCCGCGCCTTGCGCCCTTGAACTGCAGCGATGGGCATCCTGCCCGCCGAGGGCGGGCATCTTGACTCCCGGAAAGGCCGTCGGAAATTTCAATGCGCGTGTGATAATTCAAGCCCGCTTCCGCCGGGCTGGAAGCCTCGGCTTTACGGCAGGCAGGATGCCCGCCGCTACAAGACAGTTCATAGGCAGGGAGAAAGCGGGGAGAGCGCCGGACGCGCAAAAGGGTCGTGGCTCAGGCCGCTTCCACCCCGTGCGGCCCGCAATCGGCGAATACCAAAACGTGATCCCCGTTGAAGCGGCATTGAAGCGGCATTAATGGCGCGCTTCCGCCCTGCGCGCCAACCGCCTCATTGCCGGTCAGGCGCCGACATCAACTGCCGGTTTTGGCATCAGCCCGCCGCGAGGATCGGTTCCTTGATGCCGCTGAGCGAAGCAAAGTTCCTCAACTTTTCCAGCAAGACAGGAGTGATCTCAGTCCCGGCCATGACGATCTTCGTGTCATCCTGGGTCATCACATCGGACATCAACACCTGACCCACCCGCAGTTCGCTGAACATGATAGGCCGGCCGGCGTCGTTTCCGTGTGCCGCACTGGGAACGAAAACATCGAAAGCCGAGCCCACAAATTCCAAAACGGTCGGATCATAACGTCCCGCGCATTCGCGCATTTTGGCCAGCGCTTTTTCCTTAGACACCCCGTGGCCTTCGATCAAAAGCAAATCGGATAACACGCGCAGAATCCGCGCGCCGATGGGAATGCTTCCGCCCGCAATGTTGTCCTTCGGGAATCCGGAGCCGTCAAAATTCTTGGATTGATAACGGACGATGTTGGCGACCGATTCCAGGCGCGGAATCTTGGAAAGCAGAGTGAAGCCGACTTCCGGCACGCGGCCAAGCAGCTCATGTTCCTGCCCGGACAAATTGTGATTGGTGCGGATTTTTTCCAGCACGCCCGCCGGAATGGTCACACAGCCGATTTGCGAAAGCGACGCCGCCATTTCCAGCTCCCACGGCTGGGAAATGTTGAAAGCCTGGGCGCACGCGCTCATGTACTCGCGCAGCCGTTGCGCGCGGCTGAACGATTGCGGATCGAGCATGGAAAGAATTTCGGTGAGCACCTTGATGCTGCCATGCAAGGTTTTTTCCAGCAACTCGCGCTCGGCGGTGATGAGGCGATATTGTTTGAGACCGGCGTTCAACGTTTGCATCAGCGTTTCCGGTTCGCACGGTTTGGTCAGGAAACGGAAGACATGCCCCCGATTGACTGCGTCCACGGAGGTTTTCTGATCGGCGTTGCCGGTGAGCATCATGCGCACGGTGTCCGGCGCTTTGGTTTCGGCTTTCATCAGGAACTCGATGCCGTTCATGCCGGGCATTTGCATATCCGCCACGATGACGGCGTACGGCCCTTTGGTCAGGATCATGACCAGCCCCTGTTCGCCGCCCAGGGCGACGTCGAGAGTGAAATCTTTGCGCAATGTGCGCTGGTGGCCGGCGAGAATGTTGGCGTCGTCGTCAACAAAAAGAATTTTTGTGCTCATGCGTGGGTTTCCTGTGGTTCATTGATCTGGCTGCTCTCACGCCACGCATTCACACGATGCGTCAGGCCGAGAGTGGCCAGGTATTTACTGTCGAGTTCATCGGCTCCCGCACCCTCAACGGCGGCGGTGCGCTCATGTTCAAGCACATTGGCGACGTGAACCGCCGTCAATGCGCTGAAATTGGGACTGGTGCCTTGCTGCGGGGAATGGTGCAACGCGATGGCTTCCACCACCGGCACCGGCAAGCCCCACAAACCCAGCAGGTAGCCGCCCACGCCCGCGTGATCGGCGCCGAAGATTTCCTTTTCGGCGGCGCAGACGGACAGGTTTTTTCCACGCATCAGTTGCATTGCGCGTTCGTAATCCTTCGGGTAGTTGGCGGCCAGCACGAGCTTCCCCGTGTCGTGCAACATGCCGGCCACGAAGCAATCATCGCAACCTTTTCCGGTGGCCTCTTCGAGTTGCGCGATTAGTTTGGCGCGTGCCGCGGTGTTCATGCTGTGTAGCATGAGGGCGTCGAGGTTGAATCCGCAACTTTTGAGATCATCAAATTGCGAAAAGGCATGAATGGTCAGCACGAGAGATTCAATGGTGTCAATGCCCAGATACATCGCCGCCTCAAAGGGGCTGGAAACCGGCCGCGAAAGTCCGAAGAACGCCGAGTTGACCAGCTTCAAGATTTGCGCCGTCATGGCCAGGTCTTTGCCGACGATGCCGCCGATGTCTTCGATGGTGGTGTTCGGATCGTTCAGTTTTTCCACGATCTCCACGTAGAGCGACGGCAGGCTGGGGAGCCGTTCCATCCGCGCGACCAGTTGCTTGAGCCGTTCGTTTTCGAGGTTGTTGTCCAGGCCGCAGGCGCGCTGGATGGTGGATTTGAGCGAATCGGATTCGCAGGGCTTGGATAAAAACTGGTGCGTGGAGTTGACGCACTTGAGGATGAGGTCCTTGTCCGTATGGCCGGACAAAACGATGCGAACGGTCTTGGGATGAAGGCGCATCACTTCGGTGAGCAACTCCGCGCCGTTCATGGTCGGCATCCGCATGTCGGTGACGACGACATCGAACGGCGTCTCGGCCATGCGCGCCAGCGCTGTCGTTCCGCTCCCGACAAATTCCATGTCCCATTCTTGGCGCAGGCTGCGCAACATGCGTTGCAAGCCCGTCAACACCAGGGGATCGTCATCCACGAATAAAATTCTTTTTTTCATGTTTTAATCTCGGTGTGGTCGGTCAACGGCAGACGAATGATGAACGTGGTGCCGCTGCTGATTTCGGTTTCAAAAGCAAGGGTGCCCCCGTGTTTGTCCACAATCACCGAGCGCGCAATGGCCAGTCCCTGCCCGGTGCCTTTGCCGACCGGCTTGGTGGTGAAGAACGGATCGAAAATGCGGTCCCGAATATTTTCCGGAATGCCGCCCCCGGTGTCGCGGATGCGAATTTCCGCCCACTCATCCACGCGCCGCGTGCTCAACGTGATTTTTCCCTTGCCGCCCTTGGGCGCCACATCGGCGATGGCATGGCTGGCGTTGACGACGATGTTCAGAATCACTTGATTGAACTCGCCGGGCAGACACGGCACCGGAGGCAGCGACGCGTCAAATTCGGTCACGACTTCCGCAACGTATTTCCATTCGCTCGCGCAAACGGTGAGCGTGCTTTCGATGGCATGGTTCAAATCAATGGACGTTTTGACCCCGGTGCCGGGATGGGAAAATTCCTTCATGGCGCGGACGATTTTTGAAACGCGATTCACGCCCTGGAGTGATTCCTCGATGGCCTTGGGAATTTCCACCGAAAGATATTCTACGTCCGCGGCTTTCGCGGCGGCCTCGACTTCAGCAATCAATTCAGGATTCACCGCGCCTTGCTTCACGGCTTGAAGCAGGCGGGCATTGACGCCGAGCAACTGGTTCAAATCGCGGAAAGAATCTTGCACGAAGCGGGTGTTGTCACCGATGTATTGCGTCGGCGTGTTGATTTCATGCGCGATGCCGGCGGCGAGCTGGCCGATGGATTCAAGCTTTTGCGCGTGGCGAAGCTGTATTTCCATCTGTTGGCGCTCGTGTTCGGCTTGCTTGCGTTCCGTGATGTCGCGCGCGACGATCACCAGATTTTCAATTTCACCACGGGCATTGCGAATCGGGGTGCCATGAGATTCAAGCACGCGCCAGGACCCGTCGCGATGCTGCATCCGGTAGTCGAGGACTTGACCCGCACCCGTCTCGATGGTGGTTTGCGCCGCCGCCATGACCTTGGGCCGGTCCTCCGGATGGATTTGTTCGAACGCCGAGGTCCGGGATAATTCCTGGGGCGAAAAACCGAGGATCTTCTGGTAGGACGGACTGTTGTAAATGCGGCGGCCGGCCGTATCCACCACCGCGATCAGGTCGGCGGCGTTCTCCGCGATCAACCGGAATCGTTCTTCGCTCTTGAGCAGTTCAGCCGTGCGTTCTCCGACCATTCGCTCGAGGTCTTCGAGCTTCACCTTCGACTGTTGAAGCAGATGCCATTTCTCCGTCAGCGCGTTGGCGAGTTGCAATACTTCGACGTTGTCGAACGGTTTTTTGAGAATGACGAGCCGGTCCGACTGCCCGATCCTGGCGACCATGTCATCCCAGGCCAGATCCGAGTAGGCCGTGCAGATGACGATCTGCAAATCGGGATAAACTTCCCAAATCTTTTCAGTCGTTTCGATGCCATCCCAGCCCGGCGGCATGCGCACGTCCACGAACGCCATCGCATAAGGCTTGCCGTCAGCCAGCGCTTGTCGGACGCGCTCCAGTCCTTCCTGGCCTTGATGGGCCGAATCCAGTTCGAAAACGATTTTCTCCACGGGTGCCGATGATTCGCCAAAAAGCGCCCCGGTAGCTTCGTCAAGCCCGTTGCCGTTTTCAGAGTCCGCGCCGAGAATTTTATGAAAATCTTCGTGGATGGCGTGATTGTCATCTACGATCAGAATGCGCCGGTTTTTTTTGTTATTCATTTTTGTTATTCAAGGTTGCAGTGAGCCAGTTCACCTAACTGGGGCAGGGAGGGTTCATCCAGACAACGGCGCACAATTTGCGCCAGCTTTTGCGGGGAATAGGGTTTGGGTAAAAAGTTCAAGTCTTCGTGCAACGCACAGTCTTTGGCCATCGCGTTCAGACTGTAGCCGGTGGTGTACGCGACTTTGAGGTTGGCTTTTTTCTCCCGAAGCCTCCGGGCCAGCTCCCGACCCGACAACCCGCCGGGCATGGCCATGTCGGTCAGAAGCAGTTCAATTTTAGAACCGTGTTCTTCCCAAACCGACAGGGCCTCCACGCCGGAGCCGGCTTCGTAAACGCGGTAGCCGTGGCGAAGAAGGATCCCCCGCGCCAGGCGGCGCACCGCCGGTTCGTCTTCGACCAGCAAAATCGTTTCGCTTCCGCCCGTGACTTTGGTTTCCGCCTCCAACGATAGGGCCGCCTCCGCCGTTTTCAAACTGAGCGGAAGGAAAACTTTGAACGTGGCGCCCTGGCCAGATTCGCTCTCAACCTCGATCCAGCCCTCATGTTGCTTCACAATTCCATAAACCGTCGCCAGACCCAGACCCGTGCCCTGGCCGGGTTCTTTGGTGGTAAAGAATGGCTCGAAAAGATGTGACAATGTTTGCGGCGCGATGCCGCAGCCGGTATCCGAAACGTTGAGGCAGGCGAAGCGCCCAAGGCGGCCCTTCGGATTGCGCCGGACGTTTTCCTCCTTCATCTCCTGCTCTTGGGCGTGAATCAACAGCCGTCCACCTTGCGGCATTGCGTCCCGGGCGTTGACCGCGAGGTTCATGATGATTTGTTCGATCATGGCACGGTCGGCGTGAACCACGAGTGCCGTATCGGGACATTCAATCCGCATGTTGACGTCTTCGCCAATAAGCCTGCGGAGCATTTTACTGAGCTGCACTGTTACTTCGCCCAGATCCAGGTATTGGGGTTGCAAACGTTTTTTGCGGCTGAACATGAGCAGTTGAGCCGTCAGCTTGGCGGCGCGCTCCGCTGCGCCATCCACTTGCCGCAGCGCTTCGACCGTCGTGGCGCTTTGATTCCCGGCTGAAATCAGGCATTGCGCATAACCGCGAATCACCGTGATGAGATTGTTAAAGTCATGGGCTACGCCGCCCGCGAGCTGGCCGAGGGCCTCCATCTTCTGGGCCTGAAGCAAGGCTTCTTCAGTTCGTGCGCGTTCGGCCATTTCTATTTTGAGCTGTTCGTTTGCGGCCTGGAGTTCGTGCGTCCGTACCGTGACCATCTCCTCAAGTTGCTCCATCCTCGCCCGGGCTTTTTGGCGCAGATCCCATTTCTCTGTCAGCGCATGAGCCAGTTGCATCACTTCGACGTTGTCGAAGGGTTTCTTAAGGATCACCAGCCGGTCGCTGGATCCAAGTTTTTTAATGATCTCGTCCCAGGAATAGTCTGAATAGGCACTGCAAAGGACGATCTGGATGTCTGGATCTATCTCATAAATATGGGCGATCGTTTCAATGCCGTCCCAGCCTGGAGGCATCCGCATATCCACAAAGGCAAGTGCGTAGGGGTGGCCTGTGGCCAGGGCCTCCCGCACCTTAGCCAGTCCATCTTGTCCATTATGTGCCGGGTGGAGGTCAAAATATATGGATTGGACCCGGGGTGTGGGTTCCTCAAACAGAACTGCTTCGGTCGCGTCCAGACCTGCCGACGATTCGTCCGATGCCTGGAGAATTTTCCTGAAATCCTCGTGGATCGCTTGATTATCATCAATCACCAGCACACGGCGATTCTTTGGGAGCGTAGGATTAATCATGATATTGTCTTTGGAGGTTGCAGGGGCAATGTGAGAATGAACGTGGCACCCATGCCAGTGCCCTCGCTTTGCACCGTCAACGCGCCCCCCATCTCTTTGGCCGCCAGCGCGCCGTTGTGCAGGCCAAATCCGTGCCCATCTTTCTTGGTCGTGAAGCCGTGGGCAAAAATGCGCGTCAGGTTTTCAGTGGGGATCCCGATGCCGTTGTCCGCGACGGACACTTTGACGCGTCCATCGCTGTTGAACACGTGCAACGTCAGCTGCTTGTCCGTGCGTTCCGACTCATCACAGGCATGCTTCGCGTTGCGCACCAAGTTCACCAGGATTTGCAGCACCTTGTGCTTTTCGACGCTTATCGGCGGTACGGCTTCAAATTCGCGGGTGACCTCCACACCGTGCCGGTTCAAAGCACCCTCATCCATCCGCAAGCTGTCTTCCACCAGATCTCGGAGGTTCACGATTTCCTTCACTCCGGAGACCTTGGCGTAACTTTGCTGCATCGCTACAACCCCTTTGATGTTTTCAACGTTCCTCTGGAGTAAATCCAACTCCTTGACGATTACCTCGTGGTCGGCCAGGAGGTAATCTGAGAGCTGGGCCAGATAGGTCGGCAAATGTTTGCCTTTTGGATCGGTGGCGATGAACGTCCCGAGGTCGTGCTCATGTTCCCGCATCAAGGCCACCACCCGGGTCAGACTGGAAACCTTGGACTTCTTCACTCCATCCACGACGAGGGTGGCCGAGACGTTGACGCTGTTGAGCACATTGCCGACATTGTGGAGGACGCTGGTGGCCACTTCGGCCATGCCTGCCTGGCGCGAAACGGTGAGCAGTTCTGCGTGGGTTTTTTCGATCTGCACTTCCATCCGTTCGCGCTCGGCGATTTCCTCACGCAAGCTCCTGGTCTGGCGCCGCACCTGCCGGCGCAACGATCCCACCCACGCCAGCGAGACCAGCAAAACGAAACCCAGCCCGCCAAAGACCCAAAGGACGCGCTGGGTCGTCAACCAAGGCGGAGCGGAAAGCAAAACCACGTCCGCCGGCGAACGGAGCAACAGGCGCAAGGATTCTGGCTCGTGGCGCTCGCCGCCGTGGATCGAACACACGCCCGTCAACCGCACCACGCTTCCAGACGCCAAAGGCGGAAATTCCATTCCGTCCGGCGCGGCCACGATGCGCGCGGTAAAAACGACGCTCCCGGCTTGCAGCACGAGTTGCGGGCTGGCCGAGCGCCTCACGCTTTGCAGCAATCGTGCCTCCAGACTTACCACCTGCCCGTCGTTCGTTCCGTGCAGAAGAATTTGCTCCGCGGTCGTCGCCTGCGCCACCGGTGACGGGGCCTTGCCCGTCGAACGGAAAGTGGCTTCCTCCAGGGCCGGCGAGAAATCTCCGAGCGCCGGAAAGCCGAGCACATCCACCGCATCCCCCTTGATAGTATTCGTCTGTTGCGTGTGAACGCTGATGCCGCCCGAAGCGTCCTGGACGAAAAAGCCCTGGCCGGGAATCCGCAGTGTGAGCACGCCGCTGACCTTGGTCCTGCGACCCGCGAGGCGATCGGGATCAAATCTGGCCACCGCCGCAATGGGTGTGGACGCGACGTCGAACGGATCGGCGGGAGCGGGCTCGAGGGTGATGATCTGATCCAGCGCCGGCACGTGCAGCGTGATCCCGATTAATTGACCCCCGGCGTTCATATCAGAACCGCACGCGCCGCGCACGCGAACCCGCGCATCAACGAACTGCGTCGGCACCGGCTCATGGTAGTCGGGCACGACGGCGGTGAATTTTCCACGCCGGGTCATCAGGCTGAGATTCAAGTGTCCCCACTCAACGCTGATGCGACGGACCACGCCTTCCATTTCGATCCATTGCGCGTCGAGCTGGCCCTCCGCCAGGTCCGCGAGGTCCACCCGGGCGGGCGGCGGAAAATTGGTCGTCCCGAGCACCTGGATGGCAGCATTCAAAATCTCGGGAGCGAAGCCGCCCGGGCCCGTTTGACCCGTGAGTTCAACCCATTGGCCCGCGCGCCCATTCTTTTCCTGGAGATTGACATAGACTCCCCCGCTTTGATCTTGAACGAAATAGATGCCCCAATCCTGGTCAGCGAAGGTAACAACTCCGCGCAAACGTACGGGAATCCGCCACGCCGCTTCTTCTCGGTGCAACTTGAGAATGTCCGCCGCCCGCGTGAGCAACCGGGGCAGCCCGGCCGCCTTGACCGATCCGAGATTGCCAACCGGCGCGATCTCCCATTGCGGCGGCTTGATCAGCTCGAACCAGGCGTCGCTCAGGATCGGGCCGTCGGATGTGAGTTTGAGATAGCCGCTGATGTCCACGCGTTGGTCCGCCGACACCTGGGTGAGCTGCATGACCTCGGCGCGAAGGATTCCGGTTGGATCCCTGACTACGATGGTTTGCCCGGGCTGGCTCGAAACGACGAGACCATTAACGCGAACCGGTTGGTTGGTCCAGTCTCCAAGTTCGAGATCCAACAAAGCACCGATCGACAGGACTTCAGGCGAGCTCAAATTCGTGTCGGCGGGTTGAATTACGGTGATTTGATCCATTCCAGGAGCGAAGACCGCGGGTGCGTTGCTTCGGCGCGCGATGGTTTTGGTGGCGTTGATGCCGCGCGCCCGGACAGTGACGCCCAATAGTTTTTTGAGGTCGTTGGTCCCAGGCAGGCCCATTGCAAAAATCTCGCAGCTTTCGCCGTTCTCATGGATCGTCAGCACGAGCCGTCCCGAACTGGTGTCCACCACGCGCACGCGTCCGCAGACCTCGATCCACTGGCCCAGGTCACTGGATAGCTGACCGAGTGCGACCTGTTTTGCCGCCGGCAAAGTTCCGGCGCGCAGAATGGTCAGGCTGAGGTTCGTAAGCGCCTTGGTGCCTTCTGCCACGACCGTCGTCCCAGTGATTTCGACGAATTGTCCCACTTCCGGCGCTGTGGAAAAATCTCGGGGATTTAACCAACTGGTCTCGCTCCCGTCGTGAATGTAAAGCTGTCCCCAGCCGGGATCATAGCATACCACGACGCCGCGAATCTTGACTGGCAGGCCAGCGATCGCCTGCTCCTGCGGCAGGGCGCGAAATTGTTCGAACGTCTTGATCTCCTCAGCCGCCCGACTGGTGTCCGCGAATGAAGCCGCCAGACAGCCGAGGACGCAAGCGATCAACGGCAGCCAAAGCCTATTCAAATCAAGCCCTGGTTGATGGTTACGCGTCCTTGGCATGGTTTGAAGGGGCCGGTATCGTTTTCACGATGTTACACTGTTTCTCATCCGAGTTTTCCCGTTGCGGGCAAGGCAGTTCCAGTGTGAAGGCAGCCCCTTGGCCCGGGCCGTCGCTGTGAACGCTCAACGAGCCGCCCAGTTCCTTGGCCGCCAGCCCGGCGCTGTGCAGGCCGAAACCGTGGCCGTCTTTCTTGGTGGTGAAGCCGTGGGCAAAAATACGGGCCAGGTTTGCGGGTGAGATGCCCACGCCGTTGTCAGTCACGGCGATGCGGACGCGGTCAGCCCCATTGGTCACGCGCAGAGTCAACCGCTTCTCCAAGACGCCCGCTTCATGGCAGGCCTGCCTGGCGTTGCGCATCAGGTTCATCAAAATCTGCAGGACTTTGTGCTTGTCGACGGTGATGGCCGGGACGGCCTCGAATTCTCTGATGACTTGAATATCGCGGTGGGCCTGTCCGCCCGAATCCATTCGCAAGGCGTCTTCCACCAAGTCAGTCGCCTGGAGCGTCTCCAACTTGCCAGCCCCTTTCGCGCAACTCTGCTGCACGGTCACAATTTCCTTGATGTGCTCGATGTTCTTTTGCAGTTGGACCAGTTCCTTGAGCGCAATACCCTGTTCGACCACCAGTTGCTCCGCGAGTTTAGCGAGGTAGGCCGGAACTTGCCGGCCTTTGAGATCACTGGTGAAGAACACACCCAGATCCGTTTCGTGCTCACGCAGCAAAACGACGACTTTGGACAGGTAGGCGACTTTGGATTTTTTCAGACTATCGGCCATGCATAGGGACGCAACGTTGACGCTGTTGAGTACGTTGCCCACGTTGTGCAGGACGCCCGTGGCCACTTCCGCCTTGCCGGCCTGACGCGAGGCTGCCACCAATTCTTTGTTCGCTTTCTCCAACGCGGCTTCCGAAAGCTTGCGCTCGCTTATGTCGCGAATGAAGCCAGTAAAAGTCGGTGGCCTTTCAGCGCCCACTTGCGCGATGGACAGTTCAACGGGAAACTCGCTGCCATCGGATCGTAGCGCCGTAATTTCAATCCGTTTGCCGAGGACTTTTGCCTCGCCCGTGGCCAAAAAACGCTTCATGCCCTGACGATGCTGGTCGCGCAGAGACGATGGAATGATGACCTCGGCCAGATCCCGGCCCATAACTTCGGCCCGCGCATACCCAAAAACTTTCTCCGCCGCGGGATTAAATTCCAGGATCCTGCCCTCGTGATTGATCATGACGATGCAATCAAGCGCCGACTGGACAATGGCGTTATTGCGCGCCTCGCTTTCCAGCAGCGCCTTCTCTGCTCCCTTACGCTCGGTGATGTTCTCGAAGACGGCGACGAAATGCTCTTTTTCGGGGCTATAGACAGCGATGGAAAACCAAATGCCCAAAGATTTCAAATACGTCTCACATCTCTCCGGCTTGCCAGTCGAAGCCACCCTGCGGTAGATCTCGAGAAGTTCCGGGTTGGCCGCTTGAAATCCTGGGATGACCTCACTGACTTTTTTCCCGACAACATTCTTCAGCCCGGTCAGTGTTTCAAAAGCGTTGTTGACATCCAAGTATACGAAGTCATGCAACCGGTCTTGCTCACACAGCATCCGGCAATGCGCGTATCCATCCAACATGTTCTCGAACAGCGAGCGATACCGCAATTCGCTATCCTTGAGCGATTCTTCCCCTCGTTTTCGCTCGGTATTTTCCGTCTGCAGCGCTTCATTAGCTTTTGCCAGTTCAGCGGTGCGCTCAACCACGCGCACTTCGAGTTTGTCGTGCAGGCTCCGAAGCTCGTCTTCCGCCCGCTGGCGCTTTTGCACCATGTTGTCGAAGGCCGTGGCCAGCTCGCCAATCTCATCTTTCCGCGGTAGCGGCATCGGCAGGTCCATCCGTCCGGCGGCAAATCCCGTCGCCACCTTCGCTAATTGTGCGAGCGGTGTAACAATCGAACGGCCCATATAAACTGCAATCAGCAAAGCGATGGCGATGCTGCCGACCCCCGCCAAGACCACATGGCGGATTGTGCTTCTCGTCAATTGCATCAATTCTTTATAGAGCGGTGTATATTCCAGAATCACCGCTCCCATCACTTGTCCAGCCTCGCCTTCAATCGGTACCACGATTTGCTTGATGCCCGACGGGTAGTCCTGGCTCACCTCGACAAACGTGCGCACCTGCCGATCCTTTATCGTCGCCCCGACTTCATTTTTCTGGTCTTCCGTAAATTTTTTTCCGATCTCTGATGGCACTGCGTCGGCAAGGACAGTCTGATTGGAATCCACCACTACCACGTCCCGTCCCTGTGTCTGGTGCAGCTTGGTAACGATTTCCTGGGCGGACGATGCGGAGAGTTCATTTGAGTCCGACCTGAGGAGGAAGCTCACGACGCGGGCTACATTCTCGGCTTCTTTGGTCGCCCCGACCATCGCGGCAGCGCGTTGCCGATTCACCGCGAGCGCACCCACGAGGGCCACGAGCAGGGACATGCCCAGCAATGTCCAAAGAATTTTTGTTTTAATTTTCATACGGTCAACAATCTGACCGGGAACGGAACGACTTTGCTGTCGCGCTCGTCTTTCATGCGGCGTTCCATTTCGTGCTGGATTCTTGTTTAATGGGTAGCTCAAGAGTAAAGACCGCACCTTGACCCGGGCCCTCGCTGTGCACGTTGAGCGAGCCGCCCAGTTCCCGGGCCGCCAGCGCGCCACTGTGCAGGCCGAAACCGTGGCCTTCTTTGCGCGTGGTGAAGCCGTAATTGAAAATGCGGATCAGGTTTTCCGCTGGAATTCCTACCCCATTGTCGCTGATCGAAATCCTCACCCGGTTGCCGCCATTGGTGACGCGCATCGTCATCCGCTTGTCGGACCGGCCGGACTCGTCGCAGGCATATTTGGCGTTGCGAATCAAGTTGACCAAAATCTGCAGCACCTTGTGTTTTTCGATGGTGACCGGAGGAACTTCCGCGTACTCGCGAACGACCTGGACTTCATGCCGCGTCAATGCACTGGCGTTCATGTGCAAGGCGTCCTCGACGAGGTCGGAGATCTGGAGCGTTTCCGTCACGCCCGAGACCTTGGCGTAGCTTTGCTGCATCGCGACGATGTCCTTGATGTGTTCGATGTTCTTTTGCAACCCGGCGAGTTCCGCGATGGCGTTCTGCTGTTCAGTGGCCAACTGTCCGGCAAGCTGGCTTAAATAGCCGGGCAACTGCCTGCCTTTGGGGTCGTTCACCATGAAAGCGCCCAGATCGGCGGCGTGTTCGTTTAGGAGCGCGACTACTTTGTGCAGGTATGGGGCCTTCGACTTCTTCGTGTTGTCCGCCACTAGCGTGGCAGAAACATTGACGCTGTTGAGTACGTTGCCGACGTTGTGCAATACGCTAGTGGCCACTTCCGCCATGCCCGCTTGCCGCGACGTTTCGAGCAACTGCCGGTGCGCCTTTTCCAGTTTCTCATCGGCCTGCCGGCGCTGGGTGATGTTCTCGTGCGCCACGACGATGCGCACCGGACCGTCGCCGACGAAGCGCGTCACGCGAACCATGAACCAGCGTTGCTCGCCGGGGCTGTGGCAGGGATACTCCAGGTGAAACTCGCCCTGTTGATTCGCCATCACGGCGCGGATGCCCGTGACGACGGTCCCGGCTTCCTCCGCACAATCCCCGGTCGCGGACTCGCACACATCGAGATAATTGGAGCCGACGCCGAACAGCCGGCCCATAAAATTGTTGGTCGCGGCGAAGCTCTTCCAAGCGGCGTTCACCGCGATGATGACGCCCGTCACATCAAGAATGGCGATGTGAGCAGAAAGCGCGTCCAAAGTAGATTGCAGGAAACGCTGGGACTCCCGCAGCCTCTCCTCCGATTGCTTGCGCGCGGTAATGTCCTGAATAAAGCCGTGCCACAAGATGCTGCCATCCGGCTCGCGGTGCGGCACCGAATGTCCCTCGACCCAGATTTCCCCCCGGCGGCTTTGGCACACACGGAAGTCGTCCCGCCATGGATTCAGAGTGCGGGCGGATTCGGCGATCCCTTCCTTCACATGCCCGATGTCGTCCGGGTGGATCAAGGAAAAGACAGGCGTGGCGTCCTCCATGACATCCCTGGGTTGCAGGCCAAAGATATTCTCGAACGCGCTGCTGGCATACGGCATACGGCTGGAACCGTCGGGACGCAACTGGAAGGAATAAATCATGCCGGGCACGGTAGCGGCGGTATTGACGAGCTGGTCTTGAAGCTTGACGCGCTGCCGCAACTCCTTCTCCGCCAGTTTGCGCTCGGTGATGTCTTGGGCCATGACGACGATGCCGACAACCTTCCCGTCCTTGTCGCAGACCGGAACCTTATCCGTCTGGATCCAGTGTTCCTTGCCCTCCCGGCCTCGAACCGTGTCAACAATCCCCAGTTTGGGGGCTCCCGAACGGATGACCTCCAAATCATCCGCATAAAACCTGGCCGCATCTTGCGGAAAAATTTCGAGAGCTGGTTTTCCTTCGATCTCCTCGACGGACTTCCCGGCGTTTTCCGCAACTCGTTTATTGACCCGCAGGATGCCGTTTTCGGTGTCCTTGAACAAAATCATGGCCGGCATCAGGTCGAAGAGCACCCGCAACTCGGTTTGTTGCCGCTGTATCGCCTCCTCGATCCGCTTGCGCTCGGTGATGTCGCTGGCGATACCGGTGAGACGAATCAGTTGGCCCGCCGCATCTCGAACTTGAAAACCCCGGTCGTGAATCCAGCGGATCGTGCCATCCGGACGAGCGATTCGATACTCAATGCTCAGCCGCGGTTCGCTTCCCATGAGCGGGCCGAAGGCGGCAAACACACGCTCACGTTCCTCCGGCAGTATGGCTTCGACCCACTGATGCGGGTGGGCATACAAGCTCTCGGTCGAACGACCCCAAATGTGCTCATAGGCAGCACTGACGAAGTGCATCTGTTGGAGGTCGGGCGAGGTCATCCAGAACACGTCGCCGATGTTGTCCGCCAGCTGACGAAACTTTTCTTCACTGTCGCGCAGGGACTCCTCAACGGCTTTGCGCTCGGTGATGTCGCGGAACGCCCAGATTCTGCCATAGTATTTTCCGTCTTTGCCAACAACGGGAGACGAGTATCGGTCCAGAACCGTTCCGTCTTTAAGCTCAATCTCATCGCGGCTGATCTCATCCGGGTGCGCATAAAGATAAAGGACTTTTTGGACGAACTGTTCCGGATTTTTGGTCTTGTCCATGAACCACCGGATCCGGTACTCGTCGGCGTTCTCGTCAGCGATGTGCTCGGGAATATTTAACAAGTCAACAAAACGCTGGTTTTGGAGTAACTTCTTTCCCTCCTGGTCAACGACCAAAATTCCATCAATGGCGGAATTCACCTGGGCCTCAAGGAAGGCCGTCTTCCACTGCAACTCCCCCTCCGCCCGCGTGTGTTCGCCGACTTCCGTCTGGAGCGCGCGGTTGACCTTAAACAGCTCTTTATGGACGCGTTTCAATTTGGCCAGAATCGAGAGCCAGGTGAAAAACAGAAGCACGAGGCAGAGGGCAGTTGCGACGATGGAGAAGATGGCTTCGTGTTGTTGCTGGCGGTGATTGGCGGCCAATTGTTCGTTCAGGTGCTGGATGAGTGTGGCCATCCCCCCGGCGTAAATCTTTTTCTGCGCTGCATACGCGTCGGCGAACAAAATCACCCGGGCCTCGCCGGCCTTTCCGGCGCGGACGAGGGCGAAGCTGCGATTTTCCATCTCCACCAGTTTGAGATTGGCCGCGTCCGTCTGGGCGGTGGCTGCCGCTCTGTCGGAACGGGCCGTCAATAGCACGGCCTCCCTGATGGCTGAGTCCAGTTGCGGCTCAAACTGGCGATAGCGCCGCTCCCAGTCCGAACCACCCGTGGCCGCGGCCATCCGTGCGGACATCGTCAAGACTTCGTCCAGATGAACGATGGCGCCGCGAAGTTCCGCAATGTGCAGATCGCGCACTTGCACCGTCACGATGTTTCGATAGGAATTAACGCCCGACCAAGCCATTGCCAAGAGCGCGACTCCGGTCAGAACGAGTGCCCCGGTCAACAATCTGACCGGGAACGGAACGACTTTGCTGTCGCGCTCGTCTTTCATGCGGCGTTCCATTTCGTGCTGGATTCTTGTTTAATGGGTAGCTCAAGAGTAAAGACCGCACCTTGACCCGGGCCCTCGCTGTGCACGTTGAGCGAGCCGCCCAGTTCCCGGGCCGCCAGCGCGCCACTGTGCAGGCCGAAACCGTGGCCTTCTTTGCGCGTGGTGAAGCCGTAATTGAAAATGCGGATCAGGTTTTCCGCTGGAATTCCTACCCCATTGTCGCTGATCGAAATCCTCACCCGGTTGCCGCCATTGGTGACGCGCATCGTCATCCGCTTGTCGGACCGGCCGGACTCGTCGCAGGCATATTTGGCGTTGCGAATCAAGTTGACCAAAATCTGCAGCACCTTGTGTTTTTCGATGGTGACCGGAGGAACTTCCGCGTACTCGCGAACGACCTGGACTTCATGCCGCGTCAATGCACTGGCGTTCATGTGCAAGGCGTCCTCGACGAGGTCGGAGATCTGGAGCGTTTCCGTCACGCCCGAGACCTTGGCGTAGCTTTGCTGCATCGCGACGATGTCCTTGATGTGTTCGATGTTCTTTTGCAACCCGGCGAGTTCC
>OCZU010000791.1_pt1 | contig 21254 bp, 15 predicted proteins | sample 1539001 | NCBI WGS metagenome assembly OCZU01 (sample SAMEA3539306, study PRJEB22396) | soil metagenome | biome: tundra; feature: field; material: soil | place: USA | collected 2010-05 | depth 0.15 m | reverse complement strand
CGCTCGACGCGGTGTTCATTGTGATCTACCTGACTGTCTGATGAGCGCCCCGCCCGCAACTCAAATTTCGCCGGTGGTGGAAATGCGCGGCGTGGCGGTGACTTCGATTCGCGACTTGAACGCGGTGGCGGTCGAGGAGGTGGACTGGACGGTGGCGGCGGGAGATTTCTGGGTGATCGGCGGGCTGCACGGTTCGGGCAAAAGTGATTTGCTGATGCTGGCTGGCGGAATGGCCGTCCCGGCGCGCGGCGCATATTTTTTTCACGGCCGCGAGATGCCGATTTTCGGGGACGAACATCTGGCCGAACGACTGCGGGTTGGCTACGTGTTCGAAGGCGGGCAGCTTTTCAACCATCTCACGGTCGCGGAAAACGTCGCGTTGCCGCTGCGTTATCACAAAAACCTGGCCGACGCCGAGGCGGACACCAGGGTGCGACGGATGCTGGAGCTGACCGGACTGCCACCGTGGGCGGACAGCACGCCGGGCGCGATCACCCGCAACTGGCGCAAACGCGCGGGCCTGGCGCGCGCGCTGATTCTCCAGCCGGACGTGCTGTTGCTCGACAATCCGCTTGGGGGCCTGGATTCGCGGCACCGCAACTGGTGGGTGAATTTTCTTGGAGAATTGTCGCACGGCTGCGAGTTGACGGAAGGGAAGCCGGTGACGCTGGTCGTCACGGCCGATGATTTTCGTCCGTGGCGAAACTGTGCGCGGCAATTTGCCGTTTTGAAAAACAAACGACTTGTCGTGCTTGGCAACTGGGAACAGGTTGAAGCCGCGGGCGATGAGCTGGTGCGCGAACTGTCCGCCGCACCGGCGGGCAGTTAACGGCAAATGGAAACAAAATTTTCAACGCAAAGACGCAAAGAGGCAAAGGCGCAAGCTGGAAACCGGCGCGGCTGGAACGATCGGGCGGGAGCGCGGCTGTGTCGCCGCGACCAGCCGCAGCAGGAACGAACGTCGCGAGGTCTATGGATTTAACTTGCGCGTCACTCCTGGCCAAGCCGCTGCGGCTGATCCCGCGCGGCGCGAGACACAGCCGCGCTCCGGGGCGATGCGCCGATGCGCCTCTTGAATTCTCTTATTCCTTTTGCGCCTTTGCTTCCTGGCGCCTTTGCGTTAAATCAGGCCGAGTCGGTTAAGAAATCATGGCGTTACAAGATCTGACACCGCAGTTGCGCACGCGTCTGAGCCGCATGGAACGCGCCGTGGGCTGGTTCGTCATTCTGGCCACCCTGTTGCTCGTGGTCGGGTTCAGTTACTATATGTACCAGACGGCGAAGAACAAAGGCTGGTTCAAGACCAAGGCGAAGTATTTCACGTACGTGGATTCGGCAGCCGGACTCAAGATTGGTGACCCGGTGCAATTATTGGGTTCCGCCGCGGGACAAATCACGGACATCACGCCAGAGGCGCCGAGGAATCCGTACAACGTTTATGTCGAATTCGAGCTTCAGGAGCCGAACATTGGTTACATGTGGACCAGCGGCTCGGTGGCGCGCGTGGCCTCAGCGGACTTTCTCGGCAAACGGACGATCGAAGTGACCAAGGGCACGGGCGGACACGCGACTTACATCTCATTTCCAATCAAAGAAATCGCGCTCGCGGAAGTTAAACAATTCGCGGAGGGGAACTGGCGGTTGGCGGAAGATATTTATCCGCCGAGCGGCACACAAATGCTGGCACGCGCGTTTTCTCCGTTGACCAATTTGAACGTGGCAGCGGTCACCAGCCTGGGCCGGACGCAGATTTGCATACTTGATTTAGGCACTCACAGGAAATTCCTCACGGCCCAATGGAACTTGCACGACCACCGCTATGACGCACTGACCAAGACAACCAAGCCTTACTGGTTGCAGGTGGATGAATCGCCCGCTTTGACTGAAAGATTGGAGGCCGTCGTGAAGCAGGTGCAAGACGCGCTGCCGAACATTCTTGGTCTGACGAATCTGCTCACGACCGTGCTCTCCAACAGCGCAAGTCTGACTTCAAACTTGAACGTCGTCGCGGTCAGTGTGCAGCCGGCGGTGAGCAATCTCACGCTCCTCACGTCGCAATTGAACCAGCCCGGCGCGCTCGGCGAATGGTTGCTGCCGACGAATCTCAATCAAAAACTAGATGCGGTGCTTGGCGGCGCGGACACCACGCTGACTACCGCGAATTCCACCTTGACGACCGCGAACACCAACCTTGCCGTGCTGGCGCAGAATCTGAATCGTTCGCTCGAAAATCTGGCGGACATCACGAGCAACCTGAACAGCCAGGTGCAGGCGAACACGAACATCCTCGCCAACATCTCGCGCGCGATCGTGGATGCCGACAATCTGGTGCAAGGTTTGAAGCAACACTGGCTGCTGCGTTCCGCGTTCAAGCCCGCGAAGACGAACGCGCCACCGGTAAAGCCAATCCTTCCGCCGAAGCAAAAGTGAGGGTGCCTGCCTGTGTTAGGTTCGTGAGGCGTTTTGCTCGACTGATCTTAGCTGGAACGATTCAGTTGGTGCAGAGGCTCGCCCTCACCCCGGCCCTCTCCCCCGGGGAGAGGGAGAAACTCTGGCACCCGTCAGCCGGTCCATGGATCGTGGTCTTGCTCCAGTGCGGTGTCCGTTGGTTCCCTCTCCTTGGGGGAGAGGGTAAGGGTGAGGGCGAGCCTTTATTGACCGCATGGTTCCGGCTTGGGCGTCGTCATTTTTTCGAGTGTGCTCCTGAGGAAGGCGCTAATCGCTCATCCTGACCATTCGACAATTTGTGGCCGCTGCGTCGAGGCGGTGATGCAGTTCAAAGCATGATGCCGCGCGAAGGACGCGAAGTTGGCAAAGGAAATTTGCAGCCTATCCTCATATTAGATTTCACTCGCCCTCCATTCCGGGGCCATCGCAAGAAGAACATCTCTCGCACCTTTGCATTCATAAACAGGATAGCTCTCCCTCAGTCGAGCCAGATTCATATGCGCATAGAGGATGAAATCTTCGTCTCCCTTGCGAATGTATATGCCATAACGAATGCCATCCGTGACAACCAGGCGATGGCACTTGGGCTTTCCGTTCGCGTATGACTTGGCCTGCGATGCCGCAGAGAGGCAAGAGTTGTCCATCTTCTTGGCCTCGACAACAACCTGAAGGTTGCTGTCGTTCCGAGGAAGATTTTCAAATAGCGCCACGTCAACGCGATTCCATTCCACAGCCATTCGTTGCGGCGTCCAACCCAATGCGCGTAGTAAGGGAACCACGAGATAAGCAACGGTTTCGTGCTCGGATGGTTTGCCTTCTGATCGCTGATACCACTTCGCGATGCGTGTAAGTTCTCCGATCTCCTGTAGGAGATGTGTTATTGAGGCGCTTGCAACGCCGTGGTCAAATAAAAACCCTGAAATAGCCTCGACCGATATTTCGTTGTTTCCGATCGACACTGGCAACCCACGAAGCGGAGTAGAAAACTTTTCGTCGGAAATGTGTAGTTGAGCGAGCCATTCTGTTACTGGGCCGTCAGTCAGCTTTTGAGTTGTATCACCCAACTTGAGATCATAAGTGGCGAAGTCTTTTTGGCCTTCCCACAACCACCTCACGCGTCGAACGTGCTGTAAAGTCCAACCATCAATACCGCCAAATTCTTCATCGTGTTGGTAAGAGCCAACAACCTGGCCGACGCCACGCACCTCTGCTGTTCCGATACGTAGCACCACGAGATCGCCGTCCTACATTTTTTCAGCAAAGCGTTTTAGGTCACTGACCTTTTTCGACGACCATTCTTGATTGCGAAGAAGCGGCTCACAGTCAGGCCACTTTCCGGCGTGACCTGGTCCATTTAGGATGACGCCCCACTTTAGACACAGTTCCGCATAGTTGCGATCTGTGTCACCCGCAGCTTGCTGCCAAATGGCTTTTTTTGAGATGTCCATAACGTTGCCAGACTATTGACATTCATTTCTACTTCGCCGACGTCGTCGCCGGTTTCGCGCGCGGGACGGGCGTGTGGCGCTTTCGCTTCACAATTTTGACTTTGCGCCCGTCAAAAAAGTTTGTCCAGAGAAACTCACACCGGCTAACTAGTTGCTCACCAGATTCAACAGATGTCTGGCTTCAATCAAGAAACCCAACCACCAGGCCAGCACCAGTCCGCCACGCAAATAGAACAGCACCGACAAAACTCCCGAGACGAGGCGAAATTATTTCACGCCGTAGCGTTTTTTGACATCAGCGTGGGTGAGGCGCGGTTTGCCTTCGTCGCGCACGCGGGCTTCGGCCAGATCAAGATAATCGTTCAAATCCTCCAGTGCCTCGCGCAGCGTGGGAGTATGGTGTTTTCGTTTCACAATTTTGACTTTGCGCCCGGCAATATTTTTGTCCAGAAGAAACCACACCGGCTGCTGCTGCGTGAGGCACTATAGCGAGCCGAAAACCAATCAAGCCCCGTTAGGGGCGACATCTGTGTAGAAACCGCATCCCAAAACATTTCCAAGCTCCGTCAGGAGCGGCATATTCCGCCCGTTCACCAGACGATGTCGCTCCTACGGAGTTTGTGATTTCTTCGGGACGAATAACTACAAATATGCCGCGCCGACGGCGCTAACTAACCCATCATCAGATTCCACAGATGTCTGGCTTCAATCAAGAAACCCAACCACCAGACCAGCAGCAGCCCGCCACGCAAATAGAACAGCACCGACAAAACTCCCGAGACGAGGCGGACGATCAACAGCGCCGAAAACAACGAAGGAGGAATTGGCGCCGGAGATGATCTGGTTTTCAAAACCAACACGAACACTCCGAGCAGAATCGTCAACACGGTCGCGATCCATCGGTTTTGAAACAGCCGAATGAGCCAGGCAAAAGGGGCGAACACCAGAAATAGCTGGCTGAACGACAACGAAAACAAGGTCGTCGCCAGCCATTGCTCCAGGTTCGCTGGATAATCCTCCGGGGTTGTAAGCCGGAGCGATGGGTCGAGGAAAAAGTGCAAGGTAATCGCACCGCAGAGTCCGGCCAGAGTCGCCGCAACGAACGGCTTGGGTTCCACCTTGAAAGTGAAGACCGGGCGATGGGTGTAGTGCGTGTGCCACGCAAAAACAAAGCCCCAAAGGACGGTGGTGCCCAGGAAAATCACCGCTTCCACAAACCACATCGGCGATGGCCGTTTCGGCCACAACGCCAGACGCGGATAACATGCCCCAGCGGTGGCCAGCGCAGCGATTACCGCCAGTCTCAGAACTCTGGGTTGGGTAAAGTGGCGCACGGCGATTCCAACGTGACCACTCCCTGCCGGTGGCGCAAGAACTAAGACAATATGCAAGACGCTCCTTGTTCCGCGCACTGTGCTAAACGGTTCCCTCTCCGCTCCCGCAGCGGGAGGGGAGAGGGTAGAGTGAGGTGAGGGCGGGATCGAAATCAGACTGCGATCACACATTTTGTTGCGTTCTCACCCCTCACCCCGGCCCTCTCCCCGTTTAGAGGAGCGGGAGAATCCCTTCGCTGCCGTTCTGCCGAGAACCATCAGTATTTGGTATTCATCCGAGTCAGATTAAGCCGGATTATGATTTGGATTAAGCGCCTGAACGCAAAAGTTTCGTTCATTGTTTGACCGGCAGTTGGCCTTCTCCTAGACTCGGCGTCCATTTATGAAGATTCTGGTTTGTGACCCGATCTCGCCGAAAGGAATCGCGCTGCTGCAACAGCGGCCTGAATTTCAGGTCACGGTATTGCCCAAGCGTTTGACCGAAGCCGAACTGCTCCCGCTTGTGTCCGATGTGGTGGCGATGATCGTGCGTTCGGAAACGAAGGTCACAAAAAAAGTGCTCGAAGCCGCGGCCAAGCTGCGCGTCGTGGGCCGCGCCGGCGTGGGCGTGGACAACATTGACGTGGAAGCCGCCACGCAACGCGGCGTGGTGGTGATGAACACGCCGGGCGGCAACACGATCACGACCGCCGAACTTTCCTTCGCGATGCTGCTGAGTCTCGCGCGCAAAATTCCACAGGCACACGCGACGATGACGGCGGGCAAATGGGATCGCAAACAATTTCAAGGTGTCGAGCTGTTCGGCAAAACGCTCGGCGTGCTCGGCATGGGCCGCATCGGCGGCGAAGTGGCCAAACGCGCGCTCGCCTTCGGCATGAAGGTGCTGGCCTACGATCCGTTCCTGACCGAAGCCCGTGCCAAGGCGCTGGGCGTCGAGTTGGTCGGCGAACTGGACGCGGTTTATCGCGACGCGGATTTCATCAGCGTCCACATGCCGGTGACGGAGCAAACCAAAGGCATGTTGAACGCGGCGGCGTTTGCGAAAATGAAGCCGAAGGTTTGCATCGTAAACTGCGCGCGCGGCGAAATCATCGTTGAAAACGATCTGCTGGCGGCGCTGGATTCGGGCAAGGTCGCCGCCGCCGGGCTGGATGTGTTCATCACCGAGCCGCTGGGCGAAGGGCATCCTTTTCGCAAACATCCCAACATCATTCTCACGCCGCATCTCGGCGCCAGCACGAACGAAGCACAGGAGAAATGCGGCGTTGAGGTCGCCGAAGTCGTCGCGGGTTATTTGTTGACCGGCGAAGTCCGCAACGGGGTGAACCTGCCGTTCCTCGACGCGAAGACTTACGAACAGGTCAAGCCTTACATGACGCTGGGCGAAAAACTCGGCAAACTGCTGGCGCAGCTCGCGCCGCCGCAGGTGGACCGCATCCACATTACTTACGGCGGCAAGGCGCAGGAGCTGCCGAACATTGACCCGATCACGCGCGCCGTGCTGCAAGGTTTTCTGTCGCGCGCCTCGGTAAAGGATTTGAACAACATCAACGTCCGGAGCATTGCCTCGACGCTCGGCATCACGGTCGAGGAGAAGCGCTCGAACGAGCCGGTCACGTTCAACGAGTGGCTGCACGTGCAGGTGTTTCTCGGCGAGCAAAAATTGACCTCGGCGGGCGGGACCTTTTTCGGATCGCCGGAGAATCCGCGCATCGTGCGCGTTCACAGCCAGCCGACGGAGATTGTGCCGTTTGGGGTGGTGCTGCTGCTGACGAACAAGGACCGGCCGGGCATTGTCGGTTATCTCGGCACGCTGCTGGCAAAGCACAAAGTTAATATTGCCAGCATGAGCCTCAGCCGCGATACTGCCGGAGGCCATGCCTTGACGGTTTTGAATTTGGATAGCGTTCCCTCGAGCGAGGTTCTCGACGAGATTCGAAAGGATCCCGACATCACCAACGTTGAAGTGGTCAAATTGTAGAAGCCTGTTAGAATAAACGAATATTTTATGACAAAAATTAAGAAATTGCTCTTCCTGATTTGCGCCGCCGCGCCGCTGGCCGCCTTCGCCGTCACCAGCGGAGAGCCGGGACAAACCAACGCGGCGACAGCCAAACCGCCCGTTGAAGCCGACAGTCTGTTCGCGAATTCAACCATCGCCAAGGGCAACGGCGTTTCCATCACGCGCAGCCAGTTGGACGATGAAATCATCCGTCTCAAGGCGGTGCTCGCCGCGCAGGGAAGGTCGCCGCAGCCGGAGGAAATGGCCGCGATGGAAGATCAGGTGCTGGACAGCCTGATCGGCAAGCAGCTTTTGCTGGCCAAGGCCACCGAGGCGGACCGGCTCAAGGGCAAGGAGGATTTTGACAAGGCGATCCAGAAAATAAAAGCCAACGCGAAAATCACGGAAGAACAATACAACCAGCGCCTCAACCAGCAATTGCGCCTGCTCAATGTGACCAAGGAAGACTGGGAAAAACAGAGCGCCGAACAGGCCACGATCCCGATCGTGCTGACGCGCGAGTTGAACATCAACATCACCGACGCGGATGTGAAAAAATTCTACGACGAAAACAGCTCGAAGTTTGAGCAGGCGGACATGGTGAAGGCGGCGCACATCCTCCTGATGACCACCGATCCCGCGACGCGGGCGGAGTTGTCGGAGGAAAAGAAAGCCGCGAAGAAAAAGCAGATCGAAGACCTTTTGAAGCGGGCGAAAGCCGGCGAAGATTTTGGCAAGCTCGCGAAGGAATATTCTGAAGATCCCGGCTCGAAGGACAACGGCGGCGAGTATACCTTTCCGCGCGGCCAGATGGTGCCGGAATTTGAGGCCGCCGCCTTCTCGCTCGGCACGAACCAGGTCAGCGACGTCATCACCACCCAGTTCGGCTATCACATCATCAAGCTCTATGAAAAAATCCCCGCGAAGAAGCTGGCTTTGACCGAAATGGTGCCGGGTGGCGCGGTCACTGTCGCCGAGTACGTCAAGGATACCCTGACCCAGCAGGCCTTGCAAAAACAGGCCAGCGAATACATTGCGAAACTGCGGAAAGCTGCCGGCGTGGAAATTCTGGACCCGAAATTAAAGGCCTCCGCCGAGGCGCGCGAGAAAAACATGGACAGCTTGAAGGACACCGATTCGCCTGCGAACAATACCCTCAAGGTCCCCGGCGCCCCGAAATAACAACGCCCGCAAAAACACTCCCACACCCCAAGCCCGGCCAGCGCCGGGCTTGTTTTATTGCGGTGGAGTCGGCTTGTCCCAAACCGCGGCGAGTTCGTGCGTTGTTTCCGCCGCGAACTGGGATGTCTCGCGCTCCATTGTGTCTGGCGGGTCAGTATTTTTTGGAAAACTTTTTCTTCGATTCGTCTTCGCCCGGGGGCGTGGCTGCCGCCGCGGAGTCCGGTTTGGCTTCCTTGGGCTGGCTCGCCGGTTCGGGCGCGGGCGCCGCCACCGCTTCCACAAAGGCCATGCGCAGGGCCATGAGGTTTTGCTTCAACAGCCGGTCCTCGTCCTTGCCGAGGTTTCCTTTGGTTTTCGCCTCGATCATCTCCAGCTGGTCAATGAACATGCGCGCCGCCTCAAGGTCGCGCACCGTCTCGCCCGTTTGTGGATGGGGCGTTTTGCCGAGCAGCATCATCGCCATCTGCGCCTGCTGCATGACCATTTGGGCGAAGCGGGCCGACAAAATTTCGTCGTGGCCCGCTCCGCCCGGATCTGGTTCCGAAAAAGTTGAATCGCTCATAGTATTGCCATGGCGCCGCGTCGGGCGGCGTTGAGGATGAAGTCTAGCCTCATTCCGCGCGGATTCAAGGCGGAGATGCACGCTTGCCAAAATCCGGCGATGACTGCATCTTTTGGCAAGTTATGAAAAATCAATTGGGTATCATCGTTCTGATTTTGATTAGCGTCGGCCTGATCGTGGCGCTGGTGGTGAATCAAAAGAAGGCCACCGGGCTGCACAGCGCCGACACGTCAACCATCGGCAGTTTTTCCAATCAGTGGGTGAAGACCACGGCCGACCTGGAGGATGTTCGCAAGGTCAACACCGATTTGAACAAGGACCTCGACGCTCGCAAAGTGGACCTGGTGGGGATGACCAACCATCTGACCGAAGTCTCCGGGACGCTCGCGAAAACCGAGGAGAACCTGAAAACCACCCAGGAACAAATGACCCGGGAAGTCGCTCAACGCGACGCGAAAATCACCGAACTCGAATCCCAAAACCAGGTGCTGGATCAACGCGCGCTGGATCTCACCACCGCCATCACGAATCTGACGGGACAGATCGAGGACACCCAGAAAAAACTCGCCGCGTCCGAGGGCGACAAGGCGTTTTTGCAAAAGGAACTGCAACGGCTCATGACGGAAAAGGCGGAGCTTGAAAAACAATTCAACGACCTGAAAGTTCTGCGCACGCAGGTCGCCAAGCTGCAGGAAGAGTTGACGATTTCGCGACGGCTGCAGTGGATTCGCGAAGGATTGTTCGCCCGCGACGCGAAAAAAGGCGCGCAATTGTTGATGGAAAAGACTCCGGCTCCCACCAACACCAGCGCCAGCGCGCAACCGAAGCCGGGCAAATACGACTTGAACGTGGAAGTCAGTTCCGACGGCACCGTCAAAGTCATCCCGCGGTTGACCAACGCCCCGCCCGCGGCGCAACCGGCGCCGTAAAATGATCCGCGCCGAAGTGCTTGCCGATTCGCACGGGCGCATCCTCCGCGACCTGCGGGTGAGCATCACCGACCGCTGCAATTTCCGCTGCCTCTATTGCCTGCCGGAGACGGAGGCGGCGCAAAATTTTTATCGCGGCCATTGGGCCAAGCTCCCGAACTCCGCGCCCATCGTCCAGCAATGGGTTCCCAAATCCGCCATCCTCAGCTTTGAAGAAATCGAGCGGGTCGTGCGTATCGCCGCCAGCCTGGGCATCCAAAAAATCCGGCTCACCGGCGGCGAACCGCTCCTGCGCCACGGCCTCGAAGACCTCATCGCGCGACTGGCGAAAATTCCCGGCATTGAAGACCTCGCCATGACGACGAATGGTTTCCTCTTCGCTCAAAAGGCGCGGGCCTTGCGTGAGGCCGGCTTGCATCGGGTGAGCTTCAGCATGGATTCATTGGACCGCGACAACTTCAAAAAAATCACCGGGCGCGACGGCTTGGGGGAAGTTCTCGAAGGCATCCGGCTGGCGCGGGAGCTTGGTTTTCACCCGGTCAAAGTCAACGCCGTCGTCATCCGCGAGATCAACGACCACGAACTCGAATCACTCGCCGGGTTTGCGCGCGATCAAGATCTGAGTTTTCGGTTCATCGAATTCATGCCGCTCGATTCCGCCCGCGCGTGGCAAAAGGAAATGGTGGTGAGCGGGAAGGAGATTTTGCAGCGGCTCCGCGCAAGATTTGATTTGCAGCCCGTGGCTTCAGACAATCCGCACTCCACTTCCAAGCGCTGGAAATTTTCCGACGGGCGCGGCGAGATCGGCATCATTGCGCCGGTGAGCGAGCCGTTCTGCGGCCACTGCAACCGCATCCGGCTCACCGCCGACGGCAAAATCCGCACCTGCCTCTTCAGCGTGGGCGAGCATGATTTGCGCGCTTTGCTGCGCGGCGGCAAATCCGATGGTGAAGTGGGCGACTGGCTCAAAGCCGTTGTCTGGCAAAAGGAGGACCGGCATCACATCGGCGAGCCGGAGTTTGTATCGCCGCCGCGTTCGATGAGTTGCATTGGAGGGTGATGGACGTTGCGCGGCAGCACCGCCGTTTGGAGTTCCGCGTTTACGCGGTTGGGCGATGAACCAGCGCTGGCCGCGAAACCGCGGAACTCCAAACACGCTTTGGGATGGCGGCGGCGGCCGAACTCTGCTATACGTTTTCAAAAGTCGTATGCAAGGTCCGGAGACGAACACGCATGCCCCGCAGCCGGCCGGCCGGTTTCAAACCACACATTGGAGCGTGGTGCTGTTGGCCGGACAGGAGCAGTCGGCGGAGCGCGCAGCGGCGCTGGAGAAATTGTGCCGCGCCTACTGGCATCCGATCTACGCCTTCGCGCGGCGCAAGGGCTGCGGTGAGGAGGACGCGAAGGATTTGACCCAGCAATTCTTCTCACTCCTGCTGGAGCGAAATGATTTTGCCGGCGTTGATCCGCAAAAGGGAAAATTCCGCACGTTTCTCCTGACGTCGTTCACGCATTTCCTCTCCAATGAATACGACCGCGCCAACGCTCTCAAACGCGGCGGGGGCAAAACCGACTTCTCTCTGGACGAACTTTTGTCCGACCAGCTCAACCAGTTCGAGCCGGCCGGGGATTGTTCGGCGGCGAACCTGTTCGATCTCCGCTGGGCGATGGCCGTGCTGGAACGCGCGTTGACCGAACTCAAAACCGAAATGTCCGCGGCCGGCAAAGCCGGGCAATTCGAACTGCTGAAAACATTTCTGACCGCTGCTGCCGGTGAAAGCGGATACGAGGGCGTGGCGCAAAAGCTGGGCGTGGCGGATTCGTCCGTGGCGGTGCTGGTGCATCGGCTGCGCCTGCGTTACCGCGAACTGGTGCGGGCGGAAGTGGGGCAAACGGTTTCCAGTCCGACCGAGCTGGAGGAAGAAATGCGCCATTTGTTTCAGATGTTGAACCAGTAGTTGCCCGGTGGATTTTCATTTTCCATGTAATTGCCCGTCGCGTTTGCTTCTTAAATAAGGGAAGGCTGAAGCGTGCAAATGACCCTCGCGGAAAAATGTCCCAGGTGCGACACGGTGTTGTCCGCCGAGGTCTTCGCGGGTCTTTGCCCGAAATGCCTCGGCCAGCTTGGATTTTCTCCGGCCGCGAACAGTGTGGCCGATGCCGGCCTGCTCCGGCTCGGCGATTACGAGTTGCTGGAGGAAATCGCGCGCGGCGGCATGGGGGTGGTTTATCGCGCGCGGCAGTTGAGTTTGAACCGCGTGGTCGCGGTGAAGGTGGTGTTGCACGGGCCGTTTGCCAGCGCGGAATTCGTGCGCCGCTTCCGCACGGAGGCCGAAGCGGCGGCGGCGTTGCGGCATCCGAACATTGTCTCCATTCACGAAGTCGGCGAGCGCGACGGCCATCATTTTCTTTCGATGGAATACATCGAAGGCCAGAACTTCGCCGAACTGGTCCGGGAGAAACCATTGCCCGCCCGTCGCGCGGCGGGTTATCTCAAAAGCATCGCCGAGGCGGTTCATCACGCGCACCAACGCGGCGTCCTGCACCGCGATCTCAAACCTTCCAATGTTCTGCTCGACGCCTTTGATCAGCCCCGCGTCACGGATTTCGGTCTCGCCAAACTGCTCCATCACGACGCCGAAATCACGACCACCGGCCAGGTGCTCGGCTCCCCCAACCACATGCCGCCGGAACAGGCGGCGGGAAAATTCTCCGACAGCTCGCCGCAATCGGATGTCTATTCGCTCGGCGCAATTCTCTATCAACTGCTCACGAGCCGTCCGCCGTTTCAGGGCGAAACGCTTCAGGAAATTCTGGCGCAGGTGCAAAATGTAGCGCCGATTCCGCCGCGCCGGTTGAATCCCAGCGCGCCGGCGGATTTGCAGACCATCTGTCTCAAGTGCCTGCAAAAAGAACCCGCGCGCCGTTATTCCTCCGCGCAGGAACTCGCCGACGACCTCGGACGCTTTCTCGCGAGCGAACCGATCCACGCCCGCCCCGTGCCGCTGGTGGAACGCGCGTGGCTCTGGTGCAAACGCCGCCCCGTCCTGGCCGTGTTGTCCGCCGCGCTGGTCACGGCGGTGACGTTCGGATTGGCGGGAATTCTCTGGCAGTGGCGGCGCGCGGAGGTTCACGCCCAGGGCGAGTTGATCCAGCGCATCGTTGCCGAAGACAATGCCGCCAAGACCCGGCTCAATCTCTATGCCTCCGACGTGGCGCTCGCGTCGCGCGCGATGCAGCGTGGCGACCTCGGCCTCGCCCGACTCACACTCGACGCCCTGCGCCCCAAGAGCGGCGAACCGGATTTGCGCGGCTTCGAGTGGCGTTACCTTTGGAATCTGTGTCGCGGAGATCAATTGATGACGTTTAAAGGGCACACATGGATTGTCACTTGCGCCGCGTTTTCGCCGGACGGAAATCGCATCGCCACCGGCAGCCAGGACGGCACGGTGCGAATCTGGAGCGCGGTGACGGGCGAAAACATCGCCCTGCTCAAAGTCTCCGAGCACGCGGCGTGGTCCGTCGCGTTCGCGCCTGATGGCCAAGCGCTGATGACGGCGGACACCGACGGCGTTCAATTGTGGAACACGGACTCATGGCGAATCATCACGAATTTTCCTGGATCAATCGCGGCGCTTTCAAAGCAAGGAACCCTTCTGGCCACTGCGGATTCCAGTCCATTCATCTATGAACCGGCTGGAGCGGTGTCGCTTTGGAACTGGCGCACCGGACAGCTGCTCCGCCGCTTTGATCAACCAGGCCGCGCCGTCGCGCTGTCGTCCGATGGCAGCCGCCTCGCCATCGCGGGCGAAAACTCCGGCGTCAATCTTTACGATTCCAACTCCGGCAAACGGCTGCGCACTTTTGCCACGGAACATTCCGCGTGGTCGCTGAATTTTTCGCCCGACGCCAGCCGCCTCATTTCCGCTGGCTGGTCAAGTGAAGTTTCCGTCTGGAATCTGAATGAGGATTCGCCGCGGCGAATCCTTTCCGGCCATCGGCTCAACGTATGGTCGGCGATGTTTTCTCCCGATGGCGCCACCATCGCGACCACCGGCTCGGACCAGACCGTCCGGCTGTGGGATGCCGTCACGTTGCAGCCGAAAAATATTTTGCACGGCCACAACAGCGAAGTCTGGTGCGCAGCCTTTAGTCCCGATGGCCGGCGGCTCGTCACGGGCGGCAAGGATCAAAGCGTGATGCTGTGGCTGACGGACATGACGGCGCGGCAGGAGGCTTTGCCTCACGCGAACAGAATGCGTTCCCTCTTCTCGCCGGACGGAACGCGGCTGATTACCGTCAATCCGAATTCCGGCTGGACTTCCGCCTTGTGGAATTCCGATGACCGGGCGCTCATCGCGCAAACTCTCGCCGACGGCCAGCGCGTGATTGGCTTTTCACCGGACGGCAAACAGGTGGTGGTGTCCGATGGTGATGAAAACGCGCTGGAGTTTTGGTTGCCGGAAGGCAAGAACCCTGAGCGGCGCGTTTTGCTCGAAGGCATTTCCGCGAAGAGAGGGCAATTCGTTTTAAGAGGCATGTCGCCGGAGCAGGAATTGTTCTTCGCGACGGACAAGGCGGGTTTGGTTCGCATCTGGAACGCGGCCACTGGTCGTCAGCTCACCACAATCAAAGGCCCTGTACCGCCGGTCCGCAACGTTGTGCTGGGGCCGAAGGGACGGCAGCTTGCCGTGAGCGTTGAAAGGGAAAATTTCGTGCGGCTCTACGATTGCGCGTCGCTCCGCGAACTCCGGCTGGCCGGGCATCGGGACTTCGTGAGCGGCCTGACGTTTTCGCCCGACGGCTCGACGCTCGCCACGGGCAGCATTGATGGAACGATCCGCTTGTGGGACACGGCCACGGGACGCGAGACGGCGTCGCTCCCCGGCCACATGCAGGAAACGACGGATGTTGCTTTCTCGCCGGATGGCCGCACGCTGGCTTCCCTCAGCCAGAACGAATCGCTCAAGCTCTGGCATCTGCCCACATTGCGCGAGGTGCTCACGGAAGAATTTCCGCATGCCGGCATGGCGCTGCAATTCTCGTCCGATGGCCGCCGGCTGGCGGTGGTTACAGACGAAAACAAGTTGCGCCTGTTGGAAGCGCCGCAGTAGCGAGGAGCGACGCCTGACGTTACTTTCTCCTTCCGTTGCCGCCACCAGAACAAAAAAGGGAAATTCCTGTAATCCGTCCGCGGCAATTCTTCTTACATAGTTGAAGTCCTAGGCAGGGTCGGCACCGATACCGGGACGTCTTTGTTCAGGAACACGCACTATCGCATCTCAAAGGAGAGGACGCGGCAAAAACGTAAATAAAAAAAGCTAATGAAAACAAAACTCAAACTCCACGTTTTGGTCCTGGCGATTCTGTGTGCGTCGAATTTCGCGCGCGGCCAGGGAACCGCGTTCACTTATCAAGGCCAGCTCAATGACAACGGCGCACCCGCGGGCGGAAATTATGATTTGCAATTCACAATTTTCGACGTGGACAGTGGCGGCATCCAGTTGCTCGATCCGTTGACCAACAGTGCCGTCGGTGTCTCCAATGGGCTGTTCACGGTCACGCTCGATTTCGGCGCGGGTGTGTTTGACGGCACCGCGCGCTGGCTGGAGATCGGTGTGCGCACGAACGCGACTGACGATTTTGCGACGCTCAGCCCGCGGCAACCATTGACGGCTTCGCCTTATGCAATCTTTGCCGGCACTTCTGCAAACGTGGCCAGTGGTTCGGTCGTCACCAGCCTCAATGGTCTTAAAGACGATGTCATACTGGAGGCGGGTAACAACGTGACCCTCACACCCAATGGCAACAGGCTGACTATTGACGCTGCCAACGGGGGCGGCAGCAGTATCTGGTCACAACTCAACAACAACGCTTACTATAACTTGGGCAACGTGGGCATCGGGACAACGAGCCCGCAGGAGAAGCTTACCCTTGCTGGTGTGACCAGCTATAACACCGGACTGAAAGTGACCGGAAATTCCAGCGGCGGAACCGGCATCGCGTTAGAAAATACGTCCAGCGGCGGTCACAAATTCGATTTACTTTCCGGCGGAGCGGGTGACGGCATCGGCGTCGGCGCATTTGGTATATTTGATGAGTCAACCGGAACCTATGGTTTCTCCATTACCCCCACCGATGACGTCGGCATCGGCAAGAACATAAATTTCGGGAGCACGCCGCGGCAGATGCTCAATATGTTCGGCACCGGCTTCGGCATCGGCGTGCAAACAGCGGACATGTATTTTCGCACGGGCGCCGGGTTTGCGTGGTATGTCGGTGGATCTCCTAACATTGCGACATACAACTCAGGCGGTGGAACGACCGTGGCGACTTTGGATCTTACCACCGGGCTGGATTTTGGCTCCCGGCTGGGACAGCACCTCAGCCTTTGGGGAGGAGTCGGCGCCAGACGCTTCGATATCGGAATCCAAGCCTCAACCATCTACTTCCGCACTGGCAATGGGGCTGGTGACGCGTTCGCCTGGTATAAGGGCGGGATCCATGACGACAATCAGCGCAACGCCGGAGGCGGCCAATCGCTCATGACGCTCGATGGAGAAACCGGGCTATTCGTCGCCGGTCCCGCCAACGTCTGCACCCTGACGATTCGGGGCGGTTGTGATCTCGCCGAACCGTTCCCGGTGAAAGAGGAGGAAATCGAGAAAGGCTCGGTGGTCGTCATTGACAAGGAACGTCCGGGACAACTCAAACGCAGTGTGCGGGCCTATGACAAGCGGGTCGCCGGCATCGTCAGCGGCGCCAATGGCATCAACTCCGGGATCAGCCTGCACCAGGAAGGCACCCTGGAAGGCGGACAAAACGTGGCCTTGACCGGTCGTGTTTACGTTTTGGCGGAGGCCGAAAGCGGCGAAATTGAACCGGGCGACCTGCTCACAACTTCTGACACTCCAGGGCGCGCGATGAAGGTCACCGACCAGGCCAAAGCCCAGGGTGCAATTCTGGGAAAAGCGATGAGCGGGCTCAAAAACGGCCGGGGCATGGTACTCGTGCTGGTGACATTACAGTAAAACCATTTTGAGAGAACAAGGTGATGCCATGAAAGCTCTACTTTTTCGCGCCACTCAGGCCGCGGGTTTACGCGGTCCCTTATTGGCGATAATGCTTTGGTTGAGCATGAATCAATTGGTCCATGGGATTATCGCGGACCCGCAACCGTTTGAACATGTGCAGCCGGACGGCTCGAGGATCAACCTTTACCTCCGTGGTGACGAGTTCTTTCATTGGCATGAAGATACCAACGGCTTCACAGTAGTCCTCCAAAATGGCCGCTATGTTTACGCTCGCTTGAACGCCCGGAACCAGCTCGTGCCGACCCCGTGGCAAGCTGGCGGGGTTGATCCGCTCACAGTCGGCCTGGCACCCCGGGCTTTGCCACCGCGGGAATTGCGTCCGCAGAATCTGAATCGGGAATCAGCGCCTTACCGTCCGTGGGCGGCGGCAAAAGGGCTGCCAGGAAAAAAAGTCGCGGCCAACGGAACGGTCAGGAACCTTGTTATCCTGTGCAAGTTCTCCGACCACACTTTGGGCGTGCAGACGCGAGCGCCAGGTGATTACAACGTTTTGTTCAACCAGATTGGCGGCGATCCGGTGCTCGCGCCTACCGGCAGCGTTCGCGATGCTTACAAGGAAAACTCCTATGGCATTGTCGACCTTCAAAGCACTGTGCTGGCATGGGTGACCCTGCCTCAACCCATGGCTTACTATGCCGGTACGAACAATGGCTTGGGCGGCGATTATCCGAACAACGCGAAAAAGATGATCCAGGATGCGCTTGCTTTGGCGGATGGATTGGTTGACTTCGGCCAGTTCGACACCGACAACGATGGCTACGTGGACGCCATTGACATCATTCACTCGGGCTATGGGGCGGAGCAAGGCGGCGCGCCGGCCAACAGCATTTGGTCCCACAAGTCCAATCTTCCTTCTGACTGGGTCAGCGCCGACAACAACGGGAACGGAGTAAAGGTAAAGGTGAATCTCTATCATACCGAGCCGGCGTTGTTCGGAACCAGTGGTACGAATATCACCCGCATTGGGGTCGTCTGCCATGAGACGGGCCATTTTTTCGGGTTGCCCGATCTCTACGACACAGACAGTTCGAGCGATGGAATCGGTTCCTGGTGCATGATGGCCAACAGTTGGGGTTTTAGCGGAGACCAACTGAATCCACCGCATTACAGCGCCTGGTGCAAAATTTTTCTTGGCTGGACGTCGGCATACGAACCGGTTGACGCCGGCAACTATTTCCTGTCCGAGGCGGAAATTTTTTCCCACGCCGCCAAGATTACGCGCGGCTTTCCTCCCGGCGAATATCTCCTCATCGAAAACCGCCAGCCTGTTGGCCTCGACAGGAACATCCCCCAAGGCGGCCTGGCAATATGGCACATTGACGAGAACGTCGGAGGCAACACTCAGGAAGGTTTTCCGGGTCAGCCCGGATGGCCGGGCAATGGCAACCATTACAAGGTGGCTCTTTTGCAGGCGGACGGAAATTACGACCTCGAACGGACCTTTCACGCCAGCGCCAGCGGTCGAGGGGATGGGGGCGACATGTACCGCGGCGGTGGCAAGGATAAATTGGGCGTAAGCACGATTCCCAGCACTGACAGCTACCAGGGGGGTGCGGTCTTTCCCACTCTCAATATCATTTCACATATCACTGTGCCGGGTTTATCCATGGGTTTTCACTACTCTCGCGGGCAGTATGTGGACAAATTTTACACCGGCCCCGTTACGGACGGCAGCTGGGGTCACCCCTTCCGCCGCGTTACCGATGCTTACAACAGCGCAGAAAGCGGCGATACCGTCGTCGTTCGCGCCGCCGACTACTTCGAGGCTCCGCTCAATAATCTTGCCAAACAGGTTGACATGGACAGCCTGTTTGGAGCCACGTCAGTCCGATGAAACCGTTCATACCTGCGATCATTGCCTGCTGACAACTCATCGTTCAACGCCGACCCTTAGGAAAATATGAAAACAAAACTTCTTTCAGTCTGCCTTCTCGGTCTATTGACGTTCGTCTGCGCCAGGAGTTCAGCGCAGTACAGCATTGACTGGTACTCCATTGACGGCGGCGGTGGCACGAGCACCGGCGGCGTCTATTCCGTCAGCGGCACCATCGGCCAGCATGACGCGGGTGGGCCGATGACCGGTGGAAATTTCTCGCTCACGGGCGGCTTCTGGTCGCTTTACGCCGTGCAAACTCCCGGCACGCCTGTGTTGAGCATCAAACTCACAACCACAAACACGGCAATGGTCTATTGGCCCTCGCCCTCCACCGGTTTTAATTTGCAAGTGAACACGAATCTCACCACGATGAATTGGGTCACACCTGCCGAGAGCGTCACCGACAACGGCACAATCAAATACATCATTGTCAATCCGCCGACGGGCAATCGGTTTTACCGGTTGAAGAATCCATAAATTGCCCACGCTGCGCGAAGCGTTCGCGGAAGAATTTCCGCACTGGTATGCCGTTGTAATTCTCGCCTGATGGCCGCAGGCTGGCGCTGGCCACAGACGAACACGCGTTGTGTCTGCTGGAAGCGCCGCCACGATGACACGGCCCATGAGCGCTTTGCCAATTCAAAAGTTCCATTGTGGGAAAAATGCGAATTGTGGTTATGTTGTGGCGGTTATGAACCGAATGCTGGCCACGTCTCATGTTCTGAACCTCGGTTACATCGAGGAAATGCACGCAGCCTATCGCCGGGATCACAATTCAGTGTCTGCGGAGTGGCGGGAATATTTTCAAACGCGCGGCAATGGCGGGGAAGGGTCTGAATCTGGGCCGGCCACAATACCGCGCCAGCCCCGCAGCATTTTCAACCCTCCCGACCTGGCTTCCCAATCGCCAGCGACTTTCCCGGCGGCGGAAGCCGGCGTGTGGCAGGACCGCCTCAATCAACTCATCACCGCGTATCGAATGCGCGGGCACATCATCGCCCAAGTGCATCCCATCGGGTCACCGCCGCCGGTACCTGCCGAACTCGATCCCTCATTTTATGGTTTTACGGAAAGCGACCTCGACAAAGCATTTCCCACGGAATCCCTTCCTGTTCCCGGCCCGCCCACGCTCCGGCAAATTCTCGACGTCCTGCGCAACACCTATTGCCGCTCCATCGGGGTGCAATACATGCACATTGACGATTTGAGCATCCGCCGCTGGCTGCGGGAGCGGATGGAGGCGACGCAAAACCACATCGCGCTGGCGCGCGACATTCAGGTGCGAATTCTTTCGCGGCTGACCGACGCGGTGATTTTCGAGGAGTTCGTCCGCAAAAAATTTCTCGGCGCAAAAACGTTTTCGCTCGAAGGCTGCGAAAGCCTGATCCCGCTGCTCGACCTTGCCATCGAGAAGGCGGGTGAACAGGGCGTGAAGGAAATCGTGATGGGCATGGCGCATCGTGGCCGGCTCAACGTGCTCGCCAACATCATCGGAAAAAGTCCGCGCCAGATTTTCCGCGAGTTCGAAGATGCCGATCCTGAACTGTATGCCCGCGGCGGTGACGTCAAATATCACCTCGGCTACAGCAACGATTGGACGACCCCCGCGGGCCAGCGCATCCATCTCTCGCTGGCTTTCAATCCGAGCCACCTCGAATTCGTAAATCCCGTCGCGCTGGGCCGCGTGCGTGCGAAGCAAGACCGCGCGGGCGATCACGATCGCGCGACGTGCATGGCGCTGTTGATTCACGGCGATGCCGCCTTCGCCGGCCAGGGCGTCGTCCAGGAAACACTCAATCTCAGCCAGCTTGCGGCCTACACCACGGGCGGCACGTTGCATGTGATCGTCAACAACCAGATCGGTTTCACCACGCCGCCTTCCGAGGCGCGCTCGTGTTTATACGCCACCGACATCGCGCGCCTGTTGCAGGTTCCGATTTTCCACGTGAACGGCGAGAACCCCGAAGCCGTGGCGCAATGTCTTCACGTGGCGATGGATTTTAGGAAGCAGTTCAAGAGAGACGTGTTCATCGACATGTACGGCTATCGCAAGTTCGGGCACAACGAAACGGACGAGCCGAGTTTCACGCAGCCGGTGCTTTATAAGGCCATCGCGAAACGGCAGCCGGTGCGCGAAGCGTACCTGGAACATCTGCTCAAGCTTGGCGAAGTCACGCGCGAGGAGGCCGACGAAATCGCCAAGCAACGGCACGAGCATCTGGAGCAGGAACTGGACGAAGCGCGCAGCGAAAGCTACGAGGTGCCCGGCGAAAAACTCCGTGGCATCTGGGCGCGCAGCCATTTTCATGGGGGCGGGGAAAGTACTGCTGTCGAAGTGGAAACCGCCGTGGACAAATCACGCCTCAGCGAATTGCTGCT
>OCZU010000790.1_pt1 | contig 21272 bp, 21 predicted proteins | sample 1539001 | NCBI WGS metagenome assembly OCZU01 (sample SAMEA3539306, study PRJEB22396) | soil metagenome | biome: tundra; feature: field; material: soil | place: USA | collected 2010-05 | depth 0.15 m | reverse complement strand
CCTACACGGTCGCCGATGCGGGTTGGGAGTGGATTTATCAGGCGCGACTCGATACCGATAAGAAGCGGATCTCGCTGGACAGGCAGGGCTCGGTGCGCCAGGGGAGCGGTGAAGACTGGAAAAACGTCGCCTTGACTCTGACGACGGCACTGCCCGCCGACGACGTCGCGACTCCAGTACTCGGTTCCTTGTTCGTGGACCTGCGGGTGCCCGAGCCGCCGGCAAAACTCGGCGATGCGTTTGGGGCCGCCGCGAAACGATCGGGGATCAGGAATTCATTGGCGGCGGCCGCGTCTCCGGCCGCCGCCGAAATGCAAGAAGTGAGTGTGACGGGTGGGCGGCGCCGCGCAACGGCTTCATCAACCGATTATGTGGCGGAATACAAGATACCCTCGCGGGTCTCGCTAATTGCAGACCGAGAGCCGCGAATCTACCCGATTGCGGAGGACGCGTTCGATGTCGACCTCGTTGCCCGCGTAGTACCAGGTGCGAGTCACGCGGCGCATCTCGAGGCGGTCTTCAACTATAAAGAACAATTACCGATCGAGGCCGGACAACTGGAACTCTATCGAGACGGCGCCTACGTCGGAGCGGCCGATATCCAGGCGTTTCTTCCGGGCGCCGAAGTGCGCATGCCATTTGGCGGCGACGAGCGGATCCGGGTCGCAGTCCGCGACGAGCAAGCGCAATCCGGCCAGCGGGGCCTCATCAGCAAGCAAGCAATCAAGGAGACGCGGCAGCGCTTCGACATCACGAGCTATCACCCGACACCGATCACAGTCGAAGTAATCGACCGCATTCCAGTCAGCAAGAATGCCGATATCCATGTCGAAATCCTCAAAGGAGCGACTGACGCCACTGCTAAGGATTTCGAGGGAAAGCCCGGCGTTCTACTATGGCGAATCGACGCACAACCGCAGAAAACTGCGTCGATCCGGCACTATTACTCGATTCAATACCCGACGGGCCGGCAACTGGAACAGAGCGAGTTTGACACCACGGAGTAGCCAGTGCAGACGCATGAACGATGCGATTTTCCCGCTACGCGTCGCGAGTGAGGGTGAGGCCCTGGCCCCGCACCGTCAGGGGCAACTCAGGGCGTTCTCAATGGCGAGCGCCTGCGCGGTGAGATCATTGGTGCGAATCGGACCCAGTCGGAATGATGAGGCCGCAACGTCCGCGACGAACTCGCCGAGCGCGCGACACGCCGCGCTCGTATCGCCGGCTATATCCTCCTTGGCGATTTCTCGGATGAGGTGTTCGAGCCGATGGCCGTCCCGATCCGTGGCGCGCTCGAGGTCGCGAATCTCGGCCGCTGCCGTCAAGGGCCTCATCGATCCCGTGAACTGCCCTGCGGCGACGAAGCTCACCTCCGTCACGAAGGCAGTCGTGTTGGTCGTGCTGAGCGCGGCGCCTGGGTCGATGCCGAGCACGGTGAAGGCATGAACGCCATCCGGAGAGCCGGACCGCGTGAAATCGAAGCGCTGCCCGGCGGGCAGCGAGAACGCGCGGCCGTGGACGATCAAGGTGTAGCTGTTATTTGCACCGATACCTATGGGAAGCGTCACGGACTGGAATTTCGGGTCGCCCTCGCGGATCGCATACTCATAACCGGCGGCAATTTCGGGATCGATAAAGATGGGCACGCCCGCCAAGACCGGGATGTCAAAGATGAATGCGCCGTGGACGATCGCGCCGGGAGTCGTGACGTTCGGGTAGGCGACGAGACCGTGAAAAATGCCGACGGCATCCTGGTAGAAGCCCGTCGCAACGTCGTCGTTGTTGATTCCCTCGAATAGAATTTGGTTGGCACCTACGGGCAACGTCGATGTGCAGTCTACGACTTGCAGTGCCTGCATACCGCTAGTCGAATTGTAGTCGACCCAAAATGGGAATTGGTTGCCTGAACTCAGCGTGATACCCCAGCCCGATAGCCGAATGCAGTTGGTGGCGCCCCCGCAGTTGGCCGTGCTATTCGGGTCGGAGTCGTTGACCCCTCTTAGCGCGAGGTTCGCGCTCGACAGCGCCACCGGATACGTTGCCTGTGTCGCCGCATTGTATAAAAAGCCCTGTTCGGAGACCGTGCCGGACGCCTCTAATTCTGATCCGACCAGCAAGCCCGCCGTATTCATGCCGCCGGTAATCGTATATATGGACATGGATCCGTCGGAAAGTGTCGGGACGAACGGCGTGTATCCCGTCGGGAAAATTCCGATCGAAGACGCCGTAGGGTTATAGATCAATCCCACGGCGCCATTTGCATTTTGGGCAAATGCCGTCACGAGGCCGTTATCGCTGATACCGCGGAACTCCTCGTACGTAAAGACCGGAATCGCGCCCGCATATAGCGGCACGAATTGATAAGTAGTTGGATTCGTCACGGATCCCAGAATGAATCCCTGTGCCAACACCGACGCATTAGTGACCGTTCCAACGATTGTTCCGGAATCGTTGATATCTTCGGCGCTGACGTCGTTCGCCACGTACCCCGTGGCGGCCGGCGGTGCAGGTAGCGGCGTCCATGTCCCAGTCGAGGCTTGGTAGATATATCCGCCGGCGGCCGTTGAAGCAGCGACCTGGCCTTGATTGTTCAAGCGCCAGAGTTGCGTGTTCGTGGTGCCTGGTACGTCGGCCGTTTGGCAGGTGTAAGTATCCGCAGCGAGCGTTAGCCGGAAGACGGTGACGGCGGCAAGCACACAGCTTAGCTGTACGAGGCGTCTCGGTCTGATCATGACGTTACCTCTGAATTGGGTTGGTCCGCAGGCCGCGCGCTGGAATTCACTAAGATGCATATCGGCGCGCGCGGCGGGAATGCGCGGTGCAGCGAGATTGGTCTTGAAACGAAACGCCCTGTTTTTTTCATCGCGCGCCATCCTTACGCTTTGGTGTCGTTCCACAAATCCGTAGCGAATATCACTCTTATCCTCTATCGCAGTTTTGTGAATACTTTATGGCACTCCTTGTCGCGGCGAGATCGGGGAAGAATCAGCAATTCGAGCTCGTACAGTTCCCGGCCATAAGTGATGTACGGATTGGGTCTCCGCTCGATGTGAGCGCATCAGCCGAGCCAGCGGCCAAAGAAGCGGAAGCTGCGGTCCCATGCTTGCTGCGACCAGACGGGGTCGTACTGGGTCGCGGGGATGCGGCCCGGTCCGACGGCGGTCTCGTTGGCGAACGCATGGTGGGCGAGGTAGCGGTGGAACTCGAAATTCACATCGGCGGCGCGCAGCTTGTCCTGCAACTGATCGACGGTCGCGATCGGGAAGAACTCGTCTTGCGTGGCCCAATGGGCCTGCAGCGCCGCTTTGATCTTGGTCGCGTCGATGTATTCCAGCGGCGGGCAGCCGTACCAGACGACGCCGGCGTCGACCTCGGGGGCCATGCACAAGGTCAGCATCGTCAACGCACCGCCCATGCAAAAGCCGGTGATGCCGACCTTGCGGCTGCGCGTCTTCAGAAACTGCACGGCCCCACGTATGTCCTGCGAGGCTGCATCACCGAAGTTCAGGCCCGTCATCAGGTGATGCGCTTCCTCGGCCTCGACGGTGGATTTGCCGCGGTAGAGGTCGGGCACGAGCGCGATGTAACCCGCGCTCGCCAGGCGCTCGGCGACGCCACGGATTTGGTCGTTGACTCCCCACCACTCCTGGATGACGACGATTGCGGGCGCGCCGGCCGCGTGCGCCGGTTCGGCGAGATAACCCTGAATTATTTTCCCGTCTGGGCGATTGAAGCTGGCTGTCGTTCCCATGGTGAAATTCCTTGATGAGGTAGATCCATACATGAAGCAGAAGGCGCGCCAATCCAAACTGCTGAAGGAATCGAGAGCGTAACCGGGTCCCGCGGCGCAAACAACCGCCGTCGGTTAGGCCGTGCGCAGCGCGGAAGAAGTGCATTCTACGCGGATCCTGAGCGCCGACGCGCGGGCGGCCGGTAGGCGCAAGATCATGGTCATGTTCATGGTCACGGTCATGTTCATGGTCGGCATCTATGTTGCGCGGCGACGATAAGTGCAATGATCCGCGTTGCCTATCGACGACTGAATTGGCGGAGGGAAACCGTGATGTTGTCTGGCGTCATGCGTGCACTATGCGTGGTCGGCGCGCTTCTCGCGTGTACGGCGATACGAGCGGAAGACGGTTATGATCTTTGGTTACGCTACCGACCCGTGGAGACGCGGTGGCTGGCCGCGTACCGGAAATCAACCGTCGAAATAGTCGCCGGCGCGCCGTCCGCGACGCTCGAACTCGCAAGGTCCGAGTTGGTTCGCGGCCTCGGCGGACTCTTGGGCACAGCGCCCGCGATTGCATCGGTTCTAACGAAAGACGGTAGCATCATCATCGGAACGCCAAAATCGTCGCAGCTGATTGGTCAGTTGCATCTGGATTTGGAGCAATTGGGCACGGAAGGTTACGTCATTCGCAGCCTCGACTACGGAGGGCATCGGGTGATCGCAATTGCCGCGAACCAGGATATTGGCGTGCTGTACGGTACGTTCAATTTTCTGAGATTGCTGCAGACTCGCCGGACTCTACAGAATCTGCGGTTGTCGTCCGCTCCGCGTATCGGGCGTCGCATTCTCGATCACTGGGATAATCTAGATCGAACGGTTGAACGCGGTTACTCCGGCGAGTCAATCTGGGACTGGCACAAGCTTCCCGACTACCTGGATCCTCGCTATGCCGACTACGCCCGCGCATGCGCCTCGCTCGGGATCAACGGCACAGTCCCCACGAACGTCAATGGCAGCGCGGTCAGTCTTACGCCATCGTATCTGCGAAAGCTCGCGGCGCTCGCCGATTTGTTTCGTCCTTACGGACTGCGGGTTTATCTGACCGCCCGCTTTAGTGCACCCATCGAAATCGGCGGGCTCAACACCGCAGATCCTCTGGACCCCGCCGTCCGTCACTGGTGGCGCACCAAGACCGATGAGATTTACGCACTCATTCCGGACTTCGGGGGCTTCCTCGTGAAGGCCCATTCCGAGGGGCAGCCTGGTCCTCAGGACTACTCGCGCACGCATGCGGACGGCGCCAATATGCTTGCAGACGCATTGGCGCCGCATGGCGGCATCGTGATGTGGCGTGCATTCGTCTACTCCCAAGATCTACCCGACGATCGCGCGAAAAAAGCGTTTACGGAATTCGCGCCGCTGGATGGGAAATTTCGGCCAAACGTCATGCTACAAGTCAAGAACGGCCCCATCGACTTTCAGCCCCGCGAGCCGTTCCATCCGCTTTTCGGTGCAATGCCGAAGACTCCGATGATGCTGGAAGTGCAGATCACGAAGGAGTATCTCGGCTTCGCGACTCACTTGGTCTATCTCGGGCCCTTGTTCGAAGAAGTACTGCGCTCAGATACCTACGCACGAGGCGAGGGTTCGACGGTGGCAAAAGTGATCGACGGCTCGCTGTTCGGCAACCCGGATACCGGCATCGCGGGCGTTGCCAATATCGGCTCGGACCGGAATTGGACCGGCTCCCACTTCGACCAGGCCAACTGGTTTGCCTTTGGCAGGCTCGCGTGGGATCCGACGTTGAGGTCTCGCGACATTGCTGAAGAATGGGTAAGGGCGACGTTCTCGAACGATCCCGGCTTCATCGCGCCGGCAGTGGAGATGATGATGGGATCGCGTGAAGCAGCGGTCGATTACATGACCCCGCTTGGTTTGGCTCATCAGATGTCTGCATCGCATTACGGACCGGCCCCTTGGCTCACGGGCAGACCACAGGATGATTCGACATCGACGTATTTCAATCGTGCGGATGCGCAGGGCATGGGATTCGACCGGACGCCCACCGGCAGCAACGCGCTCGCTCAATACGCGCCAGCGGTGGCGGCCCGATTTGCCGACCTCGATCAGACTCCGGAACGCTTGCTGCTCTGGTTCCATCATGTCCCATGGGACTACCGCATGAGGTCTGGCCGAACGTTGTGGGACGAACTCGTCATCGACTACACACGCGGTGTTCAAGCGGTCATCAACATGCGCCACACTTGGGCGGGCCTTGCCAGATGGGTCGACTCCGAACGCTTTACACAGGTCAGCGCATTCCTGGCAATTCAGGAACAAGAAGCGACGTGGTGGCGCGATGCGAGCATCGCGTACTATCAGACACTCTCGCAGCGGCGACTGCCCTTAGGATACGGCGCTCCGGAACACGGCTTGCAGTACTACGAGGCTTTGTGCTTCCCGTTTGTTCCGGGAACTGCACCCGGAGCCTCGCCCGAATGTAATTAGCCCTGGTAGCCCGTCGCGTCGAGACTATCGCGGCTGCGCGAACCGCCGGCGAGGCGCAGCGTGACGACCGGCGTTACGGACGCATGCGCTTGCAACGCAATAAATTCGCATGCGAACGTCGATTTCGGATCATTGAGTCGTCATAGGGGCGTAGGCGAGGCTATTTATTCAATCATTCGGGGAGCGGAAGATGCAATACATGCTATTGATCTACGGCGACGAGAAACACTGGGCCAATATGTCGGAGGCTGAAATCAACAAGACCATGCGGGCCTATGTGGAATTTTCGAAAGCGCTTGCCGCCTCCGGTTCTCTGCGTGGCGGTTCGGAACTGTCATCCGTTACCACGGCAACAACCGTGCGCGTTCGGAACCGCAAGGCGCTCACGACGGACGGCCCGTTCGCGGAAACCAAAGAACAACTGGGCGGCTACTATCTGATCGATGTAGCCAAGGTTCCGTCCGCTGCGCACGGATCCATCGAGATACGGCCGCAAACGCAGAACCAAGCCTTGGCTCAGGTCTGAGTCGAATTGCCGGGGGGAAGGACCGCGGGGGACGGACGGAAATAGAAGGTCGGGATGCTGGCACGCGCACTTGAAACCCTGCACCGTCGTGACGGCGGGCGCATTCTCGCGGCGCTGCGCGCTGGACCGACTCAAGCACGAGCGCCGGACGTACACCGATAGCGAGGGATTGTTGGCGGCGCTCGAGGCGCCGGCGACGGAACTGCAAGATGTCGCGGCCGGCGCGAGTCCCGACGACCGTTTGAGCCTAATATTCACGTGCTGCCATCCGGCACTGGCGCAATCGGCACAGGTCGCCCTCGCATTGCGAGCGCTGTGCGGCCTCACTACCCGGAAGATCGCTCGAGCATTTGTCGAACCCGAGACAGCGACCGCGCAGAAGCTCGTGCGCGCCAAACGCAAGATTGCAAGCGGCGGCGACGAACTGCTGTGTCCCGATCTTTGTAACGAGACCATTCGGTTGGGGAGAATCCTGGGCGAATTGGAATCACGAACTCATCGCGAAGAGTCAGCCCGTGATCGCTCGTTGTTGATAGCACGGAATGTCATGGAGGCGGTCTACGTCGCGGCGACGTTCGCTGGGACTCCATCGTGCGCCGGAGTCGTGGGAGCCGAGTCAATCCAATGAGCGTAATCATCCAAACAATACCAAGGAACCAATATCGCTCTGGCGTGGGCTGAATAAGAAGCAAAACTGTTGCGGCCAAGAGATTCAGCAAAAAAATTGCGATCAGCGCGAGTACGATCAGGTAGCCCCACGACGGCTGTCCTTTCCGCCGATCGTCATGCGTCATGTTTTGGTTTGTCATAGCGCGACCTAAGGTATTCCAAAAGGCTTGCGCGACGATAAAAGCGCGGTGATGAGACGCGACAAACACATACCTTGGAACCCGCGCATGATTTGCTCCCTCTGGAGTGCAATAAAACACTTACCGTTAGGTCAGTCAAACATCGGCACTGGCGAGATCGGATTGGAGACGTGCACGGTTGCAGATCCAGCGGCGCCGCCCACGAGCCGAGATTCTTTATCAGCGGATTTGCCGTCAAAATGAATTGCCCCGGGGCGATGGTTTCTGATGGACGGCGAAAAATAAATTCTTTCCAAACAAGGACTTATGCCGCCAAACGGACGATAGAAAAATGATGGACCTTTGCGGTCGGCTTCCGATGATATTGAGCCGCACGATTGATGCGAATAGCGCCAGCGCAATTTCGAGCGGCACCAATTTCCAGGGCACGTATTCAGTAGCCGCCAGCGGCGCATTGACCGTCGATCAAGCAGGGGCATGAGTCGCTGAGCGGCGGCGGCGGTGCGGGTGGCACGACGTATGTGACCGGTCAGACGACTTCCGGACATCGCGGGCCTGCAAGATGCGTAATATGATGAGGTAGCTCCGATGATTGGGGCGTGGCACCCTAGGTCCATGAAAATCAAGGCGATCATAACCGGCGCAACAGGCATGGTCGGGGAAGGCGTCCTGCTCGAATGCCTGAAGCACCCCGATGTGGAACAGGTCTTGCTCATCAATCGAAAGCCGGGAGGGATTTCGCACCCCAAACTGCGTGAGATTTTTCATTTGGATTTCTTCAATCTAGCGCCCATCGCGCAACAATTGATTGGATTCGACGCATGCTTTTTTTGCCTGGGTGTATCGTCCGTAGGCATCAGCAGGGACGAATACAAGCGCATTACCTACGATCTCACGCTGAACGTGGCGCAGCTTCTGCGGAAATTGAATCCCGCGATGAGCTTTTGCTACGTAACGGGCGCGGGTACCGACAGTAGTGAGCAAGGACGAATAGCCTGGGCGCGCGTCAAGGGCGCCACCGAAAATGCCTTGATACGTCTGTTCAATCAGGCCTATATGTTTCGCCCCGGCTTTATGAGACCCACGCCGGGCCAGAGGAATACGAAAAGGTATTACCGGTTTCTTGCCTGGCTATATCCGATCGGCAGGTCGATTTACCCTGCGGGGTTTTGTACTTTGCAGGAAGTAGGGCTGGCCATGATCGAGGTCGTTCGCAACGGCTACCCCAAGAAAATTCTGGAAGTGAAGGACATTGTCGCCGCCGCCATGGCTAAATAAATCGGCGCCCAGATGCCCACCGGTTTTATTTGCCTCACCCCGAAGCAGGTTAGGCGGGGCGAGAAGCTCATCGCCGGTACGTAGATCAACCGCGTCGGCAAACGCCTTTTCATCGACAAGATGCCGAACAACTTTCGGTGCATCGGGACACGGTGCTACCCGGGAAGATCCCGTGGATCCAGCACGAGAACGTGTTCGAGGACTTGGAAAATAACGCGCGCCGGGTACTCGATTTCCGCGAACTCGCGTTCGGGCCGCAGTGCGCCGCTCCATTTTCAACGAAGACCTCGACCAATGGCGAATTCTCGAGCCCTGGCTGAGGGCATTGAAGACCGCGCTGGGCCCAGTGGCTCGAAGCACTGCACCGAACACCGAGGAGGAGTTATAGTTGGCTAAACCACAACGCAAAGCTCTCGCCCTCGATGGCTTCGGCGATTCTGGAAATTTGAAAAAAAGGGGATGTAGCATGAACTTCAATCGAAAGCTCTCGTATGCGATCGCGGCCATCCTGAGCGGGTCCCCGGCCGGATTCGCCTATGCCGCGAACGCACCCGACACCGAAGCCAGCACCGACATCATTCAAGAGATCACGGTCACCGCGCAGCGGCGCAGTGAGAACATCCAGGACGTGCCGATCTCGATTCGGGCGCTGACCGGGGACATGCTGACCCAGTTGAACGTGCAGACCCTCGACGACTACATCAAGTATTTGCCGAACGTGACGACGGCGAGCAACGGACCGGGCCAGAACGAGATTTACATGCGCGGCCTCAGCGCCGGTTCGCAGCCCAGCCAAGGCAGCGGTTCGACGGGCTTGTGGCCGAACGTCGCCATCTACCTGGACAACCAATCCGGGCAGCTCCCAAATCGCAACCTCGACGTCTATGCCGTCGATCTGAATCGCATCGAGGTTATGGAGGGTCCGCAGGGAACGCTGTTCGGCGCCGGCGCCGAAGCGGGCGCGATCCGCTATATTACCAACGAACCGAAGCTCGACGTGACCGAGGGGAATGTCAAAGCCGGCTACGGCGTGACCGCTCACGGCGATCCGAATGCGGACGTGACGGCGGTGTTGAACGTCCCGCTGATCCCCGGCACCATGGCGGTGCGCGCGGTGGTCTACGACGACAGCCGCGGCGGCTACATCAACAACGTGCCGGCGACGTTTACGCGCGCCAACACCGACATCGGCATCCATTACGCGAACTATCCGGCGGTCGGCCCACTGTGCCCGAATGGCCAGCCGCCAAGTCCCGCGCCCAATCCTGGCTATTGCGTGCCGCCCGGCAGCCCGGCCATCAACAACGGCAGCGTGGTTGGAAACGCCATAAACCCCGTTACCTACCAGGGAATACGCGTGGAGGCGCTGTACAATTTCAATGATGACTGGAACGCGCTGATCACGCAGTCGTATCAGGACATGAACACACAGGGCGTGTTCTACCAGCAGCCCAATGCCTCGGACGGCGCGCCGCTGCAGCCGCTCGAAGTCACCTTGTTCAACCCCGCCTACGATAAGGACCAGTTCGAGAGCACCGCGTGGACCTTGAACGGCAAGTTCGGCGATCTGAAGGCCGTCTACACCGGCGGCTACCTGGTGCGGAATGTCGCTCAAGCCGGCGACTACACGAATTACGCGCGCGGTGTGTATGCCGATTACTATCAGTGCTACGGTCCGGGATCGGGTGCGGGAGTAACCACGTCACAGTGCTTCTCGCCGAGCGCCACCTGGCATTCGGTCGAGAAAAACGAGCACCAACAACACGAATTGCGCCTGAGCACGCCGGACGATTGGCGGTTCCGCGCGATCGCCGGCGCGTTTTGGGAGTCCAACGAACTGTACGACCAGACCGACTGGATGTACAAGACCATTCCGGCGTGCACCTCCAACGGGGCCGCGGGCACGCCAGGCAATACCGGCTGCCTCTCGAACATCGGCACGTTCCCCGGCACGACCGTCCAGAATCCCGGTATTCAGAGCCCCGGCAGCTCCTTCTACCAGGACACGGTCCGCGAAACCAAGCAGACGGCCTTCTTTGTGTCCGTCGACTACGACCTGATTCCGAAGGTGCTGACGGCCACCTTGGGTACGCGCCATTTCCGCTTCGACAACTCCTCGGACGGCAGCGTCATCGCGAGTTTCGGCTGCTTCGAGGCGGGTCTGCCGGCCGGTGGCTGCCACAGCACCGCTTACAGTTACAACCTCAACGCGGAGAATCTCTCCGACACCGAGTCCGGATTCAAGAGCCGCGGCAATCTGACTTGGCACATCACGCCGGACGTCATGGCGTATTACACGTTCTCGCAGGGCTTTCGCCCCGGCGGCTTCAACCAGAACGGCGGGTCGCAGCATGCCTTCACGGCCGCCGGCGCGGCGCAGTACTTGATCCCCTCCTCGTACTCATCCGACAAGTTGACGAACAACGAAATCGGCTGGAAGACGGAATTCTTCGACCATAAGCTGCAGTGGAATGGCGCCGTGTACCGGGAGAACTGGGATGACGTCCAAGTCGCCTTCTTCGATCCAGGTGTGGTCGGCAACATTTTCTACAACGCCAATGGTCAGGACTTCCTCATCAAGGGCCTCGAAACATCGTTGGTCGCCCGGGTACTGAACGGGCTGACAGTGCAGGGAGCGGCGTCCTGGAACCAGAGCCGGCAGACGAACTCGCCAATATTGACCAACAACGTTCCGGGAAGCCCGGGCTACGGCCAGCAGATCACGTTCGCCTGCCGAACCGCCTTCGGCGTCGGTTGCGCGACGGTCACCAACCCGTTCGGCCCGGTCGGCGCGCCGAGCGCCGATGCGCCGCCGATTCAGTTCAGTCTGCGCGCCCGCTACGAGTGGAACATGGCCGGGTACAGCCCTTTCGTTCAATTCGGCGCCGTCCACAACGGCATTTCATTCACGCAGGCGGGCTCGAATCCTACGATCGCACAAGCCGGAAGCGTCAGTACCGGCAGGTTGCGGTTCGAGAATCCCGCTTACTCGACCTTCGATGCGTCAATCGGTGTCTCAAAGGATGCTTGGATCGTGACCGCGTTCGGCGAGAACCTCGGCAATTCCAACGCCAGCACGTTCGTCAGCACCGATCAATTCATCGTCGCACAGACGCCGCTTCGACCGCGGGTACTCGGCCTCTCGTGCAGCTACAAGTTTTGAGGGCGACGCGAAACGAAGCTAGCAGGGGCAGCGGATAGGACAGAAAGGATAGGCAGAATAAACGATGGATCCGCGCTGCGCGGGCCCGCTGGCGCGGCGCATGATAAAGATCAGCGCCGCGATCGCTAGCGCGGCTACGTGGCTGCAATGTCCGCGAGTTGATTGAGCAAGCCCGCCGCTGGACAGGGCTTCACAGCTCTTGTTGCCGCAGATGTGGCCCGTCGGGACCTGCCGCGGCACCGCAAATTTCCCTGGGATAAGGCCCTGGGGTCAGGGTGAGCTTAGTGTCCGCAGGAAAGTCCGGGCGCGCAGGATATCCGCGAGATTGACCGGCGCCTGAAACTGACGAATCGCGGCCTGCCAACGCTCCGCGCCGCCGGCGCATAGCCTGCCGATGACCTCAGTCGAGGCTTGCCAGGTATGAAACAGCCCTTCGACGCCGCTCGCGATCAGAGCTTCGCCGAGTGGCAACTGTTGCAGGGTGCTGTCGAGCGCGTGATTCATGATTGAAAGTGTAGTACGCGTCAATAGATCACGGCAATTGTCGGCGTATTCAGACAATCGCGGCGGGATGCGCAACGCTCCGCGCTTTTTCGAGAGCGTGGAGGATTGCGGCGCTCGCGCGGCCGGTCTCATGACGGCGAACGGTGCCGACGGCCGGGGTTGCGGTCGCCGTGCACGCGGGCATCGATCCCCTAGTGAGGCCGATCGTCGCAATGCGGGTCGCGATCGCGGTCGCAATGCTGCGCATCCCGGTGCTCATCCTGATGCTCGTCGGCGTGATTACGATCGTGCCCTCGGTCGCAGCCGGTGGATCCGACAGTCGCTATCACCATGAGAATTAGAGCTGCTGAGTTTACAACTTTCATTGGGCTTTCCATTCTTTAATGACCGGTTTCTGACCAACAACAATCTTGCACACAGAGGGGGTCGCCCGCGTCCGTGCATCCTCAAGCACAAATAAAGGCGCGATGGCAGAGAACGGCGCACACGTTGCTTCGCGAGCCCCGTCGTGTGACTCACTATCACCGCGGATCATCGCCTTCTTACCGGTGGTCCGGCCGACCATGATCGCGGCTGCGCCCGCGCCCATCACGATGATCGCCCCAATGGCCGCGCCCGTAGTAGACCACCGGAGGCGGATCATAATAACGCGGTGATACATAGACCACCGGAGGAGGGGCGCCCCAACCAAACGGGTTGATATCGACGTTGAAGTGTGGGTCGGCGTTGGCGCTCGAACTTGCCATCAGCGCAAGCGCGACAGTGCCCAATGACCAAATTCGCATTTTCATAATGGATCCTCGATGAGCCGCTGCGCATGGGTATCGTCGCGCCAGTCGGGGCGCGACAAGCTTCGACTATTGCTTTGCGGCCTTTCTTGCGCCGTGACCACCATGACTGAATACCTCGTCTGCCGCCTTTTTCTGGTCGTCTGACATCGCGGAATACAACCCAGAAAATGTGCTCGCGAGCTTCTTGACGCCATTCGCATGGGCCTGCGCGATGTCCGCATAGGCGTTCAAATCGTCGATTGCCGTCGCGCTCGCACGGTTTTCGTCACGCTTGTCGATCGCTCGATCAAGTTCCTTTGCATTCTCACGCATTGTGTCTGCGACCTGGTTCCACTGAGACTCCTCGGCGGGAGTGATCTTTAGCGTCGTGTGCATCGCCTTGATGTGTTTCTCCACCGCGCTATCGCGTTTTGCATCAGCGTTCGCCAATGCCGGGCCCGAAGCATCTGTCGAGGAATGTGGACTGGCCGATGGGACCGGCGTTTGTGCATATGCAGCACCACACACAAACGTGGATACAAGTACTGCGGCAATCACTTTCATAGCGTTCTCCATATGGATTCACCCCTGTGTAGAGACATTCCACCATGACTTAACCACGGTCATCGGTGCGGCGTCGTACACAAGGTTCGTATCGTCGCGTAGGTCCAAATGGATTCAAATTGAACGTGGGGTGCGGTCCCATGCGCTTACGCAGCCCCTGCTGCGACCGCCGCGTGGAACGGCTGCCTATTGCTGCGCCGGCGTGCCCAGTAATCGGCTACCCGCGACTTCAACATCGAAACCCCGATCCGGCTACGCGAATCGCTGGCGAGGCGTATGGTGAAGATCGGCGGCAGCTTCCGCCGTCTGCGCGGGCGGCCGACTCTTGCGGCACCGCGCTACGTCCGCTGTCGGGCGCCGGCCAGGACCTCAACGCCGCACCGAGACTTGTTAACTCCGTCGCGGACAGCTGAGAGCTGTGCGGATATATTCACCCGTAGGCAGCTTATGTTAAGGACGGGAAATGGCGATGCTGACTGAAGAACAAGCCAAGACTTATATGACCAAGCTGCTCACTGCGATGACTCGGTCGGGCGGCTCGGATCTTTTCGTTTCGAAGGACTTTCCGCCGAGCATGAAATCCCAGGGCATTATGCACCCGCTTGCCACACAAAAGCTAAGTGCAGAAATTACGCGGGAATTGGCGCACTCGATCATGAACGAGAGTCAACGCGAGGAGTTTGCCAAAGAACTCGAATGTAATTTCGCCATCGAGATACCCGGTGTGGCGCGCTATCGCGTCAATGTGTTCGTGCAGCAGCACAACGTCGGCATGGTCATCAGAACCATTCCTACGGAGATTCCGACCATCGAACAGTTCGGACTTCCCGAGACTTTCAAGGACGTGGTGATGGCCAAACGAGGCATGGTGCTCATGGTCGGCGCCACCGGCTGCGGCAAGTCAACATCGCTTGCGGCCATGATCAATCACCGCAACCGCTCCTCGGCAGGACACATCATCACCGTCGAAGATCCGGTCGAATTCGTGCATCCATCGCAGATGTCGCTGGTCACGCATCGCGACGTCGGCATCGACACGCATACCTGGCGTGGCGCGCTCAAAAACACATTCCGCCAAGCTCCTGATGTCATCTTGATCGGGGAAATCCGCGACGCCGAAACCATGGAGCTTGCGATCGCATTCGCGGAGACCGGGCACCTGTGCCTGAGTACGTTGCATTCCAACAGCGCCAGCCAGACGCTCGCCCGCATCGTCAATTTCTTCCCGGATTCACGCCGCGCTCAATTGCTGATGGATTTGTCCAGCAGTCTGAAGGCCATCATTTCGCAGCGCCTGGTGCGCACGGCGGACGGAAAGGGCCGCATAGCCGCCATCGAAATCCTGCTCAATACGCCGATCGTCGCGGACAAACTTCTGAAGGGCGAATTTCACGAGTTGAAGGAGATCATGGGCAAGTCGCGGGAACTCGGCATGCGCACCTTTGATTGGTCACTGTTCGAGCTGTACGACAATAGCGTCATTACCTATGAGGAGGCGATCCTCAACGCCGACTCGCAGAACGAGCTGCGTCTGAACATCAAACTGATCAGCAAGCATCCGGACCCGGCGGCGACCACCTTTATCGGCAAGGCCTCTATCACCGCGAAGTAGCGCGCTGCGGCAGTTGCGACGCCCGCATGTTCTGGGGCGCCCTTCCTAACCGGCCCCGCTTGGCAGCAACCCCGTTCTGATTTACCGCAGGAGTCCGCCAAAAAATAAGACAAGGGATCGGGATGCGCTGGTGGATCTTCGGCCTGCTGATGCTGCTTGGCGGCTTGCCCGGTGCCACCGAGGGCGCCGAACGGCGGGTTGCGCTGATCATCGGCAATGATGCTTACGTCAAGATCAACGCGCTGCACAACGCCGGCAATGATGCGCACAATATGGAACAGGCGCTGAAGTCCGCCGGATTCGAGGCCACCTTACGGATCGACGCGGATATCGAGACCGAGGCGGATCTCGAAGCCGAGGCGGTCGATGCAGGCAAGGTGCTGCATGCCATGGCCGAAGCACACAACCGGCTCAACATCGTGGTACTGGATGCCTGCCGCGACAATCCGCTGCCGAAGGGCCGCTCGCTGTCGCGCGGCCTTGCCAGGATAGACGCGCCCACCGGTACCTTCATCGCCATGCCGCCGGCCCCGGCCAGACCGGTCAAAGACAGGTCCCGTGGACGGAAGCCTCACTCCAGGGCGATTTTTTTTTCCACGGCCCGTTGACCAGCAATGTCATCCCAGCGGCTCCGATTACCCCCTCGGCGGCGCCGGCGGCTGCGGGGACCGACCCGGGCGCGTTCGAACTGGCGTTCTGGAATTCGGTGAAGGACGCGAAGAGCGCCGCCGAAATCAAGACCTATCTCGACAGATACCCGAGAGGCACGTTCGCCGGCATCGCCAAGGTCAAGTACGACGAACTCCGGGCTGAGGCCGCGACACCGTCGAGCCCGGGCGCCCGCCTGTCACCGGCCGGCGCGGTCGCCAGCGCCGCGGCTCCGCAACCCGCCTCGGCGGTCACCATTCAATCGCATCCGCCAAGCGGCTTCGCCGGCGAACTTACGGATTTCGGCGTCCAGCCCCAATCGACACTCCAGTTTAACCTCGGCTCGGCGACGCCCACCTCCATCCGGGGCGGGCTTCCGGCAAGCGCTAGCCATGCGCACGAACAACAATCCGCAACAGCCTCTCGTGTTCTTTTGCGCCTGCGTGGAGTGCTGGGAATCCTACAACGCCGCCCTCAGGGCCCTGCGGCTCGGCTATCGCGAGGTCTATTGGTATCGCGGGGTCAACGCTGGAACGATTCGAATAAAAGAAACGCGGCTGCACCTGCGGCAAAGAATCCCACGGCTCTTACCACAGTAAGATATTGCTTTGAGCCGACGAAGGCGACCAGAGATCCACTACGTGAAGTAGTCCCCATCTGCACTGCTCTCAAGGCAAGCGATTGGATTACCTTCGGAAAAAACAGGTAGCCAAAAGCCACTATAAACACCGATAACGAGGACGAAGACCCCGGTGCCGTCTGGACTATAGTGAAGCTAGACACGAACGCAAATGCTAACGTGACTAACCCAAGCTGCATTGAACGTTTCATTGCGATGAGCGCTCCTAACTTCTTTTATGTGGCTAGACTAATGGGATCGTCGGTGTCTCAATAGCGTGGAAACTACGTAAACGCACCGATGCTCGAGTTTGCATTGCGGCATCGAGCGGCGACTGGCGGTTCATGGACTGGACGGCGCGCTCGGGCAGGCGGCGAACTGCCGTAGTTTTGCAGGTAAGCTTGCCGGCCAATGATGCGCGCATCCAGTCTGCATGTCGGCTTCGGGCTGGTATCTTTGAGCGGCTGCCTGTGGTTTCTGGCCTGCACACCGTTCGACTTGTCCGCGTTGGCCTGGGTAGCCGCGGTTCCAATGCTCCACGCTGTGGATCGGGCGCCGACATTCCGGCGGGCGCTCATGCTCGGCTGGTGGGCGGGCGTCGTCGAGACCGGCGGCGGATTTTACTGGCTGATCGACGTGATGCAACGCTTCGCCGACTTCCCTTGGATCGGGGCGGCGGGGGTATTTCTTCTATTCTGCGCCGCGCGCGCGCTGATTTTCCTGCTCTTTACAGCCATTGTGTGCGGCATCCGTCGGCGGCGCCAAGTGCCCATGACGCTGCTCGCGCCGCTTGTCATGGCCGGCTGCGAACTCGTGATCCCGCAGTTGTTTCCGTGCGGCCAGTGGATTACTCAGGCCTGGCATCCGCTCGTGATCCAAATCAGCGAACTTACCGGGCCTTTGGGCGTCACCGCGCTACTGATGATGGTCAATGGTGCACTCTATGACGGTTTACAGAGTCCGCGCACCGCACGCTATCCGCTCGTTGCGGCAGCAGCGGTGCTCGCGGCAGCGTTCATTTTCGGTGCGGTACGCATGCGGCAGATCGACGAGTTCCTCGCGCATGCGCCGCAACTCAAGATCGGATTGGTTCAGCCAAATTTTGCCTACACCAACGACGATCAATTCTCGCGTCAGGAAGCGCTTCGACAGTTGGCGGCCCTGCAGGTCGAATCTCGCCGACTGGAGCAGGCGGGGGCGGAGTTAGCGGTGTGGAGCGAAGGCACTTACCCGGTGGCGTTGCCGCGAGGCTTCAGTGCTGACTTCGCGCCGGAGTCATCGGCCATGATTCGCAGAGGCTTGGATATACCGCTCATCATCGGTGCGGACATGTATGACGCTGCGCGCGATGAGGTACACAACTCCGCGATCTTGCTCGACCGCAACGGCCAGGTCGCGGGCATCTACGACAAGGTGCGACTCCTCGCGTTCGGCGAATACATGCCTGGAACCGACACCTTCCCCTGGTTGAAGAAAGTCATTCCCTCCAGCATTGGGCGATACGCCGCGGGCACGGGCCCGGCCATCATGTCGCTGCCAGGACCTGACGGCCAAGTCTGGCGACTCGGCCCGGTGATTTGCTACGAAGACATTCTGGGCGGTTATTTGCGCACCGTCGGCAAGTTGCACCCGAACCTGCTCGTCAATATGACCGTCGATTCGTGGTACGGCGCACGTACCGAACCGTGGGAACATCTCGCCTTGGCGGTGTTCGCGACCGTCGAGCTGCGCGTCGGCATGGTCCGTGCGGTGAATTCGGGCATCTCCGCACTCATCGATCCGAACGGTCGCCTGCTGCAAAAAACTTACGCAGACGATCCGTACCGCCAGCCCCGCGCGGCGGACGGTATCGTGGTTAGCGCGCCGCGCATGGCGGGGGAACCCACGGTATACGTGAGGTACGGCGATTGGTTTGCCTACCTGTGTATTGCCGCCACCGTGGTGATCGGTGTCTTCGCTCTGCGCCGTCGCGACCCCCCGCGTCCTTGAGGCGCCGGGCGCTACGGCAAGTTCCCTGGCAATCGTTGAGCGGGGCTACGTCACGGTACGCGTCATTTATGACGCGAGCCAGGCCGACTACTATACGTTTCTCGGCGAGCATGTGGTTCATTTTATGACGCTGCCGGGCAACCGCAAAAAGCCCATCTCAATCGGCGCTTGATGGACTCGCGAGTTGTCATCGGCTTGCATCCTGCCGCCCAGGCGCGGTCCAGGCTTCCGCATCGTGCATGACGACGGCAAGCGCCACGACGAAAAGAACCGCTGCCACGTCGATTCTCATCCGACTGATGTATCCCGAATCTCGCGAAACGGTCCTCGAAACAGGGCTTTCAGCGCAAATCGAGTGTAGGAGCGCTCCACAAACGGTCGTGATGTTGCATATACCGATTGAAGTTCCTTGTGCACTTTTTGTAGGTTGTACCAAGGCACTCCCGGAAAGAGATGATGCTCAAGATGATAATTCAGATTGCACATCAGAAAAGAAACCAAGGCATTGCTGCGGGTCGTCCGAGTCATTGATAGGACACTGTCGGTTGATGTGCATAGATGTTCCGAGAGTCCCCGAATATTCGATAAGAACATTGCGACCTGCATCGGTAGAATCCAGTACCATAGCAGCCAGTTGGCATGACCGGCGCTGATTCCCCCAATTATCACGCCAGCGTAAAGGACGAACATCGCTACGTATTCCAGCACGATTTGCCGCCGCTGCGAGTATGTGCCGATCTGCATGGCCTTCCACGGCAGTACCACCGATAAATAAATGAACGTCCCTGCAAAGAAGCAGACGTAGAAAAGCGCACGATATTGTGCCGGTGTCTTACAAAGATTGGAAAGATTGGAAAACTCATCCTGGTCCTGCTCGGTACGGGTGTGGCGGTGGTGATTCAAATGAGCCACCTTGTATGCGGTGCCAGAAAAGAAGCCAGGGACGCCACAGAGAAAGAGTGCCCATGAATTTAGGCGCGTACTCCGGAATAAATTACCGTGCAGAGCTTCGTGCATCAAAATCGCGATCGCCTGAATAAATGCCCCGATCAATGCGGCCCCGGTTATGCGTACAAGCCACGCAAGAACTCCCTCCCTTCCCGCGGTGAGTCGCTCTACGGCCGCCGCAGTAGCAATCCAAGCCAGTGGGTAAAAGACACATACAAGATTCCACACCGGGGCTTTGGTGTGAAGTCCGCGAAGTCGAGCCGCAAGGTGAGGCGGTAAATCTCTCAGCAATAAGTGCGCCGTGTCGCGAGATGACGGAATCGCATTACTAGCTGTCGACATAGACCCTTCAGTCACGCAAATGCCCCGTGGTCGTACCTACCGCGGTAATATCGCCCGGCGGTCTCTGCGGCGTGATTCATCCAGCACCACTCACCAGGGGTTAGTTCGGATGCCGCTATAATGTCGTTGAAGTTAGTACTATGCACATTGTAGGTCTGCGCGTCGACCTGGCGGCTACTTCTTTGCTGGTTGTTCGGCCCCGGCGAGCCGCTGCACTGCGGCGAGGGCGTGATCGACATTCGTCGCTGGCGCGAGGCCACCGATCGTCGCTGCGATAATGCCGTCGGGCGAGACGACAAAGGTTGTGCGTTCCGCAAATCCGTGACCGACTTCCACGCCGCGTGTGTCCTTGAAACCAGTTTCTTCGGGATCGATTTTTAAATGATAGGAGCCGGCGATTTTCCCGTCCGCGTCGGACGCGACCGGGACCTTGCCGGCGCAATAATTAGGGTCCGCCGAAAATGCGTTCAGGCGGTCGATGTTGTCCAGGGACACGCCGATCACGGTCGCGCCCGCAGCCTGAAACTTATCCATCTGCACGGCAAACTCATGGGCCTGGATGTTGCAGCCTTTTGTGAAAGCCGAAGGATAAAAGTATACGACGACCGGCCCCTGACGCCGTGCATCGGCGAGCGAGAAGACAAAGGTCTTCCCCGCGAGCGATGCTTGAGCCGAGAAGTTGGGTGCCGGGTCACCCTGCTTCAGGGCCGCAAAGGCGGGCAGAGCAATAGCCGTTGCCAAGAGAACAGAGAGTATCGGGCGATTCATACCATTTCTCCCTGAGGGAATATGAGTCGGTCACAATGGTTGGTGGTAAGCGCGCGCCAAGCATAGCCGCGTGCATCCGTAGACTCCATACGCCGCTGGTCACGAATTCAACAGTTCGGATAATACGTTGTCCAGGCTGTTCGTTCTAGCGTCATGCGCCGCTCTGAGCTCCCACACCTTGCCGCTCGTGACACCGCGGTGACACTCGGGACGGACACCAATCGCGGGACAGATAAGGCGTACACAGTCGTCTATAAATTCACCACGGTTTATATCAAGCGCGGCGGTCGTTGGCTGGCGTTCGCCGAGCACATCGTCCAAGCACCGCCACCAACGATTGAACGCCGCGGCCGCCTGCGGCCGGCTCCTCAAAAAAAGGGGCCGCGAGGGCCCCCACGATGGCCGTTTATCGACGTCTGCCCGAGTTATGCGGTCACGGCGTTATTCGGCGCCGCGGTCGCAATATCCAATGCCTTGCGGAAACCCACGCC
>OCZU010000789.1_pt1 | contig 21272 bp, 21 predicted proteins | sample 1539001 | NCBI WGS metagenome assembly OCZU01 (sample SAMEA3539306, study PRJEB22396) | soil metagenome | biome: tundra; feature: field; material: soil | place: USA | collected 2010-05 | depth 0.15 m | reverse complement strand
TCCCTACACGACGCTCTTCCGATCTATTTTACGACGGCGGCTTCAACGTGATTGACGCCACGCTGCTGCCGGCGCACGGGAAGTTTTATCTCGTGGTCAAAGACGAAACGAAGAATCCGGTGAAAAAGCATTTGCGCCTGGCCGAGAGCGATCACGCGGACGGGCCGTTTGGTCCGGCTGGTGAATCCTTTACGAAGAACTGGGTCGAAGGCCCGTCGGCGATTCAGCTGGGAAGCGAGTTCATAATTTATTTCGACCATTACGCTTCGCCCCAGTATTATGGCGCGGTGAAATCCCCGGACTTGAAAAACTGGCAGGACATTTCGCCAGAGGTGTCGCTGCCCCAAGGCGCGCGCCACGGCACGGTTTTGAAAGTTCCGGAAAGCGTTGTCCGCAATCTCCAAGTCCAGGAAACCAACCAAACACCCAACCGTGAAAAACATAATGACTGAATGGATGCTAATTGTCGGAGCGGTTGCCTGTGTCGCCGGCCTGATGGGCTGCGCGACCACCGGCAAATCCACTGGCTATGCCGGGAAACAATCCTTCGGCAAAATGCCCGACGGAAAATCCGTGGAACTCATAACCCTCCGAAACGCGCACGGCACGGAGGCCCAAATCCTCACCTACGGCGGCATTGTCATGTCGTTGAAAGTTCCCGACAAGGACGGCAAATTCGGCGATGTCGTTCTCGGCTTCGACAACCTCGGCAGTTACCTGACAAATAGTCCCTACTTCGGCGCGCTCGTCGGACGTTACGGCAACCGCATCGCCAATGGAAAGTTCGCGATTGATGGCCACACCTACACGCTGGCGCAGAACAATGGCGCCAACAATCTGCACGCCGGCCCGGTCGGTTTCGACAAGGTGGTCTGGAACGTCGTTCAGCAGCGCGCCACGGATAAAGACGCTTCGGTCGAACTCAGTTACTTAAGCAAGGATGGCGATCAAGGGTTTCCGGGAAATCTTAAGGTCACGGCGACTTACACCGTCACCGAGGACAACGCGCTGCGTCTGGACTACACCGCCACGACGGACAAGGCCACGGTCGTTAATCTCACGCATCATTCCTACTTCAACTTCGCTGGTTCGGGCGACATCTTGAACGAAGAAGTCGTCATCAACGCCGACAAATTCCTGCCGGTGGACGCGAACCTGATTCCCACCGGCGAACTGCGTCCTGTAAAAGGCACGCCATTCGACTTCACCACGCCACGCAAAGTGGGCGAGCGCATCAACGACAACGACGAGCAGCTCAAGCTCGGCGGCGGTTACGACCATTGCTGGGTGCTCAACAAAAAATCCGGCGAACTCAGCTTCGCGGCCAGCGCGTACGATGCCGGCACCGGTCGTTTCATGGAGGTTTTCTCCACGGAACCCGGAACGCAGTTCTACACGGGAAATTTTCTGGATGGCCTGCACGGGAAAAACGGCCAGACCTATCCCAGGCGCACCGGTTTCTGCTTCGAACCACAGCATTTTCCGGATTCGCCGAACCACCCGGATTTTCCCGGCGTTGTTTTGAGGCCCGGTCAGACTTACAAGAACACGATCATCTACAGGTTCTCGGTCAAATAATCCCCAGACCAAAAAGGAACGATATGAAAATGAAGCAACTTCGCTTAAGCCTCGTCGCGCTTTGGGTGGCGCTCATGCTGCCCGGTTGCGGCAAAAATGAAACCGGTTCTGCTTCCGGTGACGCGGGCGGCGCGGCCAAGAAAAAATTGAAGCTCGCGTTCGTCTCCAACAACGCCGCGACGTTTTGGACCATCGCGCGCTCCGGTTGCGATGACGCCGCAAAAGAACTCGGCAATGTCACGGTGGACTTTCGCATTCCATCCGACGGCTCCGCGAGCCAGCAACGCCAGATTCTTGACGACTTGCTCGCGGCGGGTGTGGACGGCATCGCGGTCAGCCCGATTGATCCGGACAACCAGACCGAGTTTCTCAACAAGGTTGCGAGTCAGACGCTTCTGATTTGCCACGACAGCGACGCGCCGGCCAGCAAGCGCGTTTGCTACATCGGCACCGACAACTTCGCCGCCGGCGTGGAAGCGGCCAAGCTGATCAAGGAAGTGTTGCCCAACGGCGGCAAGATCATGCTCTTCGTTGGTTACGCGGACGCGCAAAATTCCAAGGAACGCTTTGGCGGCATCAAGAAGGAACTGGAAGGTTCCAACATCCAGATCATTGACCTCCGCACGGACGACACGGATCCGGTGCGCGCCCAGAAGAATGCCGAGGACACACTGGTAAAGTATCCCGACATCGCCGGCCTCGTGGGCCTTTACGATTACAATGGGCCGGCCATCCTCAATGCCGTGCGCGCCTCCGGCCAGACGGGCAAGGTGAAGATCGTCTGTTTTGACGAAAAGACCGAGACGCTCGCCGGCGTCGCCGCGGGTGACATCTACGGCACGGTTGTTCAACAGCCATACGAATTCGGCAAGCAAGCCATCACTAAAATGGCCAGATATCTCGGCGGTGACAAAGCAGCGCTCGCGGGCGGCAAACAGATCATCCCTACGCGCAACGTGAAAAAAGCCGACGTAGCGGAATTTCAGGCGAACCTTAAAAAAATTCTCGGCAAGTAATCCGTTAGCTGTACTGTTATGCGAGTCGTTGCGCTACTTGCTCTCCTCTTTGGCTTCATGGCGCAGATGCTTTTGGACGGTCAGGTTTTTATGCACGCGGTGTTTGGCATTGTTTGCGGCGTTGGTGCTGTTGGTTGCGGACTAGCGTCAGCTCGTAAAGATCGCCCACACCGTTGGGGAGGCTGGATTATGACCGGCCTCGGTTTTGCGCTTGGAGTCTGGTGCGTTGTCATGCTTCCATTGGCATACCGATTCCAAGAGAAGTTCAACGGCAGGAGAGAGCAGAGACAGAAGATGGAAAAACAAAGCAGGACGACTAAATTGAACGTTGCAACTTCTCACCCCTCACCCTCAATCCCTCTCCCCGTTGAGGGGAGAGGGAAGCTGCATATGAACGTCTCACCACTCATTTGACCGCTCCCGCTATGCCAGTCTCTCTTCTCCTTTCCATGCGCGGAATCTCCAAGCGATTCCCGGGCGTGGTCGCATTGGACAACGTCCGCCTTGACGTTGGCAAAGGCGAAGTCGTCGCGCATTGCGGCGAGAACGGCGCGGGTAAATCCACGCTCATGAATGGAAGTAGTGGCACGGGCGTCCCGCCCGTGCGTTTCTGGGTAACCAAATCTCCGATGCAACGCACGGGCGGGACGCCCGTGCCACTAGTATGACCGCCTCACCCCTTCTCCAGATGCGCGGAATCTCCAAACGATTCCCCGGCGTGATCGCGTTGGACAATGTCAGCCTTGAAGTCGGCAAAGGCGAAGTCGTCGCGCTGTGCGGCGAGAACGGCGCGGGCAAATCCACGCTCATGAAAATTCTCGGCGGCGTGTACCAGCCCGACGCCGGCGAAATCTCACTCGAAGGCCAGCCGGTCAAGATCGGCAACGTCACCGACGCGATCGAGCGGGGCATCGCCTTCATCCACCAGGAACTCAACGTCCTCGACAACCTTGACGTGGCGGCAAATGTTTTCCTCGGACGCGAGCCGCGCCTCGGCCCGTTTGGGTTGATTGACCGCAAAAAAATCCACGCGGACACCGCGCCTTTTCTCAAGCGTCTCGGCCTCGACGTTTCCAGCCGCACCCGGTTGGACCGGCTTTCCATCGCCCAGCAGCAGATGGTTGAAATCGCCAAGGCACTCTCGCTCAACTCGCGCCTCATCATCATGGACGAGCCGACGTCGAGTCTGACCTTGCAGGAGACGGATCGCCTCCTCGAACTTGTCTGCGAACTGAGCGAGCAGGGTGTCAGCGTCATCTACATCTCGCATCGGCTCGGCGAAATCGAACACTGCGCCGACCGGGTCGTTGTCCTGCGCGATGGCAAAAATGCCGGTGAACTTCCGCAAGCCGAGGTCAGCCACGACCGCATCGTCGGCTTGATGGTCGGGCGCGAAATTAAAAGTTTTTACGTTCATTCTCACGCCGCAAAAACCGCGGGCCACCTGAAGGTTCGCAACGCGCATTCGAGCCGCTATCCCGCCAGATCCGTGGCGTTTGACGCGGCGAAGGGCGAAATTCTGGGCTTCGCCGGGCTCGTTGGCGCGGGCCGCAGCGAAATTGCCAAGGCGATCGTCGGCCTTGATGCTGGCGGCGGCGCGGAAATTTCCATCGGCGGCGAGCGCATTGCCATCAACTCGGCACGCGACGCCATTTCACACGGCATCTACCTCGTGCCCGAAGACCGGCGCGGCGAGGGGCTTGTCACGAGCATGACCGTTCGTGAAAACATCAGCCTGCCGTCGCTTTCGCGCTTCGCGTCGTACTGCCTCATCAGCCGCGACCGAGAGCTCAAAGTTGCCGACGAACAGATTGCCTCGCTGAATATTAAAACGCCCGGTGCCGAGGCGCGCGTCCTGAACCTGAGCGGCGGCAACCAGCAAAAGGTCGTGCTCGGCAAATGGCTTTCGATGTCACCCAAGGTGATGATTCTCGACGAGCCAACACGGGGCATTGACGTGGGAGCGAAGGCGGAAATCTACCGGCTCATGCGCGCGCTGGCCGATGGTGGCGCGGTGATTTTGATGATCAGTAGCGACATGGAGGAGGTGCTGAATGTGAGCGACCGCGTGGCCGTGATGCACGAAGGCCAGATCACCGGCGTTCTTGAGCGCGCTGATTGCACTGAGGAAAACATCATGCACCTGGCCGTGGGCCGGAACGTGACCGCGGCAAAACCAGCGTTTACAAACTAATTTTACTCCCTTTCCCCGCGATGGGCGAGCGGGGAGGGCTGGGGAGCGGGGCTTTGAATCGTGACATCAAAGCCTCCTCTCCCCGGCTCTCTCCTCCTTCCATTGTCAGGAGGAGAGGGAGATCAAACGTTACTGGTGCGTTTTGGAATTTTTTAAAGTTGTAACCAATGAAAAAAGAAATTGGAATTTTTTCACTCCTGGCGGTGCTTTGTGGTGTCACCGCCGCCATGAATCCACGTTTTCTCTCGCAGACGAATTTGACCAACATGGCCAACGTCATCGGTCTGTTCGGCGTGTTCAGCATCGGCCTCGGATTGGTCATCATCACCGGCGGGATTGATCTCTCGGTCGGCTCGATGTGCGCGCTGACCGGCGTGCTGCTGGCCATGGCATTGTCGGAGTGGACCTGGGGCTCACCTCGGCTGTCTGGCAGGGACATAAAGGATACCCAAACTTTGATCATAAAGTTAAGAGATACTGCCAACCCTGTTTCAACTTTCCTATGGAACGAACTGTCTTACTCGCAACAGCAAGACTTGTCCGCCTCAAGCAGCAAGGAACAGGCGACTCAAGAGGTTGTCCGGGCTTTGAACCAAATCATCCAAACCAAGTCCATTTACGAAAAAAATCGGTTTGCCGGCATTAGCCTTTCGAGCGCCACCGAGGCAATGGCCAAAGAAGAAGCACGAGGGAAGAAGCTTCTTCAGCTGAACCGTCGCCTGATTGAAGCGGCTTACCCACAAGAAATAGCCCCGCAAAAAAAATGGCCTTGGCTGGCTGCCACTTCACTGGTTTTGATTATTCCGATGCTGCTCGGTTGGGGGCATGGCTGGCTGGTGACGCGCATGAACATGCAACCGTTCATTGTGACGCTGTGTGGATTGTTGCTGTATCGCGGCATCGCACGCTTCATCGCAAACGACGGCACGAAAGGTTTTGCCGGCGCGAGCGGGATAGACTCGTTGAGATTTCTATCGTCGGGCCGGCTGTTCCGCATCACGGATTCACTTTCGAGCCGGGAAACTTTCGCCGGTATTCCAATGCCGTTTGTGATTCTCGTGATCGTGGCGGTGGTGATGTGGTTCGTGTTGCATCGCTCCATTTATGGCCGCTACCTTCTGGCGGTGGGACGCAACGAGCAGGCCGCGCGCTTCTCCGGCATCAACACCCGCCTCGTCATCGCGAGCGCCTATATCATCGCCGGTCTGCTCACGGGCATTTCCGGAATCATGATCGCGTTTTACACGAACTCGGTTTCACCCTCGAACCACGGAAATTTCTACGAGCTTTACGGCATCGCGGCGGCGGTGCTTGGCGGGTGCAGTCTGCGGGGCGGCGAAGGCTCGATCATCGGCATCGTCATCGGCACTGCACTTCTGCAGGTGCTGCAAAACCTCGTGAATCTGCTGGGTATTCCAAGCTCGCTCAACTTCGCCGTCATGGGCGCGGTGGTTCTCTTCGGCGTTCTGGCTGACACAATCTTTCAAAAACGTTCGGCGAAGAAATCCGTCCAGTAGCCGCAATAAAAGGCGCGCCAGTGGATTCAAGTCAAGTTAGGCTTGGCGGGATGTGTGTGTGCTTCGGAGATTATTTCCTCAGCACCGAGTCCCGCTGCGCCCAGTCAGGATTCGGATTGGGATAATCGAGATTGTAGTTCAGGCCACGGCTCTCCGGCCGCTGCAACGCGCTGCGCACGATCAGTTCGGCAACTGTGGCGATATTGCGCAGCTCCAGCAGGTCACTCGTGACGGTGAAGTTCCAATAGTACTCCTGAATTTCCTGCTGCAAATTCGCCAGCCGCTTTTGCGCGCGTTGCAGACGTTTGTTGGTGCGCACGATGCCGACGTAATCCCACATCAACCGCCGGATTTCGTCCCAGTTGTGCGAGACCACGACCATTTCGTCCGGATTGTTCGCGTCGCCGGATTGCCACTTTGGAATCTTAAAATCATTTTTTGGCAGATCGCTGGCGGCGACCTTCTCCGCCGCGCGATGCGCGCCCACCAGCGCCTCCAGGAGTGAATTGCTGGCCAGCCGGTTTGCGCCATGCAAGCCGGTGTGCGCCACTTCGCCGACGGCGTAAAGCCCGGCGATTTCCGTTTCGCCATCCACATTCGTCGCCACGCCGCCGCACTGGTAATGCGCCGCCGGCACGACCGGAATCGGCTCCTTGGTGATGTCAATGCCGTAACGCAGGCAGTTCTGGTAGATGTTCGGAAAACGTTCGATGACGAACTTCGCCGGCTTGTGCGTGATGTCGAGCAGCACGTAATCCGCACCGGTCTTTTTCATTTCGCTGTCAATTGCGCGCGCCACCACGTCGCGCGGAGCGAGCGATTTCAAGGGATGGGCGGCGTCCATGAATTCGCGGCCCTGGATCGTTTTCAGCACGCCGCCCTCCCCGCGCACGGCCTCGCTGATGAGAAACGATTTCGCTTTCGGATGATAAAGACACGTCGGATGAAACTGGATGAACTCCATGTTCGCAATGGAAGCGCCCGCGCGAAATGCCATCGCCACGCCGTCGCCCGTCGCGATGTCAGGATTCGTCGTATAAAGATAGACTTTTCCGCAGCCGCCGGTGGCCAGAAGCGTCACCGGCGCAATGAACGTCACGACTCGCCCGCCCGTTTTATCCAGGACGTAAACGCCGAGGCAGCGATTCTCGCCGGCGTAGCCAAGCTTCTGGCTGGTGATCAAATCAATCGCGACGTGGTTTTCAAAAATCTCGATGTTCGGCCGTTCGGCGATCGCCGCCAGCAACGCGCGTTCGATTTCGCGCCCCGTGACATCCTTCGCGTGGAGAATGCGGCGTTTGGAATGGCCGCCTTCCTTGCCGAGGTCCAGTTCATGTTTTCCATGATTGCGCGGGTCTTCGCGCTCGGAGAATTTCATTCCGAGTTCGATCAACTCCTGAATCCGCGCCGGGCCTTCCTCGACGATCTTGCGAACAACGCTTTCGTTGCACAAACCCGCGCCGGCTTCGAGCGTGTCGCGCACGTGCATCTCGAACGAATCCTCCTTGCTCGTCACCGCCGCGATGCCGCCCTGCGCGTAATTCGTGTTCGACTCCGCCTTGTTCTTCTTGGTGATGATGGCCACCCGCCCGCGCGGCGCGACCTTCAGCGCGAACGAAAGTCCGGCGATACCGCTGCCGAGAACGAGATAGTCGAATTGTTTCATTTTGGCGTGGTCATTGAATACTAATCAAACAGCAGGGCGAAGCGAAAAGGGAGGCTGCAACAGAAACCGACTTTTAAAACTAACTGAAGGCGGTCTCTTTTGTCTCACCATAATTCAAGGAAGACAACGATTGCAGGGCATCTCCAAATTTCGGCATCAGCAAAGTATTACTCATCAATTGTTCGTTGCCCACCAATCCGACCTGGCCGGTTCCTGTACCACGAACAATTTTGACAGATCTCTCCGATTTCGCACGGAGCGCTTCTACGAAGGCCCGGCGACTCGCTTCGGAGTTTCGTTCACTCCGAAATTTCCCGAAGCTAAAAACGATCAATCCATTAGTTGTGGCTTCGTAGGTAGCCTCATGCTCTTTTGCTAAATCAAAAATCATGCCGATGTTTTTTGCGACCACTTTAGGTGTGGAATATTCGACGAGAATCAAAACAACACCGAGCATCTTTTCGTTGAACTCTCCTGCCTTTGGAGAATTTATTTTTCCACTCAACAAATCGTCCACAACCGACGGTGAAACATATTTACTAAAAAGCTTTCGCACTCGTCGGCGCTCGAAGAAGTCTTTAATTATTTTTACCATGTTGTTTCAGGCTTGGATGGATGATATAGACGCTATTGTCAGAGCTGCTCGTTATCAATCAATCGTGTCTCACCGAAAAACACCGCCAGCGCCATGTGCCTGCCGCGTTTCACAGTCGCGACGGCTGCCAACGTTTCGGGATCAAAAAACTCCACGTAATCCAGCCGCGCCAGTTTTTCCGCGGCGATGAACTTGAGCAAATCAGCCTTGAGGCGGGAGGCTGGAATCGTTTTCGAATTCACGGCGGCGCGCGCGCGCGCGATGGCGCGATGAAGAATCGTCGCCTGCTGGCGTTGCGCGATGTCGAGATATTTGTTCCGCGAACTCAGCGCCAGGCCGTCCGGTTCGCGCAGTGTCGACGCGATGACGACTTGTAGCGGGAAATTCAAATCGCGCGTCATGCGTTGGATGATGGCCGCTTGTTGAAAATCCTTTTGCCCAAACACCGCCACGTTGGGGAGAACAATGTTGAACAGTTTGGCCACGACCGTCGTCACACCGCGAAAGTGCGTGGGCCGCGACGTGCCTTCCATGCCTTGCGAGAGTATTTCCTCCGTGACAAACGTGCTGTAAAGTCCTTCGGCTCTGCCCGGATACATTTCATCATCACCCGGAACGAACACCGCATTCGTGCCAGCGTCACGGCAGAGTTTCAGATCGCGTTTCAAATCGCGCGGGTATTTGGAAAAATCCTCATTTGGCCCGAACTGCGTCGGGTTCACGTAAATGCTGACCACGACCTTGCCCTGCTTGCCAACGAGTTGCCGAGCGCGTTTGACGAGGCTCAAGTGTCCCGCGTGCAAATAGCCCATCGTCGGCACCAAGCCGATGCGCGCGCCGGCGCGTCGCCATTTTTTGGCGAGCCGTTGCATTGCGGGGATGGAAGTGACAATTCGCATGCCGGGAAAATGATGAAGCTCCGCCCAACTATCAATGCCATTGTGCAAGTAGCGAGGCGCTGTATCTTTCAGATGTGAAGTGGAACGTGAGAACGGTTGGTATTTTGATAGCGCTGACGATCGCGGTTGGCTTGAAGCTTGTGTTTGCGCAGCCGCCCGACTTAAAACAGACCGTGCCGGAAGAATTAAAGAACACGCTTGAACACGCGGAAATTTTCACGCTGTTTTCCCTCGATCCCGAACCCAACCTGGAAGCCAAATCGGAAACTACGTTCAAAGGCTACCCGCAACTGGGCAAAATTCAAATCCCGGCTGGACAGGAAAGAACCAATCTCCTAATTGCTCTCTTTGACGGGATTACTAACGCTGGTTGGGGTGCGTGGTGCTTCAATCCGCGCCACGGCATCCGCGCTAAGCAAGGCAGCAATAGCATCGAACTCGTCATCTGCTTCGAGTGCGGACACATCCAATGCTCTTTAAACAATGGCACAAACTTCATGCTCAGGACAACGCAAATGCCAACAGAAACATTCAATGGAGTTCTGAGAAAAGCCAAAGTTCCGTTATCGAAAAAGTAAAAACGCGAAGGCCAAAGCCTTCGCGGCTTGAACGGGGGCTAATTTCTGTTAGCGCCGCAAACCGAAATTCAGTGGAGCGCTGGGCATCTCATGCGCGCACGGCTGGTTCGTGGGCGAGTCAGCCTGGCGATCCACGGGTTTCACCAGGGCTTTCGCGAGCAGATAAGCTTCCACTTCCTCGCCGCTGATGTCCGGCAGCATGTGGCCGCCGATTTCAACGCAGGGACTGAGCATTTGCCCGCTTTTCTCGATCATTTCCTGGCGCTGCATGGGGTCGTTGATGATGTCGCGGTCTTCAAACGGCAGGTCGTATTTGCGCATGATGGCGCGCACGCCCTGGCTCCAGCCACAGCTCGGTTTCAAGTAAGCAATGATTTTTGGTTTTTCCATAGTTTGTAAAAATTGTCTTCTAAATATCAAAATCCGATTACAAGCTGCCACATCCATCTGATTTGGCAACATTTTCCTGCGCGCAAAACGTTCCGAGTTCCGCTTTCTGGCGGTTCGACCCGGCTAAAGCCGGAACTCCAAACGTAATTCGGAGTTGCGGAAAGCGGACCACCCAAGGATAAAACACGATATGCCGCTGAAAATCCTGATCGTTCCAGACAAATTCAAGGGCACCCTCACGGCTGGCGAGGCGGCACGCGCCATCGCGCGTGGCTGGCGCAAAGCGCGGCCGCACGACGGGTTTGATCTTTTGCCAATGAGCGATGGCGGCGATGGTTTTGGTGAAGTGATTGGCAATCTGGTTGGCGCAAGATCTCTCAGTGTTAAAACGATCGATGCTGCGCATCGTCCATGCAAATCCCGATGGTGGTGGGAAGCAAAAAGCAAAACCGCGGTCATCGAATCGGCGAATGTCGTCGGCCTCGCGATGCTGCCGGAAGGGAAATTTCATCCGTTCGAGCTGGACACATTTGGACTGGGCGAAGTCGTCCGTGCGGCTGCGTCGAAAGGCGCAAAACGATGCATCATCGGCATCGGCGGCAGCGCGACGAACGATGGCGGTTTTGGCCTGGCTCGGTCGCTTGGCTGGCGTTTTTTGGATCGCGACGGCCACGCGATCAATCGCTGGACAGAGTTACACCGTCTTGCCGGCGCGCGCGCTCCACGCAAGCAATCCTGGTTTGACGAATTGATTGTGGCCGTGGACGTGCAGAATTCTCTGCTCGGCATTCGCGGGGCGACACGGGTTTACGGACCACAAAAAGGATTGCGCACGTTTGATCTTGAGCCGGCGGGACGCGCGTTGCGCGGACTGGCGCGAGCTGTTCAAAAATATTCCGGCAAAAATCTCTCGCGAGTTCCCGGCACAGGTGCGGCCGGTGGGCTTGGATTTGGCTTGCTCGCATTTCTCGGCGGGCGACTCGAATCCGGCTTCGATCTTTTCGCGCGACTGTCGAATCTGGATCAGCGATTGCGTTCGGTAGATTTGGTTATCACCGGCGAAGGAAAGCTGGATGAGTCCACGCTGATGGGCAAGGGCACTGGAGAAATTGCATGGCGTTGTCGGAAGTTGAAAACTCCCTGTCTCGGACTTGCCGGGGAAATTTCTGGGCGCAATGGAATTCTGCGCTTCTTCACGACCATCCATGCGCTTACGGATTTAATCAGCCTTGATCGGGCGAAGTCCAATCCGGAAATTTTTCTTGGACAGTTGACGCGACGTGTTGCAGCGAATTGGCCTTCGTCATCTGGAATTCAGCGGCTGAGGCCCGGCCCCTAGGGTAGCAGTGTCGCGCGATAAAAGCGCTGTGAATTTGAGGCGGCCGTGTCCATCCACTCCAAAGGGCTGTTCGTCAGGGAAAATGTCGCGAGCGGTTGCCAATTTGTTGGTGAGAGATTGGCCAGGCACTCAATCCGATAGGAATGATCCTGTAGACCGGAAAGATTCAGGTGCGGTGGGAATCCGGGGTTCATGCTGAGGGCGACAAAAGGATCCGAAGCAAGCACCGCCGCCGAAGAAGAACCCACTACAACTGCGTTGCGGGTTCCAAACGCGACAGCCGACCCGCCGGTGGACGGGAAATTTCGTTGGACCCAATTTGTGCCATCTATCGATGTAAAAAGGGAAAAGCGCGATGGCGCAATATAAAGTCCATTTCCATAAACAACTCGCCCAAACATGCTCGCGGTATTGTTCGTCAGAACGGACCAAGCCAACCCGTCAGAGGACACGAGGTTCGTGCCGGAACCAATGGGGGAGATAAACAATCCATTGCCATAACTGACCGAGGGACCGCCGCCAATGAAGTGTCGAGTCCAACTGATGCCAGTCGTCGTAGTGTAAGAATACCCCAAAAAATCAACCGCCACGAAGCGTCCGACACCGTACGCGATATCAGTAATCGTATGCGCATCATTGGCTGGCGCGCCGGAGTTACGTATCGTCCAGTTGATTCCATCCGTTGAGGTGTAGATGTTTCGATTGGTCTGCGGGTAACTGGAAGTGCTCGGAAGGAAGCCGTCCCCAACCGCCGCAAAGCTACCCCCTCCATAGGCGACGCCGTAAAAATTGGATACCGTAGCGTTCGTGTGCGACTTCCAATCAATCCCGTTCGTCGAGCTGTAAAGGTTTGCGCCGAAATAGGCATCGTAGCCCACCGCGACGAAAGTTCCATTTCCGAACGTTACGCTGAAAAGTTCCATCGTGAGCGGGGTTCCGGGAATTGAATGGCCGTCGCCACGGACTGTCCAGCCAAGCCCGTCTTCAGACGATTCGATGAATCCGAAATCACTTCCGGCGTAGTAGCCAACCGCGACGTAGCGGCCGTTTCCATACTCGATAGCGACTGCTCCACAGTTTCCGCTGGGGTTTTCGCCAAGGTAGCCAAGGCTCAGGTTGTTGAAATTATTGGTTGTCCAGTGATCAAGGGCATCGCCGTGTGCGCCAAAGCACAGCAGAAAATTCAAAAGTGAAATCACAACGAAGTTGACCCGGATCAGAACTGAAGATTCCCTGGTATCCATAAAATTGCCGTTCTTCAGGTTGTTCTTTGACGCTGCTATTGCAAATATTAAGCCTTTTGGCCCGGATTTACAAGCCAATTGTTGTCTCATTTCAAAACCTAAAGCTTGAACTCCGTTTTCGCCCCGCTAATTTTTGGCGCATGAACCTTGAAGATCATTTGGGTGACATCATCCGCAAAGCACGGGCGATGTCCGGTGTTTCGGCGGCCTCCGCCGCGATTGCCGCTGGTCTGAGCGAAGCTGAATTGTCCGCGCTGGAAGAATCCGGCAAGGCGGCGAAGAAAATCAATTTCCACGAGCTCGCGCCGTTGATCGGTTTGGACGCCGCGAAACTCGAAGGCATCGCGAACGGCTGGTTGCCAACGCCAAAAGATTTGGGCGTGTGGCGTGAATTGCGGGTATTCACGACTGCGGGCGACGGACTCACGGTGAATTGTTACCTGGTCTGGGACGAAGTCACGCGCGACGCGGCGCTGTTCGACACCGGGCTAGATGCCAAACCGGTTCTCAATTGCATCTCCGCCGAGCAACTTCAACTGCGGCACATTTTCATCACGCACTCGCACTGGGATCATGTCGAAGCGCTGCCGCAATTTCGCGAAGCCTTTCCCAAAGTTCGCATTCACACCAGTTCCAAAAACGCGCCGGTGGACCAGCGCAACAAATCGAGCGAGATCGTCCATCTCGGCGGGCTGCGTGTGACGCATCGCGAGACGCCCGGCCATGCGGAAGATGGCATCACCTATCTTGTGGGCAACTGGTCGGAAGACGCGCCACACGTGGCCATCGTGGGCGACGCGATTTTCGCCGGGTCAATGGGCAATGGAAATGGAGCCTGGGATTTGGCCAGGCAAAAAGTTCGCGAACAAATTCTAACGCTGCCGGCGGACGCGTTGATCTGCCCCGGTCACGGGCCGCTGACAACCGTGGCGGAGGAGAAGGCGCACAATCCGTTTTTTTGATCTGACCGTTGCCCGACGAATTGAATTGTTTTGGAGGCGGGATTTTTGGAAGCTGGTCGCAGCTATGAACAGTCATCGCCTCAACGTCAAAAAAACCTACAAGCTTTTCATCGGCGGAAAATTTCCACGCAGCGAGAGCGGCCGCTATCTCCCGGCGAAATCTCCGGCGGGCGAACAGCTTGACAATTTCGCCCATGCCTCGCGCAAGGATTTTCGCGATGCGGTGGTCGCCGCGCGCGCAGCGGCGGACGGCTGGAGCAAGGCCACCGCCTACAATCGCGGGCAGATTCTTTATCGCGCCGCCGAAATGCTCCAAAACCGCGCGGGCGAATTGATCCATGAAGTCGCGCGTTCAACCGGCGTCAACGCGGCCAGGGCGAAGCGCGAAGTGATGCTGGCGATTGATCGCCTCGTGCATTTCGCGGGCTGGACGGACAAATACCCGCAGGTTTTCGGCAGCGTAAATCCGGTCGCCTCATCGCATTTTAACTTCACCACGCCCGAACCAACCGGCGTGGTCGTCGTGCTCGCGCCGGACGAGCCGTCGCTGCTGGCGTTGGTTTCGCTGGTCGCGCCGGTGATTCTGAGCGGCAACGCGGCGGTGGTGATTCCGTCCGAAAAATGTCCGCTGCCCGCCGCCACGTTCACCGAAATTCTGGCGACCAGCGATCTGCCCGGCGGCGTGGTGAACATCCTGACCGGCAAACGCGGCGAACTCGTTCCGCACATCGCCGGTCACATGGACGTGAACGCGATCGTGGACGGCGCAGGCGACGTTGAGTTGAGCTCAAAGTTGCAGGCGGGCACGGCCATCAATCTCAAGCGTTACGCGAACCATTCGCTCGCGTCCGCCGACTGGTTCACGGCGAAGGCCGAGGACGCCTATTGGATTCTCGACACCGTCGAGTTCAAGACCGCGTGGCATCCGATTGGCCTGTGAAACCGCCGCGGCCCCGGCTCAGCGGTTTTTTGCAAACAGTTTCCCCGGCAGTTGCTTCACGACGCGTTTCATTTCCAGACCCAACAACGCCACGGAAACCGCTGAACTCGGCAGCCCGCTGCGCCGGATGACCTCGTCAATCGTGGACTCCTCGTTCGTCAGGGCATCGAAAACTTTCTGTTCATGCCCGGATAATTCCAATGCGGGCAGGACACCGGTTTCATTCGGTGCGGCGGGCCGGTTGCTGGCGGGAAACAAATATTCAAACTCGCTCAAAATGTCCTCGGCACCTTCGCAGAGCTTTGCGCCTTTCTTGATCAACTCGTGACAGCCCTTGCTGCGCGGCGAATCGATCCGTCCCGGCACGGCGAAAATCTGCCGGCCCGCCTCCACCGCCATGTTCGCGGTGATGAGCGCGCCGCTTGTGAGATTGGCTTCGACGACCACCGTGCCGAGCGTCATGCCGGCCACGATGCGATTGCGGATCGGAAACGATTGCTTGTCCGGCGAGCGGTTGAATGGAAATTGCGTGATGACCGCGCCGTTCGCCGCGATGCGCTCGAACAGTTCATTGTTTTCCGGAGGAAAAACCAGGTTGATGCCCGTGCCGAGCACCGCAACCGTGCGGCCTTTTGCGCTCAAAGCGCCTTGATGCGCCGCCGTGTCAATCCCGCGCGCCCCGCCGCTCACGACGGTGACACCGACATACGCGAGCTGATACGCCAGTTTGCGCGCGACTTCGATTCCGTAATGGGTCGTCATGCGCGAGCCTACGATGGCCACGGCGTTTTTGTCCTTCGCGGTCAATTCGCCTTTGACGTAAAGCACGATGGGCGGATCGTAAATTTCGCGGAGCAGCGCGGGATAATTTTCGTCGGCTTGCGTGAGAACATGGCCGCCAAAATCGGAGATGCGTTTCAGTTCGCCCGCGAGGTCAACGGTTTTTTCCCAGCCGGAAATGTTCCCGGCGGTGTCCTCGCCGATGCTGCGCACCTGGAGGAGCTGTTGTTTGGAAGCTTTGAGAATCGCGGGCGCGTCGCCAAAGCGTTCGAGCAGTTGCCGCACGCGCAACGGCCCGACGCCTTCGACGAGGTTAAGCGCGACCAGCGCTTCGCGGGAATCCATGCGGGGGAAATAGCGGGATTTGAAACGCTACTCAAGGCCAATTCTCAGCGGCCGGGCTTTAGCCTTGGTCACCCCGACCTGAAAGAACGAGTGTGCCTTCCTTTTTGTCTTCCCTAAACGAGAACGGGACACCGCCTGTCTCAAAAACTCCCACCGGAGGGAACCGATACGTCCGCTTGCTCTCCCGAAGCTTCAGATGGCAGTAGCGCGGTTCTTATGGAATAGCTTGGAATTCCGAGTTGTTCGCTGGAACCAGATTGGATTACCAAAACTTCGACCGTCCGGGCATAGGATCTGCTGAATTTCCGTGAACCATGACTATCCAACCAAAATTGCATTCGTCTGCCGCAGCTGCGGTCAGAGATCCGGTCGCCGTGATGTTCTTGGGAGGCCCAGAGGAACTTAGGGTTGAGTCTCCAGAATCTAAGCGACTCGTGACTCCTGATTTGTCGGCCCGCCCTCTATCTCAGTCGGAAAGCAGTCTTGGGGAAAATGTGCCGGTGTTTCATGAACGCCTCACGCAAGCACGGCCTACGCGCTGGTACGGCATAAACGATTGATCCCACAACATCTGCATGTTTGCATGTCCGCAATGAGCCGCGCCAGACGCGGATAAATACAAAGCTCAGTCCCGGCGGCAAACTGTTACCGGCCGTCGTTTTTGCCCTGTCGCACTTTTTCCTTTTTCTCCTCCAATTCGGCCTGAAGCTTTTTGCGCTCGATGACGAGCTGCTGCTGCAACTGTTCCGGTTTCGCGGCATCTCCCCCGGCGAATGCCTTGTTGATGTCGTCTTTCAATGCGATTTCCCGCTCGGCGATCTTGGCGGCGTATCGCGAGTCCAATTCGGCCATTTGTTTTTTTTGATGGGGAGTCAATTTGACAGCGGGAGAACTTTTGTTCAAACGTTCCATCGCGAGTTCGTAGGAGGATTTCATAAATTAAATTAGTGCGCCGTTTTTTTTTTCCACGGCATTTCGGGAAATTTTTCCGGCGTCTTTACGGCTTGCATCACCGGCGGAGTCGCAGGTTTGGCCATTTGCAAATCCGCATTCTCCTTTGTCGGCGCCGCGGTTTTGGCGTCCTGTCGCCACGACGAAATACGCGCCTGCAAACCATGATGTTCGGCCAGCCCTTTGTCGCCGGCTTTCATGTAAAACAGCGAGAGATTGGTGTGAACGAGCTGTTCGCCGGGCTTCATTTTTTCCGCTTTGCGGCCTTCTTCGATGGCGGTTTTGTAATCGCCTTTGCGGTAATACGCCATGCCCAGCGCGAGCTGCGCGTCAAAATGCACCGGGTCGGACGCCAGCACGACTTTGAGCTTGGCGATGGCGCTGTCGTAATCGCTCGTGCTGAAGTCGAACATGGCGTCATCGTATTGTTCCTGAAGCGACGACATGAACGAAGCGTAGCACGGCAATGTGCTTGCGCAAGCGGGCGGAAATTTATCTGCGCAGGCAACGCCGGACTCCCGCCGGCATTGGTCTAAGCAAAAAGTTCCGGAATATCTTAACACCTCCGCGCTCCTGTGGTAAAATTTTTTCATGCAGGCCAAACAGTTGATTTCAGCCCATCGCGGCGCGCCCGACAATCCGGCAAATCGCTTCGAGCAGATTCATCTCGAACCCGATGCCGATTGGAATCCCGAAGAAGAGGCCCTGCCGGGAACCCAATTTCTCAAGGACCACAGCCAAACAGCCATCGCCTACAACGACAGCCCGGATATCGGCTTCAATACAAGTGTGAACCCGTATCGCGGCTGCGAGCATGGCTGCATCTATTGCTACGCGCGGCCTACGCACGAGTACCTCGGCTTTTCTGCCGGACTCGATTTCGAGAGCAAGATCATGGTGAAAGAAGATGCGCCGAAACTGTTGCGCGCGGAATTGTCTTCCCCAAAATGGAAACCACAGGTCATCGTGATGAGCGGCGTGACGGATTGTTATCAACCGGTGGAACGAAAACTGAAGCTGACGCGCGGCTGTCTGGAAGTGCTGGCCGAATTCCGGAACCCAGTCGCCATCATCACCAAGAACTTTCTCGTGACGCGCGACCAGGATCTGCTCGCGGAACTCGCGCGGCACAATGCGGCGTCGGTTTGCATTTCCGTGACGACGCTCGATCCCGAATTGCGGAAAGTCATGGAACCGCGGACTTCACCGCCGCAGGCGCGATTGGCGGCCATCCGTGAACTATCGAGCGCTGGCATTCCCGTCAGTGTAAACGTCGCGCCGATCATTCCGGGACTGACCGACCATGAAATACCGGCGATCCTCGAAGCCGCCGCCCGGGCGGGCGCAACTTCGGCCGGCTTCACGGTTTTGCGACTGCCCCACGCCGTCGCGCCGTTGTTTGAAAAATGGCTGGAGACGCATTTCCCGGATCGAAGGGAAAAGGTCTTGAACCGTTTGCGCGCGATGCGGGGCGGGAAATTGTATGACGCGCAATGGGGCAAACGCATGCGCGGCGAAGGCGTTTTTGCAGACCAGATCGAAATGATGTTCGATATCGCGCGGCGAAAGGCGGCAATCAAAAACGAGCGCGGCGATCTTTCCACCGCCGCATTCCGGCGCCCGGCAGGCGCGCAGCTTTCGCTATTTTAATACCGTGCAAACTCTCGTCGAGGATTTTCTGCAATACCTGCGGCATGAGCGCGGGCAGGCGGAGCACACCCAGAAGACCTACTCTTCATTGCTCGGCAAATTCATCACCTGGGCGGGCGGGCACGGACTGGCGGATTGGCGACAGGTCGAGTTGAAGCATCTGATGTCGTTTCTCAAACACGAACGGGAACGTCCGCTCGCCGACGAGCCACAGGAATCCATCAAGCGACTTAGCAGCGAGAGCGTTTATCTCGAAATCGCCGCGCTGCGGGCGTTTTATCGTTTTGCCGAAAATGAAAAACTGTTGCCGGCGAACGTCGCGGAGAATCTTTCGCTCCCCAAACGCTGGAAGCGATTGCCAAAAGCTTTGACCAATCCGGAAATCGAAAAGCTTCTTGAGCCGGAGCAGCCGGAAACGCCGCCGAACCTTTGCGACCAGGCCGTCCTCGAACTCGCGTACGCTTCGGGCTTGCGGTTGTCCGAATTGAAAAACTTGCGGCTGGAACAGCTTCACCTCGAAGCCGGATTCATCAACGTCATCGGCAAAGGCAACAAGGAGCGCGTTGTGCCGGTCGGAAGAAAAGCCGTGGAATCACTAAACCGCTACACCGAAGCCGGGCGACCGAAGCTGGTGACGCCGCGCTCACCGGCAAATGTGTTTCTCACAAAACGCGGCACGCCCTTCGCGTCCGTGACGCTTTGGTTGCGACTCAAAAACCGCGTTCGCCGCGCCGGGGTTTCGCGCAATTTCACGCCCCACATGCTGCGGCACAGCTTCGCGACACATTTGCTGGAACATGGCGCGGACTTACGGGTGATCCAGGAATTGCTCGGCCACGCGAGCATCAGCACGACGGAAGTCTACACGCACGTCACCGGCAACCGGCTGCGGGACATTCACCGGAAGTTTCATCCCCGGGCTTGAGGTTGGGTGCCACAGGCCTCCGGCCTGTTATTTCCGGCGGCGCGCCGGAAATCGTTTACGAGCAGCGCCGCCGCCGTTCGCGAGCGCAAATCCGCAAATGTCATCGTGCGACGAAATCCGGCGGGACGCCGGATTTGACGGGCGCGACGCCCGGGCCACCGTTTTGAGACACTTACTCAAAATCGTAAACCACCACCTTCATGCAAACGCGTTTGAATACTTTCTCGACAAACTCAATGTGCGATGGATGCGTCTGATAATCGTCCTGGGTTTTTTTGTCAGGGAAAACCAGATTCAACGCGACTTGGTAACTCTGATCCACGACGGGCCGGTGGCTGCCGGCCATTTTGCCGACGTGAAAATGCAACACGCCGGGAATCGGTTTCAGAAATTTGTTCGCCCCGGCAAGGAGTTCATCGGCGGCGTTGGGATCCGCCGGATCGGTCCAGAAAATGACGACGTGTGAAAACATGGTTTAAGTTTTTGACTGGATTGTCCTCGCAACCGCCGCGCGTGCAAGTCCGTAATTTCCGCGACTCTGTCGTTCAGCCGTGACGGAATATCTGAACACTCCGGACGAAATCGTCCGGCACACCGAAGTCGAAACGCTCGGCAGAGGTCATCTCCAAAGCGAGATAGCCTTCGCGCTGACGTTGAATCTCCTGGGCGCGGGTCAGTTGAAATTCGCCGTTGTCCCGGAGGTTGTCGCGGACCATTTCGCCGAGAATTTCATAAATGCCTGGCGCGAGCAGGTGCATGCCAAACCAGCCGAGCCAGGTACCGGCGGGCAGATCGTTGACGTGAAGCTTTTCGCGCGCGACGGCAACGGCGGGTTTTTCGATGATGAGCGAAACGTCAATGAGCCGGGGATTTTCCGCGCGGCGCTGGCCGGCAATCGTGCCGTAGCCCTTGAGTTGATCGGCGGTGATGCGGTTCACGGCCGAAACGCTCCGGCCCCGCGAGACGGCGGCCATCTCCGCGAGTTCGCGATACGGCGAAACCGGCTGGCCGCGAAACAGATGATCGCCGAGGCCGAGCAAAACCATTTCGCCCGCGGCAAAGTTTTTGGTCTGGTAAACGGCGTGGCCGTAGCCTTCCTGCTGGTGTTGCACGGCGAACGAAACGCGGTCGGCGAAGCGGCGCATTTGCTCCGCCTCGTGCAGCAGCGCGGGATATTTTTCGAGCCGCATGAGATAATCGCTGCCCGGCCCCCGCAGGTAATCGCGCACCATTTCGTCTTCGCCGGGCTGGACGATGATGCAAATTTCCTCAATACCCGCCGCCTCGAGTTCGAGCAGGTGGTAATGAAACAGCGCCCGCGCGATGCCGTCCCGGCCGACGACGGGAAACATCTCCTTCTTCACCGCGTGCGACGCGGGAAAATGCCGCGTGCCCAGTCCGGCGATGGGGATGACGGCTTTGCGGATGGCAGCGACTTTGAGGGACGAAATCATTAGGTTCGAAACCAAACATCCAACATCCAACATCCAAGATCGAACAACCAATGCAGGACGGCCAACCGCGAGACTCCAAATGGATGTTGGATGTTGGATGTTGGATGTTGGATGTTCATTCTTATTTTCAGATCACACATTGAATCGCTGCCAGCCGCGCGCGCCGAAGGTATAGCGTCGCGCGCCAAATTCAATCGCGCCGGGGGACGTGCCTTCAAAAATATCGGGCAGCACGCCGATGCGCCGTGA
>OCZU010000788.1_pt1 | contig 21273 bp, 21 predicted proteins | sample 1539001 | NCBI WGS metagenome assembly OCZU01 (sample SAMEA3539306, study PRJEB22396) | soil metagenome | biome: tundra; feature: field; material: soil | place: USA | collected 2010-05 | depth 0.15 m | reverse complement strand
CCCTGCTCATTAATTAAGGGTACTAGACTTGTCTCAGGGATGTTGGCACGGAGGGTCTGTCGTTAGAAACATCAATCACTCCATCCCACTCAGGGGTTTCCTTTTTCGCTTTCTCCATTATTGCTTTGGTTTCTTCTTTGGCTGTCTCATGCGCATTCATCAGCGAATCGTAGAGGGGAAGTTGCTCCTTTAGATACGACTTCCAAACCTCCTGTTTGAAATTGTTGATATTGGTCATCTTTGAGAGGACCGCTTCGTTATTCAAAATATACTCGCGGAAATCTTTGACGGCCTGATTTTTAATAAGGCTTTCTTCTATCTTTCCGAATTTTGCGCGTAGTGCTGAGTCGTTTGTTATTTTTTCCTTTTCGCCCGCAATCATTTTCTCTAGTTGAGCCTTACTTGTTATTTCGACTTTCACCGTCCCTTTGAGGGTGACGAAATGCTTTGCCTTGAAAAAACCTTGTTGTTCAAGGTGCTTTGCAATAGATGAAGCGTTGTAGTATTCAAAAGTTCCCTTACTGAAGTACGTGGACGCGGCGATGAGTTCGTTATACCTCACAATGAAATCATCAAGCGCCGCCTTAATGTCCGGCTCTTGTAGAAGCTGCAATACTTTCTCGTCAAATACAGTATCGTAAGGGAGGTCTGCATAGGGGGCATCTCCAGAATCGTGTAATTGCTTTTGGGGGTATTCCAGCGCGGCGATGAAATTATTCTCGGCGAATGTAAACGCTAGCGAGATTTCTTTTTCCACCGCTTTGCATTTAGCCTGCGTCTTAAGTGCTTTTATCAATGCCGCTTTGGCTTTTTCAGTGTCACTTTGCAGTTTCTCGTACTGCTTTCGTAGTTCACTATTACCAAGGAGAATTGCCGCATTTGTGGCATCTTCAAGAGGCGGTTTGTAGGAACTCAAGATCACGATATCGTCTTTAGATAACTGCCTTCCGTTTTCGTCCAAAATCTCACGCACCGACACCCTATCCACAAAGTAATGGTCTTTCGACGGCTCGTCTTTGGTCACGTCAAGGAACGTTTTTGCAAGTGATGTTTTCATACAGCCGTTTGGCGCGTAGATGGCATATACGTGGCGAGGACCGAAGTCGAAATTGTGCTTGAGTTTTCCTATTCCCCAACAGTTCTCTAAATTGATCGTCAGTTTATTCATTCGGAGCCCCCGGACTGAATGACCGAGAGTTTACTATTTTCAGGGCACGTCACGATACGTCCCTAGAAATCGATGAATCGCTTTTGATTCGCCTGCGATATCGACGCCCTCACTTGTCTGCAATGCCGCTACCATTCGCGCGAGGGTTAGCCAATGCCGTGGATGCGGGGCCGCCTGCCAGTGCGAATAACTGTGGCGTATGGGTCTGAAATTCCAAGTGCAGCGGACATAGCCGAGACACTGATTCCCGCGAGGCGGTGCTGAATCCTTTCACGATATGTTCTTTCGTTGAGCCAGTCAGGAAGTTCGGACGGGCTCCACGATCGTTTTCCGGCCTCTTGTCGCCTCATGATTTCGGCGCGAAGGGCTTTTGCCTGCGGCGTGTGTGTCGCCACTCTCCCAAGCTTTGCAATTTCTTTTTGTGGCTAGGGGCGTAGCCTCGGCACGTGCGGTTTGCTCCGAAGCCTAAGTCCTAGAAACCACGTCTGCACTCGAAGAGGGCCTGGATTCGGGAGAACCAGAAAAGTTCTGCAAATATAGAGGCGTGTAAAGCTCGGCGGGGAGTCCTCATTTGTGGATAAAAAACGGCTACCACTTTTCATTGTCAAATCTGTTTCCAGACGATGGGTGCGGCGACGCTGCTAACCTTTGTTGGAGAACTATATGCTTACCTCCCTTTTCGTTTGTTAAAGCTTCTGCCGTCGCTTCATTCTGTGTAAATACTGTTCGCCAGATAGCCGGTAGGCACGAACAATCTGAATGCATCGACGAGCACGACGGATTGTGTCTTCGGCTTTGCGCGACCCGATTCCTGAAGCGCGGAGAAGGAAATAGACCATATTCGCACTGCGTCTTCTTCCTGCCCGGCACATAACGTAGATTTTGGAGTTGGGCTGCTTCAAAGCGTTTTTATAAAAGCGGAGGGCACGAGCATAAAACCACATCGGGCGAGGGCGGGCGTCGTCCCTAAAATTCAAGCGGATGGTCTTGAACCTTCGGAGCTTCTTGCCAGCGTAGTGCCGCACATCAACTACGTGTGTGATGCCCAAGCTTTCCAGTTTTTCGATATGGCGAGCTAATCTGGCTTTGCTTCCAAACGCCAGCCGCCTGTTTACGAAGAATACGATCATTAGGGGCTTATCCCTTTCTGCAACCGACGCTCAATGCTGACCGCTGCTAGGGTTTGGGATTTGCCGGCGATTGGTTGGTGGGTTCATATTCTGTAATGAACGCTGCCAATTCTTCTGGCGTGCCTTCTATCACCATTGCCCCATCGAAATTCAGAAGCACCAGCCCGTTACCTACAAGCACGGTTCCTTTGTCATTCGGGTTGGCGGAGTTTTTGTAGCACAGCAGTTTGCCCGTTGGTTCCGCTGCTGGCTTGCGTTGGTTTCTTGCTATTTTCTTACGCATATTATTTTCTTTTGCTGTCATAATTTTTCCTTTCTTGCTTTAGGATGCCGCCGGACAGCGCGGGTGGTTAATTCGGATGCAGCTTAGATTCAACGCGAGCACGGATTGTTTTCCATTGGGCTAGAGTTAATTTGTCGGTGATATCTAGATGGTCGTTCGGAAGCAGTACACGGTCAGGCTTCCCATCGATTAAAGTCACATGGAGATTACTGCTTCGGTGATTACCGTCATGCTTAAACGGAGTACCAAACCGCCAGTAAATGCTGACCATATTTTTTGGCATCACTCCTCCTCGATTCTAGGAAGCTAAGCATATAGTTCCCCTTTATTGCCCTACCTAGCTCGTTTGGAAAACTAATGATTTACAAACGCCCTAAACTCACTGCCCCACCCACGCTCTATGAACGGGTTACCGCCGCTTCAATGCGAGGGATTTCCAAACGAGCCTTTGCAGCCCGGTGCAGGGCCGTAGTCGCCGATACCCCTAAAGCGTCCCCTACCGCGCGCCACGACGCGCCTTGCGCTCGCATACGCGTCAGTTTTGCGGCGTCAAAAACCTTCCGGGGTCGGCCTAAAGTTCGGCCTTTAGCTTTGGCATTTCGGAGACCCGCGCGAACTCTTTCTGCGATCAAGCTACGCTCTAGCTCGGCTACTGCGCCTAATACTGTGAAGACCATTTTGCCGGTCGGCGTGGAGGTATCGAGCTGCTCAGACAGGCTCACAAACTCGATGCCGAGGGATTGGAACATTTCGAGTGCCCGGAGTAGGTGGGAAACGGATCTGGCGAATCGATCAAATTTCCAGACCACTACGGCATCGAAGCGCCGACGGTGAGCGTCACCCAAGAGGCGGTCGAGTTCAGGCCGTTTCTCCTTCGTGCCTGAAATTCCCAAATCTACGTATTCGTCGGAAACTTCCCAATTTCGCCGTTTACAGTATTCTCGTAGCTCGCGTAACTGCATTTCTGGGTCTTGACCGTTCGTAGTACTAACCCGCGCGTAGAGAGCAACTTTCATCGTTTCTCCTTTTAGGCTCGGCTTTTTAGGCCTGTAGCCGCCTTACCTCACCGTTGCAATGCCCCCGTTTTCGCCCTTGCAAGGCGCGAGGGCGAACGATTAGGGGTAGAGGCTCCCTACCGGCCTCCAACGCCTAAAAACGCCCTGCGAGGCCCGTACCACGCCGCCTAAGACTGGGATAACAGCCTATTATACCTAAACTAGGCGATATAGAAATAGTACTTTAGGTAAAAAGCGCTATTGACATAAACTCGGCATTCCTCTAGCCTCAGGCCATGATTACCTGCACGCTTAAGGAAGTGCTCAAACGCAAGGGTTGGTCACGCTACCGGCTTCAGAAGGAATCGGGCATTACCTACCCGACGCTGCACGCGATGTATCACGGAAAAAGCAAAGGCTACAGCGCCGAGGTGTTGGACAAATTGTGCCACGCCTTGCGGTGTAAGCCGGGCGACCTGCTAAAGTGGACGCCTAAAGGTAATCGGGGTAGAACGCGACGCGTGCGGCGCGCGTGACGCTTAGCAAACGGAACATCGTGTATCGTTTTCCCGAATTTACAACATGAGCGACCGTCCAAAAAAGCGTCTTGAGCCAGCGAGATTGGTCGCTTACCACGCCCTTGATATCCCAGGGAAGCCAGTTGTGTATCGTATTGAAAAGCCGTGGCGGTCCATTGAGACTTTACGAAAGGAGGGTAAGTTCATGGCACTTCTGGAGTCCCTTGCTAGTTTGCCTGCGCCGGACAAATTGCCGAGGATACACAGTATTGCAAACGAATGCGGCATACCAGAAATTTGGCGACGTGCCACGCTCTCGCCACTTGAGGATGGGTTTCTCATGCTATTCGCGACCATTATTTCTAATCCAGAAAAGGAATGGATTCGAACCCTGGGCGTTTTTCTAGGTTCGCACGGTTGGAAAGTGGACCTCCGTGGCAGCCCTAAAAAACACCCCATTGAGTTGAAGGATAGAATCCGCGGAGAAATTATCGACGGAATCAAGGCTCACTTGAAACCAGGCTTCGACTTAAAGTTGACAGAGAAAAAGAAGCGGGGAATTTCCACCGACAACGAAGAAATCGAAAAGAAATTACGGAAACTGAAATATAGCGCTGCCATGATACGCGCCATCATGAAGGGGCGTAATCTCGACAACGCTGCTTGCTATTATTATTGGATGAAACGCGAGCGCAAAAAACGGCCGAAAAGCATTCTGAACAGCTACCGGCAGTATTTGAAGATAAAGGCTACTGACACCCCCAGGTAGGCTCTCCCACGTGTTTTTGTCCTAGACAATTAGGTGCTAATTCGCTGTGCGTAATCCCGCCTAAAAAAACAGCTCCCTTTGATTCGTGCTCCGGTGCGGCGCCAAATCGTTCGAGGAGGCAATTACCCCAATGACAGATTCAAAGTTACTGCTCAAGGCGGCACTCAGTTACGCACGACTCGGCTGGTCGGTTTTTCCCGTGCACTCCGCAAGGCATGGCCAATGCTCGTGCGGTGACAAGCATTGCGAGAACGTGGGGAAGCACCCTCGGACAAGCCACGGTGTAAAGGATGCCACGACCGATACGGACACTATCCGGAATTGGTGGAAGAAGTGGCCGCACGCAAATGTCGGAATCGCAACCGAAAAACAATCCGGGATTCTTGTCCTCGATATCGATCCGCGACACGAAGGTGGCGCCAGCCTGCACAGTCTACTGAAAAAACATGGTCCGCTTCCCAAACGGCCGAAAGTAAAAACTGGCGGGGGCGGTCGACATTATTATTTTGAACATCCAGGCATCCTCGTCAAAAGCAAAGTCGGTATCAGGCCTGGCTTGGACGTCCGCAGTGAGGGCGGGTACGTTGTGGCACCACCGAGTCGCCACGAATCGGGCCATCGCTATAGGTGGGTGAAAGGCGCACGCCCTGAGGACATCAAACCACCGGTGTTACCGAAATGGCTGCTAGCGCTGCTGACAGAGGAGGAGGTCACTAAGCCTCGTAAAGAAAACGACGAGCAGATCCCAGAGGGGGAGCGAAACGCTTCTTTGACCAGCTTGGCTGGTGCGATGCGGCGACATGGTGCCTCGGAAGATGCAATCCTGGCAGCCCTGCAGGAGCACAACCAAGAACGCTGCGACCCGCCTCTTTCGGAAAAGGAAGTGAAGAGTATCGCTTCCAGTGTCAGCAAGTACTCGCCAAGCAAGAGCGATGGCAGACACAAAAGTTCTCAGGCCACAAAGTTTGTCGCATCTTTGGGCGAGGAGGACTTGAAATTTTTTCATACATCAGAAAAAGAACCTTACATAACGATTGGTGTCAAAGACCATCGCGAAACATATCGTCTGCGTGACCAGCAAATAAAACGATGGCTGGCAAGAAAGTTCTACAAGCGGTCTGGGGCTGCTCCATCTTCGAACACCTTAAGTGACGTTCTCAATTTGTTGGAGGGAATTGCACTATTTGATGGTGCGGAAGAGGACGTATTCATCCGTCTAGCTCAGAGGAAGCATGCAATTTATGTCGACCTTTGCGACGCCTCTTGGTTGGTCGTCAAGGTGACGGTCAAGGGTTGGAAAGTTATCTCTGACCCGCACGTCAATTTTCGTCGGGCTCGCGGCATGACAGCGCTCCCGCACCCGGTGCGAGGCGGGTCAATCCGCGAATTGCGGCCCTTCCTGAACGTAGCCAGTAAAGACGATTTCATATTGGTTGTAAGTTGGTTGGTTTCCGCACTGAATGCCCGCGGACCATTTCCAGTGCTCGTAGTCCAGGGCGAGGCCGGTAGTGCGAAAAGTACAGCCGTGCGAGTTGTGCGCGATCTGGTTGACCCTAACACCACTCCATTACGTTCCGAACCACGCGAAGCCCGAGACCTAATGATTTCCGCAAGAAATTCATGGCTGGCAGCTTTCGACAACGTCACGCACCTTACTCCGTGGTTGTCAGACGCAATTTGCAGGTTGGCGACTGGAGGTGGTTTTGCAATACGCAGTCTCTACACTAACGATGATGAGCAACTGTTTGATGCTACCCGCCCCGTGTTGATGAATGGAATTGATGGCACGGTGACGCGTGGCGACCTGCTAGACCGCTCGCTCATTCTTTATCTGCCCACGATTCCTGATGATAAAAGAAAGCCCGAAAAGCAATTTTGGCACCAGTTCCGCGACGCGCAACCTCGCATCCTTGGAGCTTTGCTCGACGCCGTTTCCTGCGCACTCCGCCGATTGAAAAGAATCAAGCTAGACGAATTGCCTCGAATGGCTGATTTCGCCCTGTGGGTCACCGCTGCGGAGCCAGCCTTGGGATGGGCGGAAGGCACATTCATGCGGGCATATGATGCCAACCGAGATACCGCCAATACTCTGACTCTAGACGCTTCGCCAATCTTCCCACCACTGAAGCTACTTCTGGCATCCCGAGAGAGTTGGAGTGGGACAGCATCTGAACTACTTCGCAAACTAACTCCAACGGGCGGAGTCGAGGTTTCGCAACAACGTTCTTGGCCCAAGAACGCTCAAGTGCTTTCAGGGCACCTGCGCCGTATTGCGCCCAATCTTCGCGCCCTTGGGATCGATATTCGATTTGACGAAAAAACTTCCGGTTCAAGTTCGAAGCGAGTCATCACAATCACTAGAAGGTCGCCCAAGAAGAGTCACTAGGTCGCGGCTTAGGTTTTTTTCGCGGTACAGACGCGGCGCTTGCGACGCGTGCGACGCCGACACTGCAATGCTTTTGGTCGCGTCGCAGGCGCCGGGCGCGTCGCGGTTGCCCCCGACAAGTTAAGTACGGGTCACACAGCCAGGGTCAGAGGGACGCTTTGATGTCAGGTTCACCAAAAGTTGGTCCAACAGGGAATAGCGCGTCGGAGGCAAATACCCTCCCCGCACAGGCCGCACTCGAAAGGCATTTTTCCGTTTCGGAAATTGCTGCGATGTGGAATCTCAGCGTCGATGCAGTGCGGAAGCTATTTCGCAACGAGCCTGGTGTGCTCGTCATCGGTGACTCGAATCCCCGGGGCAAGCGGCGCTACCTGACGACGAGAGTACCCGCAACCGTCGTCGAGCGGGTTCACCGGAGATTATCACTTTCTAAACAGTAGCCGTTTAGGTACTATACGCGGTCTTATGCTGACGATATACAGAAGGCACCAAAAAAGGTGCCAACATCGAAGAGAGGGGCGACGCTACCGCAGATGCAGCTGCGCGATCTGGGTGCACGGCCACCTCAATGGCGAGGACATCCACAAATCGCTGAACGCACGAGACTGGCAGAAAGCGCAAGGCATCGTTCGGGAATGGGAGGTTGAAGGGAAGCAACCTGTCGCAGCGAAGATCGTGACGGTTGAGCATGCATCTGAAGAATTCCTTCGGGACGCAGTTTCCCGTAACCTCCGCGAGCCAACAATCTACAAGTATCGGCTCCTATTCCGCAGAATGAAATCGTTTGCCGATGAACAAGGGTTTCAATCTATACGCCAATTCGATTTACCTGCCGCGAGGGCATTCCGCGCAACATGGCCTAATCGCAACATCGCCGCCAGAAAGAAATTGGAGGCATTGCGCGCGTTTTTCAGATTCTGTTGGGAAAGCGGTTGGATTGAAAACAATCCCGCAAGCAAACTGAAGCCGCCCAAAACGTTCGCACCACCGACAATGCCATTCACGCGCGCCGAAGTTGCAAGGGTGTTAGCGGCGTGCGACCAATATGGGCTGGGATACGGTAACGCAGGCAAAGCTAGCGCGTGGCGTTTGAAGACTTTGCTTCAACTATTGAGATTCAGTGGTTTGCGAATTCGGGACGCCGTTACTCTTCGGAGGGACCACGTCGTCGACGGCAAACTTTTACTCTACACCGCCAAGACCGGCACGCCCGTTTATTGTCCGCTCCCGGACTTTTTAGCCGAAGCACTTACCACGCTGCCGGGCCGAGAGTATTTCTTCTGGAGTGGGGTAGGGAAGCCAAAATCATGCGTCGGCGACTGGCAGCGAAGTTTGAGAAAGCTATTCCTACTTGCGTCTGTTCCAGGTGGGCACGCGCATCGCTTCCGGCACACATTCGCGACTGACCTTCTATTAGCGGGGGTCCCCCTGGACCGCGTTGCAACTTTGCTTGGTCATACAAACTCAAAGGTCACGGAGCGGCATTATGCTCCTTGGATTCGTGCTAGGCAGGAGCAACTTGAAGCGGACGTCAAGCGCGTTTGGGACCAGTCCTTATCGCCATGTGATTCACCGAGCAGAGTGGCTCGCATCAATTAGACGTTGCATGTTTGACTGGAGACGGTAACTCGCTTACTCAGGATGAGGACGCAGGCTAATTTAGAGGAATTACATACTTAATTCCTTGCAGTGGCTTGTGGCTTTGAAACCGTCGAACATGCGAGGTCGCCTAGATGGAGAGAGCCAGACATGAAGAAACTTGGCAATGCATCTAGAGATTACAGAAACCTAGTAGGGAGCGCGGCCTTTGTTGCTCGTTGGCCCTTTTTTGGTGGTAAATGGGCGCAAATTGCGCACGGGCACCCGCCGGGGACTAAAGCTCTTTCTTGTTCAGTTCAATCCGAAACCTACCGTTCGGAAGCTTGAACTTTGCGGGATTTGCAGTGAACTCGGCTTTGGATTTTGTCAGCGCGTTCAAGTACAACCGCGTGTTTAGCATCTCGCGCAATGCTTGCAGGTCCTTTATCTCTGGGCGAGAAAATTCCTCAGGGCCTTTTCGTTCCAGCCACGCAAGCGTACGACGAAGGCGTGCGGCGAGTTTCCTGCTCACGCCCTTATTTCTCGCCCGCGTCTTTCTCAGGTCTTGAATTCTTGTGTATGCCATGCGACCTCTGGCGCGGATTCTACCACGGGGCGCTCTAGGTTCAACGACGGGCTTATCCGGGTGCCGGGTTCCCTACGCACGAGCAGCGCCTCGCGCTGCATCCCAAATCAAGCACGGTTGGTGGCGCGCGCGTCAGGCTGCCCGATTCGCGGCGAACATTACCTGAAGGCGGATATTGCTATTGGCCGAGTGAGTTCTGCGCATGCTGCTCCGCCGATGGAATTCGGTTAGAGAATGGCGGCGGAGTCTGAAGCTGCGAAGGGTACGCAGAAGTTACGCGGCGAAACCGCAGCTTGCAACTAATTCAAAACAAACGCGAAAAGATGGTGGAGGCGGGGGGAGTCGAACCCCCGTCCGAAAAGCGCTACGACACGAAGACTACATGCTTAGCTCTATTCGGTGTGCGACCAGACCCTTGCGAGCCCGCCGCCCGTTCGCCTCCCGCGCTCAGAACGAGCAAGAAACGCGGCCGGCTAGTCCGATTGGTCTCGCCTGGCGCTCCGGACCGAAACGCTTTGGCCAGCCTGCTGTGTGACGTCTCGATTCAAGCCCGCAGACGAAGCTCAAGGAGACGGGTGCTTATTTAATTAAGCAGCCAGTGCCAGTTGTGTATTGGCAGTTCTAGTTTTCCACCTGGTTACGGGTAGGTGGTGCCCGGCATGCCTTCGAGCCGCGACAGCTCCCGTCGAAACCGTGTCGCCCCCGTGGTCAATTCCTATTTTACCACTTTTGGCTTTTCGATGTCGGCCCCTCCCACCGCCCGGGTTTCTCAGGCGCGCTCACCCGCCTGAGCCGCCATTTCCCAAACAGTGTCCCTGTAGCAAATGCGTACTTTCCGCTTATTGACAACCCCGAGCGCCCCTCCGAGAATCAAACCAGAGGTATCTCCTTGCATTCCGGGAGAAAGCGATTATGACGCCCGACTCCGGTTCCATGGATCAAGCAGTTTCCAGAGCGATACGCGCGAATCTTGAAAATCTTAAGCAGCAGTCTGAAGAGCTGCACCAGGCCGTTGCGGATCTTATTTCCTCGTGCTCGTCGAGTCGTCCGGCGAATGCCTTGTCCGCAACTTTGCGCGCGCAATCTACGGCCGCTGCGCTCGCCGCGTCTCTTGAAGTTCTTGGACGATTCATCGCGAATGTCGGCCAGTCTCAACGCCGTTCGGACGATTTTTCGCCGCGCGAGCTGGAAACGGTGCGTGCGATTCCAGTGCCCGCGCATGAATCTCCTGCGGAGCCTTTGCGCCCTGTGCCGTCGGCGCCGATTCCGATGAGCACAATGAGCGCGCCGATTTTGGATGCCACGGATATATCCGCCGCCCAAAGCGTTTTTTCAGGCCCACCGCCAACAACAATTGACGGCTCGGAATACAACACCGGCATTGAAGAAGAAACTATTTCCGAACCGGACCTTCCGCATGAATCTCCGGTCGAGGACGCAAACGCCGCTTCACCTTCGGAATCGCTCGCGGAAACGCCATCAGATAGAGCCTCAACCACGGACACCGGCTCATTCGATCTGCAATCGCTGCCGCAGGATCAGCAGGAAATGCACCGCCGCGCGAATCGTGTCGCGAAAGTTTCAATGCAGGATATCCACTTGCTTAAGCCAGAGCAGGTGAAAGTGGGCCGCGAACAGCACGACATCTGCATTCGTCTAAAAGATGAAATCGGGAAGGCACGTAAAGAATATGAACGTAGGTTTCAACCTATACTTGGTCATGGTGTCGATTATTTTTATCATTGGATGGTGGAAGTGCTCGGCGCGGGAGATCCTGAAACCCTCGGCGAATATCCCTACTCGTCCCAACCAGTTCAGCAGTAGAATCGCGGCCATGAATTATATGTCTGACGCGTCAATGCCGCCGCGTTCTGCTGCGCATTTGTCGCCACCCAGGACGCCGCGCGCCGTAATCATTGCCGCCGCACTGTCGTGCGTCTGCTCATTTGCGCCCGGTGCGCCCGCGCAAACGCCGCCCGCGAAAAAGCCCACGCATCCCGCGTCCACTTCAAAATCTCCTGCCACGAAAAAACCCGCGGCCCCGGCTGTATCACCCGCCGGAAAAGTTGATCAGCAACTTTCCGCTCTCGCTCTTGCGTTGCGTGATAAGCCGACCGCCGCTGCCGAACAGCATCTAGCCGATTTTGCGCAGCTTCATGCGAAAGACGAATACGGCCTATACGCAGATCTTGCTCTCGGGCATTACAATTTGGATCGCAATCATCTTCCCGATGCCCTCAAGTATTTCGCCGCGGCCGAACAGCGCCCTTCGCGCCTGGAAGAATACGCAATGTTCTGGCACGCGCAAACGCTTCGCCAGTCCGGCCACAACGAAGAGGGAATCGCCGAACTAGCTGCATTTCGTAAGAAATTTCCCGATAGTGTACTAAGCGATCTAGCTGTGCAATCGTTCGCGGAGGGCGCCATTGCACAAGGGAATGCGCAAAGTGCCGCCGCGGCGCTTGACGCTTATCCACGTTCCTCTCAGAAATCGATTCTTCTATTGCTTCGCGCGCAGGCCCGTGAAAAATCCGGCAGCTCTATCGCGGCTGCGAAAGATTACCTCGCCCTCTACTATGGTTTTCCGCTCACCGACGAATCCCGCGCCGCGGGTCAGCGCATTCCGGAGCTAAGCCGTCAGCTTGGCGATGCGTTCCCGGCTGTTCCGCTCGCACAACAAGTATCACGCGGAGAAGCGCTCTTCGCCGCTCATCGTTGGCGCGAAGCGCGTCAGGAATTTGAAGCCGAATTGGCGCAAGCAGGCGGCGCAGATCACGATCACGCTGAACTTCGCATCCAACAATGTAAGTCCTCGCAGGGCGGAGGCGCATCTCCGCTCACCACGCCCAAATTTACCGATCCCGATGCCGAAGCCGAACGGCTCTTCGCGCTCTCGCAAGCGTATCGCAACGAAAAGCACGAACGCGAAATGCTCGAAGCGATCACTGAAGTCTCCAATCGTTTTCCGCAGAATCAGTGGACCGCCGAAGCGCTATTTGTGGCAGGGAATTACTATTGGGTTCTGCTGGATCGTCCGCGCGCAGCTGACTACTATCACCGCGCCGTTGACGCGCATCCGACCGGCAAGGAAGCGCCCATCGCGGCGTGGCGTTTTGCCTGGGCCGCGTACATGAATCGCAAGCCCGAAACAGTTTCGCTGCTCGAAGCGTTCATCAAAAATTATCCAACCTACAATGCCGTGCCCGACGCGCTCTACTGGCTCGGCCGCTCCGCCGAACGCGCAGGAAATCTTCCGCGCGCCCGCAGTTTTTACGTGAAAGCTTCGCAACGTTTCCCGCAAACGTTTTTCGGTCTGCGCGCCGCGGACAAAGTCGCCGCTATCGGTTCCCAGCCGCTCGAGCCCGCCGAAATTATCGCCGTAGTTCCCGACGCACAACCAATCGTTGCTCTCGACGCGCCAATTCCGCCAGAAGTAGAGCCGCGCTGGCTTCGCGCCGCCGGGTTGCGCTTAATCGGTTTTGACGCCAGTGCTGAACTCGAATTGCGCACCGCATATGGAATTTCTCCTGCGCCGCGGTTGCTTCTTGAAGCCGCGCAATCCGCAACTGCCGCAGATCATTACGGTGTCGGCATCATGCTCGCCAGAATGGCCTATCCCCAGCCAGATGCGCACCGCCCCGAAGAAATGCCCGCGTCCGTCGCGCATGTGCTCTATCCGCTGCCATTTTTCTCCAGCGTTACCAGCGCCGCCACGCGCGATCGCGTGGACCCCATGATTGTCGCGGGCGTAATGCGCCAGGAATCGGCATTCTTGCCCGACGCCGTTTCCCACGCTGGCGCCGTCGGCCTCATGCAGGTTCTGCCGAAAACCGCGCCGCATCTTTCCAAGCGTTTGAACCTTCGCTACTCGCGCGCGAAATTATTTGATCCCGATTACAACGTTCAGCTCGGAACACTTTATCTGGCCGACTTGATTAATCAGTTTGGCACGGAAGGCGCTCTCGCTGCGTACAACGCCGGCGAAGACCGCTCGAAATTGTGGAAGTCCGAGCACAACTACGATGACGCTGCAGAATTCGTGGAATCGATTCCATTCACAGAAACGCGCGATTACGTGCAAATCGTAATGCGCAACGCGCAAATCTATCGCATCCTGAATCCAACCACGTCCGCCCCGGGAAGTGCATCTGCTGCAAGCGCGCCAAAGACCACGCCGGCAAAATCAACCGTTGGAAAAACAGCAAGCGCCAAATCTAAATTGCGGGGTGCGTCCTGAACGCCGCAACGCCCGCGAATTCCAGCCCCGGTAGTTCCGCGCCAAATCTTCAAGCTGCCGCGCGTAACGCGCTCAGCGACAAAGTCGCGCTCTTCACCGAATCCGTGATTCGTGAAATGACGCGTCTCGCCACGAAGCACGGCGCCGTCAATCTCGCTCAAGGTTTTCCGGATTTCCCCGCGCCCGCCGAAATCAAGCAGGCCGCAAAGGAAGCGATCGATCGCGACATCAATCAGTACGCCATCACCTGGGGCGCAAAATCCTTGCGCGACGCCATCGCCAAAAAATTCCATCGCACCCAGGGCGTTGAAATTGATCCCGAGCGCGAAATCACAGTTTGCTGCGGCTCAACCGAAGCGATGATGTCCGCCATGATGGCCATCATTAATCCCGGCGATGAAGTCATCGTCTTTGAGCCGTTTTACGAAAACTACGGCCCTGACGCAATTCTCAGCGGCGCCACTCCGCGTTTCGTCAAGCTGCAAGCGCCGGATTGGACGTTTGATCGCGACGAATTAACTCACGCCTTCACCGCGCGAACCAAAGCGATCATTCTCAACACGCCCAACAATCCCACAGGGAAAGTTTTCACGCGCGACGAACTCGAGTTCATTCGCGACCTTGCCGTCCGCGCCGACGCCTATGTCATCACCGACGAAATTTACGAACACATTCTTTTTGACGGCGCGACGCACATTTCCATGGCCAGTCTCGAAGCCATGCGCGATCGCACCATCACCATCAATGGCATGTCCAAAACATATAGCGTCACGGGATGGCGCGTCGGCTGGGCCATCGCCTCGCCGCAAGTAACAGCCAGCATCCGCAAAGTTCACGATTTTCTCACCGTCGGAGCCGCTGCTCCGTTGCAGGAAGCAGGAGCCCTAGCTCTCGCTCTTCCCGATTCGTATTACGAACGCGTCGCCGCCACCTATCTAACCAAGCGCGATTTCACTGTCGATATGCTCACAAAAGCCGGCCTCCGCTGCTTCGTTCCGCGCGGTGCCTATTACATTATGACCGACATTTCCGCGTTCCATTATCCCGACGATGTTTCCTTCTCCCGCTATCTCGTCGAAGAAATCGGAGTCGCCGTAGTCCCCGGCTCAAGTTTCTTCAACAAAGCCGTCGACGGCCACTCCATAGTCCGCTTCACCTTCTGCAAAAAAGAATCCACGCTACAAGCCGCTGCGGAGCGCCTCACAAAGCTCCGCCCCCGCTAACCGAACTTCACAATTCACTATTTTTGATTTGGAATTGACGGCATGAACGTACGAGTTACGCAACAGCGCGATGGCAATCCTGGCCTTCGCTCGCCTCACGCCAATCGCGCGGCCAACCTCTCCAACTGCCCCAAATGATTCAAGTCATGCCCCGCCATCGTCTCCACCACCGTCTTAAACGTCATCTCCCCACGCTCAGGATGCAAAACGTGCTTGGCCATCGTCTCCGACGAAACATTCTTAATAAATAAAATATTCCATTGCCGCACCGAAGAAAAAACCGCCAGCGCCGCCGCTCCGTCATATGCTGCGTAAGCCGTCGCCCACTTATCCTGGTCAAACGGCTGAATCACGTGATGATCCTCAGCCGCCGCCTGCCTCAACCGATACGCAAAAACAATTTCGCAATCCGCCAGATGACACAGTATCTCGCGTGCGCTCCACTTTCCCGGAGCCGGCGCTTGCCCCAATCTCCGCGACCCAAACACATCTGCGAACTGCCGCAACTTTTTCGCGGTGCCGGCAATCACTTCCTGTGGATCTCGTTCCCCTAAATACGACGCGTATGGATTCATAGTGGGACATCTTATTACAGCGAAGTGCCATCTCCAAAATTAACCGCTTGTCTGTGATAAAATCCCGGCGTTCCAGAGGAGGCAGTCAGCATGGCGATGGATCTCGAACTAATTCCGCGCGGTACACGCGTCGAATCGAATGGTGACGGCGCAACTTTTGACGTCTCCGCTTCCACCACGCGCACGTTTATTTGCACGCAGGAAATTCTCGATCAAATTGAGCAGGAATCGCTCGACCTCTCTGTGTGGGGCTCAGCCGACGGCCAGACCTGGGGCACGCATCCCATCATCAAGCTTCCGCAGGCCTTCTACAAAGGCCAGGAGCGCATGGTACTTGATCTCTCGATGCGCCCTGACGTGAAATTCATCCGCGCTCATTGGGATTTAACTCGATGGGGCCGCGTAGCTCCGTTTCCGATGTTTGTGATCGCGCTGCGCGCAGTCGAAATTCCAGCCATGCCTGTGACGCGCTCTACTCCGCACATCCTTGCAACGCCGTAACGTCCGGATTGATCAGCCTCGCAGAACAGAGACAGGGAATTACAAAGAGGAGGATGGAGTAGGAAGCTGACGGTCGGTTGCCCTATGGAGGCAGCTCCCTACCCCGCGAGTGGTCTTACCCTAATAGACGTATCTCCCCCCAAAAAGGTTTCTTATTTCCGCAAAAATATTCAAATTTAACCCGAAATGTAAGTAGTTACTTTCAAGGCCACGAACTTCAACGTTTACCGGAGCTCATTCGGCGGTGCAGGCCCGCGGCCCAGCGCCTTCTCCGTCTGTTCTTTCATCGCCTTCGCCTGGCTCACGTAGGCTCCGTTCGGGAAAAGCTTTAGATAGGTATTTAAATCATCCAGCACCGCTTCATTCTTTTGCTGCTGCTGATGGATATTCGCCAGCAGCAAATAGACACGCGCAAAATCCGGTTTCAGTTTGCGGGCCGTCAACGCGCTTTGCTCCGCATCCGCAAGCCGGCCCGTTGCCAGCATCACTCGCGCCATTTCAAGATGCCCGCTCCACCCATCCGGCTGAAGTGCCAGCCCCGCCTGGAGCAGTCTCTCAGATTCCGTGAATTGCTTTTGATCCGTCAGCAAACTCGCCAGTGCAAAATCCGCATCCGGAAATTTATCATCGCTTAGCGAAGCCGCGGTCCGGTAGGCATCCTCCGCCTCTTTCTTGCGTCCAAGTTCCATCAGCGCGACGCCCTGGTAGTACGCCGCTTCGTAAAAGTCCGGCGCCATCGTCAATACCCTTTGAAAAAACGGCAAGCTCCCGGCGGCGTTATGTTTTTGAAAAAGCGCAATCGTCCCCTGATGCAACGCGTCCTGCGCTTCCTGCGGCAAACCTAACTCCCGCGCCGAAACGACCGGTCCCGCCACCAATGGCTTCTCCCCGGGCAGCGCCGTCAGCACGATGTACATCCGGACCCCGGGATATCCCAGCAACTCCTCTTCCTGGCGAAACGGTTTGTAGCCTTCCACATTGCACGTGATTACATATTGGCCCGGCGGTATCACAGTCGTGCTGAATCTGCCGTCCGTTTCCGTGAAATACGTATCAATCATCTGGCCGCTCGAAGTCCTAATCTCCACTTTCACGTGTTGCGCCGGCTTGTTGTCGGCCTGATAGACGACCGTACCGCTGATCGCCGCAGGATCGTTCGCTCCAGGAATCGTCTTGCCCTGCGGAAATGCCGCCGTTGAAACAATCAGAATCGCAGCGGGAAGAAACGCCAGACGCGCGAATCGTTGCATGGCTCGCCCCCAAAAAAGTTACTTGAATTATAACACGTCAATACTTTCAGCCGCGCACCTGACGGCACTCGCAACTCGCAGTATCTAGCGCTGTGGCGGCGTCGGCGTCCGGCCCAGGGCGTGTTCCATCTGACTCTTAATTGCCCGCGCCTGTGCGCTCGCGGGCCCTTCCGGTTCCAACTTCAGAAACGCGTTCACGTCCTCAAGCACTGCCTCATTGTTGTGCAGTTGAATGTGAATGTTCGCCAGAATCAGATACAGCGCCGCAAAATCCGCTTTGCGTTTTCGAGCTTCAATCCCGCTTTTTTCCGCGTCTGCCAGCCGTGCTTCACCCAGCAACGCTCGTGCCATTTCGTAATATCCGCGCCACGCTTCTGGGTCCGCCTGCAAACCTTCGCGTGCAACTTGCTCCGCGTCGCTAAATTGTTTTTTGTCCGTCAGCAGGGAACTTAGCGCGAAGCACGGGTCCGCATACTGGTGTTTGCTTGCCTCGATCGCTTCGCGAAATGCCGATTCCGCCTCACTTTGCTGCGACTGCTCGGTGTACGCGATTCCTTCAAGATAATATCCCTCGTAGTATTCGGGCGATATTTCCAAGACTTTTCGGAAGTAGGGAAGACTTCCGACAGGATCGTGTTTTTGATACAACCGTTCCTTGCCCTTCGCCAGCGCGTCCTGCGCTTTGGATGGCAAATTAAGCTCCCGCGCCGAAACTGAATCTCCCGTTGTAGCAAGCTCAGGCTTCATTCCCGCTATCTTATGAAGCGCGATATTCACGGTCAGCGTCGGAATTGACGTGAGCCGCGCGGTTTGTTGTACCGTTTCATAACCGTCCGCCTTAATCGTCAGAACGTAATCCGCTCCCGCAAGATCCATAAAGCTGAAATTTCCGGTCGGACTCGAATACGAAGTGCTCACCATTTCCCCTGCAAAAGTCGTCAAACGGACTGCGATGTTTTGGAGCGGCGAGTGATCCGTTTCGTTTGTGATTTGGCCGTCAATTGCGTGACGGCCCGTGGAAGTTGTTCCTCCGGGTCGTTGCGCGGAAGCAGAAGCCGCAATGAGCAGGATGAATGCGGAAAGGGTGGCGAAACGTGCGAATGCGCGCACAAACTTCTCCTTCTGTTACGCGCATTCTAACACGAACATCTCACAACGGATTGTTACACTTCAATTACAATATGCAAGTCACCGCTCGGAGGGGCGCTGCTTGCTGCGCCCTTCGCGCAACTGGCTGGCGCAGACCCTTCTTTACAGAGCCTGCCCTGAGCCTCGACGGGTCTGCGCGGCGCAAGCCGCCTCCTCGTCTCCTGAGGAAGGGCGGGTCCATTTATGTTGAGGGTGCCCTGCCCGCCTGCGAACCGTCACGCCTTCGTCCACTCATATCGCGCTCAAATCCACGGTCTGCCGGTATTGCGCCACGCTCGCTTTCCATCCCGGCCGCGCGTTCAATATTGTTTGAAAGGCAGTCGCAGCTGCCGGCTCCCCGTGCACCAGAAAAGTCTGGCGCGGCGGCACCGCAAATCCTGTTATCCAGCGTACCAGTTCACTCTGTCCCGCGTGCGCCGAAAATTGTTTCATGTCCACAATTTCCGCCATCACCGGCACACTTTCTCCCATCACCCGGAAAGTTTTCACGCCATCCTGCAGAGCGCGCCCGCCCGTGCCTTCGGCCTGAAATCCGCACAGCAGCACAGCGTTGCGCGTATCCGGCAGCCTCTGGGCCAGATGATGTAGCACGCGTCCGCCGGTTGCCATTCCGCTGGCCGAAATAATAATGCACGGCTCGTGCACATTATTGATAGCCTTCGACTCGTCCGACGTCCGCGTCATGTGCACGCTGTGGACGGCAAGCGGATCTTCTTTCGCCGCCTCTTCGTTATATACCTCGCTATTATCCTCCGGATGCTTCTGGTAAAAATCCGTCACATTAATTGCCATCGGGCTATCCACATAAATCGGCAGGCTTGGAATCCGGCCCGCCGCTCCAAGTTTGTGCAGCGTGTACATAATCAGTTGAGTGCGGTCCACGGCGAAAGCTGGAATCACAATCACGCCGCCGCGTTTCACCACGCGGTTCACCACATTCGCCATTTCGTCGAAAGGCGAATCGTTCGGATGGTCCCGATCGCCATATGTTGTCTCGCACAGCAGAATGTCCGCTGGAACCGGCGGCTCTGGACTCTTCAATATCGGCCCTCCATATCGTCCGATGTCGCCAGAAAATAGCACGACCGTCTTTTTCCCGTTTTCCGTAATCGTCAGCTCCAGACTCGCCGAACCCAGGATGTGCCCCGCATCGTGTTGACGCACGGAAAATTCCGGACTTAACGAAAACGGTCCGGTCCGCGGATTTTCAACAAATCTGGTCAGCGCCTGTTTCGCTTCATCCTCAGTGTAAAGAGGTAACGGCGGCTTGTGGTTGCCATATCCCTTGCGTTGCGCGCGTTGCGCGTCCTCTTCCTGCAAATATCCTGAATCCGGCAGTAGGATTCCGCAAAGCTCTCGCGTTGCCGCGTTGGAATAAATCGGCCCCTTAAATCCCTGCTTCAAAAATCGCGGAATCCATCCCGTGTGATCCAGATGCGCGTGCGTCAGCACCAGCCAGTCCACCGACGCCGCCTCCGGCATCGGCTCCCAGTTCCGTTGCTTGAATTCCGAGGTGCCCTGGAATAATCCGCAGTCCACCATCAGGCGCTTGCCGTTTGCTTCCACCAGATATTTCGATCCAGTGACAGTTCCCGCCGCGCCCAAAAAAGTTAGTTTCGCCATAGGCGTTGCATTGTATTTCATCTCTCCAATTCACGCCAACCGCCCGCACGAAATGTGGCACAGGCTTCAGCCTGTGGGCTTTCCACAGACCCTACAGGGTTATGTATGTGGAACAACGAGTACTAAGCTGCTAGTTACTCGGAAAACGCTGTGATATTGGGCGTGTTTTTATATAAGAGTCACACGCAAAGCTAGGGAAAGGATGCCGAATGCCATGCCTAAAAAGAAAAAGGTAGTTTCGTCATCCATTATTCCAAATGCGCAAGTCAAGTTTCGGCCCACTCCCGAAACTCCATTTTACTACCTGAATTATATTTCAGTGAGTCACCTCGCGTATGACTTCACTAGAAGCGTCGTGAAGCTGCCGTCCGAGATCACGCCGGAACAGAATGCAATCGTAAAATCTGGACAGCCTCTTCCTTTAGAGCCGACTTTACAACTGGTCATACCGCCGCCCCTCGTTAAAGGGCTGATATTCGCATTAACGGAACAAGTCAGAAAATATGAAGAACAGTTCAAGATAACGATTCACGATTTCAACAGAGGACAAAATCGACAATCAATTCACTGAGGAATGGGCTTTTGTGACCTCAAGTATTGGAGCATTCCAAAGCGAATACTGCGCTGTTGTGCACACTTCGTCGATTGTTCCGGAGGCCTGCTAGAACCAAGTGCGAACCAACGATGTTGGAAGCCGGAGCTAGGAGCGCAGCATCATGCTGCGCTCTCATGCTCAAGTAAGCATCGAACGACTCGTTCGGTTTGACGGGCGGCTTCTTTTGAGCCGGCGGCGTGGCTCGCCGGTCACCTTCAGTGCCCTTCGTGCTCAACAATGTTAGTGAGTCTTTCGCGTTAAACGGATATTGACGCACCGATTGTTGACCCGTCGTGTCAAGGGATACGTCCACGCGGCGGTTGTTCGCCATGACAATCACCAGCAGGTTCGCGTCAATTTTCTGCCGCTCCTCGGGAGTCAAGTCAGGATTATTGTCCACCAGTTGTTTCACCGCCGCGGTATCCATGTTTTGCTGCTTGCCGAGCGCCCGAGTTTCAATGTTTGCCGCTGGAACTCCGTGTTCGACCAAAAAAGTCTTGGTGCGTTCCACTCGACGCTCCGTTAGATGCTGATTATATTCGACCGCGCCGCGGCGATCCGCGTGTCCCTCGAGCGTCAAATGAGCTTCAGATTTAAATGTCAGATATCGAACGAAGTCCGCTGCCAGCGCCACCAGAACTTCCTGCTGACTGGTGATAAAAGCCGTTATTCGCCGCGCGAAAATGCGCGCCGCCATCATCGCTCAC
>OCZU010000787.1_pt1 | contig 21291 bp, 20 predicted proteins | sample 1539001 | NCBI WGS metagenome assembly OCZU01 (sample SAMEA3539306, study PRJEB22396) | soil metagenome | biome: tundra; feature: field; material: soil | place: USA | collected 2010-05 | depth 0.15 m | reverse complement strand
TGAACTGACTCCGCATAATTCGGCGGCGGTTAGCGCGTAGATCTTTGTGATTTCTACTAACGTTTCAATGCGAACTTTTTCTCCTTCTTTGTCGCGCGGGCCGCTTGATGGGCCGTAGTTTACCGTCTCGACTCCGTAACGGCTGAGCACGCTGGCATCAGAGCACCACGTTACCACCTCGCGCTCAGGTGTTTTGCCAGTCACGCGTTTGTGATTGCGCTCGATGGCGCGAATCATCTCGTGCTCTGGGCTCATGCTCGCGCCCGGAACGGAGACGTAGGTTTCGAATTCCAGGCCCCATTCTGTGTGTGTTTTTTCCAGTAGTAAGAAGAATCGATGAATGTCGCGTCGCGCTTCGGCCATGGATACGGTCGGGGGAACGCGTACGTCCAGAAATAGATCCGTCTTCTCCGGAGTGCGGCTGGCGCGCCAGGCATGCCCGCCCCGAATGCCGCCGAGATTCACAATCGCCTTCTTCCCGCCATAGCTCGCCTTCTTTTCCCAGCGCCCAATCCAATTTAGAATCGGCGGCATCAAGTCCACCATTCGTCGGATGGAATTCATCTCTTCGCGGCCTTCACAGAATGCTGTGTGCACATAAATCCCTTTGCAGGAGATGCGCACCCACATCGAACCGAAGTGTTCGAGAACGACTCGCATGTCGGTTGGCTCGCCGAGGATGCACATGTCGGGCAACACCCCGTGGTTTACGAGATAATGCGTGCCGCAGCCGTAACCGCGGTATTCCTTGCCCTTGAATTCTCCCCACTGCGTTTTTTCAATTTCGCCGACCACGGCGGCAATGATCACGTCGCCCTTCAAATGCACGCCCGCTCGCTGGAGCGCTCTTACAGCGTGGGTATAACAAACCAGCGCGCCCTTCATGTTGTAAATGCCGAGGCCGTAGATAAATCCGTCTTTGACGATGGCGTGCGGTTTGTAACCCGTGCCGGCAAGAAATTCTTCGCGGCCAGTATTCGAGGTATCCATGTGGCCGTTGAACATCAGGTTTTTGCCGCCACCAGAACCCTTCCAGCGTCCCACCACATTGGCGCGTGCTTCCTCGGCTTCCTGCCAGGTCACCTCAAGCCCAAGGTTCTGCAGCGCTGACAGCATGTACTGCGCCATCTGCAGTTCTTCACCGGTCGGACTGGGAATATTAATCACGTCCGTCGACATGGCGACGATTTCATCTTCGCGAACTTCCGCGAGAATGCGCTCCACCACTTTTGGATCCAGGGTGCGCTTCGGGTTGGCGGTTGCGCTGGGCATCTTAATTGAGTTCTGAGTTCCCGCTTCTCAACTCTTAGTCTTCGTCTGTGAGCAATGCTTCGCGAGACGAAAGTCATCCGGATCAGTGCACAATTTCTCGTTGCCGGCCTCGGTGATCAGAAAATTGTCTTCCAGCCGAAGGCCACCGCCCCCGGGCCAGTAAATGCCCGGTTCGATCGCGAGCACCATTCCTTTTTTTATGGTTCCGGTGCCGGCCTGGTGGGCATAAGGCCACTCGTGCGCGCGCGCGCCGACACCGTGGCAAATGGGATGCGAAGGCTGTCCCGGATAGCCACCTTCGGCGATGCGGGCGCGAATCAGTTTGTCGAGCTCGGGAAAGCTGGCGCCGTGGCGTGCGAAAGAAACTGCCTCTCGGAAAACTTTCAATAGAAGATCGAGAAGTTTGTGATAGGTGGGCGTTAATTCGCCCGGGCAGGCATTCTTGGTCAGGTCTGTCCAATAACCGTCCGCGCATACCCAGATTTCGAAGAGCGTCGGTTCATCTTTCTGGATGGGACGATCTCCGGTGGCGGTAAATGTGGCGATTCCTTTCCCCGACCACACCAGTGTAAAGGCGCGCGCCATCTCCACTTTGCCTTTGTAGCCGACCCCGGTGCCGTGCACGACGCTTTCATACATGGCGCCAACTTCGCTCTCTTTCATCCCAGGACGCATGTGCTCGCGCGTGTAATCCATGGCCAGCGCGGCAAGTTCGTTGGCTAAACGCATGCGTCCGACTTCCTGACCGGTCTTGATCGATCGCGCTTCGTTCAGCAGCGGCGTCGCGTCTACCACCTCGCCGCAGAATGTTTTGAACGATTCGAAATAGGACATCATGAAGGTAGTCGGTTCGCCCACCATGCGGTCCGCCGACTGCGTGCCCATATTGAGTTCGATTGCAATTCTGTCGGTGAGTCCGCGTTTCTTGAGAGTTTCGTAGGCGCGATCCCAGGCGCGGAACTGCGGAGGCCGCGGATCGCGTTCGTCATAGCCCTTGAAATAGAGGATGTCTTTTGTCCAGGAGTTCCGTTCGGCGTCGGCCTGCTGCGGCTCCAGCGCGATCAATGTAGGCTCGCCGTCGCGCGGAAAGATGACCGCATCGTATCCCTTCATGCACCAGTAATTCGTGAGATAAAGAACGTTGTCAGGGGCGCGGCAGATCAGCGCGGAAAGGTCCTGCTCTTTCATCAAGGCGCGAACGCGCCCGAGTTTCATTTCGTCAACCGGCCAAATCATTTCAGTCTCACGTTGCCATTTCAGTGCACTGTGACAGGTTTATTTTCGCCCTGAAAATTCCACGCCTCTTCTTTGCCCCTGATCAGCCGGTAGACGGCCGAGTGCAGCGGGGCGGGTACGCCGAGGCGCTCCGCTTCGCGAGCAATGGCCCCCGAGAGAAAATCGATTTCGGTGGTCAGCCGATGGCGAACGTCGTGAAGCATGGAGGGCGGATGATTGGTCAGGGCGCCGACTCGGTTCATCTCCCAGGGATCCTCGTGCAGGCGAATGCCGGCGGCCTCGGCCACTGTTTTGCCCTCGTCGATCAAAGCGTGCAGCAGGCGGCCGAGATCGGAAAATCTCGCCTCGTCGGAAAACTGGGGCGAGTGCGGCAGCCCGGTCAGAGCGGACACGCTATTCACCGCTGAATTGAAAATCAGCTTGGACCATTGCGCGGGACGGGCGTCTTCCAGCGCTTCGGCTTTAAGACCGGCTGCGGTAATCAGTTCGGCGGCTTCCCGGACCACTGCGAAGGGCGTGCCCGTCGGCTCGAACGGACCCATCCAGGTCGGAGTGTCAAGTTCATATTGAACGTGCGTGTCGCTATGGCGCGTGCCGCTCCTAAACGTGGTGCCACGGATGACATAGCCGCGCGTAAGCGTGGCAATGATTTCTTCGCTGCCAACTCCGTTCTGGGCAGAAAGTACCGAGCCTTTATCGAAACAGCTGCCCACGAGACGAAAAGACTCGTTGACCTGCGTGGCTTTCGTAGCGACGATGCCTAGATCGCAATCGGGCAAGTCTTTGTGGCTCGTGATGGCCTTAACCGGGACCGCGAAGTTGTGGGTTCCAGTAACGCGCAGGCCGCGGCGATTGAGTTCACCGGCCTGATCCTCGCGGCGCACTAAAGTCCACACTTCGGCCACGCGCGCGAGGTGCGCGGCATAGAGACTGCCGATGGCGCCACAACCGATGATGCACACTTTCTTCATTCCGCCGTGCTACGTCCCTTTTCCAACTTTACTAACTGAGCTCGCTGTCCGCCATCGCGCTGCTTCAGCGCGCGGAAAATGCTATCGCCGTTATTGAAAGAATCGTCGATACAAATACCGTAGGCAAACAACGCATCCTGCAGCGCTGCCGAAATCGTGTGCACGGGAGCCGCTCCGCCTTCTCCCATGCCCTTCGCGCCGCTATAGCTATGTGGAGACGGCGTTGTCGTGTGGCCATACTTGATGTTGGGAATATTCATCGCGGTGATCGGAGTGTAATCGCTGAAGGTGCTGGTCAGCATGTTGCCCACTTCGTCGTAGACACAGTTTTCCATCAGCGCTGCGCCGATGCCATGCGCGGTTGCGCCATAGACCTGGCCCTCGACAATGGGAGGATTGATGACCGTGCCGCAATCGTCAACCGCCACGTAGGCCAGAATGTTAGGAACAAACGTGTCGCGATCGACTTCGACGACTGCGATGTGCAATTGGCAAGCATAGGTGAGGGTGAGGCTGCCATATTTCGTTTTTGTGTCGGGCACCTTGAACGGAGCGCGCCACACGTAGCGGCAATTGAGTGTCACATCGTAGAGCTCCGCGGGAAGCACGGCGCTATTTACGTTCACGATGTTGGCGAGGCCCCAATAATTGATGGACTTCCCGGTGCTCCTGGCCTTGATCTCTGCGCCCTGCTGCCCAACTCCGAAGTCGAGATCGTCTTCTTTCGTTTCGAGAGCAAAAGCGGCGAGACGCTTCATTTCAGACTTAAGTTTTTGCGCCGCCCCATGGACGGCCGATAAGCCAGATACCGCGAATTGGCTGGCATAGGTTCCGGAGAAGCCGGTGTGAACGTTGCGCTCCGTATCGAATCCAGTACGCACAGTAATCAGGTCGGGATGAATATTGAGCACGTCGGCCACCACTTGCGCGGCGGTGGTTTCGTGTCCCTGGCCTTGCGGACACGAACCGACAGCCACTACAACTTCACCGTAGATATCCAGTTTGCAGTTTGCGCCCTGCGAATTGCCGGAAAAAGGCGCGTAGGGATTAATGATCTGCGACTGGCCAAAATTGTTGGTGCCCGAATCGAGCGTAGTCCCAATGCCAATTCCGATCATGCAGCCGTCTTTCTCTTTTCGCGCTGCGGCCTGTTTCTTCTTCCAGTCGTCCCAGCCGATCAGATCCTTCGCAACGTCGAGCATTTTCGGATAATTGCCCGAGTCATATACGCATCCGTTTGGCGTGGTGTAAGGAAATTCTTCCGGACGAATGTAATTGCGCAGCCGCATCTCATCGGGCGCGATGCCAATTTCGTGGGCGCAAATGTCCACCACGCGTTCCAGGAACCAGAGGTGCTGCATGCGCGAGTATCCGCGATTGGGACCCACCGGACATTTATTGGTAACCGCTTGCCAGAAATCGATGCGCGCATTTTTGAAACGATAAACGCCACAAAAAACCTGCGACCAAATGACGCAGCCGAGCGGCTCATAACGCGGGTAAGCGCCACAGTCATCGATATGCCTCGAATCAATGGCCGTGATGACGCCATTGTTGTCGAGCGCTACTTGGGTGTTGCGAAAGGTCCGCTCGTTGCCATGGGCGCTTGCAACCATGTGCTCGGAGCGAGTTTCAACCCACTTGACAGGCTGCCCACCGGCCTTCTTCGAAGCCAGAGCGCAAACTGCCATCTGCGGGTAACTGGTGATCTTGATTCCGAAGCTGCCTCCGATGTCGAAGGTTTGCACACGAATCTTGTCGATGTGAATGCCGAGGTGCGCGGCCAGAAACTGGATTGCAAATGACGGAAACGAATTATTGCACCAGTAGTGGATGCACTCGTCTTTTGGATTCCATTCGGCAATGACGACATTGTTTTCTAATGGCGTCGATGAAAAGCGATGGAAGTGCAACCGGTCGATGGCGACCACATATGAGGCGTCTTTGAAGGCGCGTTCAACGTCGCCATATTCCCAGACTCCGTTCCAAACCCGGTTTGTCCCCGCTTCTTCGTGAAGAATGCTCTCATCGGTGAGCGCCTGCTCCGCGTCGAGGGCGGGTTGGAGCGGCTCATATTCAACTTGAATCCGTTCAGCGGCATCCTCGGCGAGGCTCGGAGAGGTCGCGACCACTGCGGCCACGGGCTCACCCTGATACAAAACTTTGCCCACAGCCATGGGGTAATCGCGAATCTTCTGCGCGTGCGCCGGGCCGATCTCGATGAAGGGTTGGGTTTGGGCAGCGATTTCTTTGCCCGTAATCGCGCACACGAAGCCGGGCAGCGCGTCAGCGGCCGATGTATCGATGCTGACGATGCGCGCGTGAGCGAAGGGAGAACGCACGAAGTGGAGATAAAGCATCTCGCGAAGTTTGATGTCGTCGGCAAATTTTCCCCGGCCGCGCAGCAGACGGTCTTCCTCTTTACGAGGAAGGGCCGCGCCTACCCAGGGTCCGCTGCCGTTCTTTTTTTCTTCTGACACGCTGCTCTTCGGCCCCGTTTCTATCGGAGATCTTCGCTTTCTACTCACACATTTCGCGGGCGGTGGCGCCCGCGCCACACGATCTAGGAGAGCGCCGCTTGCAGGCCATCAATCAGTTTTTGAATCTGTTTTCTGCCCAGCGGTTCCAGCATGCCTCCCGCTACGGACGCTAGCCGGCCAAAAATCTGGGCTTCGCCCTGCCAATCGACTTTGGTTCCGTATGCGCTCTGCGCCAGATCAAAGGCTGCGATCACCGTGACGTTACCTCCGCCCACAGCGCCCTGTCCTTTATAGTGAGCGCGGCGCGGGCGGTCCGCCTCCGTCAGTTCCAGCTTCACGTCGGCGCTGCCCTTGATGTAGGAGATTCCCACGTTCACCTTGAGCGTAAAGTGGGTCGCGTCTTCCACCGTGAGAGTCTGGAAATCTGGAAGCAGCGCCGCAAACTGATTGGGATCGGTGAGGAAATCGTAAACCTCCTCCGGCCGTTTTTTGACCTCGAATACGCCGGAAAACTTAATCGCCATCTCAAGCACCCTTCATGTTTCGGCCTGCAAGTTCGATGGCCTTGAAGATGTTCATGTAACCGGTACAGCGGCAAGTGTTGCCGGCGATGGCTTTGCGAATTTCCTTTTCGCTTGGCTCCGGATTCTCGGACAGCAATTGATGAGTGGATAGCAGCAGACCGGGGGTGCAATAGCCGCACTGCAACCCATAGGCGTCGGCAAAGGCCTTTTGGATGGGATGAAGCTTGCCGTCTTTTTCCAGACCTTCCACGGTGGTGATCTCCGCGCCCTCGGCTTGCACCGCAAACATGGTGCACGATTTTAGGGCCAGACCATTCAGCAAAACCGTACAGGCGCCACAATACGAGGTATCGCAACCGACGTGGGTGCCGGTAAGATCACATGCTTCGCGCAGGAATTCGACTAACAACATGCGCGGCTCAACGCGGCGCGCATAAATTTTCCCATTTACCTTGACGCTGATACAGACGTCGACGGTTTCTTTCGCCAGGCCAACCTCAGGCATAGAGATGGCCCCCTTCCACTTCTTCACCACGCGCTCTGCGTGCGGCCAACTGAATGGCGCGCTTGGTCAGAGCGACGACGAGTTGGCGTTTGTAATCAGCGGATCCGCGCATATCGGGCTGAGGATCGACTGCAGCACGAGCCGCTTCGGCGGCGTTCGCAATCGTGGAATAGTTGAGAGTTTTTCCTCGCAGTACGGTCTCGGCTTCGGTCGCGCGAATCGCCGTTAGTCCGACACAGCCGAGAGAAATGGCAATATCCTGGCAAATGCCGGCGGCCACAGTTAGTTGTACGGCGGCACTGGCACTCGGATACACCGGAGCGCTTCGTTTGAATGCAAGGTAGGCGCCTCCGCTGCCCCCGGGCGGGATTTTGACTTCCACTTCAGTGACCAGCTCGTCGTGGAAAAGCGCGGTCGTGTAGGCATCTCTTATGAAGTGTTTGAGTTCCAGGCTGCGAGCGCCGCTCCGCCCCAGACAATGAACCGTAGTGTCGAGCGTCCCCAAGGCATTGACCCAGTCACCGCTCGGATCAGCTTCCGCCAGCGATCCTCCGATGGTTCCACGGTTGCGAATCTGCACGTCGGCAATTCCCGCGGCACAATCGCGCAGAACTGGTATCCGTCTCGCCAGCGCCGAATGTTCGATCTCGGCGTGTCGAGTCATGGCTCCGAAATGAAGGGCTCCGGAATCTTCCTTAATCAACGAGGCGCCCGGGACGAAATTCAAGTCCACCAGGTGGTCAGGACTGGCGAAGCGCAGCTTGAGCAAGGGGATCAAACTCTGCCCGCCGGCGAGGAGCTTCGCATCGTCTCCCAGTTGCGCAAGCATGGCGACAGCTTCCTGGAACGAGCCCGCCCGATGGTATTGAAATGATCGCGGATACATCGCAGTCCGTCGTTCCTTCTTTCAAAACAGCAGTTTCCAAAGGTCAGTGCCGCGCTGCTTCGATCCCGCGATACTGGCTGCGAAAATATAGCAGGGGCTCCCCATCTCTGACCACAACCGCCTCCACCTCTGCAATGAAGATGGTGTGATCGCCCGCGGCCTGCGTAGAGTGCAAACGGCATTCCAGATAGGCAAGCGCTCCCCGCAGCACAGGCGTGCCATGCGCTGTGCGATCAAATTGGGCGCCCACCGTTTCGGGATATTGATGCGTCTCCTCCGAGCGCGCGTAGTATTCCGAGATGGCTTGTTGATCGCCGTGCAGCACATTCACCCCAAATCGCTTGCGCGCGTGCAGATGAGCGTGCGTCCGCGCGCGATGATCCACACAAACCAAAACCAGTATCGGATCCAGCGAGACGGCAGTAAAGGCATTTGCCGTCATGCCGTGGACCTCGCCTTCTTGATCGACGGTAATGACCGTTACGCCGGTGGCGAAACATCCCATGGCCTTGCGGAAATCGTCAGTTGTAAGGCTCATCGGAAACCTGTTGGCTGTAATCCGGACCTCGCTTTGACGGTTGTAAGCGGCCTCAGCGCCGCGCGGACGGGACCCTGCGAGCAAAAGCTCGTCCGACCATTGAACACGCTACCACAGATCGTACAGTCTGCCACGGAGGGACAGAGAAGGACTGTGTCCGTTATCATCGTTGCCAGCCGAAACCGGCTGTGCGTTGTATTGCCATGAGGCGAGATTCCGGGGTAGCGACGATGGGCACGATTTCCGAAGTTGCGTGGCCGGCCGAGGCGAGCGGTGCGCAGCCGATCTCGCGCCAAGCGGCATGTCGCCTGTTGCGCGCGAATCATGAGACCTTGCCTGCTTTGCTCGCAGCCGCGCAAGCCGCGCGCGCGAAATTCAAACCGGGGGTCGTCACCTATTCCCGCAAGGTGTTTCTTCCGCTGACGAATCTTTGCCGCGATCACTGCGGCTACTGCACCTTTCGCCGCGATCCGGGAGAGCCAGGCGCGCACACCATGACGCCGGACGAGGTCATGGAGGTGGTCCGCGCCGGCGAGCGCATGGGATGCACGGAAGCATTGTTCAGTCTGGGAGACAAGCCAGAACTGCTTTTTCCCCAGATGCGCGACACGCTACGACACCTCGGTTACAAATCCACGCTTCATTATCTCGAAGCGATGTGTGAGAAGGTGCTTCGCGAATCAAGTTTATTGCCGCATCCGAATCCTGGCCTGATGAGTGCGGAGTGGCTGCACCGCCTCTCTCGTGTGGCTCCCAGTGTGGGGCTGATGCTCGAAACGACCAGCGCGCGGTTGCTGGCGAGAGGCGCCGCCCACGACAATGCTCCCGATAAAGATCCGGTGAAACGGCTGCGGGTCATCGAAGATGCTGGTCGCCAGAAAATTCCGTTTACCACGGGAATTCTGATTGGAATCGGCGAAACGCTCGAAGAGCGCGTGGATGCACTGATCGCGATTCGGGATTTACACGAAGAGTACGGACACGTTCAAGAAGTGATCGTACAAAATTTCCGCGCCAAGAGCGGCACGCCGATGGCACACTGGCCGGAACCTGACCACGTTGACATGCTGCGCACGCTCGCCGTGGCGCGCCTCCTGATGCCGATGATGAATATTCAAGCCCCGCCAAATCTCTCCAACCCCGACTATGCGGATCTGCTCGATGGCGGCATCAACGATTGGGGCGGAGTTTCTCCGTTGACACCGGATTTTATCAATCCAGAAAAGCCCTGGCCTCATCTAGAGCAATTACAACGGCACACGGAAGCGAAGGGATTCGAACTGCGGCAGAGATTGCCAGTGTATCCGGAATTCGCGGAGCAAGCGGCCGCGCACAGCGATTTGCTGGCGGAGCGACTGAATGCCGCGGCTGGGGCGGACGGCTACGCGAGAAAGAGGGCGGCATGATCACGGTTCTGACCGGCGGAACGGGCGGCGCCAAGTTTGTGGACGGACTCCGGCAGATTCTTCCTCCGGAGGAATTGACGATCATCGTCAACACTGGCGACGACTTGCTCTGGTGGGGACTCTACGTTTCACCCGATCTCGATTCCATCACTTACATGCTGGCCGGGAAACTCAGCCAGGAGCGCGGTTGGGGCGTAAAAGGCGATACTTTTCTCTGCCTGAATGCCATGGCGCAACTGGGTGAGCCGACTTGGTTTCACTCCGGCGATCGCGATCTCGCTACCCATATTTTTCGTTCAAAGCTTTTGGCCGAGGGCAAGACACTTAGCGAAGTGACCTCCGAAATTGCGACCAGGTTCGGCATTAAAGCACGCATTCTGCCGATGAGCAACTCGCGCGTTGAAACCCGTGTTCTGACTCCGGCTGGCGATTTGAGCTTTGAGGAATATTTCGTCCAGCGCTGGTATCAGGATCCTGTTGAATCGGTTCGCTTCGCCGGCGCCTCCGATGCGGAACCCGCGCCGGGAGTGATCGACGCCATCCGCTCCGCCGATCTTGTCTTGCTTGCGCCCAGTAATCCGGTGACCAGCATCGCGCCGATTCTCGCCGTGCCAGGAATTCGCGAGGCTCTGCGCGAAAGCCGCGCGCGTACGGTCGCGGTGAGCCCGATTGTCGGGGGAAACGCGGTCACCGGCCCTGCGGGAATCCTGATGGCGGCGCAAGGTTTCGCCGTTTCGATTGCCGGCGTTGCCGATTTCTACCATGACTTCCTCGACCTGCTGGTGGTCGATGAGCAGGATGCGGTCGCCGCGGAAGCATTGCGCAGCCGCGGAATGAACGTGCATTGCGCCCCAATCATCATGCGCAAAGCTGAAGACAGGGTTCGCCTGGCCGAGTTTGTCTTGAACGCGTCCGTGCCACCTCTAATCACTCAGCGAGCCGCGGAGCAAGAGCAGGCATGATTTTAGTTCCCGTAAAAAACCTTGCCGACGCGAAGCAGCGGCTATCGTCCGTTCTGGCTCCCGAAGATCGCTTCGTGCTTGCGCAGGCAATGTGCGAGGACGTGCTGCAAGCGCTGGCGCAATGGCACACCCGGCCTGCCGTCGCCGTGGTCACCCGTGATTCGATTGCTCGCGATCTGGCGACGCGATTTAATTTCGAGGTCATCGCCGATGACAACTCGGGAGAGACCAGCGCTATCGAAATGGCCACAGCGGTCTGCATAGAGCGCGGAGCGGAGAGCACTTTGGTGATTCCAGCGGATATTCCTTTGATCGATCATTCGGAACTCCAGAAGATCATGGAGTGTGCGCCGGTTGGCGGAGCAGTGCTGGTTCCCGACGCTGCGGGGCGCGGAACGAATGCGGCCTGGCGTTCTCCGGGCGATTTGTTTCCGCTGCGCTTCGGGAACGACAGTTTTTTGCCGCATCTGTCAGCGGCGAAGGCAACCGGCCTGCCATGTGTGGTGCTCGAATTGCCGGGGATTGCGCGGGATGTCGATCGTCCTGAAGACTTGTACGAGATTGCGGCTGCCGGCGGAGAGCGGCAATCGCAAAAGCTGGTGCGCGGTTGGAACCTCAGCCGCCGGGTTTCGACTTTGCTCTGAGAGGCGCAGCCACATGGAGTCGACCGCAAGCAAGCGTACTCCAGGGGAGGTTCGCATCCTTCCGCTCGCCGTCAGCGGCGAAATCCACGCCGGGCAGTCGCTCAGCGCGATTCTGCTGGTTGCGACGAAGACCTTAAGATTGCGCTTTCAGAATGGCGACATCCTGGTAGTGAAGCACAAAGTCGTCTCCAAGGCTGAAGGCGCGCTGGTCGCACTTGATGAGGTTCATCCGTCGAAAGCATCGCGAATCTGGGCACGACGTTATCGGCTCGACGCTCGCGTGAGCGAACTGGCGGTCCGCGAGAGCCGGCGCATTGTGCGTCGAAAGCACGGCGTGCTGATTACCGAAACGAAGCACGGGTTGGTTTGTGCCAACAGCGGAGTTGACGTATCGAACGTCGATGGCGGACAACACGCAGTCTTGCTTCCGGCGGATCCGGATCGCTCGGCGGCGCGGCTGCGACAGGAGTTGAAAAAGAAATTGAATGTCGACATCGCCGTGATCGTGAGCGATAGTTTCGGGCGTCCGTGGCGGGAAGGGTTGACGGAAGTAGCGATTGGTGTCGCCGGAATGCGGCCTCTGGTCGATTATCGCGGACTTCGCGATCCGCATGGCTATTCGCTGCATGCGACCGTGGACGCGGTGGCGGATGAATTGGCTTGGGCGGCGGGACTGGTGTGCGGCAAGCTGGCAGGCACTCCTGCATGCATCATCCGCGGCTACGCTTACAGCCGCGAAGAGCGCCGCAGGGGCGGAGCGCGGGAATTGATTCGGCCCGCGAAGAACGATCTTTTTCGGTAGCCTTCAGGGGAAAGACCTATCTAGAGGGATGCTGGATTATCTTTAACGGAGAACGCGATGACACGGTCACTTATGGAACTCGATCGATTCCCCTCACTAACATGGGATGAAATCGCACCCAAAGCTTCGACAGCGATTCGCTCCGCAGTCGAGCGTGTGCTGGAGACGCAAGACGGTACGTGCCTGACGGATATCGAGCGCTATGCTTTGGCGAATTGCGAGGGCTCGGACCTGCTTGCGTTGCTAGTCGCTGCCGACACGCTGCGCCGTGACCTGGTCGGTAATATTGTGAGCTATGTCGTCAATCGCAATATCAATTTCACCAATATCTGTTTTGTGGGCTGCAAGTTTTGCGCCTTCAGCCGTGGGCCGCGTGAGGCCGACTCCTACTTCCATTCCCTCGAAGACATGGCGCGCAAGAGTCAAGAAGCGTGGGAATTGGGCGCGACGGAAGTTTGCATTCAAGGCGGCCTTCCGCACGGTTTGCCGCCGTTTTACTACCGAGACATTCTGCGCGCCGTTAAGAATGCGGTGCCAGGAATGCACATCCACGCATTTTCTCCGATGGAGATTGTGTACGGCGTGGAACTGACCGGCATGACGCTGCGCGACTATCTCACTATGCTGCGCGACAACGGCCTCGATACTCTGCCCGGCACGGCGGCTGAAATTCTCGACGATGAAGTACGCCACGTTTTGTCGAGGAACAAACTCTCGTCAGCGCAGTGGCAAGAGGTGATCCGAACGGCGCACACGTGTGGAATCCGCAGCACTTCGACTTTGATGTACGGACACATGGAAACGCCGGATCACTGGGTGCGCCAACTCGACTTGTTTCGCAAGATTCAGTCGGAAACGGGAGGCTTTACGGAGTTTGTGCCGTTGGGATTTGTTCATCAGAACACGCTTTTGTTTCAACAAGGCCTGGCGCGCACCGGACCAACGCTTTCTGAACACTTGAAGATTCATGCGCTCGCCCGAATCCTTCTCGCGGGCTCGATTGATAACATCCAGGTCTCATGGGTGAAGTTGAACCGGAAACTTTCTCAACTTTGCCTGCACGCGGGCGCCAACGATTACGGCGGAACGCTGATGGAAGAAAATATCTCGCGTGAGGCCGGAGCGACCGCCGGCCAGTACACCAGTCCGGAAGATTTTCAGTCGCTGATTATGGAGATTGGGCGCATTCCGGCGGAACGTAATACGAAGTATTCGCGCATCAAGATTAAGCTGCCTATCGAGGCGCATTCTTCGGAATCATTGCTGGCCGCGGAGTGCGCATGAGCCGTCCAATCGCCGTGATCGGCGGAACTGGAGCTGCTGGCTTGGGACTTGCATTACGCTGGTCGCGAGCTGGAGAGGCTGTCATCATTGGCTCCCGCGATGCCGCACGCGCGCGGCAGGCCGCAGATGCGATCGGCCAACGCGTTGGCGGAAAGGCTCAAGTTTCCGGGATGGAGAATTCGGCAGCTTGCGCTGCCAGCGATCTGCTCGTTCTTACGGTTCCATTCGACGGGCAAGCGGCGCTACTGAAGCAGTTGAAGCCGGCGATTCGGCCGGGAAGCGTTCTGATTGACGCTACGGTTCCACTGGCTGCCAGTGTGGGAGGACGCGCGAGCCGCACGCTTGGCGTGTGGCAAGGCTCGGCGGCGCAACAGACTGCGGAGCTTGTGCCGAAGGGCGTTTCCGTCGCGGCTGCATTCCAGAACGTTTCGGCGGATGTGCTGAACAGCGAGACTGACGAAGATGTGGATTGCGATGTGATCGTGTGCAGCGACGATCCGAATGCCACGCAGGTCGCGATGGAGTTGGCGGTGAAGATTCCTCGCGTACGCGCGATTGATGGCGGCAAGCTGGAGAACGCGCGGATTGTGGAACAGATCACCGCATTGCTGATTGGTCTCAATATCCGGCACAAAGGGCATAGTGGAATTCGGATTACGGGATTGCCTGAAACCGCTTACAAGAGTGCGCGATAAGTTCATTCGCCTTGCTTCACGACCTGCGACATGACTCCTTCTTCCAGTCACACATCGATCGCCGGTGTAATCGCCATCAAGTTCGATCATGCTTCGTTCCGCGTAAACGGGCGCGAGCTTCTCAAGGAGTTGGTGTTATCGGTTAAGCATGGGGAAACGCTGGTGCTTCTAGGACGAAGCGGCTCGGGAAAGACGACCTCGTTGAAGCTGATCAATCGGCTGCTGTTGCCGACTTCGGGCGAGGTGCGCGTTAACGGGCGTCGAACCTTGGATTGGGATCCGATCGCGTTGCGGCGAAGCATCGGATACGTCATCCAGGACGGCGGATTGTTCCCGCACTTTACCGTGGAGCGCAACATTGGGCTCGTTCCGCGGATCGAGAACTGGCCGCAGGCGCGCGTTGACACGCGAGTGCGCGAGTTGCTCGATACGGTCGGGCTGAAGGCGGAACTGCTGTCGCGTTATCCGCGCCAGCTTTCGGGAGGGCAGCGGCAGCGCGTGGGAGTTGCACGCGCTTTGGCGGCTGATCCACCAATTCTGCTGCTGGACGAGGCCTTTGGCGCGCTTGATCCGATCACGCGTTCGGAGATGCAGAAGGAGTTTCGCGCACTGCAGCAGCGCATGAAGAAGGCGGTCATCTTCGTCACGCACGATCTGCGAGAAGCATTGCTGCTTGGCGATCGCATCGCGCTGATGGAAGATGGGCGTTTGGTCGTGGACCTTCCAGTCGCGGAGTTCTTGCGCTCGGAAGATGCGCTGGTGCGAGCTTACATGGAAGCGTTCTCTGGAGTGCTCTCTGAACCTGGCGAAGAACGCGCGGCGAATCCAGCATAATTACGCAATGGCCGCGAGGTGATCGGTGATGAATTTCCTGCAGTTCATGATGGCGAACCGTCAGCAGGTGCTCGAACTTACGCTCGAACACATCACGCTTGCTGGTGTCGCTACGCTGCTTGCGGCGATGGTTGGAATTCCGCTGGGGATTCTCATTACGCGCGTTCCACAACTCAGCAAAGCTGTGCTTGGTGGAGCGAATATCATCCAGACGATTCCGAGTCTTGCGTTATTCGGTTTTCTTCTTCCTGCACCTTGGATTGGCGAGCGCGCGAGCCGGCTCGCGATTCTGGCGCTTGCGCTTTATGCGTTGATGCCGCTGATTCGCAATACTTATGCGGGCATTCAGAGCGTGGATCAAGCGGTGGTCGAAGCGGGACGCGCAATGGGATTGACCGATGGCCAATTACTTTTTCAGGTTGAATTGCCTTTGGCTTCGGGGGTGATTGTGGCGGGAGTTCGGATCGCGACTGTGGTTTCTATCGGACTCGCAACCATTGCAGCGGCAATCGGCGCTGGCGGTTTGGGAGAATTTATCTTTCGCGGCCTGGCGATGGTGAACAATCAAGTAATTCTCGCGGGAGCGGTTCCGGCCGCGCTGCTCGCGCTGTTTGCCGACTTCGCGCTGGGAAGGATCGAGCGGCGACTTGGATCGCTGCGTTCGAGATCTTAGGAAGCGGAGAAAAAGATTATTAACGCAAAGAACTTCACCGCGAATCGCCGCTCGATGTTTCTGCCGCTGATCTTTGTCATCGCGCTCGCGCTATCGAACATCGCTTGCGAAAGTCACGGCAATCGAATTGTGGTCGGCTCCAAAAATTTCACCGAGCAACTCATTCTCGGAGAAATCTTCGCTCAGGTTATTGAAGGTCGCACACATCTGCCGGTGGAGCGGCGTTTTTATCTGGCTGGAACTTTTATTTGCCAGCAAGCCATTCTTGCGGGACGAATCGATATTTATCCGGAATACACGGGAACGGCACTGACGGCTGTTCTTAAACAATCACCGAGCGGCGACAAACGCGACGTTTATCAGCGCGTGAAGGGCGGTTACGAAAGCAAATTCGGTCTGAGCGTTGGGCCTGCCCTCGGCTTCGACGACACTTTCGCAATGGTGGTGCGCGGCGACGATGCGCGGCGGTTGCACGTGCGGACGCTGTCGCAGGCGGCGCAGTTCACGCCGCAGTGGCGCGCCGGTTTTGGATACGAATTCATGGAGCGTCCGGATGGATATAAGGGCCTAGCCGCCAGTTACGGGCTGCGTTTCGCAGAAGCGCCGCGCATTATGGATCTGGGCTTGCTGACGCGCGCGCTCAAAGATCACCAAGTGGACATCATTGCCGGGAATAATACCGACGGGCTGATTCCAGCGCTGGATTTCTTTGTGCTGGAGGATGACCACCATTATTTTCCTCCGTATGAAGCGGTGGCGATCATGCGCGGAGTGATGTTGAAAAATCATCCTGAAGTAGAAGCGGCGCAGGACGCGCTGGCGGGAGCGATTTCGGATGGCGATATGCGGCGGATGAATTATGCGGTGGATGGGGAACATCGGGACCCGACGGTGGTGGTGCGAGAGTTTTTGATGCAGCGGGGGTTGATCCACTGAATTGAGAGGGTTTGTACCCCCCCCCAAAAAAACAATTTGATCTATGTTATAGATTCCAAATGGCTTACTTGCAACGAATTGATAGGTAAGGAGTTACGGGGTTCGGTTGGGCTCGCTCACGCCGGCCGACGCCTCACGTCATGTTGTCAAAGAGCGCTGTAAATTGGTTTGGCGCGGCTTTGAGCTGCACCAATCCGAGGGCTATTTTCGCATTCCACGGCGGGTGTGTCTGTGATGGGGCTCACAGGGGATTTGTGATGAAGAATTCTTCTCGGACAGTTTCGGGGCCCGAGGTCTCGACATGCGCGAGACGTGGGGCACCCCAATTGTTTCTCTGTTGACGTTACTGATCCATGCTATTGCGAAATAGAAGTGGGCGACCCGCGATTACACTCTTCGCAGAGAGAACGCGATAAGTGGGGCACCCAGCTCCTGAGCTTCCGAGTCGTCGAACAGAGTTCGGTGTCCGGTCTGGCATGCGATAAAAGTCCAGTACGCGTGCCTCTTCCTTCCCCGATAATGCTGTCGAAAATCTGGAGGCGCTTTCAACCTACAAAAGGGGATCCTGGGCGGCAGGAATTTGAAGTCGCTGGAGTTTGGTTCGCAACCCTTCACGGCTGATGCCCAGTATCTCGGCCGCTCGGGTGCGGTTTCCGCCCGTGTGTGCCAGCACGGACGAAATAAGTTGCTTCTCCATTTCGTGCAGCGACATCGGAGCCGCGCTCGTCGTTTGCGGCGGCGCCGCTGGTTTGTGGTGGCGACGATAGCGAATTCTGTCATTCAGCAAGTCGGGACCGCATGGCAGATCGGGCGAAGCCAGCGCTACGAGTCTGGACATTTCACTTTCAAGCTCGCGAACATTTCCCGGGAAACTGTAGGCGGTCAGGGCTGCGAGGCATTCGCCGGTTAATCGCGGCGCAGGCCTTCCGTAGCGTGCTGCTGCCGCGCGAAGAAAGTGTTCCGCGAGCAGCCTTGTATCGTGAGGCCTCTCCCGCAACGGCGGCAAATGAAGCGTGATCGCGGACAGGCGGAAAAACAGGTCAGCTCGGAACCGACCGGCCTGCACTTCGCTCTCCAGGTCGCGATTGGTCGCGGCAATGAAGCGGACGTCCACCTGCTCAGTACGGGAGTTGCCCAAGCGCGTAAATTCGCCCGACTGGAGAACGCGAAGCAGGTGAGGCTGCAAATCGAGCGGGAGGTCGCCGATTTCATCAAGAAAGAGCGTTCCGCGGTGGGCAGCACCGATGAACCCGACGCGATCGCGATTGGCACCGGTGAATGCACCTTGCACGAAGCCAAAGAGTTCGGAGCCAATTAGAGTCGCGGGGATGGCGGCGCAATTCAGCGCGACAAACGGTCCTTTTACCCGCGTGCTGTGGCGATAGACAGCCCGAGCGATTAGTTCCTTACCTGTGCCGGTTTCTCCCTGAATCAAAACAGGGAGATCTGTAATTGCGATCTGGTGTACGGTTTGCAGAACCTTTGCCATTGCTGGGTCAGCGGTCAGGATTCCGTCGGACTGGCTGTTGGCCAGTTCCAAAATCTCCGCCCGTCGCTGGGCCTGGCTCATGGCTACGGCGACCCGTAACCTTGGGGCGGCCAACGCGCAGACTTCGTCCAGCAGATCGCGCTGTTCTCCGGTAAAGCAATTCGCGACCTCGCGGTTTTCCAGATAGACAAGCGCGAACGCCTCGTCGCTCGTCACCAGGGGCGCGCACAAAACGGATCGAAGCGAAAGCTGCTGGATGCTCAGATGCTTGCTGTAAGGCTCGGTGGTGGAAGCGTTACCGATCAGGACTGCTTTTCCGCTTTCCATGACGGTCCGGGCAATCGATCGGCTGAACACCTCTTCCGCTCGAGAAAGCGCCTCACTGCGAAAGTTCCGAGCGGCGGTTGCCCGGAACTCTCCGCCCTCGCGCACAACCACGAATCCGCGGTCGGCCCCCAAACCTTCGATCAGGGTGTCGAGCAACCCGGAAAGAAGTTCGCCGTACTCGCCTTCCTTCAAAAGCGCTCGCGAGACACGGTAGAGAACAGCCAGATGTTCAGCGGGCGGATTTTCTCGAATCAATGTCATGACAGGGCGGGCATTCGGGAATATAGCACTATTCGGGAGGAAGGCTGGTGTCTTGCGACGATCCGTTCGTTTCGAGGGCTGGGGACTTGGCACATGAAATGGTCGTCGATCTGCACTGCTAACTGGCAAGAAACTGCGGGGGCTGATTCCTCGGAGGAGACACAATGAAAAATAAGGCAGTTGCGATTGAGTCGGGTTGGGAAGTGACAGAAACTCGGGCCCATCGGTGCCAGCTTTCCGGGCAGGCCCGGATTTCGGCTCCAGCGAGATGGACGCTTGGCGTTGTGTCGCTGTTACTAACTTTTATTTGCATTGGCTGTGGTGGGAGATACAACGCGAATGACGTGACGGTATCCATTTCACCCGCGACTGCCACAGTTCCTGAAAACGGGCAAATGGCGTTCAATGCGACGGTCAACCATTTTTGCGAGGGCTGCGTTCCCCAACTTAACTGGTTCATTTCCGAGGACTCGGGCGCGAGCTGCACGTGGACAGAAACGCCGCCTACTGAATCATGTCCCGCCGGCACGGTTCAAGTTAGTGAAATCCTCGGCTCCTTGACCGCGACCTACTTCGCTCCCAGCGGCTCGGGAACGTTTCACCTTGTTGCCAGTCAGTCCGTGGGATTCAACGGTCCTTATAAACAAGGGACTTCAGTTATCACAGTCAATCCGTGAGTCGACCCGCTAAAGGTGTGAACCCATTCGATCTTTGTCAAAAAGGAGAACTTTTATGAAACGCAACATTGCACGGGCAACATTAGTAATCTCTTCCGTCGCGGCGCTTTGGGCCGCACTGGCTGTACCGGCCGCAGCTCAACATTTCCTGGGTATCGGCACGGTGATGACGTACAACTTGAACGAAGGAACCGATTTCGAGCAGGTCGTGAATACTCAAACTCTGCAAGAATTCCTGCTTGGCGTCGGACAAGTAATAACCCAGGTCCAAGGCACCAATCCTCCCGAGCGCATGCAGGCAGTTGCGCGGCAAATTCTCGAGGTTAAGCCGGAGTTGCTAAGCCTGCAGGAAGTGGACCAGTGGTACACGGGAACCTTTGACCCGGTTGCGGGCACCTGCGGAACCATGACCCTGCAGTACGACATGTTGCAGGAGTTACTGAGTGACTTAGCGGCGAAGGGCGGGCACTACAAGGTCGCCGTGCAAGTTACTCAGTATGCATTTCCACCTACACCGGGACTGATTCCACCCTCGAATTACATTTGCGTTTCGGTCAATGATTACAATGTTACGCTGGCGCGTACCGATCTTCCTTCATGGATCTTCCAGTGGAGTAATCCCCAATCCGGACAATATGTGAATGAAGTCGTTCTGCAAACTCCGATCGGTCCAGTGCCGCTGCCGAGATCGTGGGCTTCGGTCGATGCGAAGTTTTTCGGAAACTCTTTCCTTTACATCAATACTCATCTTGAATCTTTCGACGCGACTGTCCGGGAGTTGCAGGGCGATGAGTTACGCGCTGGCCCGGCAAACACTTCCATGCCCCTGATTATCGGCATGGATTCAAATGCGCAGGCGTTTCCCTTGCCAGAAGACCCCACCTATTCGGATTTCATATCCGCTGGCTATGGCGACGTGTGGTCCGAGATTTTCCCGAGGCTTCCGGGATTGACGTGCTGTCAGGATGAAGCGGATAACAACCCGCGATCGGAGCTCTATCAGCGCATCGACCTGGTTCTAACGCACGGCAAGGTAATTCCGTTCGAAACATTGCTGATCGGAGTCGATCCGCGAAGCCGCCTGCGCGACGGGTTATGGCCCTCGGACCACGCCGCGGTCGAGGCGGGGGTGATCGTGGGGAGCGATTAGGCAAACTCCTGTCAACAGTCCAATCCCCAAAATAGGGATGCTGTGGAAAGGAAAACAAATATGCCGTCTAAGTACTCTTCAGGAGTTGCGATCATCGCGCTGAGTTTGGCGCTTACCACGCCGGCACACGCCGATAAGCTAACGACCCACGCCCACGGAGTAGAAGCTGGGATTGCGGGGGTCGCTGCAGGTCTAATAGTCGTGACCGTTCTCGCCATTCACTATTCGAAGAAACGGTCCATCACGGGATGTGTCGTCTCGGTGGACAATGGAATGACGATCACCGACGAAAAGGACAAACAAATCTATGCGCTTTCAGGCAACACAGCTGGTATTCAGCCGGGTGACCGTATGAAGGTGAAAGGCAAAAAGGCAAAGCACGCGGGTTCCGACAAGTCCCGTATATGGGAGGCAACAGACGTGAGTAAAGATTTCGGCGCGTGTCAGCCTTAGCCGTCCCGAACCATCGGGAGAAGGAGTTTATGCGAAAGATCTTACTTTTGATTCTTATCGTTGGAATACCGGGCGCTGCGCGCGCCCAAACCGACCCCGTTTCATGGGCGAATCTAAACGGGCTGCGGGTGGGACAAAGGTAAGTGCACCAAGAGAGTCGTTATGTGCCCAAGGTTCGCGCCCCGTTCCCTGGGCGCTAACCTCGGCGCGCCGCCGCCAGGATTAGAGAGGCCCGGGAAAAAGCTGAGTCCTGTACCGGGCACGATAGAATAGATCGGAAGAGCAC
>OCZU010000785.1_pt1 | contig 21306 bp, 21 predicted proteins | sample 1539001 | NCBI WGS metagenome assembly OCZU01 (sample SAMEA3539306, study PRJEB22396) | soil metagenome | biome: tundra; feature: field; material: soil | place: USA | collected 2010-05 | depth 0.15 m | reverse complement strand
CGGCGACCACGGAGATCTACACTCTTTCCCTACACGACGCTCTTCCGATCTATGCCCTGTGGGGTTGAGATCTGTGCCTCGCCCTTGCGTGCGATGACGATCGAATCTCCGTCAGGCCGCACTTCAATGCGCAGGACCACATCCTTGTGTGCGGGATGCACTGCGACATTCGGAGTATCGATCTCGGGCTCCGCCTCACTCTCATTGAAGACAGAGTAATTGGCCAAGCCCTGCCCGACCTGAATCTGGATATACTTCTGCGTAAAGTTTGCGATATTGGCTTGCGCGTTCGATCCCAGGCGAAGAATATTCGCGAAATCGAGTTGAATTTCGGCGCGTCCACCCGCCCCAGTAGAAACTTTGTCGCCGTTGACTACGGGCTGATTCAACACAGCGGCGGACCAGTCGCCCGAATCCCCACGCCTAGTCGACACCTCGCCATGAATCATGCTGACGCGACCAACCCCCTGATCAGTCTTTGCTGGCCCTTCGCCCGATGGACCTCCGGGTTGAGCTTCCTCTCCGAGTTGGGGCGGTTGTCCGGATTGAGGCGGTTGCGCGGATTGGGCCCGTCCCATTTCCATCGGCGCACTGGGCTGCTCCGAGGGACCGGGACCTTCCTCGGTGGTCTGCGCCTGCACGCTGATCGAGAGCGCGCCAGCGAGCGCCAGAGTCAAAATTGCGAAACTTGCCATGAATCTGTCTTTCATATCCCACCTCTCCCGAAACCCGCCCACATCTACTCAAACCCGCAAATTGAGCGATTGACGCGCTATGGTACAAAGCAACTGCCCTGCCAAAAGCGAGGCTGCGGGAGTCCCGCTAACTCATTTGTTTTCAGAGAGAAAGACAGCAGTTTTCAAACAAGGCTAAGCACTCAATCCAGAGTCGGTGGCCGCCCTCAACCAAGATGGTGGTTTTCAGCCAGTGCGACACTTGGCGGTCCCGCCCGGCGCCACAAGTCGGAAACGTCCAGAAACATGAACGCCGATAGTCAGTCGGGGCTCAAGAGCTTAGTACCAGACGCTCACGGCGGCGTTGTCAATGTGACTTTGGTCGCTGCAGCCGGGACTGCACACCGTTCCAAACCGTCACAATCGTGACGCGGTTCCCCCGTATCCGGTAGCAAATCAAGTCCGGAGTGCCGCCCAGTACCAATTCCCGCACACCCGGCTCACTTCCCGCGCGGCCAAGGTAAGGATGATCCTTCAGAGCTTCGACCAGCGAACCTATCCACGTCGCCAATCTCCCCGCTGCGTCAGGCTTGTCCCTAGTCACGTAAGCCCGTATCTCCTGCAGTCGCGCCCGCGCATACCAGACAATCTCTACCGGCACAGCACCTCATCATCGTGCTGCTTGCCGCAGGCGCACTTCGGCGGTGGCAGTTCACGATCAGTTCCCCACGAAAGCAGCCAGGCTTTCATGTCCTCGTGACTGACGTAATGCCCGGACCTCACCTGACGGATTTCCGCCAGCATTCTCTCCTGGTCAGCCATGTAGGACTCGAACGCATCGAAGATCAAGAAGTTCGAGCTCCGCCCAGAAGCTTTGGCCAGCTTGGCCAGCCACTTTTTAACCTCCGGTTTCAGCCGGATGCTCAGCATCGCACTACTTGTGTTCGCCATGAACACATAACATCACGCTGTCCTACAACATGGATTCACTGCACCTCTTGACCAGGCTCAATCAAATCCTCGAGATCAACCTCCACCCACCAGCCTCCGCGCTCGCCCGGTGGATCCAGAGAATAGATCCGCCCGGTTTCCTTGTGCCGGCACCACTCCCGGTCCGGAGCGAATCGGTGAGGCTTCATCACTGGAATCTGTTCGACATACCCTCTTGAAATCGCCTCAGACAGCACCCGACGTGCTTCCTTATAGTCCCAACCTGAATCAATGATTCTCTGCTCGTGCATCTCTTTAAATATTCCCACGGTTTATGCTTCTTTCTCCCCCTCATCCGCAATCCCAATCTTCGACAACCGGTACCGGAGAGCATTCCGCGACAGCCCCAGCAAACGCGCCGCCTGGCTCTTATTCCCATTCGCCCGCCGCAGCGCCTCCTGAATCATTTCATCTTCCCAGTGCTCCAGCGTCATGCCCTCAGGCAGAAATCCGCTCGCATCGTTGCCTGTCTTGGCGGGACGCACGTCCAGATGGATATCCGCCGCTTCCAGCACCGTGCCCTTGGCCAGGGCGCAGGCTCGCTCGATGATGTTCTGCAGCTCACGCACATTCCCCGGCCAGTGATAGTTCACCAGAATCTGCATCGCCTCCGGCGTAATACTCTTCACCGGCTTGCCGGAGTCCCCAGCAAAGCGGGAAATAAAAAGATTCACCAGATCAGGGATGTCTTCCTTGCGCTGGCGTAGCGGCGCAATGTCGATGGGTACAACGTTTAGACGATAGTAAAGATCCTCGCGAAACGTTCCCTGCTCGAGCGCTTCCCGCAGATCGCGGTTCGTGGCGGCGATCAGCCGCACATCCACCTTCACCGTTCGTGTCCCGCCCAGCCGCTCAAACTCGCGTTCCTGCAGCACGCGCAGCAGCTTCACCTGGATCGCCGGCGGCACATCGCCAATCTCATCCAGAAACAGCGTCCCCTTGTCCGCCAGTTCAAACTTGCCCGGCTTGCTCGTGGTCGCACCGGTGAAAGCGCCCTTCTCATAGCCAAACAGTTCACTCTCCAGCAGATTTTCCGGAATCGCTGTGCTATTGATCTTGATAAAAGGCCCCGAAGTCCGCCGCGATTTCTCATGGATCGCGCGTGCGATCAAATCCTTTCCCACGCCACTCTCCCCTCCCAGCAGCACGGTCGAATTCGTGCGTGCGACTCGGTCCACCGTCGCCAACACTTCTTGCATCTTCACGCTTCGCGCGACCACATTAGGGTGGACATAGCGCTTGCCCAGAGCCTCGCGAAGCGACCGATTCTCCTCACGCAGATCGCGGACGTCCAGCTCCTTGCGGACCACCATGCGCATCTCACTTAGCGAGAACGGTTTAAGCACATAGTCGCTGGCCCCCGCCTTCATGGCTTCCACCGCCGTCTCCACCGTCCCAAAAGCTGTCATCACCACCACCAGCAGCGCCGCATTCTGCCGCTTGATCGCCTGCAGGAATTCCAGGCCGTTCATCCCCGGCAGCTTGAGATCCGTCACCACCAGGTCCACGCTATTCTCGCGCAGAAGTTTCAGTCCGGCTTCGGCGTCGCCTGCGGAAAGCGTTGCGAATCCATCCTCCCCGAGATTCAACTCGAGCAGGCGGCGCATTTTCGCCTCGTCTTCGACAATTAGTATGGTTGGCATCGGTTCGCCGTTTCCTCGACTTCATTCCCTGATCTAGAGTCTGGCAGTAGTTTCTCCGCTCACCGGAAAAAAGACCACGAAGCAGGTCCCGCGCTGATCGCTCGCTTCCCTTTCGCCGTCGACGCGAATCGTCCCATGATGCCCGTCAACAATCCTTGAGACTATCGACAGCCCCAACCCCACACCGGTCTTCTTCGTAGTGACAAACGGATTGAAGATCTGCTCCCGTAGTTCGGCTGGAATTCCCGGCCCCGAGTCTTCGATCCGCACCTCCACTCCGTCGAGGTTCAGGCTGTGTGCTCTAGCCGCCGTCACTCGCAATACTCCGCCGCCGCCCATCGCGTCATAAGCATTCTGTATCAGATTCACGAACGCCTGCTCACAAAGGCTCTCGTCCAACGGAACAGGCGGCAAGTTCGGCTCATACTGACGTTCTACGCGCACCGACCCGTCCTTCTGCGTTAGAGATAAGGATACGTCGTGCAACGCGCGATCCAATACGGTAGTGATTTGCTGTGGAACCAACTCGGCATGGAGCGGCCGGGCAAAATCGAGAAACCTCGTCACCAGAGCGCTCAAACGGTTAGTTTCGCTCGAGATGTAACCGGCCAGTTCGCTCGCCAGAGGATTCGATTCCCCTAGCTTCTGATGAAGCATTTCCGCCGATCCCTTGATCACCCCAAGCGGATTGCGGATCTCGTGCGCCAGCCCGGCAGACATCTGCCCCAGCGCCGCCAAACGCTCCGAGCGCCGCGCCTCCTCCTGCGCCTGCTCCAGCTTGCGGTTGGTTTCGGCCAATGTTACCGCCAACTCCTGGTAACGTGTGATCTGGCGACGGTTCTCCACGACAAACCGGTTCACCACCATTGCCGCAAGAAAAAAGAAGAGAATACGAATCGCGAGTAGGCCGTAGCTCTCTGCGTTGATTTCATATTCCTGCAGCGCCGGATAAAGATACGAACAATAAGCAGCTGAGGCCAGCGCCGTCCACCCCAATGTCCCCCAGGGGCTGAAATATTCTGCCGCAGTGACGATCGGAACATAAAAGATCGGGTAGTAGCTGCTATTGATTCCAACTTCGCCCGTGTGATCAATGAGCAGGGTCGCCAGCGCAATCTTGAGCAGGACAATGTAAGATGCTCCACGCCGCGGAGCCCGCCCTAGAAGCCAGCTCTCGCTGAATTGCACCACTCCAATGGCCAGCAGCGTGAGCTGTTTATGGATCTCCGCCACTGGCGGCAAGGCTGCCAGTCCCGCTAGAAACAGCAGCCAGAGAACATCCATCCAGTTAACTGCCGGACGCCTCTGCTCGCTCGTGATCCGCTCACTCATGGCAAAATCAGGACGAATAAAAGCGCCGGGAGCAGGCTGATTCCCCTGCGTTCCGGCGCTGTAGTCATCTCGCTACCTAAGTCCGCGTGCAGTTCGCATCGCATGCGAACCTATCAGACCGCACGCAACTGGTTCGCGTCAACGTCCTTTCTTAGGCGCAGGCTCCTGCCGCGGCGGCGGCGAGCTTTGCTGCCGTTGCGGCGGTGGAGACGCAGGCCTCTGCTGCTGCCAGGTACTGAACTTCTGCTCCTGTTCCCGCTGCTGCTGTTCGTTTCTCTCCTGCACCGGAGCCACCGGCTTGGCCAGTGGATGCGACCACTGGGATGCTGGCTGTCGCTCGGTCTGCTGGGGCTGACGGTAGGTCCCCGAAGGCTGCGCGTTAGGAGCGGCCTGAGCAGGCTGCGGCGTGCTCTTCTCAGGCTCTGGAGTTCCTTGTGCCTCCCAAACCCTAGGCTGAGGTTTCGCCTGGTTGTTCCCTCCGTTGGGCTGTCCAAACGAACGGAACCCATCCGGCGACTGCTGCGGCTGCCGCGTAACCTGAGTCGGCACCGGACGACCCGGCGGTTCCTGACGCACTAATGATTGCCCGCTCAAGTGTCCGCCAGCCTGCGCCTGCCTCTGATCGAACGAGCGCGGCATGGGAGCTGGCGTCCTCAGCGCCACCACCGACCGGCTCGTCACAGCCATAGGCGGCCTGTTCGCCACCGGCCTGCCTGCACCCAACACACTGCCACGCGTCGGCTCGACCGAAACCATGTGTGACACCGGCGCGGATGCAAGTTCTCTCGCTGGAACCGACACCACATTCCGTGCCACCGGCCGGGCATTCACAAACGTGTCGTGCGAAACTACAGTCACGCCCCCGTTCACATTCCGGTTCACATACGCGATGTTGCTTACGTTCCGGTTGATAACCACTGTGTTGTAGACGTTGGTAACCCTCGTGACATTCACCGCCGTGTTGGTAATGTTCACATTGTTCACGTAGGCGCGGCTCACCCGGTAGCCCGGAATGAACACTTCCCCCGGAGCCAGCGGGAACCATCCGACTCCAACGCCGACTGAGAAGTGAAATCTCGGAGCACCGCCGACCCACGCCACCAGAGCCGGCGCATACACCGGCCGCACTACGCTCGGTCCCGGAACCCACACCCACCCGGTTCCTGCGAACGCCCAGCGCCCATAGTGAAAAGGCGCAAAGCCCCAAGGTTCATCCTCCACCCAAGTCCAGCCCCACGGTCCCACCCAAATCCAATGTCCGAAACGATACGGCGCCCATCCTGCGACCAGGGCTCTCGGCCGCCAGCATGTGCCGTAGCCCGCCACATAGCTCCAGTCGCCATACTCGTCGAGGTCTTCGTATCCCGTCATCTCGCGCGAAACGTAGTTTGCGGAATCAGAACGTTCTTCACTCTGGTCGCGCTCCAGCGCCCAGGTGTCGAACCCGTCGTCTCCCGGAACTTGCCCCAAATCGTAGCTGAGATGATCAGTGTCGGTGCCCGTAAATGTGGCATGCTGGTTCGCCACAACCGTATAGGAATTGCCACCGCCGGTCACTTCGCCGCGTCCGCGCCACACCGTCACTTCCGTCCGATTGCCGTCCGGATCCACATCCATGCGGTAGGCCCCCGGCTGCATCACTGTGAATGCGACATTAGGCGTGTCTATTTCATAAGAGTCTTCGTCGTCCACGTGCCGCACTTTGACAATCAGCGATCCCTGCACCAGGCGAATCTGCACTGCCCGGTCGCTCACCTCCAGCAATGTAATCCCAGTCCTAGCGCTCAGGCGAAGCGCGGTCGATCCAATGTGCACCTCGGCGCGCGAGTCCTCATCCGCCCAAAGATTGTCGCCCGTCACCAACGGACGATTCTGCACCGCAGTAATCCAGTCGTTTTCACCGCCGGGCTGAAACGACACTGATCCTTCCATGTAGTTGAGACGGGCAACCCGGCCCGGAGGGTCTTGATCGTCCGCCCCTTGCACATCCTGCGGACCTTGCGCTTCCTGAGCCACCTGCGCGTCTTGCGCCTTGATTCCGAGCGGTGACTGCAGCATGAATGCCAAGCTCGCCACCACGACCGCCCAGCTCCACCACTGTTTGTGCGTCTTCATAGTCTCTGCCTCGATGGATTCGGAAGCACTCTTGCGTCAATCTTATCCATACCCGCATAAAACACGATAGAGACTCTTTAGTTTCTTCGCCGGGGTGGTGGTTTTCGGCCAGGGCTGGCCGACATCAGGCAGGTTGATCGATTTATATCCGAAGTAACTTCAGCGCGTTACTGGCTTCGGCGAGATTTCGTCCAACGTAAGATTCAATTCCAGCACGTTGACACGCGCCTCGCCCAGGAATCCGAATTGACGCGACTCGGTATGTTGGCGAATTGCTTCGCGAACCACATCCTCGCTCAATCCGCGCTCTTTAGCGATTCGCGGCACTTGAAACTCCGCCGCCTCGGGCGAGATATGGGGATCAAGTCCGGAACCCGAAGTCGTCAACAAGTCCATTGGAACGGCAGCAGCGGGATTTTCCGCCTGCAGACGATCGGCATCTCCCTGTACCCGCGCAATAAGGGATTGATTCGTCGGCCCAAGATTCGATCCGCTGGAATTGCCCCCGTCATACCCAGTTCCGGCGCTGGACGGGCGAGAGTGGAAATAGCCCGAAGAAGAGAATGACTGCCCGATCAATCGCGATCCCACCACTTGGCCATTCCTCGTCAGTAGCTGTCCGTTAGCCTGCTTCGGGAATAGAATCTGCGCCAGCCCAGTAATCAACAGCGGAAACAGCAGACCAAACAACAAGGTAGTCACCACGGTCATGAGTACGGCTGTGATTAGATTCTTCTTCATAGTGGCCTCTACGCCAGCCCTGCCCGCACAATGAGCAAGTCGATCAGCTTGATTCCAATAAATGGCACGATCACTCCGCCCAAACCGTATACCAGCAGATTGCGGCGTAGCAGCACGGCCGCGCCTTGCGGAACATACTTCACTCCCCGCAGCGCCAGCGGAATCAGCGTCACAATGATCAGCGCATTAAAGATGACCGCCGACAAGATCGCCGACTGCGGAGTCGCCAGCCGCATCACATTAAGCGCCTGCAGAACCGGAAACGTTCCCGCAAACATTGCGGGAATAATGGCAAAATACTTGGCTACGTCATTCGCAATCGAAAATGTGGTCAGCGCGCCCCGTGTCATCAGCAACTGCTTGCCGATTTCCACGATCTCGATCAGCTTGGTCGGATTCGAATCCAGATCCACCATGTTGCCGGCTTCTTTCGCCGCCTGCGTACCCGTGTTCATGGCCACTCCCACGTCGGCCTGCGCCAGCGCTGGCGCATCATTCGTACCATCGCCAGTCATAGCCACCAGTTTCCCCTGGCCCTGTTCACGTCGAATCAAATCCAGTTTGTCCTTCGGAGTAGCCTGCGCCAAAAAGTCATCTACCCCAGCCTCGGTCGCAATGGCAGCCGCAGTCAACGGATTATCCCCAGTGATCATCACCGTCTTAATTCCCATCGCGCGCAACTGGTCAAAACGCTGCCGCATGCCGCCCTTCACAATGTCCTTCAGGTGAATTACTCCAAACGCGCGCCCGTTCTCCGCCACCACCAGCGGCGTTCCGCCGGAACGCGAAATCCCTTCCACCGCCGCACGCACTTCCGCAGGCAGCGCACTGCCTTGATCTTCCAGATACTTCGCAATCGCATCGGTAGCGCCTTTGCGGATAGCGCGCCCATCCAGATTCACGCCTGACATGCGAGTCGTCGCGCTGAAGGGAATGAACTCGGCGTCATGCGAACTCATTTCGCGCCCGCGCAATCCATATTTTTCCTTCGCCAGCACCACAATCGAGCGGCCCTCGGGAGTTTCGTCAGCCAGCGACGAGAGCTGTGCTGAATCTGCCAGCATCGCCTCGGTCACGCCCGGAGCCGTCACGAACTCCGTAGCTTGGCGGTTGCCCAGCGTGATGGTTCCCGTTTTGTCGAGAAGCAGAGTGTTCACATCCCCGGCGGCTTCCACAGCGCGTCCCGACATCGCCAGCACATTGTGCTGCACCAGTCGATCCATCCCGGCAATCCCAATTGCGGAGAGCAATCCGCCAATTGTGGTCGGGATCAGGCACACCAACAAAGACACCAGCACAAACACGGTCTGCGGCGCCCCCGCATAGATGGCAAAGGGCTGCAAGGTGACCACCGCCAGCAGAAACACAATTGTCAGCCCCGCCAGCAAAATGTTCAGCGCAATTTCATTCGGAGTCTTCTGCCGTTCCGCGCCTTCCACCAGTGCAATCATGCGATCGAGAAAAGTCTCACCCGGATTGGACGTGATCTTCACCTTCACCCAATCCGAAAGCACACGCGTTCCCCCAGTCACGGCCGAGCGGTCGCCGCCCGCTTCGCGAATCACAGGTGCCGACTCGCCCGTAATCGCCGACTCGTCCACCGACGCCACGCCTTCCACAATCTCGCCATCGCCAGGGACGAACTCTCCAGCCTCCACCAGCACCATATCTCCGGAGCGCAACTTGGAACCCGGCACCGTCTCCGTTTTCCCGTCGCAAAGCAGGCGGTTGGCCATTGTCTCCGCTTTCGCCCGCCGCAAGGCATCGGCCTGCGCCTTGCCGCGGCCCTCCGCCATGGCCTCGGCAAAATTGGCGAATAACACCGTGAACCACAGCCACAGCGTGATCTGCAGATTGAATCCGAACCCCGGCTGCCCGTGTACTCGCTCCAGAATGAGCAGCGCGGTGGTCACCACGCTCCCCACTTCCACCACGAACATCACCGGATTGCGCATCATGGTCACGGGATGCAGTTTCACGATCGAATCCCACGCCGCACGGCGCACAATCTTCATGTCCCACAAGCTGCGTTTTGATTTCTTGCTCGCCATATTTAGCCTAGAAGGTTTTGCCCGCCTGCATCAACAAGTGTTCAAGAATTGGCCCCAGACTGAGCGCCGGAAAGAACGTCAGCGCTCCCACTATCACCACTACCCCGATCAGCAGGATCGTGAACAAGGGCCCCGTCACCGGGAAAGTGCCCAGCGTTGCCGGAGCCTGTTTCTTCCCCGCCAGATTGCCGGCAATCGCCAGCATTGGCAAAATCATCATGAAACGACCCAGCAGCATCGCCATACCCAGCGACGTGTTGTACCAAAGCGTGTTCCCGTTGATCCCCGCGAAACCAGAGCCGTTGTTGGCCACCGCCGAGGTAAATGCATAAAGCACCTGGCTGAATCCATGCGGCCCCGCATTCGACATGGACGAGGTGCCAAAGTTATACAAAACCGAAATCGCCGTGAACACCAGAATCACCAGCGGAAAGATCAGCACCACCAACATAGCCATCTTCACGTCGTAGGATTCGATCTTTTTCCCCAGATACTCCGGCGTACGCCCCACCATCAACCCGGCGATAAAAACAGAAAGAATGACGAAAACCAGCATTCCATACATCCCCGCACCCACGCCGCCGAAGATCACTTCGCTCAGCATGAGATTGATCAGGGGAACCATTCCACCCAGCGGTGTAAACGAGTCGTGCATCGAATTCACTGCCCCGCAACTCGTGTCGGTAGTCACGGTCGCGAACAGCGCCGAGTTCGCCACGCCAAACCGCACCTCTTTTCCTTCGAGGTTTCCCACTCCTTGTGACGCAGCGTTTGAACGCTGCGAGCCATGCTGCGCCGCCGCCGTCAGCAAAGGATTCCCCCGCGCCTCGGCCCAATACGCAGTGGTAACCCCTGCCAGAAACAGCAAAGCCATTGCCGCCCAAACAGCCCACCCATGTCGCGGAGAACCCGTCATTTTCCCCAGCGTGTATGTAAGCGCGGAAGGAATCGCCAGAATGCAGAACATCTCTAGAAAGTTCGTGAACGGCGTGGGATTCTCAAACGGATGAGCGCTGTTGGCGTTGAAAAAGCCGCCGCCATTGGTCCCCAGTTCCTTGATGATCTCCTGCGAAGCCGTAGGACCCTGCGCAATCACCTGCTGACTAACGGTCTGCATGACAGGCTTACCGTCGGGCCCAGTCACAGCTTTCCCGTCAGCTCCAAGTTGCGGTGTCTGGTAGGGATCAAGCAGTTGCACCGTGTCGTAAGGCTTCAGGTTCTGCACCACGCCCTGCGATACCAGCACCAGTGCGCCCACCAGACACAGCGGTGCCAGAATCCACAACGTGCCGCGAACCATGTCCACCCAGAAGTTACCGATGGTCTTGTGCTCGCGCCGCGCAATGCCGCGAATAAACGCAATCGCCAGCGCCATGCCGGCCGCCGCCGAAACCCAGTTGTGATAAGCCAGACCAACCATCTGCGTCAGGTAGCTCATGGTGGTCTCGGGCACGTAATTCTGCCAGTTGGTGTTGGTCGTAAAAGAGGCCGCGGTGTTGAATGCCAGCGCCGGAGGCACTCCACCGAGCTTTTGCGGGTTCCATGGCAGCAACGCCCACTGCTGCACCCGCTCCAGCACATAAAGCAAGATCATGGAAACGCCGCTGAACAGAATCAGCGCCAGCGCGTATTCCTTCCAGTCCATTTCGTGGCTTTCGTCCACGCCCGTAAGCCGGTGGAGAATCCGCTCCACCGGCCGCATCACCGGATCAAGCAAGGTCCGCTCGCGGCCGAACACCCGCGTCATAAACCCGCCCAGCGGCTTGGTGATCAACAACAGTGTCAGCAACAGAAAAACGATTTGCAGCCATCCATTGGCCGTCATCAGAATTTCTCCGGCCGCAGCATTGCGTAAACCAGATACGCCAGCAAGCCCGCACAAATGATCAGCATGATGATTGGTTCAGCGCTCATATATGCCTCAACGCACCCGCTCGCAGAAAACCACGTAAGCCAGCGAAATCACGAAAAACAAGATGGTCACACCAAGAAAGATCGCGTCTTGCATAACAAACCCCCTCCGGCCCTAGAACTTAACCATGATGGCCATGTCGATGAACTGCTCGTCCCTCCGCAGATCGGGGAACCACACGCTGCTAAGTCCTCCTCCACACGCCGTCTCCGCTGCGCTCAGGCTCGTTTGCCCGGACGACGCTCCGCTGCTGCAGGCATAGTATTGGGGAGATCCGTTGTTGCTGCCCGGAGGCGGCGTGATTCCACCCGCTCCCGACCAGTACGGCACGCTGGCATGCCGGTAGTCGTATTCCCAGCGGAAGGTGATGTACTGCCTTGGCATATAGTCGAACGTCGCCGACGTGTCCCAGGCCTTAAACGGATCCCCCGGATTCCCCGTAAAGTAGGGCGAGTTAATCGCCGCCGATGACGCCGACTCTCCGTTGATGGGGGGAATCAGAACCAGATAGCGACCGGGATTATTGATCTGGCCCCCGCCGATCGTCACGGCGTACCGGTCTCTCTTGAACCAGGCGCGGTTATAGAGCATGTAACCGATAAAGCTCTGCTTGGGATTGATGGTTCCATTCGGACCCGCGGTATTTCCGTGACAACTCACCCCACCGCCAAATTCACAACCCATGTCGCCGGTGAAAGTGAAAGCCATCTTATCGAGATATTCTTCCGGTTTATCGTAATATTTGATCTCGATGCTGTCGTCGGTGTGAATGCGGCTTCGGTTCGGTATGTATAGGTCGTCGTGGCCGAGCCCGTAATTGTTGGAGACGATGTTCACCCAAGGTCTCGGTGTCCACTTGATTTGCCCTCCGATGCCCTTTCGCGAGTTGGCTGAACCGTACGACTGCCATCCATTGATGAACCACGGTTCAATCTTCAAGTGAGCTGTGGGAAAAATCTGAACTCTCAAACCGTTAAAAAACCAGGGCGTGTTCGAGGACACATACGAGGGTTGATAGGCCCAGTTGTCGAAGTTGTAGTAGCTGAACAGGCCGATGTACGACATGAAAATTCCCGCGTCGATGTTGATCCCGTTCAGAGCATTGATGTGGTAGCCACCATAGGCCTCCGAGACATAGCGATAGGCGTCGCTCAAGTCCCATTGGCCCTTTGCAGGACTGGGATCATTGCGTGGCGTCGTTGTGGAATACATGCCGAACTGCGTCATTAACCGGGCGCGAACGTTGTCGAAGTGGAAGTCACCGCCAACTCCGAGCTGTTCCAACTGGATTTCGTTCGACCGAAATAGTTCGCTCGATCCGCCCATCGAGTTGTCTTGCGGTTTATTAAAATCGTAGACGTAATTAATATCAGCTCGAATCTCCGGGGTGAAGAATTTCGAATCGAAAGCTGCCTCCTTGGTGCGCGGATTGCCGTTCAACCACGTCCAGTCCCAGTCCGAAAAAGGATCGATCTTGGGTTTCTTTGCCGGCACCCCGTCGGGAGTGCTGCTTACCGCGGCCCGAGCAGGCTGGCCAGACACAGCAGAACCGGCCGAACTGGCAAAGGTTGCTGCCGTCACCGAGGGAACGTTTGGCCCCACGCCAGTCCTCGTTGGTGCCGGCGCCTGCTCCTCGCCTCGATCAATGGCGGGCGCCGTACTTTTCTGCTCGACTTCGGCCCGCAAGCGTTCCACCTCGGCTCGCAGCGCCTTCAATTCATCCCGCATCTCCTGCTGTTCTGACAGTGCAGCCGAACTAGAGTCGGCGTTCGTGGAAGAGGTTCCCGCGCCTTGAGTAGCTTGAGCCCCAGCCCATACTGGCAGAAGCAGGACAAACATCGATAGCAATAAGACCCGAACCACACTCTTCCTTCGCATAGTTTTCCTTTTCCAGGAATTCCAAGTAACCCTCCATGCGGCCGCACGCCGATGCCCGGAATTCGTCGTCGACATAATTTTCCCTCGCAGCCCCGAGCGTCTCGCTCTGCGATCCTCGCCGAACCGGAACGACCCAGCAGCAGACCGATGGCGCACCCTCACGCAACAAAGCCACCAGAAACCTGAGCATGAACGTGGCAGCTGCCAAAGCAATGGCGGCAACGATCCAGGTTGCCCACATACTCCTGCCTCCTGTGCCCTTTGCGCGCGCATTCTCACGCAAACATTTCAGTAGAACATTTCAGTTGTAAGGGTAGTTTAAGGAATTCCTAAAGAATTCGTAAAGGCAGACATGCACCAAGTCGCTGGCGTCTGGCCATCCGGAGCGTGGGCCGCGCAATGGGCAGGACGGCTTAGCAGCCCCACTCCGCTTCGCCTGGCTGGGCAAAGTACTGCCGTGACTTTGCCCGTTCGCTGGTCAGCGACTCCAACTCAAGCAGCGCCAGACGCGCCGCCGCCACCAACCGACTCTTCTCCGGTTGCGGAACTTCCTTCCACGATCCACGCGCTTCGCTGCGATTACCCGACATCTCTGGCGTCAGTGCCTGATGATAGTGGTGGAAAAGTTCGGCTAATCGTTCCGGTGCCACTTCGTGAATCCACATACTCTTGATCCCCCTGACTCTCTTTTCGGCTCCACAACCATTGGACACGGCATCGCAGAAAGTCCGAGTAAAGGATCCATAAAATCTTCGTAAAGGCAGAAGACAATAAAGATCATCGGAAGGGGGGACTTACGAGCCCGATTCAAACCGGTACCCCACCCAGGGTTCGGTAAGCAGGTACTTCGGAGCGGAAGGATCAGTCTCAATCTTCTTGCGCAACTGCCCGACAAAAACGCGCAAATATTCCGGCTGCTCGGTGCTATTTGGCCCCCAGATGGCAGCCAGGAGCGTTCGATGCGTTACCACTTTGCCCGGACGCCGTGCCAGATAAACCAGCAAGTCGAACTCCTTCGGCGTGAGATGAACTTCATGCCCCGCCACCTTAACCGAACGAGCATCCAGATCGATAGCAAAATCTCCGGTGGTAATGGCGCTGGGCTGTTCCTCAGCCGCCGGAGTCCGACGCAGTTGCGCCCGGATGCGCGCTAGCAGCTCATTCATGCTGAACGGTTTGGTGACGTAATCATCGGCACCCGCATCCAGGGCTTCCACCTTCGACCGATCCTGTCCACGTACAGAAAGCACGATGATCGGCACGTGCGACATTTTCCGCACCTGCCGGCATAGCTCTACTCCGTCGAGATTCGGCATGGCCAGGTCCGTCACCACCACATGCGGCGTCCAGTTCTTCATCAACTCCAGCGCCATCTCCCCATCGTTGGCCACGCGGATGTCGTAACCCTGCGCCGAAAGGGTCGTCCGCAGCACCCGCGTGATCTGCGGCTCGTCATCCACCACCAGGATTCGCCGGTGCTCGCTCGTCATCTTCTGCCCGTTAATCCCTCACCGCATTTCCTGGGTTACGATATGAACATCCACCGCAGGAGTGTCGCGCAGGAACTTGTGAATCGCGGAAAGATAGAAATACCTCTTCCACCCCTTGGTCGCTGACCGGCCGAAAACAATTTGCGTAATGTGGTTCTCGCGTACGAATTCCGCAACCTTCTCCGCGACGACCTTGCCTTCGGTCTTCACCACTTTCGCGCCCACGCTCTCCGCAAAGCGCACATTTTCAGCCAGCGTGCGCTGATTCTCGTCGCTCTCATCCGCGCCCGTGTCTACATAAAACGCATAAAATTCGCCATCCATCGCCTGCGCCATCCGCGCCCCCCGCGCAATCAAATACTGCGCCGCTGGATTCGAACTGAAACAAACCGCAATCCGCTCGCGCACCTGCAACAGTTGCCCATCTTCGTTCTTGAGTTCCGAAAGCGTACGGTCGACCGCCTGCGTCACCTGCCGCAGAGCCAGCTCGCGCAATGCCACCAGATTTGTATTCCGGAAGAAATTCGCTAATGCCCGTTCCACCCGCTCAAGCGGATAAATGTCTCCACGTTTCATGCGGGTCTGCAGCGCCTGCGGCGTCAGGTCCGCCATCACAATCTCGCCCGCGCGGCGGATTACCCAGTCCGGCACCGTCTCCCGCACTTGGACGCCGGTAAGGTTCCGGATCGTGGGTGACAGGCTCTCGATGTGCTGCACGTTCAGCGTCGAAAGAACATCGATCCCCGCATCCAGCAGCTCAAACACATCTTCATACCTCTTCGCGTGCTTGCTGCCTTCAATGTTCGTGTGGGCCAGTTCATCCACCAGCACCACATGCGGCTTGCGCTCCAGAATCGCGTCCACGTCCATCTCTTCAAAGATGGTCGATTTGTATTCCAGCCTCTTGCGCGGAACCGCCTCCAGCCGCGAAGAGAGCTCCACAATCGGTTTGCGCCCGTGCGTCTCCACTACGCCAATGACCACTTCTTCGCCGCGGCTGGCCCGCCGCACACCTTCACTCAGCATGGCGTACGTCTTTCCCACACCCGGCGCATAGCCAAGAAACAGCTTGAATACCGCCGGCCGCTGTGCGGTATCCACTTCCTTAAGCCATTCTTCTGGAGTCTTGGGCATCGCCGTTATTCTCCACGCCGGAGCGGAAATTGTCGAATCTTCGACAAAGGTATCAGGATCTTTCACCACAGAGGCACAGAGACACAGAGAAAGTCTCTCGTGGTTCTTGTTCTTTAGTTTTGTTTCCTCTGTGTCTCTGTGCCTCTGTGGTGAAAAGCCTTTTTCCTTCGCATCCGTTACAATCGTGCCCGTGAAAGCCCGCTGGCCACAGCACCTGCTCCGCTATGCCGCCTGTCTCGTGGCCACTGAATTGGTGGTTCAGGGCTATCGGCGCCTCGTTCACGTAAACCCCACCACCGTAGCCTTGACGTTCCTCCTGATGGTGTTGTGGGTGGCGGCGTACTGGGGCTTTCGTTTCTCCGTTTTTCTCGCGCTGACCGCCACACTCGCCTTCAACTATTATTTTCTTCCCCCCATCGGAACCTTCACCGTTGCCGACCCTCAGAACTGGGTGGCGCTGTTTGCTTTCCTTGTGACCGCTGGCATAGCCAGCCAACTCGCCGACCGGGCCCGCCGCCAAACCGCCGACGCCGTTCAGCGCCGCCGCGACGTGGAGCGCCTTTACAGTTTCAGCCAGCGCCTGCTCGCCACCGATAACGTAGCCGAATTGCTGAATGCGATTCCCGGCTACGTGGTTGACGGATTCGGCGCCAGGGCTGCTGCCATCTACTTGCTAAGCTCCCAGCAGGTTTATCGCACCGACCCCAAAGCAACATGGCTGGCCCTGCAGGATCTTCAAATGGTCGGTTCGCGCGGTGAGCCCGTCATAGACTTGCAGCGCGGAATCTTTCTCTCTCCATTGCGCTTGGGCACGCGCACCACGGGAGCCGTCGGCATCGCTGGACCAGCTGTCTCACGCGCCACCCTCGAAGCCCTGGGTAGCATGATCGGTATTGCCATCGAGCGCGCCGGGGCCATCGAAAAGCTCTCCCAGACCGAAGCAGCGCGTCAAAGCGAAACCCTTCGCGCTGTCCTTCTCGATTCCGTGACCCACGAGCTGCGCACTCCCCTTACCGGCATCAAGGCTGCCGTCACCGGTTTGCTCTCGGATTACAACCTCGACGAAGCCCAGCGGAAGGAGTTGCTGACGGTCATCAACGAAGAGACCGATCGCCTCGACCGCCTGGTTGGCGAGGCCACAGAAATGGCTCAACTCGATGCCCACAAGGTTGAATTGCACCTGGCCCCCGTGGATATCGCCAGTGTGATCGAGTCCGCAGTCGAAGAATCCAGAACAGTTCTCGCCCAGCATCCACTCGAGGTGCGTGTGCCCGCGTCGCTACCCACGGTCCGCGTGGATTCCGACCGCATCGCGGAAGTACTAAAGCAGCTGCTGGAGAATGCCGCCAAGTACTCCCCGCCGGCGTCGCCTATTACCATTACCGCCGAACAGCGGGGAAACCGCGTCCTGACCAGCGTCACCGATCACGGGTCTGGCATCGACGACTTCGAACAATCGCTGGTCTTCGACAAGTTCTACCGCGGCCGTGACCAGCGCTACAGCGTCCAAGGCACAGGCATGGGACTGGCTATCGCCAAAGCTATCGTCGAAGCCCACAACGGCGTTGTCGGGGTCACCAGCCAACTCGGCCGCGGCTCGGTATTCTCCTTCGAACTTCCCGCCGCCTAAAGCGTGCACGAGAACCGAGCGGAGCGAGTATGGCGCTGGCACTCTTGCCCCCGCGCCTTTGGGCGGCGCAGCGCTTCAGCGCCGCGATAGTACCCCACAACGAACGCGGCTTTAGCCCGCGAGGTACATCAGTTCTTCAGCTTCGGCCTCTCGCAAGTATCAACGATCTTAGTTGGATCGATCGCGTCCTTATCTACCTGCTCTTCCAGAATCCTCCCATCCTTCCCGATCAGAAAGTTCACCCGGCGCGCGGCCTTGTACTTATCCACATAGATTCCATACTGACGCGTAGTCTCCCCGCCCCAATCACTAAGCAGGGGGAACGTAACTCCAATTTGATCAGCGAAGGCTTTATTGGCGAAGGCACTATCCATACTCACACCCAGGACCTGGGTGTCGACGGCTTCCAGCCTTTGTAGATCCTGCTGGAAGGCTTTCATCTGCTTCGTTCAACCCCCGGTGAAAGCAAAAATGAAAAATGCCACCACCACATTCTTCTTCCCGCGGTACTGGCTCAGGGAAACATCTTTCAGGTCGTTCCCGTCGAAATACTTCAACGTGAAATCCGGCGCCAGGTCGCCAACTTTGGGCATGGACATCGCCCCGCCCTCCGCTTGCTTGGCCTGCGCCACAGCCGGATTCGCCGTCGCCAGGGCCAGCACGCCCGCAAGCAAAGAGGCTGTCAACCCGCTTGGTAGTTTCTTTTGCATCACGATCCTCCTGCCCGAATGATAGCCCACCCGCCCCGCGGAGAAACAGACTAATTGCGTGACGCCTAGGTTGCTCAGGACGCGTTCAGTACCTGCCTGCACCTTTCGCATTGCCGAAAGGAACCGTAAAACAGTACATTGCTGTTCAGAGCCGTTCCACGCCCGATGAGCCTTGCCACGTTAAACGACATCTTCTTCGCCGCGACCGAGCGCAATCTCGACCGCGCCATGCTTTACCGGGAGATGGGAAAATGGCGACCGATTTCTTCGTCCGACCTCCGCCGTAACGTCGCCGGAACGGCCCACGCGCTGCAGGAATGGGGCGTCCACAAAGGTGACCGCGTCGCCATACTCAGCGAAAATCGACCCGAGTGGTCGACGGCCGACTTCGCCACCCTGCTGCTCGGCGCCGTCACTGTTCCCGTCTACTCCACATTGACCCCGGGCCAAACGGCCTTCACATTGCGCGACTCAGAAGCCAGCGTCGCTTTCGTTTCCACGGAATCTCAACTGCACAAGATCCAAACAATTCTCTCTCAGACCCAAGTCAAGAAAATCGTGGTCATGGATCACATTCAGATCCCCAGCGAGCTGGCCGCAAACTGCGCACGAATGGATGAGTTCATGACCCGGGGCCTGCTCACCCTCGATGCCCAGACTGAGTCTTTCGCCCGCTCCATCCAGCCAGATGACCTCGCCACCATAATCTACACTTCCGGCACCACGGGAACCTCCAAGGGAGTGATGCTGACCCATGGCAACATGGCCTCTAACATCGCCTGCTCCCTGCTCGGCTTCGACATGGGCCCCGGAGAAATCAGCGTTTCGTTCCTGCCCCTCTCACACGTCACGGCGCGTCATGTGGATTTCTCTATGCTGTACCACGGCGTCACGCTCGCCTACTGCCCCTTCATCGAAAATCTTTCGGAAACGCTGCTCGAAGTACGCCCCACGGTCTGCGTGTCTGTCCCCAGAGTCTACGAAAAAATCTATGCTAAGACCGAGATGAAGGCGCACGGTTTCGCCAAGCGCGCCATCTACCGCTGGGCTCTGTCCGTCGGCCGCCCCAACAAGCCAACAATCCTCGCCGGACAAACCCCAACGTCGCCTAGTTGGAAACTGGCCAACCAACTGGTATTCTCGAAAATCCGTGAGGGCCTTGGAGGCCGGATCGACACTTTCCTCTCAGGAGGCGCGCCCCTGGGCCGCGAACTCGCCGAATGGTACGCCACGGTCGGCATCCGCATTCACGAAGGCTACGGACTAACCGAAACTTCTCCCGTAATCGCCGTCAATACACCCGTCAACCATCGCATCGGCACGGTTGGCAAGATCCTCACCAACCTCGAAGTTCGCATCGCTGAGGACGGCGAAATTCTGGTGCGCGGCCCTTCCGTCTTCAAGGGTTATTGGAACCGCCCGGAAGAAACGCAGAATGCCTTCCAGAACGGCTGGTTCAAGACCGGAGACATCGGCCAACTCGACGCCGATGGATATCTCTCAGTCACCGACCGCAAGAAAGAACTCATCAAAACCTCAGGCGGCAAGTTCATCGCCCCGCAGCCCATCGAAAATTCCCTGAAGCTGAACCCCCTCGTAGGAACAGCCGCGATCATTGGCGACAAGCGCAAGTTCGCTTTCGCCATCATCTCGGCCAACTTCCCGCTCCTGGAGGATTGGGCCCGTGCCAACAACGTCGCTTTTTCCTCGCGGGCCGAACTGGTCGGGAATCCCAGAATCCAGGCGCTGTACGAGCGAATTGTGGGAGAGCTAAATCAGAATCTGGCACGATTCGAACAACTGAAGCGCGTGTTGCTCGTCCCCGACGAATTTACCGCCGACAACGGCGCTCTAACACCCACGCTAAAATTGCGCCGTCGCGTAATCGAAGAACGCTATCGCCGCCAGATCGACGAACTCTACGCCCAGGCCGAAGCCAACACCATCCCATAACTCACAATGTCATTCCGAAGCGGCACAAGCCGCAGAGGAATCCGCTGTCCTTTCCGTCACTACGCCCCCGCCACACCACCGATGTCCCTTCCCTGCCGGTTTTCATTACAATATCCCCATGACCGACCCACTCCTCATCGCCGGACGTTCCTTCCGCTCCCGTCTGATCGTCGGCACCGGAAAGTACAAATCCTTCCAGGAAACTGCCCGCGCGCTCGAGGCCAGCGGCGCCGAGATGGTCACCGTCGCCGTCCGCCGCATCAACCTCGACCGCAGCAAGGAATCCCTGCTCGACTATATCGATGCCAAGAAGTACTTCCTCTTGCCCAACACTGCCGGCTGCTACACGGCTGACGAAGCCATTCGCGCGGCGCGTCTCGGCCGCGAAGTCGGCCTGTCGGACTGGGTCAAACTTGAAGTGATCGGTGATCAGGCCACGCTTTACCCGGATGTTCAAGCAACGCTTGAAGCCACGCGAGTGTTGGTAAGCGAAGGCTTTACCGTCCTGCCCTATACCTCAGACGACATTGTCTTCGCCAAGCGCCTGATCGAGGCGGGTGCCGCCGCGGTAATGCCGCTCGGCGCGCCCATCGGCAGTGGTATGGGCATTCAAAACCAGGCTCACATCCGCATCTTGCGCGAAATGATCACCGGCGTACCCCTGATTGTCGATGCAGGCGTAGGCACCGCTTCCGACGCCGCCATTGCCATGGAACTCGGCGCTGACGCTGTCCTCATGAATACCGGCATCGCCAACGCGCAAGATCCCGTGCTCATGGCCGAAGCCATGCACCATGCGGTGCTAGCCGGACGCCAAGCCTACCTCTCCGGCCGCATGCCAAAGAAGTTGTATGCCACAGCCAGTTCCCCGCTGGAAGGAGTAGTGGGGTAAATTATGTGGACCGGGTCGGAGCCTGCCCTGAGCGAAGTCGAACGGACCCAGTCGGCGAGCGCAGCTCGGGCAGGCAGCGTTAGCGCCCCCACAAAACACATGCCAGCAATCGGCATAGGGGGACGGGTCGCCCCGCCTCCCCTGCCACACCACCGTACATG
>OCZU010000783.1_pt1 | contig 21328 bp, 20 predicted proteins | sample 1539001 | NCBI WGS metagenome assembly OCZU01 (sample SAMEA3539306, study PRJEB22396) | soil metagenome | biome: tundra; feature: field; material: soil | place: USA | collected 2010-05 | depth 0.15 m | reverse complement strand
TCGCTGTCAATAGACAACGACGCTGCGGATGGATTCGCCTTTCGTCATCAGATCAAACCCGTCGTTGATGCGCTCCAACGGCAGGATATGGGTGATCAGATCGTCAATGTTGATTTTCTTCTCCATGTACCAGTCGACGATCCTGGGCACGTCCGTGCGGCCTCGTGCACCGCCGAACGCCGTGCCCTGCCATCTTCGGCCGGTCACCAGCTGGAACGGCCGGGTCGAGATCTCCTGGCCGGAAGCCGCGACGCCGATGATCGTGGAGACACCCCAGCCTCGATGACAACACTCGAGCGCCTGACGCATGAGCTGCACGCTGCCCACGCATTCGAAGCTGTAGTCGGCGCCGCCACCCGTCAATTCAACCAGGTGAGGCACCACATCACCTTTAATTTCCTTGGGATTCACGAAGTGCGTCAGGCCGAACTTTCGAGCCAGCGGTTCGCGCGCCGGATTGAGATCGACACCGATGATCTTGTCGGCGCCCGCCATCTTGGCGCCTTGAATGACGTTCAGGCCAATGCCGCCCAAACCAAACACGACCACGTTGGCGCCCACTTCTACCTTGGCGGTAAAGATCACTGCTCCAATGCCGGTCGTGACACCGCACCCTATGTAGCAGATCTTGTCGAACGGCGCATCCTCGCGCACTTTGGCCAGCGCGATCTCCGGCACCACGGTGTAATTGGCAAAGGTGGAACAGCCCATGTAGTGCAGCACCGGCTTACCCTTGTACGAGAAGCGGCTGGTGCCATCGGGCATCAGACCCTTGCCCTGCGTGGCGCGAATCTGGGTGCACAGGTTGGTCTTGCGGCTGGTGCAGGACTTACACTCCCGGCATTCGGGCGTGTACAGCGGAATGACGTGATCGCCTACCTTCAGGGATTTCACGCCGGCACCGACCTCCACCACGACGCCCGCACCCTCGTGCCCGAGGATGCACGGGAACAGTCCTTCCGGATCGGCGCCCGAGAGCGTGTATTTGTCGGTATGGCAGATCCCGGTGGCCTTGATCTCGACCAATACTTCGCCGGCCTTGGGGCCAGCGAGCTGCACGGTTTCGATCGTCAACGGCTTACCAGCTTCAACGGCAATCGCGGCGCGGACATCCATCAGTGTGCTCCTTGGGAATACTTGCAGCACAGCATGCTGCCGTTGCCTGGAAAATCAAGGGAAATGCCCTCCGCTCAACGGCCAGTCATCGCTGCCCAGAATGAGGTGGACGGACGCCGCTCGCTGCAGGCCATACCGCCGATTTATTCGATCTAGCGTGCGACGACCGCGCAGAATTATGACAGCCGCTGCGCCGAGATTCCAGCTGCAGCCCGAGCCTCACGACTGGCGCGGGACCCGGAGCGCTTCAGAGGGCATATAGATCTATTTTTCAGCAGCTTAGCTGACATTTGGCGCGCGCTGTGAGCGGTTGCTCACTTCCTGTATGCGACGGCGACTACACTCGAATCGATCGAGATGCTGCCGATAACCTGAGCGTGAGGCGCAGCCCACGGGCCCCCGGTCATTCCCGCGTCATCGCCGCACAGGCTAATGAGGCCATAGTCCGAAGGAGTATTGGAGGGGTGGATAGAGCAACACGACCTGCGCCATCCGACGATGCGATGTTCGCCTCCTACGCGCAGTTGGCAAACAACCTGCTGCAGCATGTGACCGGAATTTGCCTGCTCGACAGCAGGCTGCGCGTTCGCGGGCAAACCGGAGACCTGAAGATCGAGGCAATCGCCAAGTCGCTGCGAGGGCTGGGCTGGACCGGGACCATGCAGCGCGTCGCAAGCGTGATCGCGCAGGCTGGCGGGAATTGGTTGACGGCCATCCCGCTCGAGCAGACCGACGGCGGCCTGCTGGGCGTATTTTGCGTGCGGCAGCCGGCGTCCGGGGCTGCGGGCGGTGCGGCTCAGCACGCATTAAGCAATGCCCGACAGCTCAATCCGCTGCTGGATTGCGTGCGTCGCGAGCTGGTCGCGATTCAGCCGGAAAATCAACGCATCCACACGCTGACCGAGCGCTCCTCGGAGCTCGAATGGCTCTTCAAACTCACCAGCTCGCTCAAAGGCGCAAGCGATGACCGGCGCATTCTCGAGGAATTGCTCAGCGCGGCGATGCAGCGGCTCGACAGTGCGTTCGGTGTTCTGATCGTCCCGGACAAACGCATTCGCGTGGAACGCGACGTCTCCGGCTCACACGCCTTGCACGACAGCTGCGCCCAGACTCAACAGCACCTGATTACCTGGGCGCAGCGTCAGAATCGCCCCTTGATCGTCAATGGCAACGGCACGGGGCGCGCCGCAACGGCGGTGGCTCGCTGCAAAATTCTGTCGGTCCCTGTGGTGCGCGACACGGGACAGGTCATCGGTGTGCTCGCGTTCTTCAATCCCCCGCAGGCCCCCGACTACGGCTCGCGTCACGTTTTCCTGGCCCGACATCTGGGCCGGCAGACGGCGGCCATCGTCGAGACGCAGTTCGATCTGATGACCGGTTTGCATACCCGCGACGGTCTGGAGCAGATGTACGGTCGCCTGTCGGCCGACGCGCAAGCCTCGATTTGCAGCGTCATCTACGTGGATGTCGATCACATGCACGTGGTCAACGAGCTGCATGGATTCGAGCTCGGCAATGAGCTGATCGTGCGCATTGCCGAGCTGATGGCGCCGCCGTTGCTGCCGCCGGGCGCCCTGGCGGCGCGCATTGCCGGAGATCGCTTCGCGATCATCCTGCCCGACACCGACACTCACGCCGCAGCGAAAATCGCGGCGCAACTCCAAGCCGCCGCCACGCGCGTGGCCATCGGTCCTGCGCAGGAAGCCGTCGACGTGTCCGTGAGCTGCGGCGTCGCCGCACTGGTCAGCATGCCGCAGGGTCTGGCGCGCGCGCTGGCCGCGGCTGAGCTCGCCTGCAAGAGCGCCAAAAAGCGGGGCCGTAACCGCGTCGAGCTCTACGCCTGCGAAGACGACAGCATGATGCGTCGTCACGACGATGTGGTTGCAATCGGGCAGCTGCGCTCGGCCTTCAAGACCGACCGGCTGCTGCTGTATGCGCAGCGAATCGTACCGCTGCAGAACTCCAGCCTGCCTTGCGGTTACGAGATTCTGCTGCGCCTGCGCGGTCCGGACGGCAGCATCATCGCCGCCGGTTCGCTCATCAATGCCGCGCAGCGCTACCAGCTGCTGCCAACCGTCGATCGCTGGGTCGCGGAGCGGGCGCTGCAAATGCTGACCCCTTACCGCAGCATGCTCAAAAGCCGCGGCATCAGCATCTCGATCAATGTCTCCGGTCAGTCGATCGGTGATGAGGCTTTCATTCGACGCTTTACCGATCAGCTCAAAGCGGCCGACCTGCCGCACGGCAGCATCACCGTGGAGATCACCGAACAAGCCGCGGTCACCAATCTTGCCCGTGCCAATGAGATGATCCACCAGCTCAATGCCATGGGCTGTCGGCTCGCGCTGGATGACTTCGGGACCGGCGCGAATTCACTGACGAACCTCAAGAGCCTGGATATCGCGCGCGTCAAGATCGACGGCAGCTTCGTGCGCGACATCCTGACCGATCAGCGCTCGCAGGTTACGGTGCGCGCCATTGTGGAATTGGCCAAAGGCTTCTCCATCGATACCGTGGCGGAGTTTGTCGAGAATAAAGCGATCGCCGATGCCGTGCGCAAACTCGGCGTCGACTATGCGCAGGGCTACGCATTCGGCAAGCCCGCGCCGCTGAAGGACACTTTGGCGAGCCTCAGCCGCGATGAATCGCGGCGGCTGCACAAGGCGTTTCTCGAGATGTGATGCGCGTTGCCGGCCACCCGAGCGCGGGCCGCTCGCTCAGCTATCGAACGGGTGGCGCAGCACGATGGTTTGGTCCCGATCCGGTCCGGTTGAGATCAGATCCAGCGGCACTTCGACCAGCTCCTGGATACGCTCGAGGTAGCGTCGCGCATTGAGCGGCAATGCGCCGTGTTCGCGCACCCCAACAGTGCTGTCCTGCCATCCCGGCATCTCTTCATAGACCGGCTCGACATCGGCATAAGCGTCGGCGAACAGCGGCGGCCCGGGCAGCGTCTCCCCGCGCACCCGATAACCGACGCAGATGCGGATGGTTTCGAGGCCGTCCAGAACGTCGAGCTTGGTCATACACAGACCGGAAACGCTCGAGTGCACGATCGAGCGGCGCAGCGCGACGGCGTCGAACCAGCCGCAGCGCCGACGGCGACCGGTCACCGAGCCGAACTCATGCCCGACGCGTGAGAGATGCTCGCCGTAGTCGTCGAACAGCTCGGTTGGAAACGGCCCGGCGCCGACGCGCGTGGTGTACGCCTTCACGATTCCGAGCACATGGTCGAAGGCGCAGGGCCCGAGACCGGTGCCGGTCGCGGCTCCGCCGGCGGTTGTATTCGAGGAAGTGACAAACGGATAGGTACCGACATCGACGTCGAGCATCGCTCCCTGCGCGCCTTCGAACATGACGTTCGCGCCCTGCGCGCGCAGCCGTGCCAGCGCGCCGGTGACGTCGAGCAGCAGCGGCCGCAGGCGCTCGACGAACTCCAGCTGCTCATCGAGCGTGCGCTGGAAGTCCACCGGCGGCAGCGCGAAATAGCGCTGCAGCACAAAATTATGAAAATCCAGCACCTCGCCGAGTTTGGCCGCGAACCGGTCACGCTGGAACAGATCGGCCACGCGCACCGCGCGGCGCGCGACCTTGTCTTCGTACGCCGGACCGATGCCGCGACCGGTCGTGCCGATCGCGTTCAGCCCGCGCGCCGCCTCGCGCGCACGGTCGAGCGCCACGTGCGAGGGCAGTATCAGCGGACAGGCCGGAGAGATGCGCAGCCGATCGAACACCGGCAGCCCCTGCGCGCGCAGCATTTCCGACTCGCGGAACAGCGCCTCGAGCGAGAGCACGACGCCGTTGCCGATCAGGCATTGCACGCCCTCCCGCAGAATGCCGGAGGGAATCAGCGACAGAATGGTCTTGTGACCGTCAATGACCAGCGTATGGCCGGCATTGTGTCCGCCCTGGAAACGCGCCACGGCGGCGGCGCGCTCGGTCAGCAGATCGACCACCTTGCCCTTGCCCTCATCGCCCCACTGCATGCCGATGACGATGACGAAGCGGCCCATCAGGAGCGCACCAGGAACAGGATGGCGAGTCCCACAGCCATGCTGAACAGACCGCCAAGGCGCAGCTCGCGTTCCTCCATGGCCGCGAGTTTGGCCAGCAGTCGCTTCATGCCCTGCGGGTTGATGAACGGCATTACGCCCTCGATGATGCAGACGATTGCCAACGCGGCAAAGAAATCAGTCCAGTCGAGCCCCACGGTCCACCTTGAAGAGCAGCTAGCGCCCGCTGGCGCTGTGCAGATATTTGAAGAACTCACCTTCCGGCGAAATCACCAGAATGTCCCCTTCGCGGCCCAAGGAACTCTTGTAGGCCTGCAAAGTGCGGGAAAAGGCCGCGAACTCGGGGTTGGCGCGGTAGGCTTTGGCATACGCGTCCGCCGCCGCTGCCTCAGCCTCGCCGCGCAGGCGCTGCGCTTCGCGCGTCGCATCGGCCAGAGTCTGGGCGCGCTTGTGTTCCGCGTCGGCGCGGATCTTGTCGGATTCCGCGCTGCCCTGTGCGCGCAACTGCGTTGCCTGTACAACCAGGCTCTGCTGCATGCGCTGATACACCGCATTGGTGAGATCATCGGGCAAGTGAATACGCTGCAATTGCGCATCCACGAGTTCGACCCCGAGCAGTGCCGCTGGCGCGCGCAGCGCGCTGGCGCTCAGCGCGCCGGCAGCCAGATGCCTATCGGCGATGTCCGCGGCGAGCGGTGCGGCGGCCAGCGCAGTCTTGATGTGGCTGCGCACGATGTCGGCCAGACGCGCCGCCGTGGCCTCTTCATCGCCGCCGGTAGCCGCAAAATAGCGCGCCGGATCCAGCAGCCGCCATTTCACATAGAAATCTATATTCAGCGCCTTTTGATCCTGTGACAGGAATCCTTCACCCTGGTAGGAGCGCGAGATCAGTCGGCGTTCGAACTCATGCACTTCATCGATCGGGGACTTCAGGTGCGCTCCAGGGCCGTAGTCACCGGGCTGGATCTGTCCCAAGCGCGTGACCAGGGCCACCTCGCCCTCATCGACCACGAATAGCGAGCGCCACAGCAACACGGCGACGAGCACGATGCCAAGCGCACTGAGCACACGCACGGCCATCAACGCTCCGGCCGCTCGCGGTTGCGAGCGTCATCGGCTGCATCGGCTGCGGCACCCGGAGCCGCCGCGCCGGCAGCTGCCGGCGCGGGAGATGGGACAGCCGGCGGCGCTGGCGGCGCGCTGCTGCGTACCGCCTCGGCCAGCTTGTCGAGCGGCAGGTAAATCATGCTGCCGCTGCCGCTCTTGGTGTCGATCAAGATCTTGTGTGCGTGCGAGAGGATGCTCTCCATGGTGTCGATATACATACGGCTGCGCGTGACCTCGGGGGCGCGGGCGTAGGCCTGTGCCACTTGTGTGAAGCGCTGCGCCTCGCCCTCTGCCGCGGCCCGCGTTTGCGTGGCGTACACCTGGGCGTCGGTCATCTGCCGCTGCGCCGCGCTTTGCGCCTTGGGCACGATGTCGTTGGCGTAAGCGTTGGCCTCGGCCACGGCGTGCTGCCGATCCGCCGCGGCTTTTGCGGCATCGCGCTGCGCTACCTGCACCGCTTCGGGCAGGCGTACGTCGGCCAAATTCACGCCCGCGAGATTGATACCGGCGCCATAGCCATCGAGGGCTTTCTGGATACGCGCGCGCGCTTCGGAAGCGACGCGGGAACGCGCTTCTCCGTCGAGCAGCGCGCTGAGACTGCTGCCACCGATCAGTTCGCGCATGACCGTCTCACTCACCTGGCGCAGGCTCTCTTGCGGCTCGCGCACCTGAAACAGGAATCGCAGGGGATCAGCGATGCGGTACTGTACCGACCAGCTGATGTCGATCAGGCTCTGATCGTCGGTCAGCATCAGCGCCTTGGAATCCAGGGCTTCGACGGTCACCACATCGAGCTTGGTCAATGTCTCGATCGGCCAGGGCCAGTGCCAGCCGTGACCGGGCTGCTCGATGGCGACATAGCGGCCGAAGCGCTGCACGACGCCACGCTCGGAGGGGCCGATCTGGTAATAGCCGCTGATCAGCCACACCGTTGCGATCAGCAGCAACAGCGCCAGCGCTGCACTACCGCGGTTGCTGCCCGGGCGCCAGAGCCGCTGCACCTGCCGCTGCAGGCGCCGCAACAGATCATCCAACGATGCGTTGTCCAGCGCGCCACGCGGCGCCGGCCGCTTCTTGTCTTCGCCGGGTTGATTCCATGCCATATCGAGGAGGCCTGTCTGCTTCGGTGCGGTTAGCAGCGCACCGTCGCGGCCTGCGGCTCCGATTCTAGGTACGGCTCGAGGTCGGCACAAGCCGCGAGGCCGGGCAGCGGCTGAGCTTCGAGCAATCGTACCCCCGGCAGCGCAGCCAAGGTGAGCAACTCCGCCGCCGGCAAGTCCACCAGCAGCTCGAGCGCACCATCCTCAAGCGAACGCTCATCGCGCACCACGCCACCGGCGTACAGGCGCGCCCGCAGCGCGCCAGCGTCGGGTGGCAGATGCAGCCACAAGCGCTGTACTTGCAGCTCCAGACGCTCAGAAATCGCATCGCGCAGCAAGTCGAGCCCAGTCCCCGCGGCAGCGCCGATCCAGACGGCAGCGGCACGGCCGCAGCGCTCGCGCTCGAGTTGCGCCTCGACACCGACCCGATCGATCTTGTTGTACACGCGCAGCTGCGGAATATCGCCCGCACCGATTTCCTGCAGCACTTTATCGACCTGCTCGATGTGCTCGTCGCGGCGCGAGTCGCTGGCATCGACCACGTGCAGCAGCAGATGAGCGCTGCGCGCCTCCTGCAGCGTGGACTGAAACGCGGCGATCAGCTCGTGCGGCAGCTCGCGTATGAACCCGACGGTATCGGCCAGCACGACTGCGGCGCCGCCGGGCAGCCGCAGCCGTCGCACGGTCGGATCGAGCGTCGCAAACAGCTGATCGGCCACGTAGACCTCGCTGCCCGTCAATGCGCGAAACAGCGTCGATTTGCCTGCATTGGTGTAGCCAACCAGGGCCACGGCCGGAACCGGAATCTCAGCGCGGGCACTGCGGCCGGTATCGCGCTGCTGCTTGAGCCGCTCGAGGCGGCGCGTCAGCGAACGCACGCGCGCGGCAAGCAGCCGCCGATCCGTCTCGAGCTGCGTCTCGCCCGGGCCGCGCAATCCAATACCGCCCTTTTGCCGCTCCAGGTGCGTCCAGCCGCGCACGAGGCGGCTGGCCAGGTGTTTGAGTTGCGCCAGTTCGACCTCGAGCTTGCCTTCGAAACTGCGCGCGCGCTGCGCGAAAATATCCAGGATCAGACCGCTGCGGTCCAACACGCGCAAGCCGCTCAGGTGCTCGAGATTGCGCTGCTGGCCTGGCGAGAGGGGGTGATCGACCAGGATGAGCTCGGCCTGCTGCGCGCGCGCGGTGCTGGCGATTTCCTCAGCTTTGCCGGTGCCGACGAAATAGCGCGAATCCGGCCGCGCGCGGCGCCCTGTTATGGTTGCGACGGGTTGCGCACCGGCCGAGCGCGCCAGCTGTTCGAACTCCTCGAGATCCTCGGGCTTGACAGCGGTGCCAAGCCCAAGGCGCACGAGCACGGCGCGCTCAGCGGCGCGCGGGCGCTCGAACATGCCTCTGTCCGTTTCGTCGCATCAGTCCGCCGCAGTCTCCGCCGTTGCGCCCTCTTCGACAGCCAAGCGCACTGCGCGCGCCGGCACTACGGTGGAGATCGCATGCTTGTAGACCATCTGGCTGACGGTGTTCTTGAGCAGTACTACGAATTGATCGAAGGAATCGATCTGGCCCTGCAACTTAATGCCGTTGACCAGGTAAATCGACACCGGTACGTGTTCCTTGCGTAGAGCGTTCAGAAAAGGATCTTGTAAAGATTGGCCTTTGGCCATTGGTTTCTCCTTATTTTTCAACCGGGTCGCCTCTTAAATTACAGCTGTGCAAGACCGGGCGGGGACGGCCACTTCGGCACAGCCCGTGGGGATACCACACATCACGAACGATTCTAGCACCCCAGGCCGCAGCGGTCATGCGCGTGCGGCGGCACAAATTTCAGTGGCCAGAGCTTCCAAAGCTCCTACAGACGCGCCGCTAAGCGGCGTGATCTCGCGGTCGCGACGCAGCCACGTCAGTTGGCGCTTGGCCAGCTGCGCGGTGGCGGTTACCGCCCTCGCCGATGCCTCTTCGAGGCTCACCTGGCCGGCACAATACGGCCATAGTTGCCGGTAACCGACCGCGCGCATGGCGGGATGCTGCGGCGTCAAATCCCCGCGCGCGTACAAACCGCGCACTTCATCGACCAGGCCGGCGCTCAGCATCGCGGCGAAGCGTGCCTGCAAGCGCTGCCGTAAGTCCTCGCGCGAACTGGGCACTAGCGTGTAGCGCATCCAACGATACTGCTTGCGCGTGCCCTGAGTGCGATCCTGCCATTGTGAAATGGGCACGCCGGTGAGTCGGTAGACCTCGAGCGCCCGTTGCAGGCGCTGGGCATCCTGGGGCGCGATGCGTGCCGCTGCGTCGCGGTCTACGCGGCCCAGCTCAGCGTGCACCGCCGCCCAGCCCTGCGCGCCGGCCAGTGCATCGATCTGGCGCCGTATCTCGGGCGACGCGGCCGGTAATCTCGCCAGACCGTCGCGCAAAGCGTGCAGGTACAGCATCGTGCCCCCGACCAGCAGAGGCAGCGCGCCGCGCGCATGAATGTCAGCGATCGCGGCGCGCGCTTCGCGCACAAAATCCCCCGCCGAGTACGTCTGCGCCGGATCGCGGATATCGATCAGATGATGCGGCACCCGATCGCGTATCGCGCGCTCGGGCTTGGCCGTGCCGATATCCATGCCGCGGTAGACCTGCGCCGAATCGACGCTCACGATCTCCACGGGCAGCTGTGTGGCGAGATGTTGCACCAGCTGCAGGGCGCAATCGCTCTTGCCACTGCCCGTCGGTCCGGTCAGTACGACCAGCAGCGGCGCCGCCGCTGCACCAGGCATCAACGTCCCCGCAGGAACAGCTGATCGATCTCGCGCAGCGACAGTCGCATCCAGGTCGGCCGTCCATGGTTGCACTGACTCGCGCGATCGGTCTGCTCCATCTGCCGCAGTAAGGCATCCATCTCGGCCAGACTCAGCGAGCGCTGGCCGCGAATCGCAGCTCGACAGGCGATGCTGCCCAGAATGCGGTGCGCGGCCCCATCCAGATGCGGTGCAGCGTCGCCACCGGCGAGTTCGCGCGCGAGCTGCGCCAGCAGGCTCGCGGCATCGGCACGGGCGAGCAGCACCGGCACGCGTCGCACGAGCAGGCGCTCGGGCCCATCGCGCTCCAGTTCGAAGCCGAGCCGCTCGAGATCGGCGCGCTCGAGCAACAGGGCCTCGATTTCATGTTCCGCTGCCGCCACGTGCAGCGGCTCGAGCAATAGCTGCGCAGCCGGCGTCACGGCGTCGTATTGCGACTTGAGCTGCTCATACAGCACGCGCTCATGGGCCGCGTGCGTATCGATCACGATCAGGCCCTCGCGGTTCTGCGCCAGGATGTATAGCCCGTGCAGCTGCGCGATCGGCACACCGAGCGGCTGCGTCTCGCTCTCGGCCTCACTGACCGAGAGCGCCTGCACCGCCGCGAAGCTGCTGCGGGCATAGGCGCGCGCGCTGGCCCACGAACCGCTGCCGCCGGGATCCGCCGCGGACTCAAAGGCAAATCTGCCCGCGGTGGGCGCCTCAGCCAGCGCGCCACCGGTATCGATGCGAGTCGCGGCGGCCAGAGTCGCCGCCGGCCTGGTGTTCGCGAGCGCGGCCTCGATGCTGCGAAACACGCCGTCGTGCACCGCGCGGCTGTCGCGGAAGCGCAGCTCGAGTTTGGTCGGATGCGCATTGACATCGATCTGCCGCGGATCGAGCGCCAGGTACAGCACGTAGCTCGGATGACGGCCTTGATAGAGCACATCCCGAAATCCGAGCCGTACGGCGTTGCCGAGCACGCGGTCGCGCACGGCGCGTCCATTGACGAACCAGAACTGCAAGTCCGGCTGTGCGCGCGCTGCGGTGGGTAGCCCGAGCCAGCCCGATAGGGTGAGCGGGCCTGCCTCGCGTTCGATGCGCAGGGCGCGGCTGCGAAAGTCGGCCCCGACAATGCGATCCAGGCGCTGCTCAATCGCTTGCGTCTGATCCGCGGCAGGCAAATTCAGGATCTCCCGGCCGTTATGACGCAGTCGAACCGCCACCGAATTGGCGCCGAGCGCGAGGCGCTCGACCTGGCGCAGGATATGGCCGAATTCTGTGCTCGGTCTGCGCACGAATTTGCGCCGTGCGGGCACGTTGTAGAACAGATCGCGCACTTCGAGGCTGGTGCCGACCGGATGTGCCGCGGGCTTGAGCGGCGACTGCGCGCCGCCTTCGACCGCAAGCTCCCACGCCTGCTCGACATCGGCGCGCCGCGAGACCATCCGCAACCGCGCGACCGAGGCGATCGATGGCAACGCCTCGCCGCGGAAACCAAAACTGGCGATGGCTTCCAGATCCTCGAGTGTTGCGATCTTGCTGGTGGCATGGCGTTCGAGCGCCAAGGGCATCTCTTGCGCCGTCAGACCGCAGCCATCGTCGCGCACGCGAATCAGACCCAGGCCTGCGCGCTCGACGTCGATGTCGATGCGGCGCGCGCCGGCGTCGAGCGCATTCTCAAACAGTTCCTTGACCACCGAGGCCGGACGTTCGATGACCTCGCCGGCCGCGATTTGATCAATCAGGTTGGGAGGAAGGACCCGGATCGGCATGCCGGCCCCGCGACTGCAAAGTGCCGCAGTGTACACGCCCGCGGGCCTCAAGCGCGGCGAGGCGGTGGGTTCAGGAACGGCTGCGCGCGAGCGCCTCCGTGCTCATACCGTCCTCGGCATGCACGTGCGCAAACAGGCTGCCTTCAGGCGGAAATTTTCGAAAATAGCCGCCGATGCCGCTGCATATGGCATCCGCCAGGCGCTGCTGCTGCGAGGGCGTGCGTAGTGAGCGCTCCTCGGCAGGATTGGAGATGTAGGCGGTCTCGACCAGCATCGAGGGGATATCGGGTGATTTGAGCACGACGAACGCGGCCTGCTGCACTTCGCGCTTGCGCACTGCCCCAACGCCATCCAACGCGTTCAAGACCCGGTCGGCCGCCTCCGAACTCTCGCCGATACTCGCGCTCTGCGAGAGATTCAGCAGCACCGAGCGCAATTCCGGTTTTTGATCCGCCAGGGAAATGCCGCCCTTGAGATCGGCAGCGTTCTGCTCATCGGCCAGAATTTTCGCCGCCTGGCTTGAACCACCACGTTCCGAGAGAACATAGACCGACGCGCCCGAGACCTCGCGGTCGCGGATCGCATCAGCGTGAATCGAGACGAACATATCGGCGTGTGCCGAATGCGCCCGCTTCATGCGCTCGACCAAAGGCACAAAGTAGTCGCCATCGCGGGTCAGTACCGCGCGCATGCCGGGTTCGCGATTGATGCGCCCCGCCAGTGCGCGGGCAATCGCGAGCGTGACATCCTTCTCATGCGTGCCGCTCTGCCCGGTCGCACCGGGGTCATCGCCACCGTGGCCCGCGTCAACGGCGATGACCACAGCGCGTTCGGAGCCGCTCGGGGCATGCGCGGCGCGAACGCCGAGCGCCGGCGCCTGACGCTCGCGAGATGACGACGGCAACGGCGACGCCGGCACCGGCACCGACGACGGCACTGCGGTCGATTGCAATGCGATGCGCAGCCGCCAGTCGCCGGGTTGGAGCTCCTGCTGCTGCTGCATCTGCATCGGCGAGCTCAAATCGAGCACCAGTCTGAGGCCGCGCTGCTCGTTCCGCCCCGAGCGTATCGCGCTCACCACGCTTCCGGCCGGGGGCGAGGGCAATGGCGCGAGACGGCGCGTGTCAGGCAGGTCGACGACCAGGCGCTCGGGATCGTGCAATCGGAAAACGTGTTGCGCGACGCGGCCCGAGAGCGACAGCGTGAGCACCGCACTCCCTGGGCTGGACTGCAAAGCAACGTGCTGCAATTGAACCGTGGCGGACCCGGGATGGGTGCCGGCAAGGGCCGTGCCGCTCATGCACAGCGCACTGAGCAAGCCAGCCCCCGCTGCCAGGTACACCGGCAGCGGTCCATCCATCCTAAATCGGCGCATCACCGGCACTCTCCCCATTGGCGCTCAGGAATTTAAGGCGATCTCAGCAGTATTTCAAGCTTTATTAGTCAGATACGTCACTAAGCTCATTTCAGGTCTGGCTTGGCAGTTCGCGTTCGACGAGCGCGAGCCACCCCTCCCCGAGGCTCGTTCGTGCTTCGATCAGCCCGGATCGCCCGTCCCCAGTGAGTTCCAGACGCAGCGTCAGATCGGGCACCGGCAACGCAGCGCTGACGTGCTCGGGCCATTCGACGAGCCATAACGTCCGGGCAGTGAAGTAGTCGCGCAGTCCGAGCTGCTCGAGCTCTCGGGGCTCGCTCAAGCGGTAGCAATCGACGTGCACGGCAAGGCCCGCGCGCAGGCTATAGGTCTCGATCAGGGCGTAGCTGGGACTGCGTACTGTCTCGTCCGCGCCGAGCGCCTCGAGCAATGCGGCCGCCAGTGTCGTCTTGCCGGCGCCGAGTTCGCCGGACAGAAACAACAGCCGTGGCCCTGCGTCGCCCCAGGGACAAGTGTGCGCCAGCGCCGCTCCGAGCCGCGCGGTGTCCGCTGCAGTGCGCAGCAGCCATACGCTCCTCACGCTACAGATTGACCCAGCGGCTTATCGCCTCGGCCAGCTCGAGTGCCAGGATGCCGCGACTGCGATCGCGCGCGAGCTCATCGCCACCGAGTGCATGGGCGAGGACTCCGGCGCAGGCGGCCTGCCAGGGATCACGGCATTGCGCCAGAATCCCCGCAATGACTCCGGTCAATACATCGCCCATGCCTGGCGCCGCCATCGCGGGATTGCCGCGCTCACAGATGCCTGGAATCTGCCCCTCGGCGCCGATCAAGGTTCCGGCGCCTTTCAGCACGATCACCGATCCGGGATGTCGCGCCTGCAGCGCGTGTAAGGCGGCCATGCGGTCGGACTGGATCGCCGCCGCGTTGCTGCCCAGCAGGCGCCCGGCCTCACCCGGGTGCGGCGTGAGCACCGAGCGCGCCGGCGCAGGCCGCGCGCTCTTTGCCAGCAAATTCAAAGCATCGGCATCGATGAGCAGCGGCTTGCCACAGCCCAACACGCTCTCGAGCAACGAAGCCGCCCAGGTTGACTGGCCGAGTCCGGGCCCGACCGCCACCACATCCGCCGAGCCCAGCAGCGGCTCGAGCGCGGCCGCCTCCTCCACGGCGTGCACGATCAGCTCCGGCCGCCCTGCGACGACCGCGTTGAGATTGTCGCGGGCGGTGGCCACCGTTACGAGTCCGGCGCCCACTCGCAGACAGCTCTCGCCAGCGAGCCGGACCGCACCGGGCATCCCCGGGCCGCCGCCCACGATCAAGACTCGGCCGAAGTCACCCTTGTTGGCCGCGCGCCCACGCGGCGGCAGCGCGCGAGCAATCTCGCCCTCGCCGAGTCGTTGCAGCAGCGGACGAAACCGGAGCTCATCCGGCGGCGACAATTCGAGATCGTCAAATATCAGCCGACCGACGTGGTCGGGACCGGCCCCCAGGAACAAACCGGTCTTAAGCGCCACGAAGCTGATCGTGCAATCAGCGCTGACGGCAGCGCCCATGACCGCGCCGCTATCGGCATTCAATCCCGAGGGTAGATCCAGAGAGAATACTGGACGGTCACAGGCATTAATGGCGTGAATGGCTTGCGCCAGATCCGGCCGCACCGGCTCGTGCAGACCGGTTCCGAGCAGAGCGTCAACGATGACGTCCGTGGCGCCAAGCAGCGCCGCCTCGTAAGCGAGGATGCGTCCGCCGCTGGCACGAAAATCCTCGCATGCTCGCAGCGCATCACCACGCAGTGCCTCCGGCGCAACCGCGGCCAGCACCGCAGCCGAAAGTCCCGCCGCCTGGGCGAATCGCGCCAGCACGTAGCCATCGCCGCCGTTGTTGCCCCCGCCGGTGACGATCGCAATGCGCATCGCCGTGGGCCAACGGCTGCGCATCGCGCGCAGCGCCGCCTCGGCGGCACGCCTCATCAACGTGTAGCCGTCCGTGCCTTGCGCGATCGCGTAAGCATCGAGTGCGCGCACCTGCGCGGCCGAATACAGCACACTGGGGGAGGACATCGGCCGATTATACTGGGCGTACCGAGGCTCCCATGCATCAGATAACCCCTGCAGCGCAGGCGCTGCGTACCGCGATCGAGGATGCGGCGCGCTCATTCGGTTTCGATGCGATCGGCATTGCCGATATTGAATTGGCCGACGACGAGCGCCACCTCGAAGACTGGCTGGCACGCGGCTGGCATGGGCAAATGCATTACATGGCCCGGCATGGCCGTCGGCGCAGCCGTCCGGCGCAACTCCTGCCCGGCACGCTGCGCGTCATCTCCACGCGCATGAATTATTGGCCCGGCGCAGCCCGCCCGGCCGAGCAGGTGCTGGCGCAGACTGAGGCGGCCTACATTTCGCGCTATGCGCTCGGCCGCGACTACCACAAGCTCATGCGCAAGGCGCTGCGCGCGCTGGCAGAGGCGATCGCGAACCTCGCCGGTCCGCACGGCTATCGAGTATTCGCCGACAGTGCGCCGGTGCTCGAGAAGGCCCTGGCTCGCGACGCCGGCCTGGGCTGGATCGGCAAACACACCAACCTCATCGCTCGCGATGCCGGATCCTGGTTTTTTCTCGGCGAGATCTTCACCGATTTGCCGCTACCGGTCGATGCGCCAGCGAGCGCCCACTGCGGCAGCTGCACGGCCTGCATGCCGGCGTGTCCGACCGGCGCGATCGTGGCGCCGTATCAGCTGGACGCGCGACGATGCATCTCATACCTGACCATCGAGCTCGAGGGCTCGATTCCCGAACCACTGCGCGGCGCCCTCGGCAACCGCATCTATGGCTGCGACGACTGCCAGCTGGTGTGCCCCTGGAACAAATTCGCACGCGAAGCGGCGCATCCCGACTTTCGCGTTCGCCACGGCCTGGATGCGCCGCGGCTGGCCGAGTTGTTCGGCTGGAGCGCCGTGCAGTTCGACCAACGCATGCGCGGCTCGGCTATCTTCCGCATCGGCTACCAACGCTGGCTGCGCAATATCGCGGTGGCCCTGGGCAATGCGCGCAGCACCGCAGCCGTGCTCGCAGCGCTGCACAGCCGCCGCGAGGACGCCGCGCCGCTGGTGCGCGAGCACGTGCAGTGGGCACTCGAGGCACATCGGACGCGCGCCGCTACGGCGGCCCCGTCCACCGTTGCCCACGGATTGTGTCGGTGAAGGCCTGGCCATAGCCGGCGGAGCCGTGAAAGTCGATCATCATGACGGCATATCCGGCCACGTCGCCCGCCATGCTGAGACGCACCTTCGAGTGTCCCGCATTCATTCTCCTGGGGTGCGCAGATTGTCGATCAGTCGAGCCCGGCCCAGCCGCGCAGCGGCCAACACGATCAAGTCCGCCGAGTTCGCGTCCGGTTTGGATAGATCGAGCGCGGAGAGAATCGTAAAATAATCGGGCCTCATGGCAGCGCGCTCGAGCGCGAGCCAGCCTTCTTTTTCGAGCGCAACGTAGTCCCGATTGCCCCCGGCGATGGCGTCCACCGCCGCGCGCAGCGCTTGATAGATTGCCGGCGCGCGCGTGCGCTCCTGCGCGCTGAGGTAGCGGTTGCGCGAGCTCAGTGCCAGCCCGTCGTGCGCGCGCACCGTCGGCGCATCGACAACCTCGACCGGCAGTGCCAGATCGAGCGTCATGCGGCGGATCACCATGAACTGCTGATAATCCTTTTCACCGAATACCGCCACGTCCGGCGCCACGATGCCGAACAGTTTCGCCACCACGGTCGCCACGCCGTCGAAGTGGCCGGGCCGAACTCGCCCGCAAAGGATGTCCGCCAGACCGCGTACGCTCACCAGCGTGCTCTGGCTGCCATCGCAGGGATAGATTTCCTCCACGCTCGGCGCAAACAGCAGATCGCAGTGCGCCTCGCGGAGCAGGCGTTCATCATCGAGCGGCGTGCGCGGATAGAGCGCGAAATCCTCATTCGGTCCGAACTGCAACGGATTGACGAAAACACTGGCGATGACGCGTTCGGCACGATCGCGCGCGGCCGCCAGCAGACTGCTGTGGCCGTCGTGCAGATTGCCCATGGTGGGAACGAAGGCGATGCGCAGTCCGGCGGCGCGCCAGGCGCGCACGTGCGTGCGCACCGCCTCGATCGTCGTGACGGTCTGCATGTCGACTCGCGACTAGAAGCAGTGTTCGGGGGCCGGATAGTCCCCCGACTTGACGGCTTGTACGTAACGCGCCGCTGCCTCCTGCGGCGAATCGGTGCCTGTCATGAAATTGCGCACGAAACGCGGTTTGCGGCCCGAGGTGATGTCGAGAATATCGTACAGCACCAGGATCTGGCCGTCGGTGTCGGGGCCGGCGCCAATGCCGATAACGGGCACTTTGACCGCCTCGGCGATCGTGCGCCCGAGGTCCGAGGGAATACATTCGAGCAATACCAGATCGGCACCGGAGGCCTCCAACGCCAGCGCGTCCTCGAGCATGCGCTGCGCGGCGGCCGTCTCACGTCCCTGCACGCGAAAGCCCCCGGTCTTGTGCACCGACTGCGGCTTGAGACCCAGGTGTGCGCACACAGCGATGTCATGGCGCGCCAGAAATTCCACGATGTCGGTCTGTCCCTTGCCGCTCTCGAGCTTGATCATGCGCGCGCCGCCCTCTTGCATGAGGCGCACAGAGTTCGATAAGGCGAGCTCGCGCGAGGGATAGCTCATGAATGGCAAATCGGCCATTAGAAAGGGCCGATGCAGACCGCGCGCCACGGCGGCGCAGTGATACACCATGTGATCCATCGTCACCGGCACCGTGGTGTCATGACCCTGGATGACCATGCCGAGCGAATCCCCGACCAGCACGACATCCACGCCGGCGGCATCCAGCAGTACCGCGAAACTGGCATCGTACGCGGTCAGGCAGGCGATCTTCTCGCGGCGCTCCTTCATCTGCTCGAGCGTACTGAGCGTAACCGGCGGGCGATCGGAATCGCGCAACTGTAATTGCGTGTACATGGCGGGTCAGAATGAAGTACTTGCCAGCGCCACGCAACCTGCAGGACCCGGGGCAGCACTACAGCGCAGCATGACGCAATGGATTGTAGTAAAGCCGTCCACGGCCCATGCGGCGTATGGCGGCGAGCAACTCGGCGAAATCGGCCTCGCTGTTGACTGGATCGATTGCCGCGGCGTTGACGATCAGCAACGGCGCGGCCTCGTACTCGTGAAAAAACCGCGCATAGGCGTCGTTGAGCCGCTCGAGATAGCGGCGGTCGATGAACTGCTCGTAGGCAATGGCGCGCCGGCTGATGCGCCCGAGCAGCACATCCACCGGCGCCTGCAGGTAGATCACCAGATCGGGCTTGGGCGCATCGATCGCCAAACGCGTATAGACCTGCTCATACAACCGGTATTCCTCGTCTTCGAGCGTCGTGCGCGCGAACAAGCTGTCTTTGTCGATCAGGTAATCGGCAATGCGCAGCGGCGCGAACATGTCGTGCTGTTGGAGTCCCGCGAGCTGCTGAGTGCGCTGGAACAGGAAGTACAGTTGCGCCGCCAGGGCGCCGGCACGCGGATTGCGATAGAAGCGCTCGAGAAACGGGTTGGCGTCGGCAGGCTCGAGCACCAGCTCGGCGCCAAGGGTCTCGGCGAGCTTGACCGCCAGCGTCGTCTTACCGACCCCGATCGGTCCCTCCAGCACGATGAAGCGGTGCGGCGGATGCTCTGGCATCATTGTTGTTGAGTTTCGTTGTGGAGACGCCAGATGCCCTCGGAACTGACTCGAGCGACGAGTTCGGCGATCCGCCCGCAGCCCGGCACCGGCAGCTCGGGAGCCACCTCGGACAGAGGATACAGAACGAAATTGCGCTCCACTATCCCGGGATGCGGAAGCTGCAGCTCGGGGCCCTCCAGCCGCAGCTGCGCGAACATCAGCAGATCCAGATCGATGCGGCGCGGCCCCCAGCGCTCGCGCGGCGGACTTCGGCCGAGTTCGCGCTCGAGTTCGCGCAGTTCACTGAAGAAGTCTGCCGCATCGAGCTGCGTGAGCAGGCCCGCCACCGCGTTGACGAAATCGGGCTGCGCCACCGGCCCGAACGGCCTGGAGACATACAGGGAGGATCGCCGGAATAGACGCGTGTGGGGCAGTTCGGCCAATGCCGCGAAGGCACGGCGTACTTGTATCGCCGGCTCATCGAGATTGCTGCCCAGACCCACATAGGCCGGATGCCACAGCATTCAAGCCGGGCCCCGAAAGCGCCGACGTCGCCGTCGTCGGTGCGCAGCGCGCTGCGGGGCGGCAGCACCGGGCTCGGCCGGGTTGTCGTCCTCGGCCGCGCTCGCAGCTTGACTCGCGCTCGGCTTGGGGCCGCGGGGCTTGGCGAGCGTATCGAGCATCGCCAGGCGCTGCTCGGGCGCTGCCTCCTGCAGTCGCGTCCACCAGGCGGCGATCTCAGCGGGCGCCAGACCGAGTTGCGCGCGCAGCATCAGCAGGTCAAAAGCGGAGCGGAAGCGCGGCTGCTCGAGCAACCGCAGCGCACGCTTGCCGCGCGGCTGCTCGAGGCGCGGCTGCAAGCCGTACATCTCGCGCACACCGAGCGCCACTCGGCGCGGAATCGTCACGCGCGTTGCAGCCACGCGCAGCGTGCGGTCACAGGCCTCGACGATGGCGCCCAGTTCGTGCCAACGCTGCGGCGGCAGCGACTCGATCGCATTGGCGATCGGCCCATAGAGCAGCAAGGCAAACAGAAACGTCGGCGTCACCGGTTTGTCGACCGCCACCCGGGCATCGGTGTTGCGCAGGCCCTGGCGCAAGAGCTGCTCGACCAGACCGTCGGGATGCGCCGCCAGATAGCGCTCGACCGCCGGAAACAGCACCTCGAGCAGCTGCCGCTGCCGCAGTACCTCGAGACTGCGTTCACCGTGACCGGTCAGGAACAGCTTGAGCGTTTCATCGAACAAACGTGCCGCCGGGACGCCGCTCAGCAGCGTACGCAGGCGCGGGATGGGCGCCGCGGTCGAGGGATCGAGCACAAAGCCGAGCTTGGCCTCAAAACGCGCGGCACGCAGCATGCGCACCGGATCCTCCCGATAGCGCGTTTCGGGATCGCCGATCAACCGCAGGCGATGCGCCGTGATGTCCTCGGCACCGCCGACGTAATCCCACAGGGAGAAATCGGCGATGTTGTAATAAAGGGAATTGACCGTGAAATCGCGCCGCCATACATCTTCGTCGATGCTGCCGTAGACGTTATCGCGCAGCAGGCGGCCATGGGTGTCCAAGACGCGCTCATGGTCGATACCGTTGAGTTCGGCCTCATCATCGAGCTCGGATTCCTCATCGAGCTCGGGCGCCTCGCCCTCTTCCGGATCGGCTTGCGGCACGGGCTCCTCGCTGGGCAACGGGGCGCTGGCGGCCCTGAATGTCGCAACCTCGATGAGCTCGCGGCCGAACACCACGTGCGCGAGTCGAAAGCGCCGCCCGACCAGGCGGGAGTTTCGAAACAGCTTCCGTACCTCATCGGGCAGGGCGTTGGTGGCGACATCGAAGTCCTTCGGATGCCGCCCGATCATCACGTCGCGCACGCAGCCGCCGACGAGAAACGCCTGGAATCCAGCCTCTTTCAGCCGGTAGAGGACACGCAGTGCATTGCCGGAAATATTGGAACGGGAGACGTTGTGGTCGGCACGGGCGATGATGCGTGGCGGCGCGCCCATCGGTGTGGCCGGAAGGGTTTCGTTCAAATCGTCATACCCGCTTGAGCAATCAAAATGGGCGCCTATAATACCGCGCCTTTTCGACGCCTCCTGCCCTGACCGCTCCCTTCGTCTAGAGGCCTAGGACACGGCCCTCTCAAGGCTGGAACACGAGTTCGAATCTCGTAGGGAGCGCCAATAAATCAGGCACTTAGCGCCGTCACAGGCGCTGGTGTCTCGCGGTCGAACTGAATTTGCCGGCGACCCGTCACAAGCGTGGACAGCGGGTTGTGCAGCCGCACGCCCGCGCCTGCATGAAGCTGGCGGTTTATACGTCGATGCTGGAAGGAGAGGTTAATTATAGAGCCAGCTCGCCCGTAAGCTCGGCTGACATTTAATGCAGATCGATCG
>OCZU010000782.1_pt1 | contig 21330 bp, 25 predicted proteins | sample 1539001 | NCBI WGS metagenome assembly OCZU01 (sample SAMEA3539306, study PRJEB22396) | soil metagenome | biome: tundra; feature: field; material: soil | place: USA | collected 2010-05 | depth 0.15 m | reverse complement strand
GGCCTGATCGTGGGGGCCTGATCGTGGGGGCCTGATCGTGGGGGCCTGATCGTGGCGGGCGACGTCCTGTACCGCGACGCGGCGTTCGCCGATGGGATGCTGCTTGGTTAGCCGAGGACGGCGAGGGGGCCGGAGTGCTCGACCCGGTGGTTGACCATGTCCAGGTGGCGCAGGGTGAAGTCGCGCAGGGAGCGGAGCTGGCGCGGGGTGAGCCGGTCGCAGACCCAGTCCCAGTGCAGCGCGACCCAGTCACCTGGTCCGATGTCATGGGCCAGGCTGGTGCCGTCGAGGGTCAGCCGGGCCATCTCCTGGGTCGGCTCGCCCAGGGTGAGCAGGCGCCCGTCCCAGACCAGCGGCCGGAACTCGACCGCCGCCTGGTCGCCGTGCACGGCGGTGACCCGGGCCCACCGGATCCGGCACCTGTCTAGCACCATGAGGGCGTGCTTGGCCTTGCGGTCATCGCCCAGCAGGCCCACCCACGGGTAGACGCCGAAGACGTGGAAGCTGTGGTGCGGCACCCCGCCCGCGAGCACGCCCTCGGCCAGGAACTGGAAATTGCTGCCGACCCGGGCCCGGAACCGGTCCGCCATCGAGTCGCCGACCTTAGTGACGGGAACCTTGTCGAGCAGGTCGTTGCCCACCCAGTACGCCTCGACCACCCGGCGGTCCAGCGGGTCCTTGATGCCGCAGCCGGCCGCGATCAGCTCCAGGTACGGCCACGCGCCGGAGAACGACTGGGCCAGCCGGACCAGCCCCCGGTCGACCACCCCGGCCACCGCGTACTCGCGGAAGGCGGTGAAGTCGTCCGGGCCGCAGTACCCGAGCGAGTTCGGCGGGTACGCGTACCTGACGAACATCAGCGGACCGTCGTTGACCCCCGGGGCCACCGACCCGTTCGGCCCGTTCGGAAACGGAGCGGCCGGCTCGGTCATCGGATCCCTCCCGCGGTTTCCCGGTCGGCGGCCTCCCGGTCCTCGGTTTCCCGGTCCTCGGCGGCACGTTCGGCGCCCAGGGCGCCCAGCGCGTCCTGGGCTTCGGCCGCCGTCATCGCCTGGAGGGCGAAGCCCATGTGCACCAGGACCCAGTCGCCGGGCCCGAGCGGGTCATCGAGCAAGCCCATGTTGATCACGCGCGTGACGCCGCCCATGTCGACCCGGGCCAGGTCGGGATGACCCGTCTCGCCCGCGACGAGCTGAGCTGGAATTCCCAGGCACATAGCTATGTCCTCTCGGCGGGCGCCGACTCGTACGTGATCGACTCGAGCATCATCTCGTCGCCGCCGGTGATATCGACGTTGTCCCCGGCGCAGCGCGGGCACACCGCCAGCAGGTCGGTGGTCTCGCCGCTGAACCCGCAGTCGGGGCAGGTGAGGGTGGCCGGTACCGTGACCAGCTCAACTGTGGCGCCGGCCGCCTCCGTCCCGTCGGCCACGAAACCGAACGCCTGCGCCAGGGACTCCTCGTCTACCGCGTGCCGGACCCCGAACCTGACCCGGATCCCGGCCACCGTGCGGCCGCCGGCGCGTTGGCGCACCGTTTCCAGTACGCCTTCGCACAAGCCGTATTCGTGCATTCCACTCCCAGCTGGTCAGGCCGCGGCGGCGGCGCGGCGCGCGTGCCGCCGCTCGGGAACTTCGTCCATCACGCTGCCGAGCAGGGCTGACTTGCTCCGGCCCGACTTCCCGCCCATCCGGTCCACGGCCGGAGCGGCCACCGAGTCCAGCGCCTTCTGCAAGCCGTCCCGTCCCTGGCGCGTGCCGAGATAGTAACCGACCGCAACCGCCTTGATCAGCCTGCTCAGCATCCCGCGCACCTCCCTTCCCTATGTCGCGGTTTCCGCTGTAAGTTCGCCGGCGGCCGCCTGGGCCAGGATCTCCTCGACGGCCCGAACGGCATGCGGCAACGCTTCGGCCACCGGGTCGGACAGGCCCATGCCGGCGTTGACGTCGGCGGGCTCGCAGGCCACCAGGAGGGTGCGCCCGGGCCGCCCGCCCAGCGACACAAGCAGCGCGAAGATGCTGTCCGGCGTCAGGCTGTGCGCGTCGATGACCGGGCTGGTCAGCGAGGCGGGGTCGGGCAGTTCCACGTCGATGACGGAGACCGTGCCCGGTGTTTCGCCCCGCGGCGCCGCGTCGATCAGCACGAACAGGTCGCAGCCGTTGAGCAGTTCGTAGGCCAGGTGGACGCCGCGGATGCCGAAGTCGCGGATTTCCGCGCCGTCCTCTCGCGGCTGCTCGCCGAGCAGCCGGACGACCTCGACCCCGAAGGCGTCGTCGCCCAGGAACACGTTGCCCACGCCGGCCACCAGCGTCCGCCCGGTCATGACGTCGCCTCGACCGGCTCGACCTCGTCGACGGTGAAGTACAGGAAGCGCCCGTGCGCGACGCGCAGATCCTGGTCGGGGTCATCGTCGAGGGCCACGGCCAGGTACGGGTTGTCGTCCACGTCGAGCAGCACCGCCTGGACCTCGGCGATCCGCCCGATCAGGAACATGTCCTGGGCGTCGCTGCGGCGTTTCCCCGGCTGCAGCCGCACCTTGCTGCCGCGGCCGATCTGGTGACCGCCGACGTTCACCGTGTCGGTATCCGGCGACACGGACGCGTCCGCGCCCGGATCCCACCAGGGCACGTCCGGATCGCCGATCCACTCGGGCTCGCCCGCGGCGTTGTTGCGGGCGACCATGGTCTGGCCGTCGGCGGCGGCCATGCCCCCGGCCCCGGCGCCAGATCCGGCGGGCGCCGGGCGCGGCGAGCGGACCGTGCCGTGCAGCTTGACGATGTCGCGCGCATCCATGGCCTCGACCCGGTCGATCAGCGCCGCCGCTCGCGCGTCGGTGGCCCTGGCCTGGAGTTTCTCGTCGTCGGAGAGCGCCAGGGTGCGGAGCGTGAGGATCTCGTCGATCTCCAGGCCGTCGTAGAGCTCGCCCGGGCTTTCCGGCGCGACCTCGGGGTGGTCGTACAGGATGATCGGCGAGGACAGCACGATGTCCCGCCCGCCGTCGGGGTCGGCCAGCACCGGCCAGCCGCCCACGTTCTCGCACTCGGCCACGGCCGTCTTGGCCCACTCCGGCGGGTCGATCATCGAGATGAACTCGCCGCCGGAGGCGGTCATGATCACGTGCGCGGCGACCAGCGCGGTGGGCAGCGCGTCTTCCCGGCGCGGCGGGACGGGATCGGCCGCGGTCCGGTTCTCCACCCGCACTTGCAGCCGCACCGCCTGCCACGGGCCCTGGAGCGGGAACGCCCGTACGGACACGAGGCCGGCCAGCGGTTCCCGGCGGCGGACCGCGTAGCCGGCCCCGGGCTCGCCGGGTCCGTCGCCGCTGGTGAGCGGCTCGCGTCCCTGGCCGCCGTCGACCGCGAAGTCGTGCACGTAGCCCGCGCCGAGCAGGTCGTCCGGCCCGACCGTGAACACGATCTCGCGTTCCACCGCCTCGTCCCAGGTCTGCGCCGCCGCGCCCGGCTCGGAAGCCTCGGTGCTGCGCCTTTGCACCTGCAGGAAACGCAGCATGACCTGGACGGCGGGCTGGCCGGAGTGCTCCAGGACGACCTCGGCCTGGGTGAAGTCACGCTCCGACGGGTCCGCGGCCGCGTATCCGGGCCCCATGACCACGCCCCACTGCCAGCGGCTGCGGTTCTTCTGGGCCGAAGCCCGGTAGGGGTACAGGATGTAGCCCTCGTAGAGCACCGCGTCCGCGATGCGCCGGACGGCGTCCAGGCTCACGGCTGCCTCGCCTCCGGAATCGTGGTCTCGTCGTCCGGGCTCTTCGCCGTGGCCAGCAGGGCGTTCAGGGTGGCGTCCCAGGTGGGAAGCGCGTTCTTCGCCTTGTACACGGACAGCGCGTCCAGCGTCTCCCGGCTGCAGCGCAGCCACGCGCTGTTGGGGAAGTGCGCGTCGACAAGCTCTTTCCAGACGGTGACCGGCATCCGGTAGGAGGCTTCGGCGCTCCACGGCACGAGCTCGACGGAGTAACCCTGCTCGGTCGCGATGAACACGGTCCCGCTGAACAGCATCAGCAGCGGCACCGTGCCGTCGTCCAGGCCCGACAGGTACCGGCCGGAGGCCACTTCCAGGTCGTAGGTGACCGGGACGGGCAGCTCGACCTCGGTCACCGCGGTGAAGCTGGAGACCATGGCGGTGACCGTGGCCAGCTGGATCGGCTTGACCGTGTCGGCCCACCGGGACGGGTCGCCGAACAGGTCGTGCAGCCGCTCCGCTTCGGTCGCGGAGTACCGGCGGCGGTGCGGCTCGATCCGGATCTGGCAGCGCAGGGCGATGGCGTGAATGCGCGCGCCGGAACGTTCGGTCACCGTCAGCTGGAAACCCAGCGTCGGGGTCACGGCGTACCGTTCGGCGGTCGCGCCGGTACAGCCGAAGATCAGGTCTGCCATCTCAGTGTCCCAGCTCCTGGTGGGCGGCCCGCCGCTCCAGCGGGACGGCGCGGTGCCGCAAGCCGGTCAGGAACCTCGCCAGCGCGGTGCGGACCTCGGCCCCGCCGTCGAACCCCGTCCAGTACATCCGGAGCTCGCCGACCAGCGAGTAGCACATGTCGATCGGGATCAGGAAGACCTCGTTGCCGAGTTCGGTGCGGTTTACCAAGATGGCCTCGACATCGGGGGCCATCTCGCCGAACAGCGGATGGCCCGCGGCGATCCTGTCCCAGGCCGCCAGGTCGAGCTCGCACTCGGTCGGGCCGGCCGGGCTCGGGTATCCCGCTACCACCCGGCCGATCGCCGAGTTGAAGAAGAAGAACGCCATCGCCACCGGGATCTGCAGTTCGTTCCAGTCCTCGGCGCTCAGCGGGCGGCCTGGATCGTGATAGACGCGCTCGGGCACCGCCCGGTACCGGCCGCCTGTCGCCCCCTCATGTGTAAAAAGCAGATAACACGCGCGGCAGGCGCAGGCCAGTGACCGTTTCTCGGTGTCCACCAGGTGCCCGTGCCGGTCGTTGAGCACCTCACGGCACAACTCGCAGTGCTCGACTTCGGCGCCCGCCGCGTCGGCGTCCGGGCTCTGGGGGCCGGCCAGGCCCGGAATGCTGTCCAGGGCGGGCAGCCCGGCCAGCAGGCCCGCCAGGCCGTCCAGCGGCTGGAGAGCCGCCGGCTGAGCACCCGCCGGCTGAGCACCCGCCGGCTGAGCACCCGCAGAGGGGGGAGCCGCCACCTCGGCAGCCTGCGGAGGGGGTGCGACCGGCGCACGCACCGGCTGGTCACCCAGCCGGTGCGTACCGGACGCTCGCTTGGCGAAGCGGCGAAGACCGGTCACTTTGGTCCCGGAGGTCCCGGTACCGGGATCCGCAGCGCCGCCCCAGGTGGTCACCGGGCCCCCTGGAGTCCGGCCGGGCGCCGGCCTATCTGCAGCAGTGGCAGTTCCGTCGGCGCCTCGACGACCTCGATGTCGAGGCCGGCCGTCTCGGGGGCGGCGGCTGTGACCGCCTCCTCGACGGCCGCGCGGACCGCATCCGGCGAGGATCCGCAGCCGTGACCGCCTGCCTCCATCCGCAGGTGAATCACGCCCTGATCGTCGATGCCGCCGAACTCGACCTTGCCCGCGTGGGAACCGAACTGTGGCAGGACCTGATCGATGGCCCGCTGGATGCGGGCATCGGTATCGAGCGGGTGCAGGTCATGCACCAGCAGCAGGCTCTCCACCAGCGGGTCCGCGACCAGACGGTCCAGCAGTCGCGGCCCGTCTCCGTGGGGGTCGTCGCCGAGGATCCTGACGATCTCAGCCAGCCCGGCGCCGTACAGCTCCACCAGGCAGCTCACCAGTTCCTCGGCGGTCTCGGCGACCTGCGGCCCGGCATGGGATCGCAACTCGGCGAGCAGCGTTTCTACCCGTTCGCCTGCTACCTGCGCATCATGGCCCGAGGCCATCTGCCCTCCCTCAGTTTGCCGGACCGCTTCTTCGTTTCCCCCCGGGCGTTACATCGCCAGCGGGGTTCCCGTCGGGGAGTGCACCGTGTTGAGCGTCTTGCCATTGCCCAGGTACATGTGCACACCGCAGGGCAGGCACGGGTCGAAGCTGCGGACCGCGCGCATGATGTCGATGCCCTTGAAGTTGTCCGGCGGGTTCTCCTCGAAGATCGGCGTGTTCTGCACCGCGTCCTCGAACGGTCCGGGCGTCCCGTAACTGTCGCGCACGCTGCCGTTCCACGGGGTCGGCGGGTACGGGTGGTAGTTCGCGATCTTCCCGTCCCTGATCACCATGTGGTGCGACAGGACACCGCGGACCGCCTCGGTGAAACCGCAGCTGTTCGCGTCCTGGGGCACGTTGAACGACTCCCAGGTCTTGGTGCGCCCGGCCCGGATCTCGGCGAGCGCCTGCTCGACGAAGTACAGCGCGACCCCGGCGGAGTAGGCCTGGAAGTAGGTCCGGGCCCGGTTCCGCTCGAGCGCGTTGGACAGCGGCTGGCCCTGCTTGTCGACCGGGATCTTCCATTCGAAGGTCTTCTCCGGCCGGGACATGGTCTTCGGCAGGTTGATCTTCACGCTGTGGCCGGTGGACTGCACGTAGCCGCAGTCGACCAGGCCGGCCAGCGCGGTCGACCAGAGCCGGGCGATCGGGCCGCCGCCGGTGTCGAGCGGCAGGTGGTCCTGACCGTCGAACCAGCGCGGCGACATGGTCCAGCTGTACTTGTCGTCGAAGTCGCGCTTTTGCGGCCGCGGGATCGTGTGCTGGTTCCACGGGTGGCGCCGGTCGACCGGGTTGCCCAGCTCGTCGTGGGTGACGAACATTTCCTTGTCTTCCCAGTCCTCGTAGTACGAGTGACCGAGCAGGATCCGGATGCCCAGGTTGATGTCGACCAGGCTGGTGGTGAGCAGCTTCCCGTCGACGATCACGCCGGGCGTGACGAACATCTTGCGGCCCCAGTCGGCCATGTTCCGGTAGGTGAAGTCGCAGTACTCGGGGTTGTTCAGGCTGCCCCAGCAGCCCAGCAGCACCCGCCGGCGGCCGACTTCCTCGTATCCGGGCAGCGCGTCGTAGAAGAAGTCGAACAGGTCGTCGTGCATCGGCACGACCCGCTTCATGAATTCCACGTAGCGCATCAGCCGGGTCAGGTAGTCGGTGAAGAGCTGTACGGTCGCGACCGTGCCGACCCCGCCGGGGTACAGCGTGGAGGGGTGCACGTGGCGGCCCTCCATCAGGCAGAACATCTCCCGGGTGGACCGGCTGACCTGGAGCGCCTCGCGGTAGAACTCGCCTTCCAGCGGGTTCAGCGAGCGCATGATGTCGCCGATGTAGCGGTAGCCGTGCTCGGCGGCGTGCGCGCACTCGGTGCGGTTGGCCAGCTCGAGCACGCTCGGGTTGGTCTCGCCGACCATCCTCGCGCAGAAGTCGACCCCGACCAGGTTCTCCTGGAAGATGTTGTGGTCGAACATGTACTCGGCGGACTCGCCCAGGTTGATGATCCACTCGGCGAGGGGCGGCGGGCGCACCCCGTAGGCCATGTTCTGCGCGTAGACGGAGCAGGTCGCGTGGTTGTCACCGCAGATCCCGCAGATCCGGCTGGTGATGAAGTGCGCGTCCCTGGGGTCTTTGCCCTTCATGAAGATGCTGTAGCCGCGGAAGATCGACGAGGTGCTGTGACACTCCGCGACCGTTTTAGCCTTGAAGTCGATCTTGGTATAAATGCCGAGGCTGCCGACGATCCGGGTAATCGGATCCCAGGCCATCTCGGTGAGCTGGCTCTTGTCGGTGGTCGTCGGGATCTCGTTTTCTACGGTTGCCATCGTGTCACCACGTCTTCTGGTAGCCGGTGCGGAGTTCAGAGCCCTTGGCGCGCCACTTCGGTTCCTTGTCCGCCGTGCGGGCGGTGAAGCCGCGCAGGCTGCGGATCACCGTGCCGTACATGCCGCTGGCGGTCGTCGACATCGTCGAGCCTGGTGGCTTGTCCATGAAGGGCATGAACTTGTCCGGGAATCCGGGCATGGTGCAGGCGATGCAGATGCCGCCGACGTTCGGGCAGCCGCCGACGCCGTTGATCCAGCCCCGCTTGGGTACGTTGCACTTGACGACGGGTCCCCAGCAGCCGAGCTTGACCAGGCACTTCGGTGAACCGTACTCGGAGGCGAAGTCGCCTTCCTCGTAGTACCCGGCCCGGTCGCAGCCCTGGTGGACGGTGGCGTCGAACAGCCATCGCGGCCGCAGCGCCTCGTCGAGCGGGATCATCGGCGCCTGCCCCGCCACCTGGTAGAGCAGGTACAGGATCGTCTCGGACAGGTTGTCCGGCTGGATCGGGCAGCCCGGCACGCAGACAATCGGCAGGCCCGCCTTGGACTTGTAATCCCAGCCCAGGTAGTCCGGTACGCCCATGGCGCCGGTCGGGTTACCCGCCATCGCGTGGATACCGCCGTAGGTGGCGCAGGTTCCTACCGCCAGGATGGCCGTGGCCTTGGGGGCCAGCCGGTCGAGCCATTCGTTGGTGGTCATCGGCTGGCCCGTCGCCGGGTTGTTGCCGAAGCCGCACCAGTACCCCTCGGACTTAATGTCCTCGTTCGGGATCGACCCCTCGACGACGAGCACAAACGGATCAAGTTCCCCCCGGTCCGCCTTGTGCCACCATTCGATGAAGTTGTCCGCCCCTTGCTCGGGCCCGCACTCGAAGTCGATCAGCGGCCAGTGCACCGCTACCTTGGGCAGTCCCGGCAGCGCGCCGAGCACGATTTCCTCGATGCTGGGCTGGGTTGCGGCGGTCAGCGCCACCGAGTCGCCGTCGCAGCCGAGGCCGCCATTCATCCAGAGTATGTGCAGGACTGGTTCCTCCGTGGCCTGGGTCATAGCGCCCACCCCTTCGTTGGGTCGCCCGCGGACGCGGGAGCCCGGTTTAAGGTCACGCGTGCCCCGGACGGGCAGGCGCGAGCAGGCGACGCCTGGTCGCCTGGTCTGTTGCCTGGGTCCGGATCACGCCGGTGCATAGTGCAGCCCTGGCCGGCCCGAGGCCGGCCAATAGCAAAAGGGCCGCGCGGTATCGCTGCGGCTGGCGAGTCCATTCTCACCGCGCCACAGTAGATCGTTGACGGCATACGCCGCCCAGCTGACCGCTCATCACATGCTCACTAGGCCGGCGTATGGCCACGGGACCATCACCGGTTCCCTCACAGTAGACCTGTCCAAGACTGAATCTCAAGACAGATGCGTCACCTTACTGGACACATGTGTCTGAGCGCTCTGGCTCGTCTTCCGCGACATTTTCAACGTACTCTCATTGTCATACCCGGTGACGGCGCCGCATTGGGCAGTTTTTCGTGATCCGCGAACCGGAGGGCGGCGATGGAGAAGCCAAGTGACTTGATCAGCGACAACATCGAGGTAGTACCCGTCGTGGTCCTGTCGCAGACGTTCCCCGCTCGGCCGTCCTCCATCCCGGATGTCCGTGACTTCGTCCGCCGCTGCCTGGCCCAGTCACCTCTGTCCGAGGAGGACAACCGGGCAGTGGGCGAGACTGTCTCCCATGCGCTGCTTGAAGCGGCAGGCCCGAGCGGCGCGATCAACATCTCCTTCCGCATCTTCCCTGACCACGTCGAGGTCGACGTGCTGCGCTCCGGCGCCCAGGTCGGGACGGCCGCGGGCCTGGACGCCCTGACCTCGCTGCTCAAGGCCGACGCGATGGCGATGGGGGAGGCCGCCGCCCGGGGCGGAGCACCGCCCGGCTACGACGCGTCCGATCAGACCGCGTTCGCCGACTGGATGGCCAGCGTATTGCGCCGTGAGGGCATGACCATGGAAGCGGCCGCGCGCCAGCTCGGAGTTTCTGTCAAAACGGTCAGCCGCTGGGTCGGCGGGGCCACCGAGCCGCGACTGCGCGATCTGCGGCGAATCCGGGAACTCTTCGGCGATTTTCCCCTGCCCTAAGACAAAACACCCGCTGCCTTCAGGCGGAACACCTAGGGCCCTGAGACACATGCGACCAATGGTGTTCGTGTCACTTTAATTACCCGATTGCCCGATATCGTGGCTTTCATTCAGCCTCAGCCGAACCTCTAGTAGACCTTTCCCCGCTTGACCACCTACGGTGGGCCCGTGACTGCAAATACAGGTAGCTTCCGGCTCGGGCCGGACACGGGCCGTGTCGTTATCAAGACCAGCCGGGCCGGGCTTGCCGCCAGGGCGGGCCACGACCTGACCATCGAGTTCACCCGATGGTCGGCGCAGGTCGAGGTGCCGGACGAGGACGCGGGCGGGGTGACGGCCGCCAAGGTCACGGCCGACCTCGATCTCGGCTCGCTGGAGGTCCGGGAGGGGACGGGCGGGGCCAAGCCGCTCAACGACGGGGACCGCAGGGACATCAAGAAGACCATGAGCGGGATCCTGGGCGACGGCTCGGCCAGCTTCACCTCGTCACGGGCCGTCCGCTTCGGCGCCAGCGGCGGCGCGGTCGAGGGTTCGCTCACCTTCAACGGCCAGACGCAGCCGGTCCGGCTGCAGGTGAATTCGCCCGGCGAAGGCCGGTACCGGGGTTCCGTCACCGTGCCGCAGTCAGCCTTCGGGATCAAGCCGTACAGCGGCTTCTTCGGCGCGCTCAAGCTCAAAGATGAGGTCGTGGTGGAGTTCGAGGTAGACCTGGCCAAGGCCGGAACCTCCGACGCGGCACAATAAGCAGAACCGGCGTGAAGTTCCTGGTCATCTACAACTTCGCGCACTACACCATCTACCCGCTGGCCGATATGCCCGGCTGGGACGAGACAGGGGCCGAGCTGGGCGGCCTTGCCGCCGGTCCGCCGGGGGAGGACCTGGTCCCGCCCGGACCCTGACCCCCGGTCCCGCCTTGACCCCGGCCCGGCCCCGGAAGCGAAAAACTCCCCCGCTGTGCCGTTCCTGCTCGCCGCCGCCCTGGGCGTCACCGGCTGCGGGTCTTCCTCGTCCTCGGCCGCGGCCGGCTCGGCCGCCAGCGCCGCGCCCAAGCTCACCTTGTACACGTCGGTCACGCAGGGCACGGTGACGGCGGTGCTGAACGGTTTCGCCAAGCTGGATCCCGGCGTCAAGGTCACCGTGTTCCGGGCCACCACCGGCCAGCTCAACGCGCGCATCGCCGCCGACAAGCATTCCGGCGGCCTGCGAGCCGACGTCATCTGGGGCACCGATCCGCTGTCGATGCAGTCCTACGCCCAGCAGGGACTGTTTCAGCCCTGGCCGCTGCCGAACCTGACCGGCGTGCCGCCCCAGGACAAGACCACGTATTTCTGGGGTACCCGCGAGCTGTACCTGGTCATCGTCGCGCACAAGAGCCGCATCCTCGGAAGGTCGGGCTAAAGATCTACCGGGAAAGGCGGCGGCCGTGGCCTTCAGTATGGCGTGCCAGCAGCGATCGTGTCAGGCGGCGGGCGGAGATGCCCTGGATCAGCTGGCGGGGTTCCGGCGGGATGTCTACCGGTGCCTGTGGCGGCGGGCGGATGCGCTGTTCGAGACGATGGACGCGGTGACGGCCGCCGGGCGGGTGCCGTCGCTGCCGTACTTAAGCCTGGACCCGGCGTTCCGCCGCGGTCACGGCATGGTCTGCCAGGGCCTGGCGCGGGGCCGGGTCGATGAGGAGGCGGTGCGGGACCTGCTGGTCCGGTCCCGGCCAGCGGACTGGCCGTGCGTGTTCGGCATCGACGCCTCCACGATCGGCCGGCCATGGGCGGTCACCAGCCCGGGCCGGGAGTTCCATCATCACAGCAGCGCCAGCATCTGGACGATTTCGTGGCCTGCTACCGTCCTGGCGAGCCCAGGGAGAACCGCGAGCCAACCGAGCGTTTCCGCCCGTTCCTCTATGAGGAGCTGACAGCGCGCGACAAGGTAAACCTAGACATCACCCTGGTCCGAGACCCAAGCCTCGATGACGCCGAGAGTCTGCTGCCGCCGGACGTAATTGCCCGCGAGATCGTGGAAGACCTGGAAGCCGCCCTGAGTGAGTTCGCGGCCATCGCCGAGGCGCTCCAGCGGAAGAAACCAACCGCAGACGGCACGACTGGCTGAGCCAAGGGCCGGTTGTCGCTGATCCCAGAGGCGGAGAAAGTGTGCAGCACCTTGTGCGAGTACGGGCCGCGGGCAAGGTGGGCACGGGCAGGCTACAGCTCTACGTGGCCACGGAAAGGCCCCGCAGCCAGCACGCGAGCCATCACCGCCACGGCCGCGGGGCCCTCGCCGCTAACCCCGTTCACGTCTAGTCCTGCCTGAGGAGCATAAACGGATATCGTCGGCAAACCAGGCGATGGTCCGCTTGAGTCCTTCTGCCGGCTGCACGCTTGCTTCCCATCCGAGGAGATCGCGTGCGCGGGTGGTATCCGGCCGCCGTACTGAGGGATCGTCGGCGGGCCGGGGGATGAACTGGATCGGGGAGGCGGACCCGGCGATGTCGCGGATCATGGTGGCGATCTTGAGCATGGTCATCTCGTGGTCGCTGCCGATGTTGACCGGGCCGGGGTGGGCGCTGCTGGCGAGGGCGAGGATGCCGTCGATGGTGTCGTCGACGTAGCAGATCGAGCGTGTCTGCTGCCCGTTGCCGGTGACGGTGACCGGTTCGCCGGCCAGGGCCTGGCGGATGAAGGTCGGGATGGCGCGGCCGTCGCCGGGCCGCATGCGCGGCCCGTAGCTGTTGAAGATCCGGGCGATCGCGATGCCGACGCTATGGGTCTTGGAGTAGGCGGCGGCGACCGCTTCGGCGAATCGTTTCGCCTCGTCATAGGGGCTGCGCGGGCCAATCGGGTTGACGTTCCCCCAGTACGATTCGGGCTGGGGATGCTCCAGGGGATCACCGTAGACCTCGGAACTGGACGCGAGAACGAATCTAGCCTTCTTATCCCTGGCTACTTCCAGCGCATTGATCGTCCCGATGCTCCCGGCTTTAAGGGTCTGAACCGGGAAGCGCAGATAGTCGGCGGGAGACGCCGGGGATGCAAGGTGAAATATGTAGTCAACCTCATCGTCGATACTGAAGAATCCCGTGATATCGCAGTTGATTAGCGTGAAGGACGGGCTGGCCGTGAGATGCGAGAGGTTGACCGCCGATCCGGTGATGAGGTTGTCCAGGCAGACGACGTGCAAGCCGCGCGCCAGAAGGCGCTCGCATAGATGTGAGCCGAGGAAGCCAGCGCCTCCGGTGACAACCGCTCGCATGCCAGGCCCAGGGGAAGACGCGGTCATCTATGGCCTCCTTGAAGTCTACCGGGCTCCCTGGTCACGAGACCGGCCAGGCAGTTCCCGGGATTCCACCGGCTAGAGCATGCCCTGCCGGGGAGGCGTGCCCGCATTCGCAGGCCGGGTATTTTCGTACAACTGCGCACGGTTATTGACAGAGTGTAGCTACCCGGGTTGACGATGGACGTGCGATAAAGGTCCGCGATCACCCGGAAGGCGGTGCATTGCCGCGATGAACGCGCCAGCCGTGCCGCGCAAGCTCAAGCAGTTTGTGCTCAAGCCCACGGTGTTTTGCTATCACCGTTGCCCGTATTGCGATCCGCGTCAGGAGTACTACCGGGAAATGGTTTCCGGCCGCAAGCGGGCACTGCCGCTCGCGGACGGGCCTGGTTCGCGGAGGCCGAATCCGGGCCATATGCCGCTGGATCTCGCGCTGCGCACGATCGATGAGGCTGCCGCGCTTGGTATGGAAGAACTACAGCTCAGTGGCGGTGACCCGCTGCTGTACCCGCACCTGATCGAGGTGATCCAGGCTGCCAGGAAGCATCCGGGCGTGTTCGTCTTGATGAACTCGGTGGGCACCGGGGTCACGGCCGGGAAGGCTCGCCAGATCATCGCGGCTGGCCTGGGCGCGTGGAACTTCTCGGTCGACACCCTCGACCCTGGCCTGTATGAGCGGCTGCGCGGGGTCCGGGGCGCGTTGCCCGCGATCATGAACGCGATCGCCACCGTGCGGGAGGCCGGGGCCGGGTTCCCGGGGTTCCGTTTCAACTACATGACCGTGATCACGCGGCACAACTTCCGTGGCCTGCCGGAGCTGCTGGCCCACTGCGTGGATGCCGGGGCGGCCTCGGTCTACCTGATGAACGTCTACGGCGACACCACCGGACAGTCGCTGCTGACCGAACCGGAGATCCGCGAGTTCCGCGACCAGACCGTCCCGCAGATGCTGGCCGTGCTGAAGGACAAGAACACGGCCCCGGTCGTGCAGGCGAACGCGGCCGGGGTGCTGGCGAGCTTCTTCTCCCCGGAGACACCTGACTCCAGCTATGCCCGGGGCGTCTACTGGCCCGACCGGGCCACTGTCCGCCAGGCGTGCCGGGTTCCGGATTACTACTCGCTGATCGAGCCGGACGGCCGGGTGCTGCCGTGCTGCCTGGTCGAGATCGCTCACCAGGGCGAGGTCGGCAACGTGACGGACATTCCGCTGGGCCAGGTCTGGGCCGGGGAGGAGTTCGAGCGGTTCCGCCGCGACCGCATCCCGTTCTGTCAGCAGTGCTCCTCGCCGCGGAACAGGACGCTGGGCCTGATCCCGAGCATGTGCCGCCAGTTCCGTGACTGACCTGCTCGCATCCGTCGTCGTCGCCGTCCGCGATGATGCCCGGGTTCGGCGGCTGCTCGCCTCGCTGGCCTCCCAGACCCTGCCCCGGGACGTCTATGAGGTCATCGTGGTGGAGAACGGCAGCGCGGACCTGGCAGACACCGATGGCGCTTTCGGGATCACGCGGTACGTGCATCTGGCGCGGGCCAATAGTGCGGCTGCCCGTAACGCCGGGCTGGGCCAGGCGAGGGGCCGGTTCCTGCTGCTCACTGATGCTGACTGCGTGGCCCGCCCCGGCTGGATTGAGCAGCTGTCCGCCCGCCTGGCGGGCGGTGAGGTCGCCGTCGCCGGCGGCCTCATCGTCAAGCATCAGCCGGGGACATGGGCGCAGCGGCACGCCATCACCGTGGTGGACGGGCAGCATCGGCTCAGCTACCTGCCCGCCCTTCACCTGCCCTACGTCGCCGGGGCCAATGCCGGGTTCGTGACCGGCGCGCTGCGCGAGGCGGGCGGCTTCGATGAGAGGCTGCGGTCGGGCAACGACGTGGACGTGTGCTACCGGCTCGGGCTGCTCGGCCACCGGGCGGGCCTGGCCCCGGGTGCGGTGATCGAGCACGACGACCGTGCCACCGTCGCCGCGCACTTCTGCCGGTTCTACCGGTACGCGGTCTACCAGGTGCTGCTGTACGCCAAGTACAAGCACGTCTCCGGCAAGCGGTACGTGCTGGACACCTACCCGTTCCAGCGCGCTACCCAGGCCGCCAGCCGCCTGCCGGGCAGCGCGATGCGGCTGCTGCGCGGAGACCCGGGACCGGCCTCGGAGGCGGTGCTCCAGCTCATCGAGGCCGCTGGGGTGTTCTGCGGCGACATCAGCGGCGCGATCCGGTTCCGGCAGCCCTACCTGTGACGCCGTAACGAAATTCGATCTGAAGGGAGCCTCCGTTATGAGCCCACCGGCCCGTCCGCCCGTCGAGTGGTCCCGCGACCGTCAGCTCACCCGCCGTGGCGTGCTGTGGCTGGGCCTGCGCTGCGACGTCCGCTGTAAGTTCTGCTACGACGAGCACGTCCCCGCCGCGCAGAAAAGCTGGCTGGACCCAGCGGATGCGATCCGGGCGCTGGAGAAGTTCCGGTTCTACTACCGCAACGAGTTCGTGGACTTCATGGGCGGCGAGCCGACCCTGCACCCGGCGATCCTGGACATCACCGCGCACGCCGCCAGCATCGGGCTGCGCCCCACCGTGATCACCCACGGCATGCACCTGGCCCGGCCCGAGCGCGCCGCCGCGTTCGCCGAAGCCGGTGTCCATGACTTCCTGGTCTCGGTCCACGGCACCGGCGGCACGGCCGGGGCGATCCACGGCCGGGGCAAGAACAACGCCGCCCGGCAGGTGCAGGCGCTGGACAACCTGAGAGCGCTCGGCGTCCCGTTCCGGTTCAACGTCACCATGATCCGCGACAACCTCACCCAGCTCGAGGCAATCGCCGCGCTCGCCGCCGGCAAGGGCGCGCGGGTGGTCAACTTTCTGACCTTCAACCCCTACTTCGAGTGGGAACGCGACATCGAGATCAGCTTCCAGGCACGTCACTCCGAGATCGCCCCCTACCTCACGCGGGCGATCGCCATCTGCGACGCCGCCGGGGTCGAGGCAAACGTCCGGTACATGCCGCCCTGCCAGCTCCCCGGCTACGAGCAGCACGTCTACACTGGCTTCCAGCTCTCCTACGACCCGCACGAGTGGGACTACAACTCCTGGTACGACACCGGCCACCCCGGCACCCCTCCGCCAGCGTGGTACTACGAGGCATCCCGGCGGCAGCGCGAACGCCACGGCTACCAGCAGGCTCCGGCCTGCGGCCAGTGCGCCCTGCGCGAGATCTGCGACGGGTTCCACGCGCAGTACGCCACCCGCTGGGGCGGCGGCGAAGCCGCGCCCTATCCCGGCCCGCTGGTCACCGATCCCCGCCACTTCATCCAGCACCAGGACAAGAACCAGTACCCGGCCGCAGCGCAAGACCCAGGTGGCGGCCCATCCCGGGGCGCCGCGGAGCTGCCAGCGCCGCTCGGCCTGAGCGCAGGCGGCGGCGCGGGAGCGCGGCATAAGCTGCCGGCCGGGTGATGAGCAGACTGCCGCTGGTCGTCTCCGGCGTCGTGACCGCCGGGGTGGTACGGCAGATGTTCGTGCTGGCCGCCCTCGTGCGCTCTGGCCGTTTCCTGCGCCACGGCGAGGCAGCGCGACCGCCAGGCGCGGGCGGCGGCACCACGCCGAGGTTCTTTATCGTGGTGCCGGTGCTGCGCGAGGCCGCTGTCCTGCGCGAGGCCGTCGCCCATTTCCAGGCTGTCACGTGCGGGCACGCGGCTACGGTCCTCGTCGTCACCACCGCCCGCGAGCCGGCCGAAACCGGCCGGCACCCCGCCGCCGGGGATACCACCGCCCTGGCCCGCGAGCTGGCAGGAGAGGGCACCTGCACCCATGTGCACTACCCGGACCCACTGGGGCTGAAGGGCGACCAGCTCAACTACGCGGCAGCGTGCTGCGCGGGGATGCTCCCGGACGGCGTGCCGTCCTCTCAGGCATTCCTGGTGTGCTACGACGCGGACTCCCGCCCGCCCGTGGACTCCCTGGCCCGCTTCACGCAGGCCATCGCGGGCAACCCGGGAGCTGATGTCTTCCACCAGTCCTCCCGCTTCGAGTTCCGCCCGCCTCCGTGGCCCGCCGCCGGACCGGTGCGGAGGCTCCGCGCGGCCGCGTGCGGCGCCGGGGCGCTGCGCGCCAACCGGTTCGTCCTGGGCTTCGAGATCCCCCGCCTGGTCAACCGCTCCGCCCGGGTCAGCGCCGTGAAACGGGCGCTGTGCTCAGGCGTGTACGCGCACGTGACCGGCCACGGGCTGTGCATCCGGCTGTCCCTGCTCCAGGCGCTGCCGTTCCCGGCCCGCTCGCCGCTGGAAGACATGCACTACAGCTTCATTCTCGGCTCACGCGGCCTGCCCATGGTCGCCGTCCCCAGCTTGGACGCCGCCGAGGTACCCGGCACCGTGACCGCTCAGGTGCAGCAGGCGGCCCGCTGGTTCTTCGGCCCCGCTCGCTTTGCCCGCTATCTCAATGACCCGGCCACCTGCCCCGGCTGGCGGGCCAGGGTCATGGCCGCCTCAGCGTTCGGGTCGGCAGCCGAGTGGGCCGGCTGCGCCATCGTCCCCGCCCTGGTCTGCGTGCTGATCGTGGCCGGCAGCCCGGCCGTCCGGATCGCGGCGGCCTGCTACGCGACCGTCTGCGCCGTGCAGATCGCGCTGACCGAGGCATGGCTGGGGACGCCGGGGCACCCCGGTGCCCGGCTGGCCCGCGTCACGGCGTTCCCGCTGGCCTGCGCGGTACACGGAACAGGAGGCATCCTGGGCTGGGTCCGACAGCTGGCCGGAGGGTCCGGCGCCGGGAAAACCGAACGCGGGCCGGGCGTATGACCGCCCAGGCGTGCATCGTGGCGCTGGAAGGCCCGTGCTGCGCGGGCAAGACCACCCTGGGCCATCTGCTGGTACGGGACCTGCGCGGCCTGACCGTCACCTTGGTGCCCTGTTACGCCGACCACGCCGGCGGCGGCCGGTTCTTGCCCCGCCAGGAAGCCGGCTCGGTCCCCGAACGCGAGCAGGCGCTGCGCCAGCTCCTCATCGTCGAGGCCGGGCGGCTAGCTCAGGCACCACACGGATGTGACGTCGTTCTTGAGGACCGCAGCGTGCACACCCTGCTCGCCCATTCCTACGCCCTGCAGCGCATGACCGGGACCGCCTTCCTCGCGCCCTCGGCACGGCTGCTCCGCGACTCGCCCATCCCGGCGTGGCCGGACCTGGTGCTGTACCTAGACCTGCCGCAGAAGACCGTGCACGACCGTAACGACGGGAAGTTCCCGCCCGGCAGCATCTACACCGACCCGGACTTCAACGCTGCCATCCGCGCGTATTTCCGGCGGCTCGCCGGCCGGAAAACCCCGCATGTGGCCTGGCTTGATGCCACGCTAGACCTGCCGGAACTAGCGCAGCTGGCAGCAGCGCGCATCCGGCAGATCACAGCATGCCGGGACATCAAGGGAGCTTTATGGACCAGGTGCCGCTGTCGGGGCGGGTCATCTTCTCCGACTGGCACGGCGTCCTGTCCCGCGACCCGTTCTGGACCTCGATACGGCTCAGCGCCACCCACCCCCTGCACGCACAGCTAGAGGCAGGCATGGCCGGCGTCTTCGACTCCGCCCGGAATATCGCTAACGAGTGGATGAAGGGACTGCTGTCCTCCGATCAGGTCATCGCGGACATGGGCATCCAGCTCCACGGCCGGTTCCGCGACGACTTCCTGGCCCGCCGCCTGGACCTGGACTGCGCGCGGATGACCGTCAACGCCGAGCTGTTCGAGGTGCTGCGCGTGATCCGGGCCGAGGCCATAGTCGTGGTCGCCACCGACAACATGGACTGCTTCGCCCGCGCCTTCACCCGCGCCCGCCACACCAGGCGCCGCCTGAAGCGGGACCGGGAAACCCTCGCGGACTGGGCAGCTATCTGCGACGACATCATCTGTTCCAGCCAGGCCGGGACGCTCAAAAGCGAAGACCCCCAGGGGTTCTTCGGGCCATGGCTGGCCGCCCACGGAGTCGGCTTTCCCGATGCTGTGCTGATCGACGACCGCGCTGATAACTGCGCCGCGTTCACCAGCCAGGGCGGAACCGCCATCCAGTGGAAAATGGGCGCCAACGACATCAGCGAGATCACCTGCCAGCTCAGGCAATGGCTCGACGAAGATCCCCCTATCCCAGCCGCCGCTATGCGCAGCGCATCAGCGGCTGTCTGACCTGCGGGGCGGCAACAGCCACCGCGATCAGGGATTGCCCGGTCGCGGGGCAGGTGCGCGCCTGCGGCGCCGGTCCGATGCCAGGCGCTGCCGCTCCACCGCAGGCCACAACCCGGCAAGCACGCCACCGGTCCCCAGCGCCATGTCACACCGGGCGGCCAGATACCAGCTCGGCCACCGCTCACCCTTCTCCACCTTGGCCACCAACTCCTGGCTATGCCAGACCAGCCCGGCAAGCCCGCGCTGCGTCATCCCGCGCGCCGTCCGCCAGCGACGCAGCTCAGCACCGAAACCATCACGCGCGGACGCCTCCGGCGTCAGAGCCCTCGGCCGTCGCCCCATCCCAGCCCCGCCGCTGGAGCTAGCGCCAGGAGCGAGGACCACCGGTCCCCGCCGCAGAGACAGCCTCTCCCCAATCCGGCAGGATGCGCTCATCACCGGTCACGGCCGGAAGCCCGTAAGTGGTCTCTCCCGCCGTCCCAGGCGGTGCGGCAAGCCTCCTGGGCTCAATGCTGGCCATGGGGATGCTGATCCTTCCAGCGCCACATTCCTGCAGCGACCCCAACGCTGCGGCTTGAACGGCCAGGGCGGCTACCTGCGATGATCTTGCCGACGAGGCCGTCTTCGCGCAGTGCCCATCACCAGGCCGATATCGATGCCGCTCCATTCCCATTGGCAGTCCGTCAAGTGCCTGGGCGCTGGAGCGGGCCGGGTCAGCCCTCATCAGCTCTCATTCCTTGGAGTACTGCCCACACCACCTTGCCCGCCGTGCCGTCTGCGAGCGGGCACCATCCCCACTGGTCGCTGGTGGCCTGGACCAGCATGAGACCGCGTCCGCTCTCGTCGTCGTCGCTGGCGTGGCGGGGTACCGGAGCGCCTGGGTCGTAGTCGCGGACCAGGATCAGCAGCTGCTCCTGGTCGGAGAGCAGGGTCAGCCGGATGGCAGGCGGGTCCAGCCGGCGGCCCGTGAGGCTGGCGTTGGCCAGGAGCTCGGAGGTGATGAGCTGGGCGCTGTCGGTCAGGTGAATCAGCTGCCATTCCCTCAGGATCTGGCGTGTCCAGGCCCGGCCGCAGCCGGGCGCGGTGGGCAGCGCGCCCAGGTCCAGCGCCGCGTGCAGCGGCCAGCTCGCCGGTCCTGCCTGCGGCTGATCTAGGCGTGGCTGCATCGTCTGTCTTCTCGTCGCGGTCACGCTGGCCATGAGGGGTGCCTCCGTCAGGTGCCGTTCACCGTGCCGGAGGCCAGCTGCCCGGGCCTGACTAACCCGGGACACGCCTGAGCTGCTGTTACGGCTGCTTCGCGCCGTGGCGCGCATAGTCACCGGGTCTCCCCGGAGGTTTCGCCGGGGTCCAGGTCTGCGGGGTGGTCCTGGAGGGCGGCCATGAGGCCGCGGAGCACGACCGCCATGTGCTCGGGGAACTCCGGGTAGCCGCCCTGGAGATCGGCGGCCATCTGGGCGGGTGTCCCGCCGGGATGCGCGAGCATCCACTGGCGCACCTTCTGCCTCGCGGCGTCCAAGTCGATGCGGTCCAGGTCGCGGTACCTCACCGGGTCCCTCCTGGCGCCGGTCCCGGCCCGGCGCTCCCGGCGAGCCTGCCGGCGAGGATCTGATCGGACGGTTGGGCGGCCCGGGGCTGGCGCACCATCGGGTACATCTCGGCACCGGGAAAGGCTAGGGGGTCGCCGCAGGCGGTGTAGCCGCGCGCGCGGTATAGGCGGCGGGTACGCAGGTCGGAGGCTTCCAGGTAGGCGGGGATGCCGTCGCGGTCTAGGGCCGCGTGATGGGCGCGCAGCAGCGCGCCGCCGATCCCGTGGCCTTGCCGGTCCGGGCGCACGGCCAAGATCGCCAGGTGATGGTGAGCGAACCCGGCAGGGTGGCGGTCCTCCAGCGCCTGATCAAAGACCCGGAACCGGCCGACCCACGGGCCGGTCACCGCGGCCAGCCGCTCGTCGTAGTCCTCGGGCGGAGGCGCGGGTTCCTCCCCGACAGGCAGCCACAGGGCCACGGAGTCCTGGCCGGGGGTGGTGCAGACGATCCCGCCGGCCAGGACGTGCTCAACAGAG
>OCZU010000780.1_pt1 | contig 21334 bp, 19 predicted proteins | sample 1539001 | NCBI WGS metagenome assembly OCZU01 (sample SAMEA3539306, study PRJEB22396) | soil metagenome | biome: tundra; feature: field; material: soil | place: USA | collected 2010-05 | depth 0.15 m | reverse complement strand
TTTAAATGATACGGCGACCACCGAGATCTACACTCTTTCCCTACACGACGCTTTTGATCTGCCGCAGCCGAGCCGATGTCGCACACCTGCAACACGGCAAAAAGGCACGCGCAGAACGCGCTGAGGACAAACAGCGAGATCTTCACGCGCCGTATCGGCACGCCGACATTCTTGGCCGCCATCGCGTCACCCCCGGCGGCGAAAATCCAGTTGCCGAAGCGAGTCTTGGCGAGTACGAAGGCGCCGACGCCCGCAAGCGCGAACCACCATAGAAGCACTTTCGGAAGGCCGGGCACGAGCGGTTGCCCGTCGTCGAGCAGTTTCAGGACGCCAATGTGGCCGAACCATGTGAATACGCGGTGGAAAGCGACGCCTTGAAAAAGGGTTCTTGCAAGCCAGTCTTGCGCGGCGATGTCGCCGACGCCGGAGACGATCGTCCGATCCGCAAATTGGATCGACAGCGCGAGTGTGAGGCCGCGCAAAATGAACAGAGAGGCCAGCGTCACGATGAACGACGGCAGCCGCGTGCGCATGACGAGATAGCCGTTCACTGCGCCGAGCAGCATCGAACCGGCAAACGCGAACAAAATCGCGAGCGAGATCGGCCAATGGAAATAGACCGTGGGAATGGCGACCATCATGCCGGCGAATCCGATCATCGAGCCAATCGACAAGTCGAACTCGCCCGCAATCATCAAGAGGCAAGCGCCGACCGCAATGAGGCCGAGGTACGCCGACACCTGCGACCAGTTCATGATCCCGTCGAGATTGAACATACCCGATGCGCCCGCGGCGAACCCGAACACCGCGAAGACCAGCACTGTCCCGGAGATCGCAGCGAATTCGGGACGATTCAAAATGTGCCCGAACCGGGATTCGCGGCGAATGCGCTCGTCGGCGGAGGGCGGCCCCGGGGTCATCGGCGACGACGTCGATACCGCGCCGCCGCGCGATTCAGCGGTACTGCCCGGCATACTCGAGCACCTTGGCGAGGTTTTCCTTCGTGATGAAGCCGGGACCAGAGCCGATGTCGCGTGGCCCATAGTCAGGAGCGAGCCCGTAGGTCGTGAGCCGTTGCCGGAACCTCGGATTCGCCTCGAGAATCTGGCGGATCTTGGCCGGATCGGTCGTGTGGTCCGTCTTCGCGATAGCCAGCACGGCGACCGGGATGTATCCCTGTAAATAGGGCTGCTGGTCGATCGCAAACTGGATCGTGCCATCCCGGATGGCTTGCGCAAGGTCTTCGGAGAAGTCAAAGCTTGCGAACCAGATCTTGCCGGCAAGACCCGTCTGCTTCAGGGCCTTGATCGTCGGCGACGCAGACAGCGGCCCGAGCGCGAGCACGGCCTGGGTGTCGGGATGATTGCGCAGATAGGCGCTGACTTTCGACTGGACGGTGGTCGGATCCTGACCTGCGTCCAGCGTGGAGGTCTTGAAATCGACGCCGATCGCGTCGGCAAAACCTCGGCAGCGCTCGAACGAAGCGGGGTTGGTCGCGTAATGGTTGACGCACAGGAATGACCGGATGCCCGCCGCTTTCGCCTTTTCGCCCGCGGCTCTGCCCGCGGTGTATTCCGGTTGTCCGACGTGCATGATCGCGCCGAGCCGGGCGCTTTGCTCCTCGGTGCCGGAGTTGATCGTCACGAGCGGGATGTGTTTCGCGGTGACCTTGGCAATCGAGTTCTTCAGCACGTCATAGTCGGCGACAGTGACGATCACGCCGTCGTAGTTGCGTGCCGCTGCTTGTTCGATCAGCCGCGCCATATCGGCGATGTCGCCGTTCGGTGGATTGCGGTAGTCGGTCTGGACGTTGAAGTCCTCGTCGGCCTGTTTGATCGCGTTCTTGACCGTGTTCCACCACGGGTCCGAATCCGGTGCATGGCTGATCAGCACGAAGTGGGCGTCGGGAGCCGCGTGGGCTGCGCAAGGACTTAATGCGGCCGCACCGCATAACATAGCAGCGGCTCCGAGCACGCGCAGCGCCGCTCGGCTATCGCAAAGTCTCATTGTCCCCACCTTTGACGGTGGTTGTTTCGAATGACCATCCAGCCCATGGCGCCCCCTGCTCGCGATCAAGATTAGGGCAAGTGTTGCCGCTCTGCAATGATTCGTTTAACACTGAGCCGTTTGGAAAATAAATTCCATTTACCCGACCGGACATCTATAATTGGTTCCATCGACGCTAGAACGAACCACGAGCGCGGCATGCAGCAAGACCCCCAAGAGACGCGCAACGCCATTGCTGAAATCCAAACCGTCGATGAACTGATGCAGCGAGTCACCGATGCATACGACGCGTTGCCGCGTCAGCTCAAAAGAGTGGCGGCCTACGTCGAGCAGCATCGCAGCAACGTGATGATGGACCGCACCAGCGACATTGCGAGCGCGTGCGGCGTGCATCCATCGGCGGTCGTGCGCTTTGCGCAGCGCTTCGGCTTCTCGGGTTTCTCGGACCTGCAAACGATGTTTAGACAGGCCTACACCGGCCATGGCAGCTCGTCGCAAAGCTATCAGCAACGTATCCGCAAGCTCATCGACGAGAAAACCGGCAAATTGTCAGGCGGATCTGTGGCACGAGAATTCATCGCGGCGAGTCGCAGCGGCCTCGCGGATCTCGACGCCAGTCTCGACGAAATCCAGCTCGAAGCCGCCGTCAAGATGTTGCAACAGGCCGAGAACATTTACGTGATCGGCGTGCGACGCTCATTTCCTGTCGCTAGCTATGTCGTCTACGCGCTGCAACACACGGCGAAGCGCGTACATCTGCTGTCCGGTTTCGGCGGGATGTATCGCGAGCAGATTCGCAGCGTGGCAAAGGGCGACGTGGTGATCGCGATCAGCTTCGCGCCGTATGGCAAGGAGACGCTCTTCTGCGTGCGAGCGGCGCAGCGTCACGGCGCCAAGACGCTGGTGGTAACCGATGGACAACTTTCGCCGCTCGCGCGATACGCCAGCGCCCGTTTGTTCGTGAAGGAGGGCAGCGCGTTTGCGTTCCGTTCGCTCACGAGCACGATTTGCCTTTGTCAGGCGCTGTTCATTGCGCTTGCCTACCGGCTCGAACTGAAGATAGAAGAATCCAGGGAGACAGGCGGCTATGACGATTGACGTAGCGGTGTTCGGAGCGGGACGGATCGGCAAGATCCATGCGGCGAATCTGGCGAAACTGCCGGGCGTGCGCTTGAAGTATATCGTCGACGTGAACGCGCAAGCCGCGGCTGCGCTGGCGCAATTGCACGGCGCGCAAGTGGCCGATGCCGAGGGCGCGCTCGGCGACGCATCGATTGGGGCGACCGTCGTGTGTTCGAGCACGGACACGCACGCCGACCTCATCATGAAATCGGCCGCGCAGAAAAAACATGTGTTCTGCGAGAAGCCGGTGGACCTGACGCTCGAGCGGGCACGCGTTTGCGCCGATGCCGTGACGAGGGCCGATGTCGTCTGCATGATCGGTTTTCAACGTCGCTTCGATCCCACTTTCTCCGCGTTGAAGGCGCGCATGGGCGCGGGTGAAATCGGCGATCCGGAAATGCTCGTGATTACGAGCCGCGATCCGGGCGCGCCGACGATCGAATACATCAAGCATTCGGGAGGTATTTTCAAGGACATGCTGATCCACGATTTCGATATCTTCCGCTGGATGCTCGACGACGAAGCCGACACGCTGCATGCCACCGGAAGCTGCATGTCGGATCCCGCGATTGAGGCAGCCGGCGATATCGATTCGACGGCTGTCACGATACGCACCAAGCTCGGCCGGCTATGCCAGATCAACACCGCGCGCCGCGCAGCCTATGGATATGACCAGCGCTTCGAATTGCTCGGGAGTTTAGGCATGCTGCAGGCGGGCAATGTGCGGCCGACGCAAGTCACTGCGTATTCGAGGACGGCCGTATCGAGCGATGTCCCCGAAGCATTCTTCCTCGAGCGATATCGGACGGCGTATGCGCTGGAAATCGCCCATTTCTTCGATGCCGTTCAGGACGGCAAGCCGGTTCGTACGACGGTGGCGGACGGACTGAAGGCCCTGGAACTCGCCGATGCGGCTACGCGGTCGTGGCGAGAAGGAACGATCATCAAGCTGGGCGCGGCATGAAGCCGGGAGGGTGTGATATGCGACAAGCGATTCGCGCGCGATGCGGCGCGGCGGTGTTAAGCTCATCCAACGGGTGACCCCAGCCAACTGAACGACCAGTGGACTTGAACCGGATGAATCTTGCCGAGCTGTTCCGTTTCGAGACCGACGCTCTGGGTATTGCGGCCGGACAATCGCTCTTTCGTGCGGGCGATGCCGGCAACGAAGCGTCAAGGATCACGCGACCCAGCGGCGGCGGTTGCGCAGCGAAGTGAAGCAGAGCCGCCAGCTGCCCGATGGCACTGGCGAATGCCGCTCTCGCTCCCGCATTTGTGGTCGATTACGGCAGAAATACACCTTGAGTGCCCTTCGGCACGTACAGTAGATTGAGCGGATGTCGATCAAGCCGATGACCACCGAAGTCACGACGTGCATACGCACGCTGCGCCTGAAGGTCAAGACGGAAAGCTACCCCTGGCTCAACTCCGCTGCGGTCGAGGTCAATCAGGTCTGGAACTGGGCCAATGCGACGAGTGTTAAGGCAGCGCGGCCGTTTGCGGGAGCCGCGAAGTGGTTGACGGGATTTGATTTAGACAAGCTTAGCGCCGGCGCCGCCGAGTACTTCGACCATATCGGATCAGACACCATCCAGCGCGTGAATGCGGAGTTTGCTACCCGCCGCCGGCAATTCAAGAAGCTCCAGCTGCGCTGGCGGGTCAGCCGGGGTGCAAAGCGCTCACTGGGGTGGATCCCTTTCAAAGCTGCGCAACTGAAGCGCAAAGGCAAGTCCTTGCGCTTCGCGGGCAAGGCGATTCGGGTGTTTGAACCGGCGCAGCTCGAGGGCGCGAAGTGGAAATGCGGCTGTTTTGCCCAGGATGCGGTCGGGGACTGGTGGCTGTGTATTCCGGTCGAGCGCTCGCTCGCACCCCGAGTCGCTAAGCACCAAGATGTCGGGCTCGATCTGGGTCTGAAGGATACGGTCGCGACGAGCGACGGGCAGAAGCTCGAGGCGGGTCATTTCTATCGGGACCTCGAGTGCAAGATCGCCGAGGCTCAGCGGCGCGCCCATCGGCGTCAGGCGAAGCGTCTGCACCGCACCGCGGCGCGCCGACGCAAGGATGCCTTGCATAAATTTTCGACCAGGATTATCGATCAGTATCAGAGGATTTTCGTAGGCGATGTGAGCAGCGCCAAGCTGGTCAAGACACTGATGGCCAAGTCGGTGCTCGACGCCGGCTGGGGCATGCTCAAGGCGCAATTGCAGTATAAAGGCCAGCAGGCCGGCAGAAGCGTTCGAATCGTCAGCGAAAGGAACACCACGCGAGCGTGCAGCAGCTGCGGAGCCCTCACGGGACCCGTAGGTCTGGACATGCTCAAAGCGGTGGTTACAATCGGCGACATCATCGTGGAAAACGCCTAGCCGGGCGCCATTCTCGGAGAACTGGCTCTCATAGAGCAGGTCCCGCGCAGCGCGACAGTGACTGCAGCGACCGACTGTCAATTCGTCCCAATTGACGCAAAGCGCTTTCAGTTCCTGGTTCAGCAGACCCCACACTTTGCCTTGCAGGTGATGAAGATCATGGCCGATCGACTGCGCGAAATGAACCGGCTCGTGCTGGAGGCAAGCGCCAATAAACGCGAATAGAAGCTTTCCAGGCGCGTGGAGGGCTCGTCGCCTCAGGCGACCTGTGCCATCTGCGAGACGTGCTCCCACGTGGTCGCGATCATGCTCTGGCGTTCATTCATACGGGCGAGCCATTCGCAAAGGTTCGGATTCTTTGCCGTCAGCGGGTCCCATTCCGGCGTCGCCCGCAGGAAATCGAGTTGCGGCGCCAGCAGCAGATCGGCGAGGCTGACCGAGTCGCCGACAAAGTAAGGTTTATCGCCCAAGTGCCTCGACACTCGTTGAACACCGCGTGGGCCTTCGGCATCGCCGCGGCTATCGCGGTCTCGTCCGGGTTGAGCCCCATCAATCGCGGTCCGATGACTCGCTGAAATCCGATGACGTTGCCAACGCCCTGGAACAAATACCAGTCATTGATATTCATCAGTTGATCCATGCGCGCCGCGGCTTGCAGATTCGACGGCGTTAGTGCAGGTTGCGACAGAATCCGATCGATGTACCGCAGGATCGCTTGCGTTTCGTAGAGCCGGAAGGCGCCATGATCGATCACGGGAAACCTGCCAAAGGGATGGCGGGCCAGATGCTCCGGCTGTCGCAGAGTGCCGGGCGCCACGCTGGCGAAGCGATAGCTAGCGCCTTTCTCCTCGAATGCGGCCAACACCGCGCGACCAAACGGGCTTCCTGGAATGCTGTGAATCGTGAATTTGTCCATGCGTGCCTACCTGCAGACTTACGTTGCCTTGCCGGCTTCTTGCGCAAAGAATTCCAAAATCGCAGGCCATCCGCCGTCGACGCTCTTTCGCATCGTTGCGCCGTCCGATGGGCCCATGCGCTCGAAGTCACGATGCTCGAGTTCCACCCTCGTCGTGTCCGGCGTCTGCGCGACGAATAGCACCTCGACCTCTGAGGCGAAAGCCACGCGTGAATCGGGCTTCCACTTGGCGCTGATCTCCCAACTGACGACGAAACGCTTCGCCGGTTCCCAAACGCGAACGTGGCCGACGACCACATCCTTGCCGTCGGCGCACTTCGTGTACCAGCGGCCGCCGACGAATGGTTCGATGATCGACTCGATCACGGGCGCCTCGCCCAATCCATGGGCTTTGGGCCACCAGCGGTCGATTCCCGCCGTGAACACGTCGAATGCTCTCGCCGCGGACGCTTGGACGGTAATGGATTTGCGCACCGGCGCAATCTCGCTTGTTTGATTCAACGTCGGATCCTCCCTTTCGGCGGTCTGCCCATTTCCACTTCGCGCTTGAACGCGTCGAGTGCCTCATCCCAAAACGTCTCGAGCCACCGCCGCAGCTCGCCGAGCCCCTCGGGATCGATTTCATAGACGCGGCGCGTCCCCTGCGATCGAGCATTCACGAGCCCCGCGAGTTTGAGCGACCGCAAGTGCTGCGATACGGCGGGACGGCTGACCGGCAGCCCTGCGGCTAATTCTCCGACCGACGCGGGCCCGCGGCGTAGGCGCTCGAAAACGGTTCGCCGGGTCGGATCCGCAAGAGCGCTCAAGGCATTTGCGTAAGCCATGCCTTACGGTAAGCCATCGCTAACATTAAGTCAAGCCGCGGCCACAACGGAGACGCCGCTGCGTGCGCGAGTCAGATCTGCCGGCCGCGGATCGTTAAGAAGTCGTTGCAACTAAATGCCCGGAAATGTGTATTGTCTTGGAAGACCATTATTTAAAACGAGGGTGCCATGCACGCGTTACTTTTTCTCGTCGCCTGCTACTTCATTCCGACGATCATCGCGTTCGCGCGCAATCATCACAACGCGTGGGCGATCTTCGCCCTGAACTTTTTGGTTGGTTGGACCGTAATTGGCTGGATTGGCGCGCTGATTTGGTCGCTGACCGCGGTACGATCGCTATCGTCTACGGCTTGAAGGGGCCGGCACGTGCGAATATAAGCACGAACAATTAACTGTGGAGCAAATTCAATTGCGCAATAAGCAAGCCCGCAGCCAAGCCCGAAACTCTGCAAACGCCCGCGATGAGTCATAAGGCGCCTTCCGCAGCGCCGCGGCCGCCGGCGAAGCGCCGCTCCCAGAGCGACTCGGCCAGCATCGATCGGGCGCAAAATCCCGCCGTCGATTTGGGTCGAACCGCGCGCCTCGCCGCGCGCTGCGCGCTGCTATGCCTGATCGCCGCTCTCGCGCCGGCACAAGCCGGCCAGCGCGCACCGGGCGACCTCGATGCGGCGCGTCTGCAGGCAGCCGACGCAGAACCGCAAAATTGGTTCACGCTGGGCCGCGACAAGAACGGCAGTTATTACTCGCCGCTCAAGAGCATCGACGCCGCCAACGTCGATCGATTGGGATTCGCCTGGGACTACGATCTCGGTAATCCGCAGCGCGGCCAGGAGGCCACACCGATCGCGATCGACGGAGTGTTGTATACCTCGGGCACCTGGGGCTATGTCTACGCCGTGGAGGCGGCCACGGGTCGCGAACTCTGGCGCTACGATCCAAAACCCAACTATTTCTACGGCAGAAATCCCTGCTGCGACCTCGTCAACCGCGGCGTCGCGGTATGGAAAGGCAAAGTCTACGTCGTCTCGGTCGACGGCCGATTACACGCGCTGAACGCCGCGACCGGCGCGAAGATCTGGGAGGTCGATACTTTCACGGATCATCAGCTGCCCTACTCGAGCACCGGCGCGCCGCAGATCGCGGGCAATCTCGTCGTCGTGGGCAATAGCGGTTCGGACATGGGGCGCGGCGGCGTGCGCGGCTATGTCGCCGCCTATGATCTCGCTACCGGCACGTTCAAATGGCGGTTCTACACGGTTCCGCCGGCGATTGGAAAGCCGTTCGAGAATCCCGAATTGGCGGCGGCGGCCAAAACCTGGGACCCGCATCGCAAGCCGGAATTTCAGGGCGGCGGCACGGCTTGGGACGGCTTCGCCTACGATGCGAACCTCAATCTGGTCTATTTCGGCACCGCCAATGCCGCGCCGTACGACCTGCGGCAATTGGGCCCGGCAAAACTCGACAGCCTCTACACGGCGTCGATTATCGCGCTGCACGCCGATACCGGCCGCATGGCGTGGTACTACCAAACGACGCCCCGCGACAGCTGGGATTACGATGCCGTTCAGAAAATGATTCTCGCCGACATCAGCATCGTGGGCGCCACGCGGCACGTTCTCATGCAGGCCTCGAAGAACGGATTCTTCTATGTGCTCGACCGCAAGACGGGCAAGCTGCTGTCGGCGCACAATTACACCTATGTCAATTGGGCCGAGGGCGTCGACATGAAGACGGGACGGCCGATCACGACCAAGACCTCGGACTGGTACTCCGGGCCGAAGAACGTCTACCCTTCCTGGGCAGGCGGTCACACCTGGCCGCCGATGTCCTATAGCCTGCAGACGCATCTCGTCTACATACCCGTCATCGATCAGCCGGCCGTCTGGGTCGATATGCTGCATAACGGCGGCTCAGTCAAATTCATCGACGGTTTCTTTACCGTCAACGGAATTTATCCCGACGACACCTACAGCGCCGAGGACGTCAAGAAACTCTATGGACCGCTGCCGGACCGGCGCACGATCAATGCCGAGCGCACGGTCAAACCGGTCCGCGAATTGATCCGCGCCTGGGATCCGGTCGCACGGAAAACCGTCTGGGAGCATGAAACCTCGTCGGGAATCCGCGGTAACGACGGCGGCATTCTCTCGACGGCCGGCAATCTCGTCTTTCAAGGTCGCGGCAGCGGCGAGCTCTGGGTGTATGCGGCCGACACCGGCAAGGTCTTGAAAACCATCCAGACCGGCAGCCACATCATGGCCGCGCCGATCACCTACGCGGTCGATGGCGAGCAATACGTCGCCGTTCAAGTCGGCTACGGCGGTGCGGCGATTACCGTGGGCCCGATACCGCCGAGCAGCGCGGCGCTCAAATACCAAAACACCAATCGCATCATTGCGTTCAAACTCGGCGGCGGCGCGGTGCCGACGCCGCCGCCGCGCATCGAGGAGCCCATCCCCGAACCGCCTCCGCCAACCGCGAGCGCCGCGAGCATTAGCGCCGGCGAGATCAAATTCATCGAGGAGTGCTCGCGCTGCCACGTCCTGGGCCCGAGTACGACGCCGGACTTGCGCAAACTGAGTGCGGATCTGCATGCGGCCTTCAAGGACATCGTGCTGCACGGTGCGCTCGCCCCGAACGGCATGGAGCGGTTCGACGATCTGTTGAGCGAACAGGATGCCGATGACGTACACGCCTATCTGATCGATCAGAGTTGGCAGGCGTATCGCGCGCAGCAGGCGGCTCACTAGCGCAGAAGGCCGCGCAGCGAAAAACTCACTCGACACGCAAACAGTTTGCATTAGCGTTACTAGCACGATATTTACCACGCAGCACCGAGGGCAAGAACATGGCGGGATCCGTCGCGCGGGCCGCGGCACGAGATGGTCGAGCTGTAAGCGCCGGCCTCGGCTCAATCGGCGGGCGCGCGAGACCGATGGCTAAATGCGAGCCCGGCGAGCAGGCTTGCGGCTGCGATCGACAGCACCACCGGCAACCCGCGGCGGGGCGAGACATCCATCGCGTAGCCGCCGACGCTCGGGCCCAATACGCCGCCGACACAATAGACCATCACGAACAGCGTATTCGCACCGGCGAGATTCCCTGCCTGAAATTGCTCGCCGAGCAGCGCTACGCCTTGACTGTAAAACGCGTACAGCGTGCCACCCCAAACGAACAGCAGCGGCCACAGCAGCGTCGGCCGGTCGAGCACGGCAGGCAGCAGCAGCGGCCCGATCGCGCTCGTCAGGGCGCAAACGCCGAGCATCACGCGGCGGCCGAAGCGATCGGCGAGCAGCCCGATCGGCAGCTGCAGCGCCACGTTGCCGACGAGAAACACCGTGACCAGCAACAACGCCGTGCGCTCATTCAAGCCCGCATGCAGGCCGAACAAGGGCAGCAAGGATAGATCGGCGGACTCTACGAGCCCCGCCACGGCGGCGGCCAGCATGACGATGGGCGCGGCCGGCAAGAATCCGAAAAGTTTGCGTATCGCCGCGAGCCGCGGCGGCGGCGGCTGCGCAGCCGGTGTCGCCTGCGCAGCCTGTATCGCGTGCGTGGCGCTGCTGCGAGCTGCATCGCGCAGCAGCGCCAGCGGCAACAGCGTCAAGGCCAGACAGAGCGCGCCGATCATGAACGGCAAGGGCCCGCTGGTCCCCGTTAATTCCAGCAAAACCGGTCCCGCGACGGTGCCGATCGAAAAGACGGTGCCGTAAATTCCCATGACCGTGCCGCGCGACGCATCGCCGCTGACGGTGTTCATCCAGACTTCGCTCGCGATCCAACTCAAACCGAACGCGCAGCCCGTGACAACACGAAGCAGCACCCACGCCGCAACGCTGTTCCAGAACGGCATGACGAGTAAAATCAATACCGCGGCGCCGATCCCGCACATGACCGAGCGCCGCAGCCCCAGTCGCGCGATCGCGTATGGGTACAACGGTCCGATCACGCTGACCGCCACGAGGCTAACTGCGATGACGGCGCCGATGATGACACTCGAGTTGCCGGAACGATTCAAGACCATCGCGATCAAGGGCGGCTCGAAGCCGAAGATCAAGCCGACGCCGAGACTCGTCGAGAACACCGCCGCCAATATCCAATTATTGGATCGATCCCTCATGAGCATGAGGAGCGCGGCGCATGTTGGTCCGCAGGGCCGTTTATGAGCATTAAAAGACGCCTGTTTTCAGTGCATGACGTGCGCTAAGGGCCTTCGATGCGCGCGCAATTACCGCCGCCCCGCTCTTGAGTGTAGCTGGTTCATGACTTAGCCACGCAAAATTTCTCATGCCTGGCGTGCAATGACTTTGCGTGTCAGTAATCGCTATGTTACGTAGTGGTACGGTCGAGAGGTATTTAAAGAATAACGAATAAGCGATCTGGAGTGCTTCACGAGCAGCGAGCCTGGTGGTCCTGGATCAACGATGCGCCTCAGCAAGGGACGTGCGTGCATCGAATGAGCCGGGCTTGCGTCGCGAGTCGAATACCTCAATTTTTCCGGGAGAATTCATCATGAAGAAACGCTTGTCGGGCATAAGCGTCGCCGCGCCGACGCGTACCCGCGCGACCGCGCTCAAGCTCGTCACCAAACAACCACGCACCGTCGGTGTCGATTTCCAGTATGAATGTTAGGTAGACTGGTGATTGGCACAAGTCTCTCGGGGAGATTCCGCTTTGGCGATCGACGAATCCGCACCATCGATAGATCATGATGCCGCTCAACTCAAGGCCCTCGGCTACGAGTCGAAGTTCGTGCGCACGATGTCCAAATGGGAGAATTTCTCCCTTGGATTCACCTACCTGTCGCCCGTGGTCGGCGTCTATACGATTTTTGCAAGCGCGATCGTCGTCGGCGGTCCGCCGATGTGGTGGACGTATATCGGCGTCGGCATCGGTCAATTGTTCGTTTGCCTGATCTTCGGCGAAATCGTTTCGCAATTTCCGATCTCCGGCGGCCTATATCCCTGGGCGCGGCGCCTCATGGGCAAGCGCTGGGCATGGATGGCCGGTTGGGTCTACGCCTGGGCCCTGTGCTGCACGATGGCGGCGGTTGCGACCGGCGTCGCGCCGTTTCTGGCGCAGCTATTCGGCATGGAAAACACGGTGCTCGCGACCACGGTGATCGCGCTCGTTTTGATCGTCGTGACGACCGTTCTCAACTTGAGCGGCACCCGCCTGTTGGCGCGCGTCGCGATGTTCGGATTCATTTGCGAATTGGTCGGCGCCATCGTCGTCGGCGGTTATCTACTGCTGTTTGCGCGGCATCAGCCGCTCAAGGTGCTGATTGACACGTCGTTCGCACACACCGACGGCCACTATTTACCCGCCTTCCTGGCCTCGTCGCTTGCGGCAATGTTCTGTTATTACGGCTTCGAAGCCTGCGGCGACGTGGCCGAGGAAACGCCGGACGCGAGCCGCATGATTCCGAAGGCGATGCGCATGACGATTTATATCGGCGGCGCCGCAGCCACCTGGGTTTGCCTCGCGTTCGTACTGTCGATCCCCGACATCGGCGCGGTGATGTCGGGTACGGACAAGGATCCGATCGTGACATTGCTGCGCGCGGCGATGGGCGAGGCGGGCTTCCGCGCCGTCATCGTCGTCGTGTTGGTGTCCTTCATCTCCTGCCTGCTGAGCCTGCAGGCGGCGGCGAGCCGCTTGATCTTCGCCTACGCGCGCGATCACATGATCTTCGGCAGCAAATTCTTGAGCCGCATGTCGCCGGGTCACCACGTCCCGGCGAATGCGCTCATGCTCATGGGCACGATACCCGCGGTCATCGCACTTTCCGCGCTATGGATGCAAGATGCGATTGCGACGATCATCAGTTTCGCGGCGGTCGGCATCTATATTTCGTTCCAAATGATCGTGCTCGCGGCGCTGATCGCGCGCAATAAGGGCTGGCGCCCGGCGGGGCCGTACACGCTCGGGAATTGGGGTTACATCGTCAATCTGCTCGCGCTCGCCTACGGCGTGGGCGCGATCGTCAATATTTTGTGGCCGCGCAGCCCGGACGACCCTTGGTATGTCGATTACGGAATGCTCGTGACGACGATCGGCGTGATGATCCTCGGCGGCATCTACATGGTCTGGGCGAAGCCCTATGAACGCGGCAACGCGCCCGCTGGCGACGCGCATTTGATCCGCCGGGCTTAAGCTTATGGTCCGGCCTTGGCGTCGCCGCCGCGCTTCGGCAAAATCTCCTCGACCATGCGCGTATGAATCTCGCCCGGGCATACTGAATTGACGCCGATACAAGTCATGCGCGGCAAGCGGGTTCCCGGCAAGCGCGTCATGATCCTCGACGGCGACGGTCACTTCATGGGTCTCGCGCTCGTGGAACTCATGGTCAATCACGGCAAGGAAGTCACCAATCTTTGTGACGCAGCCGATGTGGCGGAGTATGGTGTCAAGACCTATTGCGGCCACTGGGTCGATCGCATCGGGGCGGGAAACGTGCGCGTCAGCTACCTCTATGAGTTCGGTCCCGACCTGCTTGGGCCCACCTCCGGGGCGGTGCCGCACAAGCTTAAAAGGCCCGCGCCGGTATTGGGCGATACGCGAGTCAACGTCGAGGCTTCAAAATGAATCAATCGAATCCCCTCGCCGAGGCCGACGTCGCCGCGGCGCTGGCACCGATGAATGAATTGAGCCGCTCCCTGAGGAAGCGGCACCTGACGATGATTTCGATCGGCGGCATCATCGGCGCCGGTCTTTTCGTCAGCAGCAGCACGGCCGTCATCGCCGCTGGACCCGCGAGTTTCATCAGCTACGGCATCGCCGGGTCGCTGATCCTGCTCGTGATGCGCGGACTCGCGGAGATGGCCACCGCGCTGCCGCGCGTGCGCACTTTCACCGAATTCGCGCGCGCGGGTTTGGGCGACGGCGCCGGATTCACGGTCGGCTGGCTTTATTGGTATTTCTGGGTTCTCGTGGTACCGGTCGAGGCGATTGCCGGCGCCAAAATTCTGCAGCAATGGATACCCCTGTCGCCGCTGCAAATCGGCCTAGGCCTGATGGCCGTCATGACCGCCGTGAATCTCATGTCGGCGCGCTCATACGCCGAGTTCGAGTTTTGGTTTGCCTCGATCAAGGTCGCCGCCATTCTGGTGTTCATCGCGATCACAGCGTCGTTCGCATTCGGCTGGACCTCGCCTAACGGCGCGACCTTCCACAATCTCAGCGCATACGGCGGCTTCGCGCCGCATGGCTGGATTGCCGTGGGCGCGACCGTGCCCATCGTGTTTTTCGCGATGACCGGCGCGGAAATAACGATGATTGCGGCGGCGGAATCCGCGCAACCGGGACTTGCGGTCGCGCGCATGAGTACCCAGGTCATCGGGCGCATTTTGCTCTTCTATGTGGGCTCGATCTTCTTGATCGTTTGCGTGGTGCCGTGGAATTTGGTGCGGTCCGGCGAATCGCCATTCACGCTCGCGCTCAACGCGATGCACGTACCGGGTGCAGGATTGATTATGAGCGCGATCATTCTGACCGCCGTCCTGTCCTGCCTGAACTCAGCGTTCTACGTCAGTTCGCGCGTGATGTTCGTGCTCGCGGCCTCCGGCGACGCGCCGCAGGGCTTGGTGCGCCTGAACAAGCGTCGGGTTCCCGTGGTATCCGTGCTCATGGGGTCCGCGGCGGGCTTTCTCGGCATCATCGCCGCAACCCAAGCACCACAAGCAGTTTTCGATTTTCTCGTGAGCTCCTCGGGCGCACTGGTCGTCGTCATTTATATGGTGATCGTCATCGCGCACATGGTCTTGCGCTTCCGCCGCCAAAAGAACCGCGAACCTGCGCCGCCCGTGAACATGTGGTGGTTTCCGTGGCTCAGCATCGTCGCGTTGTTGGGCATGGGCACGGTTCTGATAGCCATGGCATTCACGCCCGGCATGCAGGCGGACTTCAAGGCGAGCTGCGTGACGGTGCTGGTTTCCATGATCGCCTATTTGATCGTCAAGCAGCGCCGCCGCAAGCCGCGCTAGGGCAGCACCGCCACGACGGGTTACTGCCCGGAGCGCATATCGTTAGATGAAAAAAATTGCATTGACAGTGAGAAAGAGTACTCCCCGGACCTGTTCTTATTTGGCACTATTGATCCCAAGTCCGATGGCGCCCGCGGGCCACGGACATGAACAGGTTTAGGAGCAATTCGCGTCGGCAATCAGCCAACTCCCCCGTCGGCGCGATATTCCAACGGTGTGGGGCTTTTTTAAAGACCCACACCGCATTTTCTTCCCGCCTCGATGCGCGTTTCCTCAAAGCGCGCACACTATTCTCCGACCGGCGCGAATCCGCCACTAGCGCTCGAATTTCGTCGAGAGAATGATCGATGAAGTCGTGCGCTCGACGCCGGCCAGTGCGCCGATTTGGTCGATGACTTGGTCCATATCTGCCACGGTCGCCGTTGCGGCCACGGCGATCAAATCGACGTCGCCGCTCACGGAATGCAAGAGCCGCACTTGGCTGATCGCGGCCAGGGCGGCCATGACCGCGCGCGTCTCCTTGGGCCCCACCTTGATCATCACGTGTGCACGCACCGCGCCAAGCTCATATTCGGGCGCGAGCCGTACGGTATAGCCCGCGATTACACCGTCGCGCTCGAGCCGTTCGATGCGGCTCTGGACGCTGCTGCGGGATCGGCCGACCAGGCGCGCGAGCTCGGCGGTCGACGTGCGCCCGTCCTCGCGCAGCCTGGAAATCAGTTGATCATCGATCGTATCCGTCATTTCGGCGGGCAACCCCTGCGTTCTGCCGATATTGTACCGTGATAATGCGCAGGTTGACCATACCATTCGCCGGCCATTTCGCGAAGAATAGTTGTCTATCATTTGGGGGGCGTCATGAAAGACATCGTTATCGTCGGTGCGGGCAAGATTGGCTCAATGATTGCGGAGATGTTGGTCGGGAGCGGCGACTACGCCGTGACGGTCATCGATCGCTCGAGCAAACAGATGGATCGGCTGGAAACCGCATTGCCGATCAACAAGATCGCGGCCGACATCAGCGATGCCGACGCGCTGCGCAAGATACTGACGGGTCAATTCGCGGTACTCAGCGCGGCTCCCTATCACGCGACGCGACTGGTCGCCGAGGCGGCCAAAGCGGCCGGAGCGCATTATTTGGATCTAACCGAGGATGTCGCGAGCACACGCGCGGTCAAGCAACTGGCGGCCGGCGCGCGCACGGCGTTCATACCCCAGTGCGGTCTCGCGCCCGGCTTCATTACGATCGTCGCCAGCGATTTGGCGTCGCGATTCGATGAGCTTCAGGACGTGCGCATGCGCGTCGGCGCTCTGCCGAAATTTCCCTCCAATGCGCTGAACTACAATTTGACCTGGAGCACGGACGGCGTCATCAACGAATACTGCGAGCCCTGCGAAGCGATCGTCAACGGTCAATTGCGCGAAACGCAGCCGCTCGAGGAATGCGAAGAGTTTTCCCTCGATGGCGTGCTGTACGAGGCCTTCAATACGTCCGGTGGGCTCGGCACCCTATGCGAGACGCTGGCGGGCAAGGTCCGCAATCTCAATTACCGCACGATTCGCTATCCCGGCCATGCCGCGATCATGAAGGCCTTGCTCAACGACTTGAGGCTGCGCGATCGCCGTGAACTGTTGAAGGACATCCTGGAAAACGCCGTGCCGATTACCCTGCAAGACGTCGTCATCGTGTTCGTCACCGTCAGCGGCCTGCAGGGCGGTCAGCTCGTACAGGAAACCTACGCCAACAAAATCTACGCCGCACCCATGGGCGGCCGTATGCGCAGCGCGATTCAAATCACGACCGCCGGCGGAATTTGCGCTGTACTCGACATGCTTAGCGCAGGACATCTGCCGCGGGCGGGCTTGATCCGGCAAGAGGATATTGGGCTGCAGCCGTTCCTGGCCAATCGCTTCGGACGCTACTACGCGATGCCGACCGCCGCGGCCAACGCCGCCTGATTGGAGCTTAGCGACGCACCGAACCGGGGCCGCCGAGAATGCGCGCGGGCAGCAGCACGATGGCGCGCAGCAGCTCGAACATGCCCTCGAATACGACGCCGACGAGGCGAAACGGCAGCGTTAGCAGCCACAATAGTGGCCATAAGAGCAGCGCGAGCAAAGCTAACGGCCAACACAGTATCAGAAGCACGAGCCACAGCAGAAATTTGAGCATCTATGCCTCCTTGAAAGCTGCTGTAATTGTCGCATATTCTCGCCGCAGTGCGCAGCCTGGAGCCGCCCCTGCGGGTCTGCACGGCAGCGCAGGAACCTAGGTTGGACGTGGAGCGATCGGGATCATGACCGTCGTGTTGCGCAAGGCGATTGCCGCCGATATCCCCGCAATCGAGCAGCTGATTGCCCGATCGGCGCGCGGCTTGAGTTTGGACGATTATCGCCCCGCGCAAATCGAGGGCGCGCTACGCGGGGCATTCGGCGTCGATACGCAGCTGCTGCGTGACGAAACATACTTTATTGCCGAACGGCAAGGCGCCTTCGCGGGCTGCGGCGGCTGGAGCTGCCGCGCCACGCTGTTCGGCGGCGATGCCCGTTCGGGCCGCGATGCGAAGCGGCTCGACCCGGCGTTCGAGGCCGCCAAGATCCGCGCGTTTTTCGTCGATCCCTCCCATGCGCGGCGCGGCGTCGGTTCGCTATTGCTCGAGCACTGCGAACACGAGGCGCGCGCGCATGGGTTTTCGCGCGCCGAACTGATGGCGACATTGCCGGGCGTCAAGTTCTATTCCATGCGCGGCTACCGCGGCGCGGACATCGTGCGCTACGACGTCGGCGACGGCGAGACCATCGACTTCGTACCGATGTTCAAGGACCTAATTCCGGCCTAAAAGTGCGATCGAGTCCACATTAACGCCTTAGGCACCCCCTAAGACTGCGCACACGGCGCTGCGGCATCGTATCGGCGCCTCAAGTAAAAGCAAAAAACAGCGATACACAATGGTGTGAGGTCTCGGCCCGCGGCCAAATCGTTGTGCGCCGGTTTGCCGAACGCCCGCTCTATTGGCGCCCGCTGCACGCCCGTTGAATGGCTAAGGAATTAGGTAAAACAATGCTCAAGAATCTTACGATAATGGGCCGTCTCAGCGCGGCCTTCGGTGTGCTGCTGGTATTGCTGCTCGCCTGCGCGGGCGTCGGCGTGATCGGCCAGAACACGCTCTATAAGACCGCCTACCATGCCGCGACCAACGACGTACAGCTCGCGCAGCGCGCCGCGAAGATCGACCAGCTCGTCTTGACCGAGCGCCGCTTCGAGAAAGATGCGTTCATCAACATGAGCGACAGCGAGAAACTCGCGTCGTACAAGCAAAAGTGGGACGTGGGCAGGGCCGCGCTCACCGACGAGATCGCCAAGGCCAATGGACTCGAATTGACCGCCGACGACAAGCAGGTGCTGCAGCAGATCGACGCGGCCTTCCGCATCTACGGCGACAGCTTCGAGAAGATCTTCGCGCGCATTCGCTCGGGCGAGCTCAAGACGACGCAGGAAGCCAATACTGAATTTACCGCCTTCAAGGCGTCGGTCCGCGGCATGGAGGATTCGAGCGAGGCGCTCAATCAGGCGGCCCTTGCGCGCGTCGACAATGCTGCGGCTTCGTTGTCGGCGACGCGCGCGCGCTCGTCGATGCTGCAGGTTGGCATCGCGCTGTTATGTCTGGCGATCGGTGCCGTGATGTGCCTCGTCTCGACGCGCTCGATCACGCGGCCGCTCGGCCGTGCGATCGAGATCGCGCGCGCGGTGGCGGGCGGCAAGCTCGATAATACGATCGACGCATCGGGCCGCGACGAGACTTCCCAAATGCTGTCGGCGCTGCAGACGATGCAGGGCGCGCTGCTCGAGAACGAACTCAATGCCAAGGGTCAGATCGCGGCGATCAACAAGGCGCAGGCGGTCGTCGAATACGAACTCGACGGCACGGTGCGCACCGCGAACGAGAACTTCCTGAAGCTCTTCGGATACCGCCTCGAGGAAATCGTCGGTCAGCACGACACCGTATTCATGACCAGCGCCGAGCGCTCCGGTCCGGCGCATGCTGCGATGTGGGCGAAATTGCGCCGTGGCGAATTCGACGCCGGCCAGCACAAGCGCGTCGCCAACGGCGGAGCCGAGGTCTACATCCAGACGACCCACAGTCCGATCATGGATCTGAGCGGCAAGCCCTACAAAATCGTCGAGTACGCCGCCGACGTGACCGAACAGGTCCGCATGTCCGCAGCGCTGGACGCGGCGGTGCAGGAGACGCGCGAAGTCGTACAAGCCGCGATCGACGGTGATTTGACGCGGCGAATTTCGCTCGACAGTAAAACCGGCCAAATCGCCGCGCTCGGCGAGAGCGCCAATGCGCTCGTCAGTGCGATGATGACCCTAGTTCAAGAGATCAAGATGGTCTCGGGCGAGGTCCATGGCGGCGCTGCAGAGATCGCCGACGGCAATTCGAATCTCAGCCAGCGGACCGAGCAGCAAGCCGCGAGCCTCGAGGAGACGGCCGCCGCCATGGAGCAAATGACGACGACCGTCAAACAGTCCGCGGACAATGCGGGCGAAGCGAATCAGTTGACCGCCGCGGCGCATCTGCAGGCGCAAAAGAGCAGCTCCATCGTTACGGCCGCGGTGGCGGCGATGAGCGAGATAAACTCCTCCAGCAAGAAGATTTCGGAGATCATCGGGGTCATCGACGAAATCGCGTTCCAGACGAACCTGTTGGCCTTGAACGCCGCAGTCGAAGCGGCGCGCGCCGGCGATCAGGGCCGCGGCTTTGCAGTGGTGGCGAGCGAGGTTCGCAATCTTGCGGGCCGCAGCGCGACTGCCGCTAGGGAGATCAAGTCACTGATCAAGGATAGTGTGACGAAGGTCGAGGAAGGAACGAAGCTCGTCGACGAGTCGGGCCGCGCCCTCGGTGAGATCGGTGCGGCCGTCGCGAAGGTCAAGGCAGTCGTTGCCGAAATTGCGACGTCGAGCCAAGAACAGGCGACTGGCATCGAACAAGTCAACAAGGCCGTCGTCCAAATGGATGAAATGACGCAACAAAATGCGGCGCTCGTAGAGCAGGCGGCGGCGGCGAGCGAGTCGATCGTCGACAAGGCGCGAGAGCTCTCCGAGCTCGTGTCGCACTACCGCGCAGACACGCAGCAGAGCGACGCCAATTCCCCACGCCGCTCCGTGGCGCGAACCCCGCGTTCGGTCGCCGCCTAGGCGCGGGTTCGTTCGGCGGCCACCGCTATTTCTGTTCCGAATAAATCTTCACGAGGCGGTACAGAAAATCGCGTCCCTCGAGCAGCGATCGGACGCCGACATACTCGTTGAGTCCGTGGATATGTCCCAGGTCAGGGCCCAGGAATACCGGCTCGATGCCGTAAGTCGGGATGCCGGCGGCATTGAGGAACTGGCCATCGGTCGCACCGGGCTGCAAAATCGGCAGCACCGGCACGCCGGGCCAGAACTCGGCTGCGAGCTTCTCGACCGGACCCAGTATTTGCGGCGTTAGTGGCGGGGGCGGCGAACTCGGTCCACGGGTCTCGAGCGTCTCCACCCTGACCTGGCTGTCCGCGATCAACTCCTCGAGCTTGCGGCGCACGGTTTCCTGATCGACGCCGGGGAAAATGCGGCAGTTGATGTTGGCGCGAGCGCGCTGCGGCAACGCATTGGTCGCATGTCCGGCTTCCAGCATCGTTGCGACGCAGGTGGTCCGCAAAGTCGCGTTCCAGCTTGGATCGCTCTGCGAGACGAGCGCGATCGCCGATGCATCGTTCGGATTGCGCACGAGCGCAGTCATCGCATCGGCCACCGCGCTGTTGCCCTTGGCCGCCTGTATTTTCGCCATCCCGGAGAAATAGGCGCGGCTGGCGTCGGTGAACTGCGGCGGGAACTCGTAGGGCTCGATGCGCTTCAGCGCACCGGCAAGACGGTAGATCGCATTGTCTTTGAGCGGCCGTGAGCTGTGGCCGCCCGGATTCGTCACTTCCAGCCGATAATTTTGTGACATCTTCTCGCCGGCCTGGACGTCCAGTGCGACGCGATTTCCTGCCGAGTCGAGTTCGCCTCCGGCGCCTTCGTTGATCGCAAATGCAGCATCGATGAGGTCGCGCCGGTAGATCGGAAGAGCACAC